>FMJZ01174093.1_pt1 | contig 20932 bp, 14 predicted proteins | sample 1987881 | NCBI WGS metagenome assembly FMJZ01 (sample SAMEA4378227, study PRJEB15110) | soil metagenome | biome: soil; feature: Field; material: Soil | place: India | collected 2015-03-11 | depth 0 m
TTCTGTCGAACATTCCAAGTCCATTTGGAGTCGCCACCCAAACATTTCCAATTTGGTCCACCTTTACACTTACGATGAAATCGCTCGGTATTCCTGAATTAGTTGTATTGTAAGTTGTCCAATTAGTATCATTTTTAGACACAAGACCTTGGTCTGTTGCAATCCACCAAATACCCAATGCATCCACGAAAATATCATTAATCACATTAGATGGTAAAGGAGAATTTTGAGTGTTGAAAATAGTAAATTGATTGCTTCGTAGGCGAATCAAACCACGATCGGTACAAATCCAAAGGGTATCGTTGGAGTATTTCCTAAGCATGCGAATATTATGACTTGGAATTGGAGATGTTGGTCTCTGGATCAATCCAATATATTTCATTGAATCATAATTTAGTATACCAATACCCGCTTCTTTCGAACCTATCATGAAAATAGAATCATCAAAGATAGGAAGTACAACATTCACATCATTTCCGTTAAAGTAAAATCTAAAATCTGGGTTTTGCTGGGAATACAAAGATGATATAAGAAAAGTTAAAAAAAACGCCAATAATAAGATACGTTTCATAAATCCTCCATCAAATTTATTTTTCATTTTGTAATTCTCTTAAGTAATGAATTATCAACCACTTATCAAGTTCATTCAATTTATCGTGAAATGAAAACATTAAGTTTTGTCCGGCAGAAAGTATATGAAAGATTCGTCCATCAGTCATTTTTTTTGTTGCTTCACTTGTAAGGTCTTTGGGTGGGGGAAAACCTTCTTCGTCTTCATTCAAAACAACCTGAGTAATAATTGGTCCGTTGCCTTTTCCGTTGAAGTTATGACAAGGGACGCAATATCTTTGATACAAGGCTTTACCTCTTTGCAAAACAAAAGATGTCTTTGAAATTGGATTATTGAATAATCTTTCTGGTTCAATATATTCGTGTGGTTCATAGTCGTAGAAAATTTTTGTTTTAGCAAAACTTTCCTTCAAGGGATAAATATTGTAATTCATTGATTCAAGATTAATCAAATAATCCATTGAAGGTTTTTGTTGGTTGTCCATATCAGGAATAACTTGCATTTGGAAATTTTTGTATAATATAATAATCCCAAGATTTAAGCAAAGCAAAATTATAAAAACTAATATTAAAAACGAAATTAGTGAATATATAATTGTTTTTCTCAACATTGGTACTGAAACTTAAACATAATTATCACCTAATAGTTCTTGTGTTCGTCCTCATCGGGGAAACTTTTTGATGAAATAAGCAAAATATGTTGCTCATCAAGTTCTAATAATATATCTTTAATATGCCAAGGAATTTGCTTATTTTTTGAAGAATTAACAAAGAGAAACCTAATAAAAACCACTAAGCCAAAAGAAAACATAGTAATTTCAAAAGAAAAAGGCAAGGCAGTCAAAATGAAGAAGTGAGGTTTAGAACTTAAAACTTGGGGATTTTCCATCGAATTAGCCCAAAATTGAAAAAATAGTGATAAAGCAAAGATGATTAAACAAATTAGGAACAAGTAACGAGTAAGTGGTGCATTGTATTGGGGCCTTGAAATTAGAGAAGTGTGCGAAAAAACATAGACATGGTTTCTATTGTTGTTGTACCAAGAAAACCAATCTTTCTCAAAGGTGCTTTTGTCTAAAATCTTATAAAACATATATCAAATAATATCATCTTCAAGCAGAGAAATATCTTCGGGGCTTAAATTTCTATCATCATCATATAATTGTTCTTCTACAATCTTGTCTGGAGGTTGGACTTTCCCCATCTCCACTAATTTATCAATCTCCGATTTAGAAATAATTTTAATATATCCAGTATTTTCTAGCAGCAAATGAACCCGGTGATTAAAGATATCTATTTTATGAATTCTGGCGATCCCATCCGGGAGTTCAACAACAGAAAACATTGGAGGATAACACTTGTATTCTTCTAAATAAACGTTATGTTCGTATAGAATGCAACATTTTAACCTACCACAATAACCACTTAGTTTAGATACATTGTTGGCTAGCCTTTGAGTCCTTGCATGTTCAAGAGTTACATGGCAAGATTGGCAAGAAAAAGTAGAGCAACACAATGGCAAACCGCAGGGTCCCATCCCACCAATTCTACGTGCTTCTTCACGCGTGCTAATTTGGCGAAGCTCAATACGAGTTTTGTAAATTTTTGCTAAGTCTTTAACTAATTCTCGGAAATCAACCCTTTGAGGGGCGCTAAAATAAATAGTCAGCCTTTGCCTATCGAGTTGCCATTCCGCATCAGTTATTTTAATGTCAAGTTTATGCTTAATTGCCAATTCCTTTGTAGTTTCAACGACAAGAGGTTCCTCTTTACAATTTTTTTCGTATATGGTCATATCTTTTTCTGTTGCAAAGCGAACTACCGAAAATTGAACTTCTTCCTTTTTGTAATTTTTATCCCATTTCTCCTCAGCCTCTTTACCAATAGAAATCACGGTCCCAATATCAAACCCATTATCAACCTCAACAATCACGTACTCATAGTTATAAAAGGCCAATTTATGGGGATTTTTAAAAATCCTTTTTCTTTTAACTTTAAAAATTACCTCAATTAAATCAGAGACAATGCTTTTTTTGTCGCCATTATATTTAACTTCGCCGACATCAAAAGTTCCAACATAGTCGATATTGTAAAACCTTGTTTCGACTCCTCGGGAATTGAGCGAACATTGTCGAAGTATTTGGTAATAATATGGGCTATGCTTTTTTACATTCTGAGACAACTTTTTATCGTTTTCGGAGCTACCAATATCATGTATGTCTTCCATCTATTTCTCACGAAATTGTCAAAATAAAAAAATAAAATTAATCAAAAATAAATTCTAAAGCAATTTATAAAAAATTTCTTCAAGAAAGTGTTGCTACTTGTGCTGTTAGTGGTAAAACTTGTGGCTAGGGACGGAATCGAACCGCCGACACATGGATTTTCAGTCCACTGCTCTACCGACTGAGCTACCTAGCCTTTGTCAATTGCAAAATTAACAAATTTTTTAGTTCTAAAAAAATCCAATTGTTAAAATAAAAACCGCCAGCATTGGAGCTGGCGGTTAAATCTAAATAGTATTAAAATGAATATCTAATTCCAAGCTGAATTTGCCATCGAGAAGTTAAATCGGCAGTGCTAAACATTGCGTTCTTACTAGGGTTATTATTAGCATCCTTTGGAATTGAAAAAGTAACAATCATTTTGCCCAAGTCTTCTTGCTTAAATCCATTTTTGGGGTCATTAATTAATTCTTGTGTAACAATACCATTGTATGTAAAGGCTCTATCGTATACAGCATTGCTCACAAACTTCAAGTGTCCCCACTCAGAATTAAGAAAATTAAGTACATTCAATATGTCTACATACACTTGCAATGATTGTCCTCGGAATGTGGGGAATTCCTGTGTTATTCTTAAATCGAGTTGATTAAACCATGGTTGACGTAAAGAATTTCGCTCGGAAATTTTCCCTCTCTGGTCTTCTAAAGATGGGAACCAAGAAACAAACTCGTTCAACTCATTCCAATTACCGTCTTTAAGAACCATCACGGGATCATTACTTGCTAATGGAACGTAAACAAGGTCGTTTGTTGCTCTTCGATCTGGGGTTCTATCTCCATTTGCATCGTTGGAGTATGCCAAAGAAAATGGTGCACCGCTACGCCCTTCGTAGAAAACACCGACAGAAGTTGAGAAACCATTAGCATAGTTGAACCTGTAAGAAACATTAGCAAGTATTCGATGAGGTATTTCAAATAATGAAGTACCAAGTTCGGGGTTATTTGGGTCTATTGCGCGATTGTATTGCCAATTGGAAATAGCACGACTGGATGTTAGACTATTAACGTCCTTTGCCCTACTCCATGTATAGGCAAGATTTAAGCTCATATCGGGGAATAACCCTTTACCATATTGTTTCTGAATTTGGAATGTTAGGCTTGTTTGATATCCCAAGGTTGTATTGGTCATATATATTACATTGGTAAACAAGGGGCTTACATCAAATCGGCTATAAACTGGTCTACCATCAAGTAGAGTAGAATCTTTGCCAGACGAAGCTTTTAAAATTTGGCGGTTAAGGTTTTGATAACTCATATCATAAAGTGTTTTCCCATATAGAAACTCAATTGTACCAATAAAACCATAAGGTAATTCCTGGTCGAAAGCTAAATTAAAACGAAGAATTTGTGGCATTTTTAGGTTTTTGTCTGTTATGTTTATTTCTGTTGTCTTAATTGGTGTAAGAGAGTCAACTTTGGTCCTTTGTTTAAATGGATCTGGTTCAAAAGTAATTCTGGGATTTCTAACATCAATACGCCCAATATCAGTACCAGTATTTGAAAATTGATTTGAAATCCAAACCCCAGGTGTCTTACCAGAAAAAACTCCAACACCGCCACGAACTTGTAAAGACTTATCATTAAAAACGTCGAAGTTAAACCCTAATCTTGGAGAAAAGCCTATGGGAGTTGGCAGCTCGTCGGTCCTAAAGTTTGTAAAATATTTGGTCAAAGAATCATTTTGTGCTGGTTTTTCTGGAAATGTGAACATATCGGCACGCAAGCCAAAAGAAACCTTTAAATTAGGCAAAATTTTCCAATCATCCTGAATGTAGAAGCCTATTTGTAAGTAATTCCATTTTGCTCTTGGTTTAGGTTCATTGGAAAGCAAGGAGTAACTAAGTTGGTATTGAGAAGGTTTACCAGCTTCGAAATCAGCAATCGAAGTAAAGGAATAGGTTCCATAATAATCTTGCAAAAATAAGTTATTGAATCCAACAAGTTGGTTGCTTGTTCCAATAGTTATTGTATGGTCACCTAAAAAGTACGAAAAATTGTTTGTCAATTCCAGTAAGTCTTGATCTAAAGCGTTAGCTTGGGAAAATCTTTCCACCCCTAAGAAGACATCTTCACCTTTTGGTCCTATATCAAAAAGATTAACTGCTGGAAAAGGTTTTGAAACTGGGTCACGCTGGTCTCTAATAGCAGTATAAACCAACCTCAGCTCGTTTGCCATATTTGTTCCAATTATGCTATTCAATTGTAAAACAGTTTGATTCTGTAAGGAGTTGAAAAAATATTCTTGACCAGAAAAGGAAAAAGCAAATTGGCTTCGAGTCACTGCATTACCCTGATCTGCTTTGACAAGATTGTGACGAAGAGTTATTCTATTATTCTGATCTATATTGTAATCAAATCGCAAGAACAGTTTAAAATCCTCTGTTTTTCTTGTATAAAGGTCGTAGGAACCTGGATCGTAACCATATTTATTTATGGATATTTCGCGGATTTTTTTAAGAGTGTCTCGGGGGATATTGAAGTTAAAAGTGTATCCTTGATCGCCAGCCAACCCAACTCTTTGTGGGTCCCTTCTATTTTTCACTTCCAAATTTGCAAAGAAAAACAACTTGTTTTCGATAAAGGGTCCGCCAATCCTACCGCCAATGAAGAAATCATTAAAATCTGGATAAGGTTGACGAACATTATTTGCGTCTGGGATTGGACTTTTACCAACAAAGTTTTGATTACGACCATAAAAATAAATACTACCACGAAGCTTATTGGTTCCGGAACGAGTGATTGCATTAATCAAACCACCAGTAAACATACCTTGACGAACATCAAATGGAGCAATAGAAACCTGAAATTCCTCAATAGCATCCAAAGATATCGGTTCTGTTCCAGCTTGTCCACCCGGTGTTCCAGATGTTGGTAAACCAAAAGCATCGCCAAGAGCTGCTCCATCGACTTGAATATTATTGTACTTACTATTTCTCGAACCTACATTTGAACCTTCGCTTGTTGAAGAAACAACTAAAGGAGACAACCTTGAGTAGTCATGAATAGAACGTGCAATGGTAGGCAAGGTAGAAATCTCGACTTCACTAACAGTTTGAGAAGCTCCAGTTCTATTGCTACTTATTATATCGTTTCTATCGCTCACAATTTGAATCTCTCGTGTTTGTATATCACGCGGTTGGAGAATAAATCGCAATGAAAATTCTTGGCTGACCGTTAGAAAAATATCCTCTTTACTTTCAGGTTGAAATCCAACAAACGAAACTTCGACTTTGTAAGGTCCCCCAGGTCTTAACCCTGGAATAGCAAAATTCCCTTTGGTATTCACCACACCTCCAGTTATGGTTCCCGAAGGAAGATGAATTGCTTTAACCGTTGCACCAGCAAGTGGCTTGCCATCAACGTCGCGAACTGTACCAACAATTGAGGAAGTCGTTAAACCTTGCGCAAAAGCAGAGAAAGGTACGAAGAATGATAAAAGGAAAAGCATTGTTAAATACTTCTTCATAACAACCCTTATTTGTTAAACTAAAAAAAAAGCAAATTTGCACTAAAAAGTAAATTTTTAATTAATATTTAAAAAATGATCAAGATAATTTTCTAAAAACTATTTTCTGTAGCAAAAAACAAAAATAACAAAATTACGTCTTTCATAAAACTAATTTTTGGGGAGTGGATATGGATGATGGTAATACAAAAAAACCTTTAAGGCAGATGACAAACAAAACAAAAGATATTTATAATACTTATTTTAAACATGAAAGTGGGGTTACTATTCCAACTAAAACACACGAAGAAAAAGACAAAGTAATTTCAGAAGAAAACTTGGAATCAAGCAAATCAGAAGTAAAAGCTAGTGAAGAAATTACCAAAAGTGTCTCGGAAATTGATATACTAAAAGAAGAAATTCTTAATTTACAACTTACAATCGAAAACCTTGAAAGAGAAAAGAAGGAACTTTATGACAATCTTTTAAGAAAAGCTGCAGATTTTGAAAATTTCCGTAAACGAACTCAAAGGGAAAAAGAAGAAATAATTAAATATGGAAACGAAAAACTACTTTTGGAATTTCTACCACTTTTCGACGACCTAGGAAACGCTGTGCAATCGGCTAAGCAGAATAATGACTATAATTCTTTAACCAAGGGCTTAGAGCTTATTTGGAATAAAGCAAGAAAAATATTAGAGCAAGTAGGTGTGACAGAAATTCCTAATCCTGTTGGACAGCCATTCGACGTAGAATATCACGAGGCTTTAATGACTGCCCCTTCACAATTTCCCGAGGGTTTTGTAGTTCAGGAGCTTCAGAAAGGATACAAATTTCTAGATAAAGTTCTGAGACACACTAAAGTCGTTACTTCATCTGGCCAAGTTGCTTTTGAAAATGAAAAACAAGATTCATAATAAAGTAGAATAGCCATGGACAAACGCGATTATTATGAAGTTTTAGGGATATCGAAAAATGCTTCAATTGACGAAATAAAATCTGCATATCGCAAACTTGCGATGAAATACCATCCAGACAAAAACCCTGGAAATAAGGAGGCAGAAGAAAAATTTAAAGAAGCCACAGAAGCTTACGAGGTATTAAGCGACCCTGAAAAGAGAGAAAAATACGATAGATTTGGACATGCAGGGCTGAGAAGTGGATATGATTACCATTCGTATACAACTATAGATGATATTTTTTCAGCATTCAGCGATATTTTTGGGGGTTTCGGTGGTAGTATTTTCGATGAATTTTTTGGAACTGGGCGAGGAAGTCGAAGAACGCGGACAGTTTCAATCGGTGAGCGGGGTTCCGATTTAAGAATTCGTTTGCCTTTGACTTTGGAGGAGATTGCCACTGGTGTAGAAAAAACTATTAAATTAAAAAAATACATAACCTGCCCCGAATGCCACGGAACTGGTGCTAAATCCAATTCCGGGTTTCGGACTTGTCCAACTTGCAATGGAAATGGAGAAATCCGCCAGGTTTCGCGATCCTTCTTTGGCCAATTTGTAAACATCTCGACTTGCTCTACTTGTGGGGGTAGTGGTAGAATTATTGCCGATAAGTGTAGCTTGTGTTTTGGAGAAGGAAGAATAAATGGAGAAGATACAGTTACAATAAAAATACCACCAGGGGTGGAAAATGGCAATTATATTCCTCTAAGTGGAAAAGGAAATTCTGGTAAACGAGGAGGAGAAGCTGGCGATCTAATTATCGTTATAGAAGAAAAAAAACACGAACATTTTGAAAGACACGGGAACGACGTCTTTTATTACCTAATTATTAGTTATCCCGAAGCTGTTTTGGGTACTAAAATTGAGGTCCCTACTCTTTATGGTAGGGAAACTGTCAAAATTGAGCCCGGCACACAACCAGGTACTAAAATAAAACTTCCTGGAAAAGGAATTCCAAACTTGAATCAATATGGGAAAGGGGACCAAATAGTAATAGTTAACATTTATGTACCTACAAATGTTTCATCCAAAGAAAAATCCATTTTGAAAGAATTAATGCAGAGCGAGAACATTAAGCCTAAAAAGCAAAATTCCAGCCACAAGGATTTTTTTAGCAAAGTTAGGGACGTATTCAGCTAATATATTCAACATTATTTTTTATAATATCAACTATTCCTTTTCTTTAGAATAAAACAGTTTCAGAAAATCCAACTTTTACCATCTTAACCAAATTCAATTCTTACTTGCCAATTGATTGAATATCAAAAAGGATAGGATTAAACTTTGCGATTTGCTTTTGTTAAATTTTTGTAATTTCGTTTTTTTTCTAATGATTTCAATTTGGGACACAAATTTTATTGTTGTTGATGTCGAGACAACTGGAACAAATCCAGAAAATAACCGAATAATCGAGATAGCTTGCGTTGTTGTCAAATCTGGAACAATCGTAGAGGAGTATTCAACATTAGTTAATCCCCATCAATTTATCCCCTATTTCATTTCCCAAATGACCGGAATCACAAATGAAATGGCTTTCAAGTCCCCAAGTTTCGAAGATATTGCAAAAAAATTAAAAAGCATATTTTCAATTAATAACGCTGTATTCGTTGCTCACAACGTAAACTTCGATTATCAATTTGTTAAACATTCATTCGAAAGAATTGGCGAAATTTTTCCACCTATACCTAAACTTTGTACACTTAAACTAGCCAGAAGATTGATCCATGGCACTAACAAAAAAAATGTTGGTTCCCTATCAGAATATCTGGGAATTTCAATCAACAATCGCCACAGGGCATTTGGTGATGCAAGAGCAACAGCACAAATATTAATTGAATTGCTTGAAGTTGTTGAAAACGAACACAATATAAGCTACTTAGAAGATCTACTTCAGTTTCAATATAAAAACTTGGCCTCAATAAATATTGGACAGAAGCTTATTAATCAACCTCAAATAGATTTCGACCAAATTCCAGATTCTCCGGGAGTTTATTATTTCAATGACCATAATGACAAGATACTTTACATTGGAAAAGCAAAATCGTTGAAAAAAAGGTTGCAAAGCTACTTTTGTACAACAACATCGAGAAAAATCCTTCGACTTTTGCGAGCAACAAAAAAAATCAAATGGAAAACAACTAAAACTGAGTTGCGAGCACTCATAGAAGAAAGCAAGGAAATAAAGCTTCACAAACCAGAGTTTAACATTTTGAGTAAAAAATTGAAAAGCTTTCCATTTATTCAAATTTCTAACAGCAGAAATTATCCAGTTTTTGAAATAACATACGAACCAAATTCATCTGCCGGTTATTGCTTTGGACCTTTCAAAAGTTATGAAACAGCAGCTCTTATTCTTGAAATAATATACAAAAAATTTCTTTTAAAAAAATGTGAAAAAGATATAGACAGCAAAGATCCAGAAATTTCTTGTTTTTATCATCAAACAAAGCAGTGTATAGCCCCTTGTTTGCAAGATTTTGATGACAGCAATTATTTTGAGGAATTAGAGAAAGTAAAAAATTTTCTTACAAATTTCGAAGATGGGCTTGTGAGTTTTCTCGAAAACAAAATGCAAAGCTTCTCAAATTTGTTTCAATTCGAATTGGCCAGTCAAATAAAAAATCATATACTGGAGATCAAAAAAGTCTTAGAATTTCCCAAAAAAAATACTCCCCAAGTAATCAATAAAAACTTTATTGTGATCAACCCCAAAACAAACAACCAGGATCAAGAAATACTTTTAATTCGCCAGGGAATGCTTGCTTGGGAAACCATTGTTAATGGGTCATTTAAAATTGACAAGATTAAAAGAAAAATATACGAACTTTATTTCAATGGCCACCAGAAACCAGTAATTCAACCCGAAGATATAGATGAAATTCGAATTATTATAAATTGGATAAATCAGCACAGAAACGAGATAACGATAATTGAAATCGACGAGGTAATCTAAGTATCAAACCAAATTAAATCACTAGATTGTTAATATTAGTAATGTAACTGGTAAGCTCTTTCTCAATGTTTAAAATCTCATCTTTTTCCCATTCGAAAACATAGGTCCATTCATCATCATTTGAGTTAGGTCGAGCGAGCCTTGTAAACAATAGTCGAGCTTTGAAGCGACTTTGAGAAGTCATCAAACGAGACAACGCAAAAACATAAGTTTTCATTTGAATTTCATATGATTTTGCAACGCGTTTTAAGTCATCAATTGTTTTAACATTATTTGATTTCCAGTCCCAAATTTCAGATTCACCTAAATCATTTTCAAATAAAACATCTAGTTTTGCTATTAGATAATTTTCAAAAAATGGAAGCAATAGCTCAAACTCTTTTTTCGCAAGTAATATCTTTTGCCGATATTTATTGAATAGTTGTGTCTGAACAACATTTAAACATTGTTGTATAATCTGATTTTGAACATCGCGTTCGATATTTCTTTTTTGTTCGAAAAGTGAAGTTTCAATAATTTCTACTAATCTATCGATATGAAATCCTTCAACATCATACCATTTGTTAATTTTTTCAAGGCAGTAATGAATAGTATTGCCAATTATTGAACCCAAAATAATATCATCACGGTATTCAAAATCATCAATCAAATTTGATTTATATAGCTCATGAATATCTCGATGTATACCCAAAAAGTAACTTTTTAAATAATCCTTTGGATTATAAGCATAAATGTTAAATTTAGTCGAGGAGAATACATTTTTGGAAATCTTGGACCCAAGCTTATCTAATAAATAGATTGCTTTGCTCCCCTCTTTTGTTTGCTTTGATATTTTAATCGTATTGTCTTCTAGGAAATCACTGTTTATGTCGAAAATAATATCTATAGGAACACTGATATTTGTATTTTCGATTTTATAACCCGAGCTTTCAGCATATCTTCCAATCTGTATGGAAACGTCTTGAATTATCCTTAGGTTCGAAGTGACATCCCTGATATAAATGCTAAGAATATCTAGTATTTCCCCCAGACTGTTGTTTGCCTTAAATAAATAATCATCTTCCTCACTCGATTTATCCTCTTGGATTTTACCAGTTATAAATAAATAGTCAGATGCCCTAGTTAAAGCAACATAGAGGATTCTTGTTTCCTCGGCCTTAATTTCTATCTCAAGTTGTTGTTGAGCTAATGTACATTGCAAAGTTTGAAATTTGTAAATTTCATCTCCGATAGCAATTTCCATTGGAAAAACCAGGCCAAGTTCCCTCGAAACTTCTATACTTTCAGTCATTTTCTTTCCGTAATCAATATTGTGAAAATAAACAACTGGAAACTCAAGGCCTTTGGCTGTGTGAATAGTTAGGAGAACAACTGCATCAGCAGCAACAAAACCAAATCTATCCACATCTGTAACCCCACGTCGTGCTATGAAATCGATATCATCGAGCAAGTCCAAAATTGTCCTAAAACCAGCAGAGATGTAATCACGAGTATAATCTAAAAGTTCATCAACATTTGCTAACATTTGTTCGTAATTTTGAAATACTCGGATTTTTTTGTGCCACTCTGTTTCGACAAGAATTCTATGTATTAACTCATTTACTGGCAAAATTGAAGCTTGAGGTTTAAGTTTCTCGATAGCATTAATTGCTTGGTTTAGTCTTTTGATTTGGATTTCGAGTTCCTCACTTTCGAAAATTTCGCTACCATGCTCAACAATAAAATTATTATACAATAGTAGTTTTTCCCAAAAAGACAGGTCACCAGAGGTCGATATTGTAGCAATATTAACTAAAATTTCATCAGTAAAACCAAAGAAAACAGAACGAAGAATTGCACAAAGCGCAACATCATCATTTGGATTTACTAGAAATTTCAAAAATGAAATAATGTCTTGTATTTCTCTTGTGGAAAAAAAGTTCTTACTACCAAAAAAAATAAATGGAACGGAGTTGTCTGCAAAAACAGATGCAAGTTGAGCCAAGTCTTTAGTTTTTCTGCTAATTACAGCTATGTCGGAAAATTTGATATTCCTAAAGCCATCTATATCTTTGTCGAAAATCTGAATATGTGGATTGTTAACAATGTGTTTAATATGCTTTGACAAAAGAAAAGGTAAAGTCGAGATTTTATCTTCACTTTGGCTATTTGTATTAACATCAAGATTAGAATCTTTTAATAATAAGTCTTTCGGCTTATTTTTTAAGTCTTTTGCAGCTACTTCAAGAAGAAAGGAAATTGGAGCAATTGATGAATTAACTACTCTTTTTGAAATTGCTAATTTCTCTTCGGGAATAACGAAAGGTTCATAATTAACTTGAAAATCTGAAATTGGATCACCAGCCTCAGTTTTCATGAGAGAAACAAAAATTTTGTCGACAAATCCAGCTATTTGGGGTTTTAAACGAAATGTTGTTGTTAGTTTTAGCAAACCCTTGGCACCGCTATCGCACGAGGAATTTAGTTTTATAATATGTTCTTTGGCTTCCTTGAAAACTCGAACGTCAGCATTGCGAAAGGAATAAATGCTTTGCTTCTCGTCACCAACAATAAATAAGTTAATATTTTTACTATTTACTCCATAAGAATCTGGGACAAGTAGTTGAACAATTTCAAGCTGAATTTTGTCAGTGTCTTGGAATTCATCAATAAGGAGAAAGCTAATATTATTACGAACTTCACTTAAAATTTCGGGGAAGTTTTTGAGTAAATCACGTGCTTTGATAAGCATATCGGTAAAATCAAGAAGACCTTCATTATACTTCGTCTGTTCAAAAAACGTAAATACATCTTTTATAAAAGAAAAAATAATTTTAGAAGTTTCGAAGTAAATTCTTTCAATGTCCAAATCTTGGAAGATATTCGTTAATTTTCTTCTTATGTTGTAATATTCGATAAATTTCAAAAAGAATTCGAATATAGGTTTGAATGATTTAATTAAATTAAGTAATTCAATATAGATATCTTGGTTCTTTGAAAATACTTTTTTTCTTGGTTCATGTTTTTTGGTAAAAACAATTTCAACCAAATTTTCGAAAAGATCAAAGAATTGCTCATCGAAAATTAAAGCTGGGAATTCGTCTTTTTCTAAACTATTAATTTCTCCACAAAATCTTGCAATAAGGCTTTTACTCTCTCTTGATAAATTCAAATCTTCGTAATCTTCAAATGAAAGAGCAATCCCCTTCATTAAAGCACTGAACGGTAAATTAAATGTTTTCGACACAAAGTATTTAAGAGTCTGAAAATACTCTTCGAAACTTTTTGAATAGATACATTGTAAATCATTCCAAAGATCGTAATTTGAAATTGTTTTAAATACCAAACTTTTTAGGTCCTTCAAGTTCATTACAGAAAGAATTTTACCAATTTGTTTTTTTGAATCGGGATTTTCGAGCCAATTCATCAAAGTTCTATTAAAAGAATCCTCAAGCAATTGCAACCTTTCAGACTCAGTTATTTCACGAAAATAAACTGGTATGCCAGCCTCGATGGGGTAATTCGAGATTATTTGTAGGCAAAAACTGTGAATAGTTGAAATTCTTGCATTGGTCAATTTGTTCCGAAAAGTTCTTATTTTATCTAAAAAACGAAGATCTAGATTATTAAAATTGGAAGAATATCTTACAATGTCGTATTTCTCTGAAAATTTAGAAATAACCCTTGAAAGCATTTCAGCAGCGGCTTTCTTTGTAAAAGTAATTGCAACTATTTTGTCGGGAGTAAGGTTGCTGTCCAGTTCTAGTGCACGTTCAAGAATCTTAAAGTAGCGTTCAACGAGTACGCTGGTTTTACCAGAGCCAGCATTAGCATTCAAGGCAATATGAATATCAAGATTCAACGCATCGATTTGTTCTTTGGTAAGCTGCTTGGTCATTTTTCTTTGTCAAAATGATGATAGTCTTTGAATGATTGGAAATCCCCGCCCCATCTCCAGCCCAATCTTTTAAACTCAAGAACAATTGGATGAGATGAATGTAAGGTTGCAAATTGCTTAATATCATATATGGCACCTTTTGGCTCAACTCTACCATCGGGGTAAACCACGGGATTCATAAAAGGGTTAATATCTATGGCTCGACCACGAGCGTGGAGCGAAAGTTTGTTTGTTCCAGCAATATATCGATAGTTGAATGAAGAAGTGTTGTTGTCCAGCATCGACTTTTCATCAGACCATTGATACTTAACAATTGGAATGACTTTTGCCAGCGGGTACCTAACAAATTTTGCAGTCTCGAAAACTTCAAGAACATCATCTTTCAAATCCTTATGAACCAGTATTTGTCCAATGTGCAACTTTTTATCAAACGAAAAGTAAGAAACATCTAAAAGTACAAGGGAGTCTATGATTTCTTTTGGTGCTTTTGAGTCTTTAATGGATTCTTCAAAACTCATATTTGAATCTATGACTACCTCGCTCGAATTTTGCTTATTTTTTAAAACAACTCCGCTAGATAAACACAAAATTATCACGACAAAAAGGAATTTTTTCATATTTTAATTTAAATTTGTCTTTTTAAAATATTAAATTTTAATTTACAAAATAATATGAAAAAAGCATTAATCACAGGTATAACTGGTCAGGATGGCTCCTATCTTGCAGAATTCCTTTTAGAATTGGGCTACGAAGTACACGGAATAATCCGCCGAGCAAGTACTTTCAATACACAAAGAATTGACCATATTTACAAAGATCCAACTGAGTACCCCGAATCCCACCTACGTTTGCATTACGGCGACCTTTCTGATTCGGGCATCCTAACCGAACTAATATATAATATCCAGCCCGATGAAATATATCATTTGGGTGCACAAAGCCACGTTCGAGTTTCATTCGATTTGCCAGAATTTACTGGAAACATTACAGGCTTAGGAACAACAAGAATTTTAGAAGCAATAAAAAGAAGTGGAATTAAAACTAAGTTTTACCAAGCATCTTCGTCTGAACTTTTTGGAAATACACCACCACCTCAAAACGAGGTATCTACTTTTGCTCCAGAAAGTCCTTATGCAATAGCAAAATTGTATTCATACTGGATTGTTGTAAACTATAGAAATGCTTACAAAATTTTCGCATCAAATGGAATTCTTTTCAATCATGAAAGTCCAAGAAGAGGCGAAATCTTTGTAACAAGAAAAATTACTAGAGGAATAGCAAACATACTTTTGGGAAACCAAAAGAAAATTTTTTTGGGCAATTTGGATGCAAAAAGAGACTGGGGATATGCTCCTGAATATGTTCGTCTAATGTGGAAGATTCTTCAATACGATTACCCAGATGATTTCGTTATCGGAACTGGAGAATCGCATACAGTTCGGGAATTTGTCGAAAAAGCATTTGAATATTGCGAAATCGAAATAGAATGGCTTGGTTCTGGCATTGATGAAATTGGGGTTGTAAAAAGTTTTGATCCAAAATGGAATGGAATTATTAGTTTAGGTCAAACAATTATCGAACTTAAGCAAAGATATTTTCGACCAACCGATGTCAATCATTTACTTGCTGATTCAACCAAAGCAAAAAAACTTCTTGGTTGGGAACCCCAAATACTATTTCCCGAACTTGTCAAAATTATGATGGATTATGATTTACTTCTTGTTGGATTACAACCAAAATTCGAAGGTTATAAAATTGCAAAACAAAAAGGATTTGGTTGGACAGAACACAAATTCATCGAATTAGAAAGCATCCAAAATGAAATTTGACGATAATCCAAAAATTTTTGTTGCGGGAGCACAAGGTCTTGTTGGCTCAGCGATAGTTAAAAGGCTTATTATCAGTGGGTACACAAATCTTTTAACCCCTTCGATTTCCGAACTTGATTTACGAAAACAAAGAGAAACAGAAGAGTTTTTCCATGCTCACAAACCAGATTATGTTTTTCTAGCTGCTGCAAAAGTAGGAGGAATACTTGCAAATAACACATATCGAGCCGAGTTTATATACGATAATCTCTTAATTGCCGCAAATGTTATTCACTCCTCTTATAGGTTTGGCGTAAAAAAACTTTTAAACCTTGGGTCATCTTGCATTTATCCAAAGTTAGCACCACAACCCTTAAAAGAAGAATTTTTACTTACCGGGGAACTTGAACCTACTAACGAACCCTATGCAATTGCAAAAATTACTGCCATTAAGCTTTGTGAAGCATATAATCATCAGTATGGTACTAATTTTTTATCCCTTATGCCAACAAACCTGTATGGTGAGAATGATAATTTTAACTTAGAGACTTCGCACGTACTTCCGGCGTTAATCCGGAAATTTATCCTTGCCAAAGCTCTATCAGAAAATAATTTTGAATTTATTTTTAAAGATCTTGAACATTATCAAATTGGCTTCGGTTTGGATAAGGAAATCAATTTTTACGACATAGAACAAATAGAGCATATTCTGGGCAAAATTGGGATTTTAAAAAACAAAGTAGTACTTTGGGGACAAGGGAAAGCCTTACGTGAATTCCTTTTTGTCGACGACCTTGCCGATGCTTGTGTTTTTTTTATGGAAAACTATAATGCTCAGGATTTAAAACCATTCATTAATATTGGTACTGGCGAAGACATATCAATTCGAGAGCTTGCAGATTTGATTAAACATATTGTAGGATTTGAAGGTGAAATCGATTGGGATATTTCAAAACCGGATGGTACCCCTCGTAAATTACTTGATATATCCAAATCGATAAATTTAGGCTGGTCGCCTAAAACAACTCTTTGGCAAGGTATAGAAAAAGTGGTTAAAAGTTATTTAAACAAATATATATAAATTGATTTCCTTTAGTTACTTAATACACATCAAAGTTGGTAACACCGCAAGGAAATGCTCTTCCTGTGCAACGTAATGTAATCTAAGGTATTGTTCCAATTGAGCTTTCATCTCTTGGGGGAAAAATGAAATTAAATTTAACATGCCAAGTTCGGGGATGGCTTTTACTTCATCCCTTTTCTTTGAAAGAAGTCTCACTAACATTTCGAAGTCATCCATAGGTCTGGGGTACCTCTTGATAGTTGGATTAGGAACACCAATTCTATTACTTGCGATCCTAATAGCATCGTTTAAACCGCCAATGATATCAACTAATCCTTTTTCTAGGGCTTTTTCACCACTCCAAACTCTACCTTTAGCAACAGCTCTAATCTCATCGAAAGATTTTCCACGGCTTTTTGCAACCCTTTCCACAAACCTATCGTAAATTGGTTTAATCAATTCAATTAATTTTCTTTTTTGATTTTGGGAAAATGGAATGAAAAGGTTTAAATCTTGCGATGAAGTATTAGTAGAAATAGTATCAACAGTTATTCCAATTTTATTGAGCATTCCACTAAAATTTGGTATCATAGCAATTACACCAATAGAACCAGTAATTGTGGCTTGATGAGCAATAATTGTATCGCAAGCCATTGCAATAAAGTAACCCCCCGATGCAGCAACATCACTCATCGAAGCATATACCGGTTTGATTTTCTTTGTGTTAATAATTTCGTTCCAAATTTCGTCGGAAGCAATCACAGAACCACCCGGGCTGTCTATTCTAATGATTATTGCTTTAACTTTCTTGTCATCTCTGGCCTTTTTCAAATTTTTAATGAATTCGTCTGGTTGAATTTCTAAATCGAAACTGAAGGGAGATTTTTGTGAGCGCTGGACTATAGGACCGGAAGCATAAACAATCGCAATAGCATTCTCTTTGTCGGTATTTTCCGAAGCCGAAAATTCCTGGCTTTGGCTATAATCAACAATGTTCACGAAGTTTACCTTTTCTTTGGTAGTATCACCTTTGTATTTGTCGGCAAGAACAACGCTTCGAATAAATTCTTTTGCTTGGTTGTCATTAATTAGAGAATCAACAAAACCAAGAGCGAATAACGAATCGGAGGAATAAACTCCCCTATTCATAATATTGATCGCGTCGTCTTTTTTAATTTTTCTGAAATTCTCAAGCCCAGCAAGAAAAAAATTATACCTTTGAAGAAGCAAATCTTTGTAAACAAAACGTGCACTATCACTGAATTTAGTTCGATTAAATGTTTCACCAGCCGATTTAAAATCCTCAAATTGCTGCACATAATACTCGATACCTATTTTTTCGAACAAACCCTTCAAAAACAAAGTAGAAATGCTAAAACCATTCATCTCCAAGGCACCTTCTCGAGCAAGAAAAATTTTGTCAGCAGGTAATGCAAGGTAATAATCGCTTTCGTTTCCCGTTTCTAAATAAGCATAAACAAATTTCCCAGATTGCTTAAAATTTTTTAATGTCTCTACTAATTCCAATCTTTTGGCCCAACCAATCACAGAGTTCGAGCAACGCAAGTAAATTCCTTTAATCTTATCGTCCGAAGCAGCTTTTTTAATTGCCATTAATAAATCATAAAAGGTCAAAGTGCCTTCAGTGGACAAAATTGTTCCAAGAGACTCACCAGAATACTCATTAATGGGTGTGTTTAAATTAATAACAAGCACTGAGTTTTGCTTTACAGTCACGGGTTCCTTCTGGAACAAAGTACCTATAGATGTAAAAATAGTAATTAAAACTACAAAAAAGAAAAGCACTATTACTCCAACAATCACGACTGGAATCCACCAGCGTGAACGTCGCTTTTGATAATAATTTGGTGGCATTGGAAATTTTTGTGAAAATTGATCAGCCATGGGTTTCTCCAAAAAATAATTAAGAAATTACGAATATATAACAAATTAGTTACATCATAAAACGCTTTAAAAACTAAAAACTACCAATTATTTCACTACAAACATTTAGGGATTTTTATTTTTTTTATAAATTGCATTTTAACATTTCTTACTTGGAGGTATTATGTCATTTATTTTGTGGAATGATTCATATTCAATTGGTGTCACATTGATTGATACTCAACACAAAAAGTTAATCAAAATAATTAACGAACTTAATGACGCAATGGGAAGCGGTAAAGGAAAAGAAATACTTAGTAAAGTACTTTTCGAATTAATTAACTATGTAAATACTCATTTTAAAACTGAAGAAGAATACATGGTAAAATATTCCTACGAGGAATATGAACAACATCGATATGAACATGAAAAACTTACTGATGAAGTCAAAAGATTTTACCAGGATTTTAATACGGGAAAAGCTGTACTATCAATTCAAATAATGAATTTCTTGAGAAACTGGCTAATGGACCATATTCTAATAAAGGACAAACATTTGGGTAAGTTCTTGAACGAAAAAGGGATTAATTGAAAAAAAAGTTTCTTTATACAATTATTGTCTTTTTGCTTTATCAAATCCCTACACAGTCCAAAAATAAAGACTGGAGTGAGGTCATTGCTTTTTCATATTTCGCAAATCGTGGATATTATGTTCTACAAAGAATTTGCGACGAAGCTGGCGGGAGACTTGCAGGAAGCGTACAAAACGAAAAAGCATTGCAAATATTAATTGAAGAAGGCAAAAAAGATAATTTAGAAATTAAATTCGAAGAATTTAACTTACCGGGTTGGGAAAGACACAGCGACAGTGTAATCTTAATAAATCCATATAAAAAACAACTTCGTTCTGTAGCACTGGGATTTAATAATAAAAGCGACAAAATCGAAGCACAAGTCGTTTTTGCCAACTACGGTTACGAAGAAGATTACACAGGAATAAATGCAAATGACAAAGTTGTACTTGTTACCCAAGATCGTCCTAAAAATCGTGAGGAACTACTTCGTTACGAAGCGATAGAAATAGCTAGTCAAAAAGGTGCAAAGGCAATTCTTTTTATGAATGATAAGCAAGGGGGATTAGTCCTCGCTGGGGTTGGTAATTTTCAAGGGAATCCAAATCCCATTCCCGCTTTTAGTGTTACCTACGAGGATGGACAGATTATAAAAAGGCTTCTTTCCAGAGGGATACCAGTAACAATTCAAATTAAAAGCAATTCCTACTGTAAACCGGCAACTTCCAAAAATGCAATTTTAACGATTCCAGGAAAATCTTCGAAAAAGATAGTTGTTGGTGGTCATTTCGATTCTTGGGATATAAGCCAAGGTGCGGTCGACAATGGTGTTGGTATTGCTGTATTATACGAGATTGCAAGAAATCTTAGTCGTTTTAAAGATTACTACTATACAATCGAAATTGTATGGTTTAATGGCGAAGAGCTTGGGCTTTGGGGTTCTAAAAGGTACGTAGAACGCCACAAAGACGAGGTCGCTTTAATGATAAATCTTGATATGCCCGGTGATCCTACTGGTTTCAATACAATGGGGTTTTACATTCTTGATTCGATCGCAAACTATATCGTAACATCACTGGACGGCTTTGATCTAAAAGACAAAGTCGTAAGTAGACCCTGGACAAATAGCGACCATATGCACTTTATGTTCGAAGGAATTCCATCGATAACACTACTTGGTTGGATGGAAGAGACAATGTACCGTCATTACCACGACTTTGGAGATACTTTCGACAAAGTAAATAAACGTTACATTTCCAATTCAGCAAATATTATTTCTTTACTCGTGTTTGTGCTTGCAAATTCCAATATAACCTTTCCAAGACTAAATCAAAAAGAAGTTATAGAAATTTTGAAAAAGAATGGTCTTGAAAAAAGACTGAGGAAACAAAGGGAATGGAAGTTTGATTGACTTACCTTTATCAAATTTTTTTTAATAACTTTTTAAGTTTAATTTACATTTTCAAAATCAATATTTACTAACAAATGTTCGAGAAAGTTTACGAAGTTAATTATGA
>FMJZ01045012.1_pt1 | contig 20931 bp, 20 predicted proteins | sample 1987881 | NCBI WGS metagenome assembly FMJZ01 (sample SAMEA4378227, study PRJEB15110) | soil metagenome | biome: soil; feature: Field; material: Soil | place: India | collected 2015-03-11 | depth 0 m
CGTCCGTACGCACCTGCCAAGTGAATGACTGCTTGACCAGAGCGCCAGCGCAGCTGCGCGCAAAGTGGAACGATCGCGCTATCCGGCACCGCGAGCACTACCAGCGCCCCGCGGTCAGCTGCACTCTGCGGATGTGAACAGGCGAGCGCCCCAGGCAGGCGGGTAGCGAGCGCCTGCGCATGCTCGAGTCGACGGCTCCAGACCGCACTCACCTCGATGCCAGCGGCCACGAGAGCAACGCCGAGCGCCGTTGCCGCTCCGCCGGCACCGAGGAGCGAGACCGGTTGCCTAATCGATGGGCTTGGCGACGACGATGATGCGGTGATCATCGATCCCGTACGGCCAGCAGGTGACCAGCGTCACGCGTTCTTCGGGCATCGGGTCGAGGAAGCGGCCAGTCGCGATCCGTTCCTCGAGCGGCACACCGACTTCCTTTCGATAGTGGATTTCAGTGACGCGGTACCGGAAGACCCCAGCGGCACTGGTCAGGATGACCTCATCGCCGAGCTTCACATACTCAAGCGTGCGGAACACCTCACCTTTCCAATCATTATGGCCGGTGATGACGATGTTCCCACCTTCACCGGGATTGGCCGACGTGCTGTGATGGCCAGCTGCGTAGTCAGCGACTTCCCATTCGATGACTTGCATCCCTTGGATCTCAACAATGCGATAGCCGACCTCGACGACCGTAGTGTCGATCCCGACAGAGGGGATCTGGATCCGCGTCGGTGGCGGCATCTTCGGCTTGGGTGTCGGGGTCGGCTCAGGGGAAGGAGTTGGGACAACTGGTAAAGCCCCGAGCCGTTCCGCAAGTGGCGTCGGCGAGGGAGAAGGCACTGGTGTCGGCGTCGCCACTGCCTGCATTGGCGGGGGCGGAGTGACGATGCTTGCTACCTGGCTTGGTGGAGGCTCGGGAGCAGGGCGGAGTGCAGCTGTCCCCATCGCGGCGACTGCCAGGAGAAATAGACCTGCCAGGATCAGGACGGCACTCAAAGGAGAGAGCCGTCCACCGGTAGGACGCACTTCAGCGCGCGGAATGGGTGCACGCGCGGCCCGGCCAAAGCGCAGGGCTGGAATGGCCGAACGCCACCTTCGGCGTTGGCCAGGCATGACCAGCACCCGCAGCGGTGATCCATTGTTTGATGCGCGTCGCCTCATAATCCCCCGGGGAACCCCTCTCCACCGCACGCGCGCTAAGTATAGCGGCAGCCGCCTTGAGATCGGGTCACGTCGCAGCGCGCTGGCAGGATGAACCGCTTTCCGCCAGATGTGCCTCTTCGCCTGGCGCGTGACGCTCTCCTACTCCGAAGGGCGAAGAGGCGACCTGCTACAGCTGTCGGGCACATACTCGAACACCAGGACTGCTGTTCTTCGGATCATCCTGCCGCTTGCGCAAGCCCCGAACGGCAGGCACACTCGAGACAGGAGCCGACGCAACACCAGAGGAAGAGGAGGCATGCGATGGCGGCCCGAGCATATGTCTTGGTGCATTGTGACGTCGGGAAAGCGCGCGCAGTCAAGGAGGCCTTGGCCAGCGTGCCTGGTGTACAGCATGCCGATATTGTGACCGGAGACTACGACTTGATCGTCGTCGTTGAACAGCCAACCGTGGAGGAACTTGGACGACTTGTTCTGGAGCGTATCCACGGTACACCAGGCGTTACGGCAACCAGCACGCACGTCGTTGTCGGCTGATCCTTCGGTCAGCTCAGCAGATAGCCGAAAAAGCATGGCGACGCTTGTTCCGCATTCCCGAACGCACGGCTTGCATACTGCAACATCCTGGTCATGATTAGGAATGAAGTCAGTGCGGTCGGCTAGAGATCGGAGGAGCGGATGAGCGGCGCCTTGCGGTTCCCGAGCCCGTTCGAAGTCGGCACACCACCCGGGGCAGAAGGGTGGGAGCAGCTCTATCCGTACTATCTCCTCTTCAGCGAAGACCGGCGAGCGGAAGAAGAGCAGCGCCTCTGGTTCTTTAACGGCATGCACTTCCCGGAGGCGATGACCCCCTTCGACATCATCACGGCCGAGGCGGGATACCTGGCGATCGGTGAGATGAGCAGTCGCATGTTCTGTATCCCGCCGGCGATGGGAATCGACTTCCGCGTCCTCAACGGGTATGTCTATATCAGCCCGACCCCGGTCACCGATCCCGCACTCATCGAACGCCGAGCCGCCTGGTTCCAGGAACGGGCTGGCTACTATTACGCCAATTGGCGGACGCTCTACGACGAGTGGAAGCAGAAGTTAATCGGCGAGATTGATCGACTGGTTGCGATCCGTTTCCCAGAACTCCCCGATGTTGAGCCAGCCGAGTATGTCTTCAGCCGCCGTGGCTACGGCGCCTCAATGGACAACTTGACGGCGTACCACGATCTGATCGATAGCATCTTCCGAGTCTGGCAAATCCATATGGAAATTGTCATGATCGGGTTCGCCGCCTACTTCACCTTCTACGATTTCTGCAAGAAGGCATTCCCAGAAATCTCTGACCAGCAAGTGACGCGGATGGTCGGCGCGATCGACGTGAGCATGTTCCGTCCGAACGACGAACTGAAGCGCCTGGCCCGTAAAGCCCTCGAACTCGGCGTTGCGGACGTTTTCCTTGCTGACGGCACAGGTGAGCGCGTCTTTGCTGCACTCCGGAACAGCGAAGCAGGCCAGCGTTGGTTGGCCGAGTGGGAGCAGAGCGCTGATCCCTGGTTCTACATGAACACCGGTGACGGTTTCCAACACCATCACCGCGCCTGGATCGATGACCCAACCCCGGTCGTGAGCGTTTTGGCTGACTACATCCAGCGCCTGCAGCGCGGCGAGAACCTGGAGCGTGATACTGAGGCCCTGCGGCAAGAGCGCGACCGAATCACGCAGGGTTACCGAGAACTCCTCGCCACCGAGGAGGAAAAGCAGGCGTTTGATCAGATCCTCGCATTGACCCGCGACGTCTACTACTCGATCGAGGATCACAAGTTCTATGTTGAGCACTGGTATCAGAGCCGTTTCTGGAACAAAGTGCGAGAACTCGGCAAGTTGTTTGTCGCCCGGGGCTTCTTCCAGAATGTCGATGATATCTTCCTCTTGCACTACACGGAAGTTGAGCGTGCGTTAATGGATCTCCTGCTCGGCTGGAGCATCGGTTCGGCATCGCGTGGTCCAGCCTACTGGCCCCCCGAGATCGCCCGGCGACGGCAGATCATGGAGCGGCTGCGCGCCTGGGCACCACCGCCGGCCCTCGGTGTCGTTCCAGAGGTGATCGGCGATCCGGCGATCATCATGCTCTGGGGAATTACGCCGGAACGGCTGCGGGCCTGGCTGAGTCCGGATGAGGGGAACCTGTTGCGTGGCTTCGCTGCCGCACCCGGTGTCGCCGAAGGACCCGCTCGTGTTGTGTTGAGTGTGGAGGAACTCCAGGACGTACGCGACGGCGAGATCCTTGTCTGCTCGGTTACCGAGCCCAGCTGGGCCCCCGTGCTCGCGCGCGTACGCGGGATGGTCTCCGATATTGGTGGTGTGATGTCACACGCCGCAATCGTCGCTCGCGAATACCGAATTCCAGCCGTCCTCGGGACTGGCGTTGCGACCAAGCGTATTCGCACCGGGCAGATGCTCCGCGTCGACGGTGACAACGGTGTGGTAACGATCCTGGACTAAGCGTCGCAAGGCCCGGAGAGGAGTTATGGTTCTCATGCATGACGCACCCTTCATCCTCAACTTCGAGACACTGCGGGAAGCGGATCGTCCTCTCGTCGGGGGGAAAGCAGCGAGCCTCGGTATGTTGCTTGCCGCGGGATGCCCCGTACCGCCCGGCTTCGCGCTGACCACTGCTGCATATCGCACCTTCCTCGAGGAAAATGGACTGACCGGGCTCTTTCGCCTCGAACTCGACCGTTACCCCAGTCTTGACGATGCGGCAGCAGCGCTGGCCGCGCGCGTGGAGGAGGCCTTCACCACAGCAGCACTCCCCGACACACTTGCACGGCATCTCTCCGACGCATACGCCCAGCTCGGCCGCACTGTGGGCAGCGCGGAGCCGATTGTCGCCGTACGCTCGAGTGCGGTTGACGAAGACAGCCAGACAGCGAGTTTCGCTGGTCAGCACGAGACCTACCTCGGCATCCAGGGATTCGACGAACTTGCGCGCGCAGTACGGCGTTGTTGGGCCAGCGCCTACACACCACGGGCTATCGCTTATCGCGTCCACCGGGGGCTTCGGCTCGAGGACGCAGCGGTGGGAGTCGCCGTCCAGCTCCTGGTGGAGCCACGGGCAGCGGGAGTGCTCTTCACCCTGAGCCCACGTACTGGTGACCGCTCGCTGGTGGTCATCGAGGGCAGCTGGGGACTCGGCCAGGCAGTGGTGGCCGGCGAAGTCACGCCGGACGAGTACGTGGTCAGCAAGGTGACGTTGGAGATCGTCCGCAAGCAGATCAATCCCAAGCCGTTCCGGTACCGGCGCGGCGGATCCGATGGCACGCTCCAGCGCGAGGAACTTCCGCCGGAGCGCGCGACCGCCCCGTGCCTCGACGATGCCGAGGTCGTTGAGCTCGCCCGGCGCGCCCGTGAGCTTGAAAAGCGGTTCGGCTTCCCCTTAGACGTGGAATGGGCGATCACGGATATTCCCGACCGTGGAACGATCTACTTTCTCCAGTGTCGCCCGGAGACGGTGTGGAGCCAGAAAGAGCGGCCTGCGGTCACAATAGCAGCGACCAACCCGATCATGGCGATTGCCCAAACGCTCGTTCGTCCGCCAAGCCGCTGAGTAGGTGCGAGGCACCACGACCAAGAGAGCACAAGACGCAGTGGGCGCGAGGGTTGCTCCTCTCGCGCCCACTGTGCATGTGGAACCGCCAGGACGTGCCAGAACTGCTCACCCATCACAGCACCGTGGACTTCACCAATCCCAGCATCGGCACGATATAGCATGGTCACCGATGGGCTCTCACCCCTCACCGAAGAGCTGGTCACTGCGGGTAAGCCAGCCGCTCATCTAAGAACTGGACATGGTAAGCGGCTGCAATAACTGCGGGATCATCGGCCAGTGCACGGTGGAACGGCGCAGTTGTCGCGATCCCTTCGACAACAAACTCGTCAAGGGCGCGTCGCCCACGAGCCAACGCTTCGGTCCGGTCACGCCCCCAGACGATGATCTTCCCGATGAGCGAGTCGTAATAGGGAGGCACCTCATCACCGGGCCCGAAGCCGAAGTCGCAGCGCACGCCTGGGCCGGACGGGAGCTCCATCCGCTCGATAACTCCTGGCGAGGGGAAGAAGCCGAGCGCCGGATCCTCGGCGTTAATTCGGAACTCGATGGCATGGCCATGCACAGTGATGTCCTCTTGACGCCAGAGCAACCGCTCGCCAGCCGCGATCCGGATCTGCTCCTTGACGATGTCGATTCCCGTGACGAGCTCGGTGACAGGGTGCTCCACCTGGACGCGGGTGTTCATTTCCAGGAAATAGAAGGAGCCGCCTGCATCCACGAGGAACTCGAGAGTGCCAGCATTGGTGTAGCCGGCCGCACGGGCCAGCCGCACCGCAGCCTCGCAGATCTGCGCACGCAGACCAGGGGTGAGCGCCGGTGAAGGAGCCTCTTCCCAGAGCTTTTGGCGGCGACGTTGAATCGAGCACTCCCGCTCAAAGAGGTGCAGAGCGGTACCATGATGGTCGACTAGCACTTGCACCTCGATATGACGCGGTCGCTCCAGGAACTTTTCCAGATAGAGCGCACCGTCACCAAAAGCAGCGTGAGCTTCTTGGGCCGCAACGTGCAAGGCCTGCTCGAGTTCTGCGCGGTTGCGCACGACGCGAATTCCACGCCCCCCACCACCAGCCGCTGCTTTCACCATGAGCGGAAAACCGATACGGTCGGCGAAAGCGAGAGCTTCGTCTGGCGTCACCTTGTCTGGCGTTCCCGGAACAACTGGGACACCAACCGAATCGGCAAGCTTTCGAGCCTCGGCCTTGTCGCCCATGAGCGTGATCGCTTCAGGGCTTGGCCCAATGAAGACGATCCCTGCCTCCCGGCAGGCGCGAGCGAACTCCGCGTTCTCCGCGAGGAATCCATAACCGGGATGGATCGCCTCGGCACCCGTTTCGCGAGCCGCTGCGATGATCGCCTCGATATTCAGGTAACTCCGTGACGCCGCTGCCGGACCGATACAACGGGCCTCGTCAGCATACCGGACGTGCCGCGCTTGTGCGTCGGCCTCCGAGTAGACCGCCACCGTGCGGATCCCGAGTTCCCGGCATGCGCGCATGACGCGAAGAGCAATCTCACCGCGGTTGGCGATCAGGACCTTCCGGAACACCCTGAACTCCTTCCCTCATTTTGGTCCGCATGACAATCCACTTTGTACGAGATTACAAACTTTCGCGTCTTGACAGCCACTCGTTCTGGGTCCTAGCATACCCATAGCGATCGTCGCCGTCATCGTACCGGAAGCGACAACACAGGAGCGAGCAGCGATCTCTGAGCGGATGCCCACCAGAGAGACATTTTTCGGTCCGGCATGCGAGGGGAGGGTACGACGATGAAACCGCCGGCCTTCGCCTACGAGCGACCACAGAGTCTCAACGAAGCGCTCGAGGTCCTCGCGCGGGAGGGGGCGGAGGCTCGCCCGCTGGCTGGTGGGCAGAGCCTTATTCCGATGCTCGCGCTGCGTCTCGCTCGACCGACCGTACTTGTCGACCTTGGAGGGATCGCCGGGTTGGACGAGTTGTCACTGGAAGACGGAACACTCGTCGCCGGGGCGATGGTACGGCAACGACGCCTGGAACGTGATCCCCTCGTCGCTCAACATCTCCCGCTCCTGGCTGCTGCCACGCGGCTCGTCGGTCACCCCGCGATCCGCAACCGTGGGACACTCGGCGGCTCCCTGGCACATGCCGATCCATCGGCGGAGTACCCGGCTGTCGCACTGGCCTTGGAGGCGGAGCTCGTCATACGGGGTCCAAGTGGGGAACGCTCCGTGCCGGCGCGTGAGTTTTTCCTCGGGCCATTCACGACTGCACTCGCTGACGGTGAACTGCTGACAGCCGTGCGTTTCCCTCTCCCATCAGCGGCCACTGGATGGGGTATCGCTGAGGTTGCGCGCCGACACGGAGACTTCGCCTTGGCCGGGGCGGTGACACTGTTGGAGCGCGCCGCTGACGGCACCTGTGTACGGGCTGCGATCGCTCTCTTTGGCGTTGCGACACGCCCGGTGCGCGCGACGGCGGCAGAGCAGGCACTGGTGGGGCAGCCACTGACTGTTGAAACGTTCCGCGAGGCAGCGGCGCGAGCGACGGAGGCGATTGACGAGCCACTCTCCGACGTCCACGGATCGGCAGCCTACCGCAAGCAAATCGTACCGGTTGTGGTACGCCGGGCGCTTGAGGCAGCGGCGCAACGTCTGCAGGCGACATGAGCAGGAAGGCGGGTGGACGATGGAGCGCGTACCGATCACGGTGACAGTCAACGGCCGACGCATCTCGGCCGTGGTCGAACCGCGAATGACGCTGGCGGACTTCCTGCGCGAGGAACTGGGGCTGACGGGGACGAAGCTGGGTTGCGAGCACGGTGTCTGCGGTAGCTGCACGGTGCTCTGGGACGGCGCCGCTGTCCGCTCCTGCCTGGTGCTGGCTGCGCAGGCCGACGGAGCCAACATCACGACGATCGAAGGGCTCGCGACTGACGGAACGCTCCATCCTGTGCAACAGGCTTTCTGGGAAGCGCACGCCTTGCAGTGCGGCTTTTGCACTCCTGGGATGGTGCTTACTGCTGTCGCACTCCTAGCCGAGAACCCCAATCCAAGCGAGGAGGAGATTCGTGAGGCGTTGAGCGGGAACCTTTGCCGCTGCACGGGATACCAGAACATCGTGCGGGCAGTCCAGCTCGCGGCACGGCACGAGCGTGCCGGTACCTGACGAGAGGGGGACAGCCATGTCGCTCCAGATTCTGCCGCGTGGCAAATGGGTGGGAGCTCGCGTCAAGCGGGTAGAGGACCCACGCTTCCTGACCGGAGAGGCCCGATATCTGGCCGATCTCCAGATTCCGGGCACTGTCCATGCCGCCTTTGTGCGCTCACCGTACGGGCACGCACGGATCCGACGGATCGACACGAGCGCAGCTCGCGCACTACCAGGAGTGCTTGCCGTTTTTACCGCTGAAGACGTAGCAACACTGCCCCCACTGGCCAGCGGCTTACCAATCGAGGGCCTGAAGCCGACACCGCAGACCGTCTTGGCCAAGGACAAGATACGGTTCATCGGCGAGGCGGTTGCGGTTGTTGTGGCGGAAAACCGGTACATTGCCGAGGATGCGGCCGAACTCGTCGAAGTGGACTACGAGCGGCTACCAGCGGTGACCGATGCTGAGCGAGCGATGGCGCCAGACGCGCCACTCTTGCACGAGGACCTCGGGACGAACGTGGTCTACCAAAAAGTCACAACCCTCGGTGATGTCGATTCTGCTTTCGCCCAGGCCGACCGGATCTTCCGGCGCCGCTTCCATACCAACCGCTTCGTGGCAGCGCCCATGGAGACGCGTGGCTGCCTTTCGGTCTATGAGCGGTCGAGTGGGCAATTGACCTTCTACTCGTCGACGCAGATGCCGCACATGTTGCGGCTCTTCCTCTCGCTTTTCCTCGGGATTCCTGAGCACAAGGTCCGGGTCATCTCGCCAGAGGTCGGCGGCGGCTTTGGGCAAAAGATGACGATCTATCCCGAGGAAGTGGTGATCGCTTATCTGGGCAAGGTGCTCGGTCAACCAGTCAAGTGGGTGGAGGATCGGCGGGAAAACCTGGCAGCAGCCACGCACGCCAAGGAGCAGATCATCGAGCTCGAGGCAGCAGTACGCAATGACGGGAAGGTGCTCGGGCTGAAGGCCCGACTCATCGGTGACGGTGGTGCCTACTCGTTCAACACGGCAAGTGCCCTCATCGAACCGCTGGCAGCAGCGGGCATCATTCCCGGCGTATACGACATTCAGGCATACCAGCATGAGGTGATCGCCGTCTGCACCAACAAGGCCCCGGTCGGCGCCTTCCGGGCAGTGGGTTGGACAGCCGCGCAGACGGCGCGAGAACTGTTCTTCGACGAGATTGCCCGCGAACTCGGGCTTGATCCGGCCGAATTCCGGCGCCGCAACGTCATTACCAGCGACCAATTCCCCTACACCACGATTACCGGTATGGTCTACGACAGTGGAAGTTACCAGGAATCACTTGAACGAGCGCTGGAACTCGTCGGGTACGAGGAGCTGCGGCGTCGGCAAGCGGAGCTCCGACAGCAGGGCCGGTACCTGGGCATCGGCATTAGCCTCTACGTCGAACCGACAGCCTGGGGCTCCGAGATCGCGCTACAGGCGGGCTTTCCGTTCCCGTCACACGACAATGCGACGGTGACAATCGATCCCACCGGCAAAGTCCGCGTGGCCGTCAGCGTGCACAGCCACGGGCAAGGACACGAGACAACCTTGGCACAGGTTGCAGCTGAGATCCTGGGGGTCTCCATCGACGACGTGATTGTGGAGCACGGTGACACCGACCGCGCTCCATGGGGCATGGGCACCTATGCAAGCCGCAGCGCAGTAATCGGCGGCGGGATGGTTGCGCTGGCAGCACGAGAGGTCCGTGAGAAGGTCCTGCGCGTAGCGAGTCGACTCCTCGAGGTAGCGCCGGAAGACCTGGACATTCAAGACGGCAACGTCTTCGTCAAAGGTGCACCGGACCGCTCGCTCAGCCTCTTCCAAGTCGCCTTCGCGGCCTACCTCGATGGCCGGGTCCGCGCGGAGGGTGAAGAGCCGTTGCTCTCAGCTACCAAGTTCTACGACCCGCGTGCCACCTACTCAAACGGCTGCATCGTCACCGTCTGCGAAGTGGACGGTGAGACTGGGACCGTGCATCTGGACAAGATCGTGGCGGTGGAAGACTGCGGGACAATGCTCAACCCGATGATCGTCGAAGGGCAAGTCATGGGCGCAATCGCACAGGGAATCGGTGGCGCGCTCTACGAGGCGATGGTCTACGACGAGAATGGCCAACTTCTCACCGACACCTTCGTCACCTACGCCCTGCCGACTGCGACCGAAGTTCCTGAACTCATCATTGAGCACTTGGAAACGCCGTCGCCGGTGACGATCGGTGGCATCAAGGGGATTGGGGAAGGCGGACTTCTGGCGGCTCCGGCCTCCGTCGCCGGTGCAGTTCTGGATGCCATCTGGCCAGCTGGTCGCGCTATCGAGCAGCTACCGCTGACGCCAGAGCGCGTGCTTGCAGCACTCGGTGGAGAGACCGGGGTGTGAGGAGGTGACGATCGCGGTTGTCTGTTTTCGCCGGCAAGGGATGGATGGGAGAGCGGAACGATCCCCGGCCGGTGTGTGCGCCGGGGATCCTCCTGCTACGGATGGAGGTTCGTGATGTTCGGAGGAGGGGATCCGAAGATGGATCGCTCACAAGCCGTGAACAGTGTTCGCCTCACGCGGCGGGCGGTACTCCGCACGCTCACCGTGGGAAGCGCCGTAGCCGCAGCTGGCAGCTTGCTCGCCGCCTGTGCTGGCGGTGGCACGACACCGACCCCAGCAAGCGGTGGGGCACAGCCGACGACGGCACCAGCAGCAACGCCAACCACAGCACCTGCCGCCGCTGCAACTCCCACGACTGGAGCAGCCGCCACGCCTGCAGCTGCCGAAGAACTATGGGAGGTCGCTGCCTATTACGGAACGTATGACGTCTCCACAAAGAAGCCAGGACGGCCAGCGGCAAGCTTACAGGGCCCGAAGTACGAGAAGTGGACACGGCCAAAGGCGAACAAGCCGTACATGATCGGTGTCTCGTTCCCGCATTTGAAAGATCCGTATTGGCTGGCCGTGGACTACGGGATTGTTGACGAGGCCCAAATTCTCGGCGTTGGGATTGAGCTCGTCGCCGCTCAGGGCTATAACGACCTCACTGGCCAGATCAATCAAGTCGAGAACCTTGCCAATCGAGCAGACATTGAGGGGATCATCCTTGCAGCGATCAGCTATGCCTCGCAGGACCAGCTCGTCACAGACATCGTCAAGAACAAGAAGAAGCCGGTCATCGAAGTGATTAACGATATTCAGGCACCGGACATCATGGCGAAGGCACTCGTCTCGTTCTATGACATGGGGTATGCAGCGGGCACCTTCGTTGCTGAAGACTCGGGCGGTCAGAATGTGACCGTCGTCTTCCTGCCGGGTCCGGCTGGATCGGGGTGGGCACCGGATACCGTCGATGGCTTCAAGGCGGCCGTGGAGGAGAAGGTTCCGGGCAAGGTGCAGATCCTCGACGTAAAATGGGGCGACACCGGTAAGGACGTCCAAGTCTCCCTCATCGAGGACGCGTTAAACGCTTACCCAGACGTCACCTATATTGTGGGCAACGCCGTCGCTGCGGACGCCGCGCCGGATATTCTTGCCAACCGTGCCAAGAAGCCGAAGATCGTTTCCACCTACATCATCCCACCGCTGTACGACAAGATCGCCGAGGGCAAAGTCGCTGCTGCACCGACTGACTTCACTGCCCTGCAGGGTCGAATGGCGGTGGACATGATGGTGCGGATCCTGAACGGGGAAAAGCCAGGCGTCGACTTTCCGTTCCGCGCTGGCCCGATCATTAAGGTTGTTACACCCCAGAACTACAAGGACTTCAAGTACGAGGATATGTTCGGGCCGCGTGATTTCCGCCCGGTCTTCTCAGTAAAGCCGAAGTCCTGACGGAGCGAGCGATGACCTTCCTCTTGCGGGCACACGAGGTCACAAAGCGTTTCCCTGGCGTGCTGGCGTTGGATCGTGTGTCGTTCGAGCTCCGCAGTGGCGAGGTGCACGCGCTCGTCGGCGAGAACGGAGCGGGCAAGTCGACCCTGGTCAACATCTTTGCAGGCTCACTCCGCCCGGATGGAGGGACCATTGAGCTCGAGGGGCGACCGGTGCAGATCCGGTCGCCCCATCACGCCCAGGAACTTGGCATACGGGCCGTGTTCCAGCAACTGAGCCTCGTTCCTGCTCTGACCGTCGCGGAGAACATTTTCCTGGGCAGGGAACTGACGGCGCCGGGACTGTTGCGCAAGCCGGCGATGCGGGCGCGGAGTCTTGCCCAGCTTGGCATCTTCGACGCAGGAATCGCGCCGACCGCGCGCGTTCGCGATCTTACGGTGCCGCAACGCTATCTCGTCGAGATCGCGAAAGCGACACTCGAACGCCCGAAAGTTCTTATTCTCGACGAGCCGACGGCCTCACTGACCGATCGTGAAACCAGCGTCCTCTTCCGACTGGTGCGCGAGCTCCGAGCACAGGGGGTCGGGATCATATGGATCACGCACCGGCTCGAGGAGCTCTACGAGATTGCAGACCGGGTAACGGTGATGCGTGACGGTCGGCATGTGGCCACGCTATCGGCCCAGGAGACGACGACTGATCGGTTGATCACCCTCATGACCGGCCGTGAGTATGAGCAGATCTATCCAATGCTGCAGCCTGTTCCTCCCGATGCTCCGACCGTTCTCGAGGTACAAGGGTTGTGCTCAGTCCATGGGCTCCGTAATATCAGCCTCACGCTGCGCACCGGGGAAATACTTGGGGTCGGAGGGCTGATCGGTTCCGGCAAAGGACTTCTCGGGCGAGCCCTCGTCGGGCTCGAACCCCTCACCGCTGGTGAGATTCGTATCGGCGGCGAGACGGTTCGAGCAGATCACCTCAGCCCGCATGCCATGCTGCGACGCGGCGTGATGTATTTCCCAGCTGATCGTCGTGGCGAAGGGCTGCTCACGAACCGCTCTGTCCTCGAGAACATGACAATCGCTGCGCTTGAACGCTTCGAGCGGTTGGCCGGGCTCCTGGATAAAGGGAAAGAGCGCCGGGCCGTCGTCGAGTACATCCGGCGCCTCGCCATCGTCCCACCAAACCCAGCGGCACGTGTCCGCAACCTCTCTGGGGGAAATCAGCAGAAGGTTGCGCTGGCACGGGGGCTGATTCGTGACACGCAGGTCTTCATTATGGACGAACCAACGCAGGGCATCGATGTCGGAGCAAAGATCGCGATTTACGAGCTCCTCCACGAACTGGCTCGGCAAGGAGCAGCGGTTCTCTTTATCACCTCGGACATGCTGGAACTTCTGCACGTCTGTCACCGAGTCGCTGTGATGTTCCAGGGGGAACTCGTCGCGACGGTTCCACACGAAGAAGCGAGTGAAGAACGACTGCTCCAGTACTTCTTCGGGCATATGCGAGAGGAGGGCGGACAGACCAGTGTCGACGCCGCGTGAACTGACGACCAGGCGGTTCGCGGCTGTGGGACGTCTCCCGTTTCTCCGGGGGATGCTCGACCAGCTCGGTTTGCTTCCCGTCTTGCTGATCGCGCTCCTCATCTTCTTCTCCGTCGCTTCGCCGAACTTTTTCACGCGCGCGAACCTTTCGACCATCCTGACACAAGCACTCTTCCTCATCATTGTGTCAGTCGCGCAGACACTGGTGCTTTTGACCGGTGGATTCGACCTCTCAATGGGCTCGTCGATTGCGCTCGTCAGCATCGTCGTCGGCCTTCAGCTCCTCGATCATCCCGATACACCGACAACTGGGCTAGCCCTGGCAACCTTGGTTGCCATTGCGGTGGCGACGGGTATCGGGGCACTCAACGGGCTCTTCGTCTCGTTGTTCCGCGTACCACCATTTATTGTGACGCTTGCCATGATGACTGCTGTCTCAGGGCTCGCCCTTCACGTGTCACGAGGTGTCCCAATCTTTGGCCTTCCCAACTACTTTTCAAGCACGCTCTACACTGGAAAGCTGCTTGGTATTCCCGTGCCGTGGTTAGTGACAATCCTCGTGCTCCTCGCAATGTATGTCGTCTTGCACTGGACTCGCTTCGGCCGGTACTGGTACGCGATTGGCAGCAACGCAGAAGCGGCGCGACTCTCCGGTATTGCGGTTCGCTTCTATCTGTTCCTGGCCTACACGATCGCTGGTGTGTTGGTGGGCATTACTGGTCTGCTCTTGACAGCTCGAGTCGGTTCTGGTGAGCCGACATTAGGCGCCAGTTTCCCGCTCGAGTCAATTGCGGCGGCTGTGCTCGGTGGCGTTTCGATCCGCGGTGGCGAGGGTAACTTGTTCGGCGCTGCATTAGGTGCGGTTTTCCTCGTGATGCTGCGGAACGGTATGGACATCATGGGGATCAGCACCTACACCCAAATGATCATCACCGGAGGGCTCCTTGTCCTCGCCGTCATCATCGACAACTGGGTGCACCGAGAGCGTTGAGATGGGAAGGGAGGAATGGCCAGATGGCAGAGTACACCATCAAATCACCGTTGCCTGGCATCTTCTATCGCCGGCCAAGTCCGGACGCTGCCCCCTTTGTCCAAGAGGGAGACACGATCACCCCGGGGACGGTTATCGGCCTGGTCGGCGTCATGAAGACCTTCCACCAGATTACAGCCGATGTCGGCGGCAAGTTGGTGCGCTTCCTCGTTGAGAATGAGGAAGCGATCCGGCCCGGGCAGCCGGTCGCTGTGGTCAGCGACGAGGTCTGAGCTCCCAAAAGCCAGCGGAAGGAGCGAGTAGCCATGACCGAACATGTCACCCAACCCTCGGGAGTCATCCTGGCAAGTTTCCCCGAGCGGAATGGGCGCCCCAGTGTTGTCTACCGCAACGCCGGCGACAGTTTCCTGCTCGTCGAGTTCGGCGAAATGGTCTTCGACCTGACGATGAGCTTTCGCGTCCTCGGGCTCGATGATGCGATCAAGCACAACCGGCCGGCTGGCCTCATCGAGACAATTCCGGCACTCCGCAGCATCCTGATCAATTACGACTGCCGGCAGATCTCAGTGCGTGACCTCATCGACTTCGTCGAGGACCAATACGAGCACCTGCCGCCATTCGAGAACCTCGTCGTGCCCAGTCGCATCGTTGAGCTCCCGATCGCCTTCGACGACAAGTGGACGCGCGAGGCGATCGCGCGCTATGTGCAGTACCAGCGAGCGGATGCTCCCAACGTCATCGACGGCACGAACTCCAAGTACGCAGCGATGTACAACGGACTCCGCGACGAGGAAGAGTTCTTTAGCTACATCATGGCGACCGATTGGTGGAATGCGGCACTCGGTTTCTTCCCTGGTCTTCCCTTCGCCTATCCGCTCGACCCGCGCTATGCGGTCGTCCTGCCCAAGTACAACCCAACCCGGCACTGGACGCCGGCCGGGACGGTGGGCATCGCTGGGCCCTGCTTGGCCATCTACCCTGTTGAATCAGCTGGCGGATACCAGATCTTTGGGCACACCGTGCCGATCTACGACCCGCTTCAGCGCAATCCGGCCTTCCGTGAGAGCCCGGTGCTCTTGCGCCCTGGTGACCGACTCCGTTTCCGCCCCCGCGTGACGGACGAGGAACTAGAGGCACTGATCCAGGCCGTCTACGATGGAACGTACCAGTATGTCATCGACGAAACAGCGACCTTCGACGTGGGGGCCTATCTCCGCTTCCTCAAAGAGGTGGAACCGGAAGCGGAGGCGTTCCGGCGTCGCCAGGCCGAGGCGGCGGCCCGCGTTCCGGTTCCATGATGCGAGCTGCGACTCGTGGGAAGGGTGGAGTGACCATGCTCGAGGTGCGCAACGGCGGATTTGAGACGACCGTGCAGGATTATCCAGGCCGGATCGGCATGCTGTCTCTTGGCTTTGCCCCGGCTGGGCCAATGGACGACTACGCCTTCCGCTTCGCCAATGTGCTGGTCGGGAACCCCCCAGGCACAGCAGGCCTCGAGATTACGGCCGGTGGACTGGTTATCGCTTTCGAGGACGAGCGCGCTATCGCGGTCTGCGGAGCCGATATGGGGGCGCGCCTGAACGGCCAGCCGCTTGAGCTGTGGCGGAGCTACCTGGTTCGCGCTGGAGATATTCTCGAGTTCGATTACCTTCAGGGCCCCGGCTTCCGCACCTACCTCGCCGTCAGCGGGGGTATCGACGTTCCACCAGTGCTGGGCAGTCGGGCGACTTATCTGCCAGGAGCGATTGGTGGATTCGAGGGGCGCAAGTTGCAGGCCGGTGACCGGCTGCCACTCGGCGAGCCGCTGACTGATCCGGCACAAGCGGCTGGGCGGCGCGTCCCCGCCTCTCTGATACCGAGCTACCCGGGCTACAACGAGGTGTGGGAAGTGGAAGCGACACGCGGTCCGCAGGCTGACCCGGACTACATGACGGCTGAGGATATGGCGTTCTTCTTCTCCCATCACTGGAAGCTGGACGCAGCCTCGAACCGCACGGGATACCGGCTGGACATCCACAAATGGCAGTGGGCACGCGAGAGTGGTGGTGCGGGTGGTGGCCACCCCTCGAACATCCTTGACAATGGCTATCCGGTCGGTGCCGTGAACGTCTGTGGTGACCAGCCGATCATTCTCTGCATCGATGGGCCGACGCTGGGTGGATTTATCTGTAACGCCGTGGTCGCAAAAGCAGCCATGTGGAAGCTCGGTCAGATGGTGCCCGGCTGGAGCTACATCCGATTCAAGGAAGTGACACTGGAGGAGGCAATCACGCTGCTGAAACAGCAGGACGAAACGATTCACGAGAGCAACCTCGAGAGGAGCTAGCCATGGCCCGCGTCATCGATATCAACTGCGACATGGGCGAGAGCTTCGGGCGCTGGACGTTGGGGAACGACGCCGCGCTGATGCCATTGATCACGTCCGCCAACATCGCCTGTGGTTGGCACGCCGGCGATCCTGCCGTCATGCGGCAGACGGTGGAACTGGCCGTCGCCCATGGGGTGGGGATCGGTGCACACGTCGGCTTCCCAGACCTCCTCGGCTTCGGACGACGGCGGATCGACGTCACACCACAGGAGGTTTATGACTATACTCTCTACCAGGCTGGCGCCCTTCAGGCATTCGCACATGCGGCCGGTACACGGTTACAGCACGTCAAACCACACGGAGCGTTCTACGTGATGTGTTCGCAGAACGAAGAGCTGTGCGAGGCACTCTGCCGGGCAATCAAAGCGCTCGGCAACGGGATCGCACTGGTGATGATGGGGGAGATCGCACCACGCGTAGCAGCTGCCGTTGGCGTCCCAATGGCGCGTGAGGGGTATATCGACCTGAACTACAACCGGCACGGACAGCTCGTGCTGGAACGGCGGAAGCAGGCCTGGGATCCGGAGGAGGTCGCCCGACGGGCCGTCGAGCTCGTTGTACACGGACGCATCCCGACGATCGAGGGTGAGACCCTGCACGCCGAGGTGGAGACGATTTGCATCCACGGTGATGCGCCAAATGCTCCGGAGATCGCCCAGCGCGTGCGCCAGCGCCTTGAGGAGGTAGGAGTGATCGTCCGGCCGCTCGGCGCTGGCCTTGCTACCTCAGCCTGAGGACGATTTGCTAAGGAGTGGATCGCGCGGGAAGGAGGGGAAGGTTCGATGGCTTCGGTGGTACTCGCGGACTCGGCGTTGCCGCGCTCCTGGCGGCAGAGCGCAACGTCACGGTTGCTGGCCAACGTGGCGCTGGTCGTCGCTGGGAGCCTGTTGACTGCGCTCGCGGCCCGGGTGAGTATTCCGCTGCCGTTCACACCGGTGCCGATCACCGGGCAGACCTTTGCCGTGCTTCTGGTTGGTGCGGTATTGGGCAGCCGGCGTGGTGCAGCCAGCATGGCACTCTATGTGGCACAAGGGCTGGCTGGTCTCCCCGTCTTCGCTGGTGGGAAGGCTGGACTCGCCGTTCTCCTCGGGCCGACCGGCGGGTACCTCGTCGGCTTCATCGCTGCTGCCTTTGTCACTGGCTGGCTGGCCGAGCGTGGCTGGGATCGCCGCCCGTTGACGACGGCGGTGGCGATGGCACTTGGCAACATCGCCATCTATCTCTTCGGTGTTCCCTGGCTCGCTGCATTCGTCGGGATCGAGCGTGCACCGCTCCTTGGGCTCGTGCCATTCTTGCCGGGTGACGCGCTGAAGATCGTCCTGGCGACGCTGGCCCTGCCTGGTGCCTGGTGGATTGTCCGGCGCGTCAATCCAGCAGCCCTCTGAACAAAGACGTCCAAGTTTCGAGCCGGCCGGTGTCGTCCCTGGTAGACGATACCGGCCTTTCCTACCCCGAAGATCCGACCAGTGCCGAGCAGCATGTCGCTGGCGCCGCATTGGCCCATTGTTCCACACAGCCGCGCCGATCAACTGACCGCGACTGTGTCCCATCGATCAACTGCAGCGAACCAGCGAGCACCGACGATGAGAAACGTTGCGAGCGAGGCCGAATCACACGACCGAATCTCTCGTCTGGAGCACCGCGTGCCAGCGACGAAGTGCCGGGCCGAGTCGCTGCACGGCCTCGGCAACAACCTGTCGCTCGGCCTCGTCGAGCACCGCTGGGTCAATCATCTCCAGGAGTTGCCGCACCCGCTCGAATGCTGCGACCAGCTCGCTCGCTGGCGAGACCGATCGACCGCTGCGTCGCCGACGGCCCAGCGCTGTGGCAGCTTCCTGGATGAGCGCACGCAGCCGAGCGGAGAGTTCAGCTGAGGGCAAGGTGGCGAGCTCCGGAGCAGCACGCAGTGCCCGCGCCAGACGCTCAATCTCGGCCTGACCAAGCCGCTCACGCTCCACAAGCTGCGCCAGAGCAATTTGCAAAGGTTCTGGAAGGCCATGGAGCGGCCGCGTCTGTTTCTCGGAAAGGCGTCCACTCCGGATCGCCTCTTGCACTGGCTCGGGGAGCTTTTCAGTTGCCAGCAGCTGGAAGAGCCGACTGCGCTTGATCCCGACTGCCTCAGCCACTTGCTCCCACGGGACATCACCGAGCTGCTGCTTGAGCCGGCGCAGGGCAGCTGCGCGGTCGAGCGCATTGAGATCCTCGCGCAGGATGTTCTCCATGAGCTGCTGAATCAGCCGTTGCTCGTCACTCACCTCCCGAACGATTGCTGGAATGGTAGTGAGGCCAGCCAGCTGAGCAGCCCGCCAGCGTCGCTCCCCGTGGATGATCACATAGCGGTCGCGAGCGGCATCGTAACGGACAGCGATGGGCTGGAGCACGCCTTGCAGTCGAATGGAGGCAGCGAGCTCCTCGAGTCTCTCAGGATCGAAGCTGCGGCGCGGTTGGTCGGGATCGGGCTCGATGCGATCGAGGGCGATCTCGCGCGCCTCGGCCAACTCGCGCGTGCCGCGTGCCTGGGGTGAGGTATCGGCCAGGAGATCATCCACCGTGAAACGGCGACGACGGGTTGTCCGCGGGGCAGTAGCCTCAGACACGGCTAGCGCTCCCCACCATCTCGGCAATCGTTGCTGCAGCCTGGCGGTAGGCAGCGGCGAGCGGCGAGCGTGGCTGATACTGCAGGATCGAGGTGTGCTCAGCCACCGCCTCGGCCCCTTTGACCGAGAGCGGGATGCTCGGCAGGAGCGGAAGTTCCGGGAAGCGCTCCTGGAGTGTGGCTAACATGTCGGCGACCAGGCGGGAGGAGTGGTGCACCTTTGTCGGAAGGAACCCGAGGACAGTGAGACGAGGGTTGAGGCGGCGTACCCGGTTGACCGTCTCGAAGAGGCGGCGCAGTACCATGAGCGAGAGCGGGTGCGGCTCAATCGGGATGACGAGTGCGGTCGCCGCAACCAGGATGTTCACGCTCAGGATATTGAGGGCAGGAGGGCTATCGATCAAGACATAGTCGTAGGGAAGCGGTTCCGCCGCGGCGAGTGCGTGGGCGAGACGACGCTCACGTTCGAGCGCATTGAGGAGCTCCAGCTCGGCTGCAGCGAGGTCAGGGTGACTGGGGACAAGGTCGAGGCCAGCGATACGTGTCGGCACCACGACCTCGGCGAGCGGAAGTGGCTCCTCCACGAGGAGGTCATAGACCGAGCTCTCCAAACGGGCAACGTCGATCCCGAGCGCCATCGTGAGACTCGCCTGGGGGTCAAGGTCAAGCGCGAGCACACGGCAGCCCCGTTCAGCCAACGCCGCGCCGACATTGAGGGTGCTGGTCGTCTTGGCCGTTCCGCCCTTCTGGTTAAAGAAGGCAATCACTGGGGTCATGCCGAGCCCCCACGCTGTACGGACACCCGCAGAGGAAGGCTACCAGAGGGAGCACGAGGTGTCCAGGGGGCACAGCGCGGAATTGGACAGCCCCGGGGACGAGCCTGCCCGGAGTCTCGGTTTGAACGGTCGTCACTACGGAAGCGGGGCTCGTCGACGACAGGATCGCAGCCCGCGATCGAACGGTTGCCCGCCGTGCGTCTTGCTTGTGGAGAGTGGACAGGGACAAGCGCCAGGTCCCCTTCTCAGAGGTTGACCTAGGCCCAGAGCGGGGAATACGAACCGCTCGCGCCGCCAGCTATGCCATTCACGCACAGCTGATCACTGGATCAGCATCGCGATCGGTAGGTCGCCAGTACCAAAACCAGGGGGAAAAGCAGCTGATGACCACAGTGGAGAGCACGAGGGTCAGGAGCTGAACTACCATGCCGCACATATTGCGCTCTAGGACTCGCAGAACGCCAATCGAGCGAGACTTCGTCTCCTTCGCGACCACTGAGAACAATGAAGGAGACGGAAGACAACAATCAGAGTCCACCACGAATAGCCTTGACAAATATGGCTACATCATCTCAGAACACGCAACCGATGGTATTCTGAACTAGCCAGGAAGATCAAAAAGGCCTCAAGGTACCCCCGAAGAGCCTCCAGAGAGAGCCCCACTATGGGCACTACCGGTACCGATCTCGCCTCAGACGACGGTTCTGGCTGACACACCCCCTTGGCCCCAGGAAGTCAATCAATCGCCGGACATTGCTGGGCCGAGTGCGGCCTTATGGGATCCGTGCAGGATACCATTCGCAGGCCCGTGCACAGTACTCGAGTTCCGAGCGATGGCAGAGAGATGTCCGAATCGAACAAGCTGGGGCACTAACTCGAGGTACGCCGTCAGTGTCGCGTGCAAGGCCTGAGAGTCGAGTCTAACCGACCCTTCAGG
>FMJZ01045941.1_pt1 | contig 20931 bp, 17 predicted proteins | sample 1987881 | NCBI WGS metagenome assembly FMJZ01 (sample SAMEA4378227, study PRJEB15110) | soil metagenome | biome: soil; feature: Field; material: Soil | place: India | collected 2015-03-11 | depth 0 m
TGCTCATCCTCAAGCTTGACAAAACGACCAAAGCCATAGTCTTCTGGGGCGGGGGGGTGGGGCACATCCAATTGATCTACTAGTTGCGCCACATAATCGCAGTGGGAGTTGGACTTGACGATGTGTCCGAGGTAAATGGCCTGCTCACTCATGGCTTGCGGCTAAGACGTGCTGTTGAATCTCAATGAGTTCTTGAATCCCTTGGGTGGCGACATCGAGAAGGCAATCGAGGGTTGCCCGATCAAAAGACCCCATCTCTGCTGTGCCCTGAACCTCAATGAATTGACCATTGGCTGTCATCACGACATTGAAGTCCACACTGGCCGCCACATCCTCAGCGTAGCTCAAATCCAAATAGGGTTCGCCATCAATCAGCCCCACGGAGACTGCTGCCACTTGATGACATAGGGGAGATTCACTGAGTACTCCTTGCTGAAGTAAGGCACTAAGGGCATCCACGAGGGCAATGTAGCCCCCCGTAATCGCCAGCGATCGCGTGCCGGCATCGGCTTGGAGCACATCGGCATCCACCATCAGTGTGCGCTCCCCCAATAGGGATAGGTTCAAAGCCGAGCGTAAGCTGCGACCAATCAGGCGTTGGATTTCTTGGGTGCGCCCAGAGAGTTTGAGAAATTCTCGCTCTTGCCGTGGCCGCGTTGCACTTGGCAGCATGCGGTACTCCGCTGTCAGCCAGCCTTGGCCGGTGCCTTCTAAAAACTTGGGTACGCCTTCTTGGAGACTAACGGTGCACAGCACTTGGGTTTGCCCCGCTTGGGCAAGTACTGATCCTAAGGCAAATTGGGTGAAATGCCGCTGAAACTGGTGCGATCGCAATTCCTGTGGTTGACGGCCATCGGGTCGCTGCCACCCCATGCTTGATCCCCTCTCAATCACCTTCCCTATTAGAGCTTATTTTCTGGAGCCAGCGCGAGAGCTTGCCATTAGGCGATCGCCCGAGGATTGGACATAATGTAGTTATTGCTACACGTTATACTCTTTTACCAATGCTAAATAAAGACTAGCCCGTTGCCATAAAGAAGGAGTTTGACATTGAAAAAGGTAGAAGCCATTATTCGTCCCTTCAAGCTGGATGAAGTCAAGATCGCCCTTGTCAATGCGGGTATTGTCGGCATGACCGTCTCCGAAGTACGCGGCTTTGGGCGGCAAAAGGGACAAACGGAACGGTACCGTGGTTCAGAATACACGGTGGAATTTTTACAAAAGTTAAAAGTTGAGATTGTCGTCGAAGACGATCAAGTGGACATGGTCGTGGAGAAAATTATTGCAGCTGCCCGCACCGGCGAAATTGGCGACGGTAAGATCTTCGTCACCCCCGTAGAGCAGGTCATTCGCATTCGCACCGGCGAAAAAGATCACGAGGCTGTCTAGGGGCGGATGCCGAAGATCTCCGGCCACACCCAGCTTCTGGGGGTGATTGGCGACCCGATTGCGCACACCCTCTCACCGGCAATGCACAATGCTGCGCTGGAGTATTTGGGGTTGAACTATGTCTATGTGCCCTTTTGGGTGAAGCCACAGCAGTTGGCGGTGGCAATCGCTGGCCTAGATGCCCTGAACGTCGTTGGCTTTAATGTCACCATTCCCCACAAGGAAACCATCCTTCCCTATTTGGCGGATGTCAGCGACCTCGCGCAGCAGGTGGGGGCAGTCAACACCGTCTATCGCAGTGAAAAGGGATGGGTGGGTACCAATACCGATGTGCATGGCTTCTTGGCACCACTGCGGCAACAATCCTACCTGTGGTCGGAGATTGCTGTTTTAGTCTTGGGCTATGGGGGTGCGGCGCGAGCCGTGGTCACTGCCTGTTATGACTTGGGCTGTCGGCAGATCTATATCAGTGGTCGCCAAGGGGAACGGCTAGAGGCCTTTGTTGCCAGTTGGCCACAGATCACGCTCCATCCCCTCCCCTGGTTAGAGCGAGCCGCTTGTTTGGAAAAAGTTAGCCTTGTGGTCAATACCACCCCCATTGGCATGAGTCCCCATACTAGCGCCACCCCCCTCACAGCCGAGGACTTGGCAAAATTGCCCGCCACCGCCATTGTCTATGACCTCATCTACAAACCTCGCCCCACCCTTCTTTTGCAATTAGCGATGGCACGGGGACTGCAAACCTTCGACGGCCTTGTGATGCTTCTCCATCAGGGAGCTGCAGCCTTGGAGTACTGGATTGGCCAACCGGCCCCCACTGCCATCATGGCCACTGCCCTTGAAACTGCCCTAGGGGTGGAGAAATAACATGACACCTTGGCTGTCAGAACTGATGTGGTTATCAGTGGTTTTGGCTATGTCACTGTTGATTTCCCTAGGGATTAAATTTGCGGCGCCCCTCTATCCCTTGCCGCCAACTTTTGGCGTAATTGCTTTACTGCTCCTTTTACCGGCAGCTTTGATGGCGATTGTTTTACTGATCTTCAACCAAAGCGATAGCCAAAACCCCGCACCGTAAGAATGTACTGGGGATGGCTAGGGTCGGTTTCAATTTTCTCCCGCAGCCAGCGGATGTGGACGTCAACGGTTTTGCTATCGCCAATAAAGTCATGTCCCCACACCTGATCCAATAACTGCTCCCGTGGCCAAACACGGCGGGGGTGGCGCATAAACAGCTCGAGCAGTTTGTATTCTTTGGGGGAGAGATTGACTTCCTTACCCCGCAGGGTTACGCGGCATTCTTGGGAATAGAGACAGAGATCGCGAAAGCGCAGAACCGTTGCCACCCTGGCCTGTTGAATTTGCGTCCGCCGCAATAGGGCACGACAGCGCGCCAGCATTTCCCGCATGCCAAAGGGCTTGGCCAAGTAGTCATCGGCACCAATTTCAAGGCCAACCACTCGATCAATTTCACTGCTTTTGGCACTGATCATGAGAATGGGAACCGTGCAGCCTTCACGGCGAATTAAGCGGCACAGGTCTAATCCATTGATGCCCGGCAGCATGACATCTAGGATGATCAGATGCACCTCTACATTTTCAGGATTAGTCTCCGTCAAGAGATAGATATTAATGAGATTGAGGGCCTCATAACCATCGCTGGCCACAAGGGTATGGTAGCCTTCCTCCTGCAAAGCAAGGACAAGGGTTTCCCGAATCAGGTCTTCATCTTCAATCACTAAGATGTTGGCAAGGGCAGGGGGTGTGGCGAAAGGAGCCTTGGGGGGTTCGGCCACTGTATCAATAGAAAGCATAAAAACCTGCGTAGTGCCCTGTTGGCTTCATTCTATCACTGTGGTTCCTTGCGTCTATTGGTTCTTGAAGTTCATCGGGCCTTTGTATTGACTGAGTTGACTGAGTTCGCTTAGCGATCGCGTGCCGGCATAAAGCTGATCATTAATTTCCCATGTGGGATAGCCCTGAATTCCCTTGGCACGGCAGCGTTCCACTTGGGGATTGGCACCATTGGGGTCACATTCAACATAGTTGAGTTCCCGTACCGCCTGCTTGCCAAAGAGTTCCTTTTGATCGTGGCAGTGGCTACACCAATAGGCACCATACATGACCGCTCCCACTTGGGTGAGATGGCGAGCGAGGGCAATTTCTGCAGGACCTGAGGTATTGACGATGGGGATGCCGGGGCCGTCCGTCGTGGCCATGCGGGTGTTGTAGATGCCAAAGACCCCCACCAGCGTAATCACAGCAACAATGACACCATTAAAAAAGAGCTGCCCGCGATCGCTCCATTCACGACCAATAATCGTCAAGATCAAAAATGTAAAGCTAAAAACGGCCGAGGCAATGCAATAGGGACAACTGGCCTTAATCTCTGTAACTAAGATATACATGAGGTAACTGCTGAAGCTAGCCATGGCCGTTGCCCCCAGAAAGAGCAACAGCCAAGTGGTGTTTTCAGCATTGCGGCGGAGTTCTTTTTGCTGCGGCTGGTTCAACAACAGGGGCACCGCCGCCAAGGACAGCATCCCCGTGTAGGCAACAAACCCAATGAGGGAGAGGGGAATACCAAACACGGTTGCCCAAGGACTATTGAGGACAATGTCACAGCCATCGGTGGGACAAGTGACCTCTTGGTTGGTCAGCTTGGCGATTGTCAGGTAAGCGGTCACCACCATGCCAGCGAGGGCAACCCCGCCAATTAACCACCGCGACCAACGATGAATCCAAGGGGTGGAGCGTCGTCGAACCATAGGCGAGCCTCTGCATTCAATCACTTCTAATCATACCGATTGCTCGACAGCACCGCTTGAGCATTGCGGCGCCATTGGGCTGGTTTAATTCGCCGTAGGGCAGAACCACGGGTAAGTGCATCCCATGCTTCATCGCTGAGGGTGGCCAATTCCTCTGGAGAAGTATTCAAGAGGGGCGATCGCGGGGCAAAGTCGGCCACATCCGTGGGCTGAGCAAAGCGTTGATTCCAAGGACACACCTCTTGGCAAATGTCACAGCCGGCAACCCAGCCTTCTGAGTGAGCGGCAATGGCGGGGGGAATTTGCGGGGCACGGCTTTCGATCGTGTGGTAGGCAATGCAGCGGTTCGCATCCACCACATAAGGTTCAACAATGGCGCCGGTGGGACAAGCGACCAAGCAACGGGTACAGGTGCCGCAGTGATTGGTGTGGGGGCGATCGCCCGTCAACTCCAACGTGGTGATTAACTCTCCTAAAAGAATCCACGAGCCATACTGTCGCGAAATGACATTACTGTGCTTGCCAATCCAGCCAATTCCCGCTTGCTCTGCCCAAACTTTCTCCTGCACAGGGCCTGTATCCACATACCAACGGTAGTCCATTTCAGGTACCTGACCCTGAAGCCATTGCCCTAGGGCTTGCAAGCGTTTTCCCAAAACCCGATGGTAGTCCCGCCCCCACGCATAGCGGGCAATTTTCACCTTGGGGGGTGGCTGTGGATCAGGCTGATAGTAATTGAGGGCAACGGAAATCACCGATCGCGCGCCCGGCAGGACGGCTTGAATCTCCTGTCGCCGAGGATTGGCCATCCACGCCATCTCCCCTTGGAAGCCTTGGGCTAGCCAGCGTTGTAGGGCAGCCACCCCAGAAGGATGGTCATGGGTATAGGTACGCAAATCCACAATCCCCACCCGATGAAACCCCAACTGATGGGCAAATTGCTTAATCGCAGCAGCAGTAATCATAGAGAAATAATATCTCGCTCCTCTGAAAAGGGCTGTAGGATGAGGTTGCACCGTTTGCTGAGGGAGTAAGAAAAGGGATGTCAGAGATGCCGCTGGTTGCCATTGTTATGGGCAGTGATTCCGACTTGCCGACCATGCAGGGGGCGATCGCCATCTGTGAACGCTTTGGCATTCCTCATGAAGTGGCTATCCTCTCGGCTCACCGCACTCCCCTTGCCATGGTCGAGTTTGCCCAAAATGCTCATCAGCGGGGTCTGAAAGTCATTATTGCTGGCGCCGGGGGAGCTGCTCACTTACCCGGCATGATTGCTTCGTTAACCCCCCTACCCGTGATTGGCGTACCTGTACCGAGCCGCCATTTGCAGGGGCTGGACTCCCTCTACTCAATTGTGCAGATGCCGGCTGGGATTCCCGTGGCGACGGTTGCCATTGGCAATGCCCAAAATGCAGGCCTATTGGCTGTCCAACTATTGGCCAGTCATAATCCAGGGCTGCTGGAGCAAGTGATTGCCTATCGTCAAGAGTTGACCGCCACGGTGACCGCTAAGAATCAAAAACTGCAAACACTGGGGGCTAGCGCCTATCTGCAACAGCAGTGATCCCTCCCTGAAGGTCTGATTGAATTAAAATATACGTACCCGAATCCACTGTGCCGCTCTCCCGATCGCCTGCTGCCATGAACGCTTTTGCACCTAGCTTGCCGACTGATATCGAATTACCCGATTGGTTAGCGACGTGCCTGCGAAATCCAGAACCTGAGAATGGGGATGATTTGGTCTGTCGAGCGTTTCAATTCGCCTACGACCTACACCAAGGACAGCGGCGCGCGTCTGGAGAGCCCTACATTGCCCATCCTGTGGCAGTGGCGAGTATTCTACGGGATTTAGGCGGTGGGCCTGCTCTTTTGGCGGCGGGGTTTCTCCACGATGTGATTGAGGATACCGCTGTTACGGCAGAGGAGCTAGAAGCTAAGTTTGGTGCCGAGGTGCGGCGACTGGTGGAGGGGGTCACCAAGCTCTCGAAGTTTAACTTCTCCAGTAAGACAGAGCGGCAGGCGGAAAGTTTCCGGCGGATGTTTTTGGCGATGGCGCAGGATATTCGGGTCATCGTTGTCAAGCTGGCCGATCGCTTGCACAATATGCGCACCCTTGAGTATCTACCGGAAGATCGCCGCCGTGCTATTGCCCAAGAAACCCGTGATGTCTTTGCCCCCTTGGCCAACCGTTTGGGGATCTGGCGGATCAAGTGGGAGCTGGAGGATCTGGCCTTTAAGTATTTAGAGCCAGAGGCCTACCGCCGCATTCAGGAACTGGTGGCCGAAAAACGAGCCAATCGCGAGGCCCAACTCCAGCAGGCGATTCAAATTCTTCAGGAGCGGTTATCGGAGATGGGCTTTGGCTACTTAGAAATTAGTGGCCGGCCCAAGCACCTCTACAGCATTTACCAAAAAATGATGCGGCAGCAAAAAGAATTCCATGAAATCTATGATGTGGCGGGCATTCGCATTCTGGTGGCCACAAAGGATGAGTGCTATCGTGCCCTTGCGGTGGTCCATGACTGTTTTCTTTCCGTGCCAGGGCGGTTCAAGGACTACATTAGCTTGCCTAAACCTAACCAGTATCAATCCCTGCACACGGTAGTTATTGGTCTCGGGGGGCGCCCCTTGGAGGTGCAAATTCGCACGTTGGCGATGCACCATGTCTCTGAGTATGGGATTGCCGCCCACTGGAAGTACAAAGAAACGGGTCATTCCTTGCCCCAACAATGGAGTGCTCGCGATCAAAAATTCACTTGGCTACGACAGCTACTGGATTGGCAAAATGACCTCAAGGATGCCCAAGAATATCTCGACAGCATTCGCGATGATCTCTTTGATAAGGAGGTCTATGTCTTTACGCCCCAAGGGGACGTCCTTGCCCTGCAACAGGGGGCGACGCCCCTCGACTTTGCCTACCATATTCACACCGATGTCGGGAATCACTGTGCCGGGGCACGGGTGAATGGGCGGATGGTGCCCTTGGATACGCCACTGCGCAATGGCGACATTGTTGAGATTATTACCCAAAAAACTGCCCACCCCAGTTTAGACTGGTTGAATTTTGTTAAAACCACAACGGCACGCAACCGCATTCGGCAGTGGTACAAGCGATCGCGCCGCGAGGAAAACCTGCAACGGGGACGAGAATTACTGGAGAAAGAACTGGGCAAAGCCGGTTTAGAAACGCTTCTGAAGTCACCGCAAATGCAGCAGGTGGCCGAGCGCAGCAACTACCAGAGTGTCGATGATCTCGTGGCTGCCTTGGGCTATGGCGAAATTACGCTGAATCTCGTGGTGAATCGACTGCGGGCAATTACCCTAGCGCGTCCCGAGACAGCCACACCGGAACTGCCTTCAGAATCTACCCCTGTCAACCGTGTACCCGCCACTACGAAACCCAGTGATTCTCCGATTCTTGGGGTGGAGGGCTTGGTTTATCACATTGCTGGCTGCTGTTGTCCCGTGCCCGATGAACCGATTATTGGTGTCGTGACGCTGGGGAGTCGGGGTATTTCCATTCATCGTCAGGGCTGTAGCAACCTAGAGTCGGTGTCGAGCGATCGCTTGATTCCCGTGAGTTGGAACACAAAAGTCAATCAACGCCGTCCCCAAACCTACCCTGTGGATGTGCAAATTGAGGTCATTGATCGCGTTGGTATTCTTAAGGATATTTTGACCCGTTTAACCGATAGTCAAATTAATGTGCGGCGAGCCAATGTTCACACGGATCCGGGACGCACGGCGATTATTGACTTGTGTATTGATATTGTGAATGCAAAGCAGTTGGATCATATCTTGGCACAAATTAGAAAAATTACTGATGTCCTCAACATTCGTCGCCGTCAGCAAACGGAAGTGAGTTCTCCCTAGGTCGGATTGTCTGCTCCCAGACCGCCAAGGACGATTAAGGAAACGCATTTGTGACATCACTCCTTCTGGAACCCCTACAACAGTACCCAGCGGAAGTTCTTCCCCCGACATTGGTTGCCCTGCAAGAGACGCAAAAAGTCTTGCCGCCGCCTCATCCCGTGTGGTTGATTTCCACCAGTGTCTGGCAACAGTTGCGCTCTGGCGTCATTCCGCTGTGGCAAGCAGCCTGCGATCGCTGGCAGGAGGTAGCCCCCAATGCAGCAGATTTCAAGGCACTGGCACTGGAGATGACCCATGAATTGCCCCCCTTGGATGTGGGGGAGCTAGAAACAATTTTTGCTGCTTGTCATCACTTTTGGCAACAACAGGGGGGAGAGAGTCATCTTGTTCTCACCACCTATCTTTGGCAGGAAACTGTGGACTTACCTTGGGGGCTAGGTCGTGGAACCGTGTTAAATCATCCCAGTTTACCCCTGTGTCATCAGGCGCTCGAAGCTGCCTTTGCGGCCCTTGTTCAAGCCAAGAATCTCTATACCTATTGGCAGCAGGGATGGGATTTTTGTCGGCTCAAAGCGGTGATTTTACTCTACCCCCTGAGTACCATTGTTGCCTCAGGCTGGTGGACAGGGAGTGATCCAACAGTGCAGGCGATCGCCAGCGGTGTGAGGCTCCCCCATCACGGCATTCCTTTGCCCCCAAGGGGAATTGAGTTAACGCCCGCAGAGGAGCAATACTTGCAGCAGGCCTGTCGCGGGGCGGCGTCCCATCTGTGGGTTTGGCATCGCAGTCAGACACAGGTTTGGTGGGGACAGTGTTTAGCAGAACCTCTCCCAGTTGTTGCTGCGCCGCAGCCGGTAGGGCGCACATTACTGGCTGAAGGGCTGCCCGCTGCTCCTGGACAGGCGATCGCCCCCGCCATTGTTGTAACCGACCCCTGTGCTCCCGCTGCTGTGGCCGGACGGATTTTAGTCAGCAAAAGTATTCCTCCCTATTGGTTGCCCCTTGTGAATGCTGCCGTTGGCGTGATTTGTGAGCAGGGGGGGCTAACGAGTCATGGGGCGATTCTAGCGCGGGAATTGGGACGGCCTGCCGTTGTCGGTGTGGCAAATGCGACTCAGCAGATTAGTTCGGGAATGACCCTGTTTCTGGATGGTCATCGGGGTGCTATCTATCAACTGCCCCCAGAGCCATTGCCAGTGGTGGCTACCTCCTCTTTGCAAACGCCTGCACCCCCGACGGTCAAGCGGTTGCCCTTGCAGGTCATGGTAAATGTCAGTCAAGTCAGTGCCCTGCGGTTGTTGCGATCGCTCCCCTGTGATGGCATTGGTCTATTGCGCTCAGAGTTGATGTTATTGGCCTTTTTGGATCATCGCCATCCCTGTCATTGGTTAGAGCAGGGGGAAGCTGAGCACTTGCGCAATCGCTGGGTGCAGCACCTGTGTGAATTTATGCGGGCAATCGCCCCCCGTCCCCTCTTTTATCGCACGTTGGATTTGCGGCCGGCGGATTATCGACAACTTTTGGCGGGATTTCGCTTTGAACCAGAAACAGATTGGGGGTTGCGGGGCGTGAGTCGCTATCCCCATTGTCCAGAACTATTTCACTTGGAACTGTCGGCGCTGGCGATCGCCCACCGTTTAGAGACCTGCCCTTTACGCATTGTTCTGCCCTTTGTGCGCAGTGTCAGTGAAGTAGCCTATTGTCAAAAAGCACTTGCCGAGCACGGCCTCACACCAAATGTGGGCATAGAACTGTGGGTCATGGCGGAGGTGCCGGCCATTTTATTTTTACTGTCTGATCTAGCCAACCTTGGCGTTGCTGGCATTACGATTGGCACCAATGATCTGACGCAACTGCTTTTGGGTATTGATCGCGAAACGGCATTACCAGAGTTAAATGAAAACCATCCTGCCGTGAGGGGGGCGATCGCTCAACTGATTCAAGGAGCCAAAGCTCACCATTTAGGCTGTAGTCTTTGTAGCGAAGCCCCCACCCGCTATCCCCATTGGCTGCCGTGGTTAATTGACTTGGGTCTTGACAGTATCTCCGTTAGCCCCGAAGTTGTTACCCAAGTATTTAACCAGCTTTAATGGTTAAGGCGTTTTTCTAAAATATGGGGTATGTAAAGGTGATATAGTCCTTTACTACAGTAACTTTGACTATTTTGAGCGTGTTCAATTTTGATGTTATCGCCGGCTTTGCGTTAGAAGCCGTAGTGTTCAATTGCTTCGAGAATCCCTTGGGCGTAGTGACCTTGGGCAAAGTAAATATGGGGGCGATCGCGCAACTTTTCCAATTCAGGACTGTGATTGCCCACAACAACGGCAAGGGTATTCCCCGTCAGCATTTGCTCATCATTACCAGAATCGCCAGCCACCAATAGTTTTTGTACTGGATAGCCCCACTTGAGGGCAAGATAGCGCAGGGCATCGCCTTTTGAGGCACGGAGGGGCAAAATATCCAAGAACTGATTGTGGGAGAAAATCGGCCGACAATGGAGTTTCTGCTGCCGTAGCAGACGCAACACTGGTGTAATGTTGGGGAGAACCGTGGTATCCACGTTGTAGCTAATTTTGTGGGAGCGTTGATTTTCTGGGGGTTGCAGCGTCAGACCCGCCACATCGGCGAGGGTGTCTCTGACCCGTTGGGGTTCCCAGCGATAGCTAATGTGCTGCTGCCAACTGGTGTCGGGAACCAAGTGAGGGCCATAGTGAATTTCACTGCCCACGGACGTAATTAAAACATCGGGAATCGGCACACCCCATTCATGGAGTACCTCTAGGGTAATTTCGAGATGACGCCCCGTTGCCACCCCAAAGCCCATTTCAGGACGGCGTTGCAGAAGAGCCAATAGTCGCTCAAGGGCAGGGCGATCGCCAATCAAGGTATTGTCAATATCACTAATCAACAGGCGTTCGAGGGTGAGGAGGCGGTTCCGTGTCAGGGTTGTTGGCAGTTTATTACTCTGGTACTGAGCCGGTTGCCGCTGCACACTCAACACAGGCAACACTGATTTTTCCGCGAGTTGATCAAGGGCGTGCAGATACATCTCCACATGACTGCGCCAAGAGTAGTGGGCTTGTACCCCCTTAAGGCCATTTTCTCTCCAAGTCTGCCACTGGCTATCACTTTGAAAGGCTTGGTGCAGGGCACTGCGAATGGCTTCTAGATCAAGGGCATCAAAGAGCAACCCATTGCAACAGTGGCGGATAATCTCCTGCGGCCCGCCATCCGCTGTCGCCAAAATCGGTAATCCACAGGCCGCCGCTTCAATGAGCGTCAGGCCAAAGGGTTCAGTGAGGGCAGGATTGATAAAGACCCCCCGCTGTTGCGCGGCTAAACGGTAAAGATCGGGGACTTCATCACTGGTATGGGTTTTCGGATAGGCGACTTTGCCATAGAGGTCATAGCGATCGACCAGCAAAAAGAGTTCCGTCAATACTTGGCGAGGGCTGGCCTCCATCTTGCTAATATCGGTGCGATTGCCAAGAACTAAAACGAGATTCGCTCGCTCCTGTAAAAAGGGATCGCTGCCATAGACATTGAGCAGGGCAGCCACATTCTTGCGCGGTACTGGCCGGGAAAGGCAAAAGATAAAGGGCTTTTCCGGTTCCACCAAAAAGCGACGCAATTCCTTGCGAAAAGGCAAATCCGCTGGCACAGGGGCTGGATAGAAACGGCTGGTATCTACCCCCGGCGGAATCACCGCCATCCGCTCTGGGTCGTATTGATCGTAGAGCCGATACTGCTCTTCGACCTCCTGATGGGTACTGGCAATAATCAGTGCCGCACTGGCAAGGGTTTGCTCTTCGGCTTCAATGCGAGTCGTAAAGTGAAACTGCTCTTCAATGGCATCGGGCTTACTCCCCTGGGCAAGGAGTCGCTGTCGCTTGACCCGGCCGAGGGAATGCCCAGTGTGAACAAGGGGAACTCCCAACCAGCCGGCAACGCGGCAGCCCACATAACCGGCATCGGCATAGTGACTATGGATCACATCGGGCATGCGGCCACTTTGGCGGAGGTGGCGCAACAGTTCATCGGCAAATACGTCTAAATAGGGCCAAAGAACTTCCTTGCGCAAATAACGGCGAGGGCCACAGGCCAGACGGACAATGCGGGCGCGATCGCCCATCCGCTCAATGGGCTGGGCATAGTCGGAGCTGACCTTGGCATCGGGAATCAGACGAGTGACCAAATCCACCTGCGCCACCCGGGGATGGGCTGCAAGGGTTTTTGCCAGTTCGACCACGTAGCGCGTTTGTCCTCCCGTATCGGCATCTCGCCCCAGTTCAAGGCGATCGCCCCGAATCAAACCATGAATACTGATGAGGACAATGTATAATCCCTCTTGCATAGCTGCTCCCTTACTTGGTGCACTACAACCCAATTGGGGGTCCTCCTCACCCTACCGAAAAACATGAGCATTGTCCAAAAAGCCATGGCGGCAATCCCCCCAGCAATTCATCTCAAAGAGGTCTCCTTTGGCTGGTCTCCAGAGGCTTTAGTGCTGGATCGAGTCTCCCTAGAAATCCCTCGGGGGCAACTATGGATGCTCCTCGGCCGCAATGGCAGTGGTAAGTCAACGCTGGTGCGTATTTTGGGAGGTCTCTTACAGCCCCAAAGCGGAGAAGTCTATGTGGAGCAGCCCCTTGGCTTTGTTTTCCAGAACCCTGATCACCAACTGGTGATGCCCAGTGTCGGTGCGGATATTGCCTTTAGTCTCAATGGTGAGGCGCTCAACTATTGGCAGGTGCACGAGCGCGTTAGCGCTGCTCTGCAAGCGGTCAATTTACAGGGGCTAGAACGCCGTCCCATCTACGCCCTCAGTGGGGGTCAAAAACAGCGGGTGGCCATTGCCGGGGCGATCGCTCGCCATTGTCGGGTGCTATTGCTCGATGAACCCACAGCCCTCCTTGACCCCGATAGCCAGCGGGAACTCTTGGGCTACGTGCGCCAACTGGTTAACACCCAAGGGATCACAGCGCTGTGGGTCACCCACCGTCTCGATGAACTGGCGCAAGCAGACGGTGCCATTGTTCTTAATCGCGGCAAAGTCATTGGCCAAGGGGCACCCGCCGACATGATGCCTCTGCTGCACGCTTGAAAAGCCAACCATTCCTGCGCCGAAAGGGCTCTCCCAAACCGCTGGCCCTCCTCTTGGGCTGCTATGATCAAAAGATATAGAATGCTGGCATACGAATTCACCGGTAGGATTGAGTTATTGCATTAGGAGCGATCGCCATGACTGAAACCCCTCAAACCCCACCCCCCGAAGAACCCACGGCCAAAGCAGGTCGTCCCGCCCGTCGCAGCAACCCGCCGGCCAAGGAAAATAGCGGTCAAATGGTCTCCCTTGCCGAAAAAACCGCTCTCGCCCCCGCAGGCACGACCACAGCCAGCGACATCGTGGTATGGCAAACCTTTAATAGTGCGGGCTTACGTCCCATTGAAGCCAGTCCCGTGCAAGTGGTGCACATGATCAAAGATGCTGGCGAGCGTCCTGTGCTCAGCAGTGGCCTGCAAATCTATGACAGCATCAACTCCGCCGGTATTCGCCCCATTGTGGCCACCAATTTCCGGGTGGTTGAAACCCTGAACATCATGGGGGTGCGCCCGGTGGCGGCAGATGACTTTGAAATTGTCGAAACAGTGAATTGGATGGGCATTCGTCCGATTACCACCAGTGGCCTGCACATTGCTGAAACCTATTATTCCGCTGGGGAGCGTCCCGTTGCCTCCAATATCATTGATGATTCACCTGTTCTCATGGGCTATCTGGACTAGGGTGACAGTGTTGACCATTCAACCCTCTAGGGGGGGCAATGGCAGTCTGGATGGCCATTGATCCCTATCGGCACTTGCTGCGGCCACTTCTTTTTTCGGGGTTGCAGGCGGATCCAGAATTTCTGCACCAGCAGTTTATCTCCCTCTGTGGGTGGCTCAATCAAGATCGTGCCCTAGGGGCTTGGCTGCGGCAGCAACTTCAGCAACGTTATGCCCTTTCAGATCCCCGTTTAGAGCGACAGATCTGGGGACTGCGCTTTCCCAATCCCATTGGTTTGGCAGCCGGCTTTGATAAGAATGGCGTCGCCCGCAGTGTCTGGTCAGCCTTTGGCTTTGGCTTTGCGGAGTTGGGCACCGTCACTTGGCAGCCACAACCGGGAAATCCGCGTCCGCGCCTTTTTCGCTTAACGGCCGATCGCGCAGCGATTAATCGTATGGGGTTTAATAACGCCGGAGCAGAGGCTATGGCCACCTTTTTGGAGCGATCGCCTGAGCCGACGATTCCCATCGGCATTAATCTGGGCAAGTCAAAAATGACCCCCTTGGAAGCTGCAAAAGAGGATTACCTAGCCAGTTTTCGCCGCCTCCATCCCCTAGGAGATTATTTCGTGATTAATGTCAGTTCTCCCAACACACCAGGGTTACGGGATCTGCAAGCCAAGGAACAACTGGAACCCATTTTGGAGACGCTACAGACCGCCAATCACCCCCGCAAGCCCCTGCTTCTGAAAATTGCCCCCGACTTGAGTTGGGAGCAGATTGCGGCGATTCTTGAGCTGATTCAAACCTATGAACTCGCCGGCATTGTGGCCACCAATACCACAGTGGCACGGGAGGGGCTGAAAACCCAGAGGATTCCTCAGACGGGGCGATCGCCGGCGGACGAGGCGGGAGGTCTCAGTGGTGCCCCTTTGCGCGATCGCGCTACTGCTGTGATTCGCTTTATCCACGAACAGACCCAAGGCACTTTGCCGATTATTGGGGTGGGGGGCATTTTTACGCCAGAGGATGTGATTGAAAAACTGGCGGCCGGTGCAACACTGGTGCAACTCTACACCGGTTGGATTTACCAAGGACCGAGCCTATTGCCAGAGCTACTCAAAGGACTCTTAGCCCACGCAGCCGATCAAGAGAAACCAGAGAAATAGCGTCTGTGCCCTTGTCAAGGGAAGCATTCTAACTGTTAACTTTTCTATAGTATTGTCCCTATATTTTACGAAAGTATAAAAATATGACTGTTTCGCCCGAACAGATTGACCGCATTGTTTCCAACCAGCACCATGACCCCTTTGAAATTTTGGGCTGTCACCAGATCACTGAGAGTGGCCAATCCATGTGGGCGGTACGCGCCTATTTACCCAATGCCGAACGGGTGAGTGTCCTCTGTCCAGAGCAGCGTCAGGAATATCCGATGACGCCGGTTCACCACCCCCACTTTTTTGAGTGCCACATTCCCGTGGCCGAACTCAATAACTACCAACTGAAAATCTACGAAAATGGCCACGAGCGCGTCATCTATGACCCCTACGCCTTCCGCTCCTCAAAGCTGACGGATTTTGATATTCATCTCTTTGCCGAAGGCAATCACCACCGCATCTATGAAAAACTCGGGGCACACCTGCTCACAGTCGATGGCGTTGCAGGGGTGTATTTTGCCGTCTGGGCACCCAATGCCCGTAATGTCTCTGTCATTGGCAACTTTAACCACTGGGATGGCCGCAAACACCAAATGGCACGGCGTGGCAATGGTATCTGGGAACTCTTTATCCCCGGCTTGGGTGTGGGCGAGCACTATAAGTACGAAATTAAGAACCAAGAGGGCCACATCTACGAAAAATCAGATCCCTACGGCTTCTACCAAGAACCGCGTCCCAAGACCGCTTCCATTGTCACCGACCTCAATAGCTACGAATGGGGCGATAACGACTGGCTGGAAAAACGGCGCCACACCGACCCCCTCACTCAACCGATTTCCGTCTTTGAGGTGCATTTAGGATCGTGGCTCCATGCCTCAATGGAAGAGCCGCCCATTGGTGCTGATGGCCAACCCCAAGAACCCGTACAGGTGGCAGAACTTAAGCCTTGGGCACGCTTTCTCACCTATCGCGAATTGGCGGCCAAACTCATTCCCTACGTCAAGGAATTGGGCTACACCCACATTGAACTCTTGCCCGTTGCTGAGCATCCCTTCGACGGCTCTTGGGGTTATCAAGTCACTGGCTACTACGCCCCCACCTCTCGCTATGGCAGCCCCCAAGACTTTATGTATTTCGTGGATCAGTGCCACCAAAACGGTATTGGTGTGATTGTCGATTGGGTACCGGGGCACTTTCCGAAGGATGGCCACGGCCTCGCCTTCTTTGATGGTACCCACCTCTACGAACACGCGGATCCCCGCAAGGGCGAACACAAGGAATGGGGCACCCTTGTCTTTAACTATGGTCGCCACGAGGTGCGCAATTTTCTGGTGGCCAATGCGCTCTTTTGGTTTGACAAGTACCACATCGACGGTATTCGCGTGGATGCCGTGGCCTCGATGCTCTATCTTGACTATGCCCGCAAGGAGGGTGAGTGGGTACCCAATGAATACGGCGGACGGGAAAATTTAGAGGCGGCTAACTTTCTGCGCCAAGTCAACCACGTGATCTTTAGCTACTTTCCGGGGATTCTCTCGATCGCTGAGGAGTCAACGGCGTGGCCAATGGTCTCTTGGCCAACCTACATGGGAGGATTGGGCTTCAACCTGAAGTGGAATATGGGTTGGATGCACGATATTCTGGACTACTTCAGCATGGATCCGTGGTTCCGCCAGTTCCACCAAAACAATGTCACCTTCAGTATGTGGTATCACCACAGCGAGAACTTCATGCTGGCGCTGTCCCACGATGAGGTGGTGCACGGCAAGAGTAACATCATTGGCAAAATGCCGGGCGATCGCTGGCAGAAATTTGCGAATCTGCGCTGTTTATTTGCCTATATGTTCACCCACCCCGGCAAGAAAACAATGTTCATGGGGATGGAGTTTGCCCAATGGAGTGAGTGGAATGTCTGGAGCGATTTAGAGTGGCACCTGCTGCAATACGAACCCCACCAGCAAACCAAACGCTTCTTTGAGGATCTCAATCGCCTCTACCGTTCACAACCTGCCCTCTACACCCAAGATTTCAAACAGGAAGGCTTTGAGTGGATTGACTGTAGCGATAACCGCCATAGCGTTGTTTCCTTTATCCGCTGGGATAAGGACTACCAAGATTTTGTGGTTGTCGTCTGTAACTTTACACCGCAGCCCCATAGCCACTACCGCATTGGTGTCCCAGAGCATGGCTTCTATAGTGAACTCTTTAACAGTGATGCCCGGGAGTATGGCGGCAGCAATATGGGCAACTTGGGCGGTAAATGGGCGGATGAATGGCCCTACCACCACCGTCGCTATTCCCTTGATCTGTGCTTGCCCCCCTTGGCCGTGCTGATCTTGAAACTGGATCGCGAGAAGACAGCGGCGGAGCGGGCACGCTATAACCTCAAGTCCTAAGTCGTGAGAATTCCCGCTTGGACTTGCCAAAGGCTGTAATAAACTCCCTGCTGAGCAAGGAGTGCCTCGTGGGTACCCTGCTCCACAATTTCCCCCCCCTCAAGGACATAAATGCAGTCGGCATGGCGAATGGTGGAGAGGCGGTGAGCAATGGCAATGGTGGTGCGATGGGCCGTAATGTGGGCTAGCGATCGCTGGATGGCGGCTTCCGTTTCGTTATCCACTGCTGAGGTGGCTTCATCAAGGACAAGAATCGGCGGATCTTTAAGAATCGCGCGGGCGATCGCCAGCCGCTGCCGCTGACCGCCGGAGAGTTTTTGCCCCCGCTCCCCCACCACCGTGTTGTAACCTTGGGGCAGTTGCTCGATAAATTCATGGGCCTCGGCCAGTTTTGCCGCATGGATCACGTCAGCAAGGGTTGCCCCGGGACTGCCATAGGCAATGTTTTCAAAGACGGTGCCGTGAAAGAGAAAGACATCTTGACTCACCCAACCAATGGCGCCCCGCAAATCCCGCAGCCGATACTCGCGAATATCCACGCCATCAATGAGGATGCGCCCTTCTTGCACCTCATAGAACCGCAGTAACAATTTCACAAGGGTACTTTTACCGGATCCCGTGGAGCCAACAATGGCGATCGTCTGACCCGCAGGGACGTGTAAACTGACATTTTTCAGCACAGGGGCACGCCCAGCATAGGCAAAGCTGACGGATTCAAAGCGTACCTCCCCTTTGACATGGCGCGGATCAAGGGGGCGATCCCCCGTACAAATCGCGATCGGCGTTTCCAGCAAATTCAGCACCCGCTGCGTTGAGGCCATGGCGCGCTGATACTGATCCAGTGTTTCCCCCAAACGGGTCAAGGGCCAGAGCAACCGTTGAATCAGATAAACCATCGTGCTGTAGGCGCCCACATCCAAGCGCCCCTGAAAAGTCGCAAAGCCCCCGAGCACCAACGTTCCCGTAAAACCAAATAGAATCACAAAGCGAATCAGGGGAATATAGGCCGCACTCAGGCGAATGGCGCGGCGATTACTCTGTTGGTAGGCTTCACTATCCCAGCGCAGGCGCTCCAACTCGTAAGCCTCGGCAGTAAAGCTCTTGATCGTTTGAATGCCCGTGATATTGTTGGCCAAGCGTTCATTGAGGAGTCCCGCCTTTTCCCGCACATCGGCATAGCGAGGAGCGAGTCGCCGCTGAAAGATGACAGATCCCCAGAGAATAAAGGGCATCGGTAGCATGCCCCAGATCGCCACATTAGGTGCCAAATAAAAGAAAATCCCACCAATCACTAGGACGGTGGTTGTGACTTGCAACACCTCGTTGGCACCGCCATCCAAAAAGCGCTCTAGTTGGTTAATGTCATCGTTGAGAATCGAGAGCAACACCCCACTGCTGCGCTCCTCAAAAAAGGCCAAATCCATCTCTTGGACGTGGGCATAGGTTTCAAGGCGCAGGTCGTGTTGAATCTGCTGGGCTAAACTGCGCCAACTGCGGGCATAGGCATACTCAAAGAGGGACTCCAAGCTCCAGATCACAAAGGATAGCCCCGCCAAGGCCGACAGTTGCTGCTCAAAGGTCACTAGCCCCCAGCGGGCAAAGAGAGAATCTTGCCGCTTCACCACCAAATCCACAGCCATCCCAATCAGAACCGGGGGAGCAAGATCAAAAATTTTATTGAGGACAGAGTAGAGGGAGGCAAACCCCACTTGGCGTTGGTAGCGTTGGCTGTGGTGCAGGAGTCGTAAAAACGGATGCAAGGATTCTTGGCCTCCCCAAAGTGCAAGATGATCGCGGGCAAGGAAATCACTCACCTAATTCTTAAGATAGGCTAAAGAATTGCCCACTTGGGGAACAATGCCTCCAACGCTACTGCCTGCCTCTTAAACGGATGCTTTTCCTGCCTCCTGAATTGGTACCCACTCCGTATGGAAAGTGCCCGGTTTATCGATTCGCTCGTAGGTATGGGCACCAAAGAAGTCCCGCTGTGCTTGGGTAAGATTTTGCGGCAGGCGATCGCGCCGATAGCTATCGAAGTACTCTAGGGACGCACCAAAGGCGGGCACAGCAATCCCAGCCCGGGTCGCCTCCACCAAGACCTCCCGCCACGCCGCCTGTTTATCAAGGATGGTTTGCCGAAACTCCGGCGCCAGCAACAGATTGGCCAGTTGGGGATTTTCGCTGTAAGCCTGCTTGATCTTATTCAGGAAGCCCGCGCGGATAATACAGCCCCCCTTCCAGATGCGGGCAATCTCGCCAAGGTTTAGTTGGTTATCAAAAAGCTCTTGGGAGCCTTTGGCAATCAGCGCCATCCCTTGGGCATAGGAGCAGATTTTCGAGCAGTAGAGGGCATCGCGAATTTTGCTAATGAATTCTTCAATATTGCCGCTAAAGTGAGCCGCAGGGCCGGGGAGGACTTGGGCAGCCGCCATCCGCTCGGCTTTGATGGAGGACATGATGCGGGCATTCACAGCAGCGGTAATCGTTGGAATTGCCACCCCCATTTCAAGGGCACTTTCCACCGTCCAGCGACCGGTTCCCTTTTGACCTGCCGCATCCACGATCACATCCACAAGGGGCAAATGGGTTTCTGGGTCAATATAGGTGAAAATCTGGCTAGTAATTTCAATCAAAAATGAATTGAGTTCGGGGGTCTCATTCCAGCTTTTGAAGACCTCATGAAGTTGCTGGTGATTGAGGCCAAGGAGGTTTTTCAGCAGGTCATAGGCCTCGGCAATGAGTTGCATATCGCCATACTCAATACCGTTGTGCACCATCTTGACAAAGTGACCCGCTCCCCCCGGTCCAATGTAGGTGACACAGGGGCCATCATCCACTTGCGCTGCAATTTTGGTGAGAATAGGTTCGAGGGCTTGATAGGCCTCACGACTACCGCCGGGCATGAGACTTGGGCCATTGAGGGCACCTTCTTCACCACCGCTGACCCCCATACCAAAGAAGCACAATCCTGCCGCCTCCATTTCAGCAACGCGGCGTTCAGTCTCCCTGTAGAGGGAGTTGCCACCATCAATGAGGATGTCTCCTGGTTCAAGGAGCGGCTTGAGTTGCTGGATCAGGTCATCCACGGGTTTGCCGGCTTTGACCATCGCCAAAATGCGGCGGGGACGCGACAGGGAAGCAACAAATTCCTCAAGACTATAGGTGGCCTTGAAGCGACGGCCGGCGGCGCGTTCGGCCATGAAAGCTTCGGTGCGGGCGGGAGTACGATTATAGACTGCCACGGAGAATCCATTTCGCTCCACATTGAGGGCAAGGTTTTCCCCCATGACAGCGAGGCCAATGACGCCAAAATCTTGCTGTGACATACATCCGTCCTGCAATGGCAAGGATTACTTCCACCATAGCGGCAAGCTCAGCAAGAGGAATGGAAGAAGGTATTAACTTTTAGGCCAACCCCACCAGTTTTTCACTCAACTCCCAAAGGCGGCGGGCTTTTTGCTCATCACTGCCCTCTGCCGAGAGTTCTTGGACAAAGGCTTTGCGGCCTTCTTTTTGGCGATTACCCCAACTCCAGTGCACCCCCGACTGGCGAAACTCCGGGTCTGCCACCACCATTGCGACCCG
>FMJZ01171537.1_pt1 | contig 20916 bp, 19 predicted proteins | sample 1987881 | NCBI WGS metagenome assembly FMJZ01 (sample SAMEA4378227, study PRJEB15110) | soil metagenome | biome: soil; feature: Field; material: Soil | place: India | collected 2015-03-11 | depth 0 m
GGCAACTCCTTGGGAAAATATGCCACTGCCAGAGGCTTTTCGGTTTCCTCGTTTAGCTGCATATTTGCCCATCCAATACCGAATTTTGACACGTTGCGGTGAACAGCCTATAATTTAATTCGGTAGCCCAAGTTATGGTACGAAAGGTTACCAGGAAGTGAGAGCCGAGTATGGCTAGCAGATTTGAAAAGTTCTCTGAAAGAGCTCGCCGTGCTTTAAGCAGAGCCCAGGAGGAAGCCCAGAGGTTCGGGCATAATTACATCGACACCGAGCATATTCTCCTGGGGCTGGTGGCTGAGGAAGAGGGGGTAGCAAGCAGGGTATTGACCAATCTGGGTGTGCCACCGAACAAAATACGTGCGGCGGTCGAGTTTGTGGTGGGGCGCGGAGAGAGGACAGCAATAGGAGAGGTTGGTCTTACCCCGAGGGCGAAGCGGGTGATTGAACTTGCCGTCGATGAAGCACGCCGGTTGAACCATAACTACATAGGCACTGAGCACCTCTTGCTCGGTTTGCTGCGCGAGAGGGAAGGTGCGGCGGTAGGTGTTCTGGAGAGCTTTGGCATTACCTTGGAGAAGGTGCAGGCGGAGATAAACGCTATATTGAGCCAAGGAACGGCTCATCCCCGTTCTGCGGTGCGTGGCACTGTGAAGACTCCAGTGCTTGACCAATTGGGTATGGACCTGACCAGCGCCGCCAGAGCCGGAAAGCTGGACCCCATTATAAACCGTGAGAAAGAGATAGAGCGTGTCATACAGATATTGAGCCGGCGCACCAAGAACAACCCTGCGCTCATCGGTGAGCCCGGCGTTGGCAAGACAGCTATTGTGGAAGGGCTGGCGCACAGGATTGTGGCTGGAGACGTCCCCGAGACTTTGCAGGGCAAGCGGCTGGTTACTTTGGACATTGGCTCTCTGGTGGCTGGTACCAAGTATCGTGGTGAGTTTGAGGAAAGACTGAAAAAGGTTATCGAGGAGATAAAGACTGCGGGCAATTGTGTTATCTTTGTCGATGAGTTGCATACGATAGTTGGTGCTGGCGCTGCTGAAGGTGCGGTGGACGCATCGAACATACTGAAACCATCGTTGTCTCGCGGTGAGATACAGTGCATAGGTGCTACCACACTTGATGATTATCGGAAATACATCGAGAAAGATGCTGCTTTGGAGCGGCGCTTCCAGCCCGTCTTAGTAGCCGAGCCAACAGTGGAGCAGACCCTGGAAATTCTCCGCGGTATCAAGTCGCGGTATGAAGAACACCATAAGTTGGTCATAAGTGACGAGGCGCTACAGACGGCGGCTTCATTATCGGCACGATATATACCTGACCGTTTTCTGCCGGACAAGGCTATTGACGTGATGGACGAGGCATCTTCCAGAGTGCGCATAAAGCGCGGCTCGGTCCCGATAGGGATTACTGAGGCTCGCCGGGCTCTGGAGGCGGTGCGCAGGGACAAAGAAGCTGCCATTGCAGCCAAGGAATATGAATACGCTGCCGAATTGCGCGACAGAGAAGTCCAGCTGATGGAAAAGATTGCTGCCATGGAACAGAAATGGCAGGCAGAACGGGAACTTGACAAGCCAGTGGTAACTGCTGAGGACATTGCCGAAGTGGTCAGCATGTGGACAGGGGTTCCTGTAGTGCGCTTGACGCAGGATGAGACAAGCAGACTTCTGAATATGGAAGACGCGTTACATCGGCGCATTATTGGACAGGATGAGGCGATAAACATCGTGTCCCGTGCTGTCAGGAGAGCCCGGGCTGGACTGAAAGACCCACGCCGGCCGATAGGCTGCTTCATGTTCCTTGGTCCCACAGGTGTCGGCAAAACTGAGCTGGTGCGAGCGCTGGCTGAGTTCATGTTCGGCACCGAGGATGCGATGGTGCGTCTCGATATGTCAGAGTTTATGGAGCGACACACTGTTGCCAGACTGGTTGGAGCACCTCCGGGGTATATCGGTTACGAGGAAGGGGGACAGCTCACTGAAGCGGTGCGGCGTAAGCCTTACTGTGTAATATTGCTTGATGAGATCGAAAAAGCGCACCCCGATGTTTTCAACATATTACTTCAGATTTTCGATGATGGTCATCTGACCGATGCTAAAGGGAGAAGGGTTGATTTCCGCAATAGCATTATCGTGATGACCAGTAACGTGGGTGCCAAACATATTAAAGGCGCCATGACCATTGGTTTCACCGCACGGTTTGAAGACGAGGCAAGCCGGCAGGCAGAGTATGCGAAGATGAAAGAGAAGGTCCTTTCCGAATTGAAGACCACCTTCTTACCCGAGTTTTTGAACCGGATTGATGAGGTGGTGGTCTTCCACGCACTTACCAAGGAGCATATCAGACAGATCGTTGATCTTATGCTCAGCCAGGTGGCTAAGTCGCTTGCTGACCGAAGTATGAAACTGGAGGTCACCGACGCAGCCAAAGACTTCCTGGGGGAGAAAGGATATAATCCGACCTACGGAGCCAGACCTTTGCGCCGCGTGATCCAGAGTGAAGTGGAAGACAGACTTTCCGAGGCGCTCCTCAAGGGCGAATTCCGGTCTGGTGACACGGTGATAGTTGATTACGATGGTGAGAAGATCGTGATCAGGGCTGCCGCCGGAGCACTGATGAGCGAGGCAACGCCCGAGCAGTTGCCGGGGCGTTGATAGCTGAAGCGGTGCGTCCTGGTTGCAATATAAAACGTGGTTTTTTATCGCCGTGGGGATGGGATTTGTCGATAGAACGATCCCATCCCCCTTTTTAATGTATGTGGATTGTCTGCTATATAATATGGGCGTGTAGCAGAGGTGTCGACTGTGAGTAAACCTAAACATAAGACGGTCTTCATCTGCCAGCAATGCGGGAAGGAAAGCCCTAAATGGCTGGGACGGTGCCCCAACTGTCATGAGTGGAATAGTTTTGTCGAGACTGAGGTTGCTGTCACTGCCGTAACAGCATCATCGAGAACCAGGTTTGAAGATAGTGTTCCTCAGGAGCTTTCCTGTTTGGCGACCAAAAGTACACAGAGGCTAAAGCTGCCTGCTGCTGAGTTGAACAGGGTTCTGGGCGATGGGCTGGTTCCCGGCTCTCTGGTGCTCATCGGCGGTGACCCCGGGATAGGCAAGTCCACTTTGTTGCTCCAAGTATGCTCGGAGATGGCTGGTCATGGCGAAAAGGTGTTATATATTTCTGGCGAGGAATCTTCGCAGCAGATCAAACTGCGTGCACAGAGGCTGGGGATCGGGGGTGCTGGGTTGTTTGTCCTCTGTGAGACGCGTTTCGAGGTTATATTAAAGCAGCTTGAGGATCTAGTCCCCGCGCTTGCTGTTGTCGATTCTATTCAGACCATGTACCTCGAGGATGTGGTGGGTATGCCTGGAAGTGTTGCTCAGATAAGGGAATGTACCCTAAGGCTGATGCAATGGGTGAAACAGAGTGGCACACCGGCCTTCATAACAGGACATGTGACGAAAGACGGGGCAATTGCTGGACCGAGAGCGCTGGAGCATATTGTGGACACGGTACTTTACCTTGAAGGCGAGGCTTCTGGCAGTTATCGGATACTAAGAAGCACAAAAAACCGTTTTGGCTCGACAAACGAAGTTGGCGTTTTTGAGATGACCAGCCGTGGCCTAAAAGAGGTACCGAACCCCTCCGAGGTCTTTCTAACGTCGCACAGGGAAAGCTTGGTCGGCTCGGCTGTGGTGTCTACGCTTGAGGGAAGCCGTCCTTTGCTAGTCGAGGTGCAGGCTTTAACAAACCCAGCTAGTTTTGGGCCACCAAGGCGTATTGCAAATGGGATTGATCTTGGGCGTCTGCTTTTAATTGCAGCGGTTTTGTCACGGCGCGCTAGCGTCAATTTGTCCGGGCAGGACGTGATAACAAATATAGTCGGTGGTCTGAAGATAAGCGAGCCGGCTGCTGATCTAGGGATTGCACTGGCTATTGCGTCAAGCTTTAAGGACAGGGAGGTTCTTCCGGAGCTTGTGGCTATGGGTGAGATTGGGTTGAGTGGTGAACTCCGTCCTGTACCCCAAATAGAGAGGAGAATTGCGGAGGCTGTCAGGTTAGGTTTCAGGCGGTGTCTCGTTCCAGCAGCTTCACCCATACTGAGAGCAGACGATGCAGAGATTTTGAGGGCTGCTAATTTGTCTGAGGCGCTGAAGCTTGGGCTATCGAGGGTGCTGAGGGATAAACAGGGTGGGGGGAGTGCATGAGTGCGGGGGTTGGCGCGATCATTGTTGCTGCAGGGAGCGGTCAGAGGGCGGGCGTGGACAAGATTGTGGTATCCCTGCGGGATAAACCTTTAATAGCTTGGTCGGCAGATGTGTGCCAGGCTTGTGATTCAATCAACCAGATGGTTATAGTCTTGAATAAGGGTAACTTTGATTTTGTTCAGAAGTTAGCCATAGAGAGAGGATGGTCCAAATCTCGGCTTTGTCTGGGTGGTGCCAAACGCCGGGACTCCGTCAGAGAGGGACTGAAAGTGTTGGAGGGGTGTCAATGGGTGGTTATACACGACGGGGCAAGGCCATTCTTAACAGCCGAGCTGATACATCGTGGGCTAGAAGCTGCGCAGGAGACAGGAGCAGCTATAGCGGCAGTTCCAGCTAAAGAGACGGTGAAGTTTTGCGATACTGACATGGTTGTCGGCAAGACATTGCCCCGTGACATGATATGGATAGCACAGACCCCTCAGGTGTTTCGCTTTGATATAATAGCTGATGCTCATGCTAGGGTAAAAGACGACGATGTGACGGATGACGCTGAACTCGTCGAGAGGCTGGGATATACTGTCAAGCTGTATGTGGGGTCATACGGCAATATCAAGATCACTACCCCCGAGGATTTTCTGCTGGCTGAAATCATAGCCGGGGAGCACAGAGATAATGCGAGTCGGTCTGGGATATGATGTGCATGCTCTGGTACCAGGGCGCAAACTGGTTATCGGTGGTGTGGAGATACCCTTTGAGAGGGGGCTGGGTGGCCATAGCGATGCTGATGTTTTGATTCATGCTATAGCTGATTCCTTACTGGGTGCGGCAGGGTTAAAAGACATAGGCAGTCACTTTCCGCCAGACGATCCCCGATATGCAGGAATTTCCAGCCTAGTCCTGCTGGAAGAGGTGGGGAGGATGCTCACATATAATGGGGTTGGGATACACAATATCGATGCAGTTGTTGTTGCCGAACGGCCTAGGCTGTCGGCATTTATTGATGAAATGCGAGCCCGGATAAGCGGGGTGTTGGGTATTGCTGTCTCGCAGGTTATGGTCAAAGCAACGACTTCCGAGGGTTTGGGGTTTACAGGGAGGGGTGAGGGTATAGCTGCTTACGCTGTATCGACGGTGACTGAAATTAAGCAAACTTGATGGAAAAAATGACAGGGCTTTTCAGGAGCATTAAGAGGGACATACAGGCGGTGTTCGAGCATGACCCGGCGGCGAAGAATGTGTGGGAGGTTATTTTTGCTTATCCGGGCTTCCACGCCCGTCAATTTCACCGTCTAGCGCATACATTGTGGTGCTGGCGCATCCCGTTTTTCCCCAGGTTTGTTTCTCATGTCAGCCGCTTTTTGACGGGGATTGAAATCCATCCCGGAGCGAAGATAGGGGAAGGATTTTTCATTGACCACGGTATGGGTGTGGTGATTGGTGAGACTGCGGAGATAGGTGACAACGTTGCCTTGTATCAGGGTGTCACCCTGGGTGGTACCAGCCTTATGAAAACGAAACGCCACCCGACTTTGGGAAACAATGTAGTTGTAGGCGCTGGGGCAAAGCTCATAGGTGCCATCGCTATCGGTGACAATGTCAAAATAGGTGCTGGCTCTGTGGTGATAACCTCGGTGCCAGCCAATGCTACTGTGGTTGGGGTGCCTGGTAGGATAGTGGAGATTCGGAATCCGGATACTGATACTGTTGAGAAATTGCCGGACCCGGTCTGGGAGAGGCTGGAAAATCTGGAGAGACGTGTTGCTGAGCTGGAGAACAAGCTAAAGACGATGTAATCTGAAACACACGAAGCAAATAAGCCCTTTGGAGAGGTGACATGAAGGTGTTTAACACTTTATCTGGAACCAAGGAGGAGCTTCTCCCCCTAGGGAACGAAGTTACTATGTACGTTTGTGGGGTTACCGTATACGACCATTGCCATATAGGGCATGCGATGAGTTACATAGTTTTTGATGTCATAAGGCGTTATCTGGAGTTCAAGGGTTATGAAGTGAAGCATATCCAGAATTTCACCGATATAGATGACAAGATAATAAACCGGGCGCAGGAACTGGGTATCTCATCATCAGAGCTGGCAGAAAGATACATTGCTGAGTATTTTGAAGATATGGATGCATTGAACATAAAGAGGGCTCATATCTATCCTAGGGCGACAGAAGAGATTCCAAAGATGATCGAGATAATAGATGGCTTGATAAAAAAGGGGCATGCGTATGTGTCGAGAGGTAGTGTGTATTTCAGGGTAAGAAGTTTCCCTGACTATGGGAAGCTATCACATCAGAGCTTGGATGATATGCTGGCTCGCGGCTCTGTCGAGGGTGGGGAGAAAGAATTTCTGCTCGACTTCGCCCTATGGAAGGCTGCAAAGCCAGGGGAGCCTTGGTGGCCAAGCCCTTGGGGCGAGGGTAGGCCCGGATGGCATATTGAGTGCAGTGCGATGTCATTGAAGTATCTGGGGGAGAGCATTGATATCCACGGGGGAGGTCAGGACCTTATTTTCCCTCATCATGAAAACGAGATAGCACAGTCGGAAAGTTTCACCGGTGTAGTCCCCTTCGTTAGGTACTGGTTGCATAACGGGTTGCTGCAGTTTGGTGAGGAGAAGATGAGCAAATCGCTGGGGAACTTGATAACCGTAAAGGATGCGCTCAAACGTTATAGTCCTGATGCATTGCGGCTGTTTGTTCTGAGTTCCCACTACCGGAGTCCATTGACCTATACGGAAGAGGCGTTGCGGGCGGCTGATGCTGGCGTCGAGCGATTGCGGCATGCGATGAGGCATGTGGAGGATGGTGGGGCTGGAAATGACTTAGATGCTGAACCGTTTAAAAATAGATTTATCGATTGCATGGACGACGATTTCAACACAGCCCAAGCTATAGCTGTGCTCTTTGACCTGGCAAGGGAGATCAATAAAGCACGTACAGACGGAGTCAGGGTAGCCAGGGCGCAAGAGACTCTTGCAGAGCTTGCCGGCGTTTTGGGTCTTACTCTACAGGAACCAGTGAAGCCGGCGCTCGATGCTGAACCTTTAGTCGAGTTACTGATCGAAATACGTAATGAACTACGCCAAGCCAAAGAATGGGGGCTGGCTGACAAGATACGTGCCCGTCTTTCAGAGCTGGGTGTAGTGCTAGAGGATACTGCCAAAGGCACTGTCTGGCGGCGTGCCCGTTAGTTTTACAGGGGCAGTGGTGTGTGGTGTCCTGCTGGTTGGCACATTAAGGAAGCCTCGGCTCCGGGCTTACTGTGATCGTGTCACCCACTTCGGCATTCAGAATTGCAGCAGCGCTGCCTCCGACTAGAGAAATTTCAAGGTAGCCACTGCTTCCTATCAAAGCTATAAGTCCCTTTCCTTGCGCGTAGGAAGAGCTCACCCCTTTTATTCGGCTGGTACCCAGTGATATGCTCACTTGTCGCGATGGTAGATCGGCCTCTTTGATATTGGTGACCAGGTTACCAAAGTGGTCTATGTGTATTATTAGGCCGGTTATATTGCCGGAAACCTCCTGATAGGGGCGAGGTATTGGGAAGGTGTGTAGCCGGGTCAATTTTCTGCCAAACATGCTTATTGGCATGTTTAGAGAGAGGTAAGCTGCCACAGGAGCGAAAATGTCGCGCCCGTGAAATGTCGGGCTGACCGGATGTCGCCAGTACCTTGGGTTGGTTATGGCTACTGCATTTATCTCTGCGCCAAGTTTTTGTAGCCTTAGTCTTAGGTCTATGTGTGGTGATTCACCAATAGGAGTTGAGCTTGTTTCAGCGACTATATAGCTGAGTACACCGTTGTCCGGTGCCAGGAAAAAGGCTGACTGCGTCTTCATAATGATGGCTTTACTTTTGCCGCCTGCTCCAGAGCCAACCATAACCATGTGTATGGTCCCTTTAGGAAAGTAGCTATGGGTAGTGCTGATTATGAAGGCAGCCTCGAGAACGTTTTGGGGTTTTATCGAGTGACAGATATCGATGACCGTTGCTTCGGAGTTAATGCTGAGGATGACTCCTTTCATGGCGGCGACGTAAGCATCGGTTGTGCCGAAGTCGGTGGTGAGTGTTATGATAGCAGGCATGCTCTGCTGGGGTCAGAATACATTAAGAGGCTCGGACAATTAGGATAGAAAGTATTACGAAGAGCGCCGTCAGAGCAATGGTGAATTGAAAAAGACTTTTTTCCACTCCCCGGCGCGTTCGATAGACTGTATCTGGCTGACCGAATATGCCGCCTAGACCGCCGCTTCTTGCCTGAAGCATGATGACGGCAATTAAAGCTGCAGCTACCAGAATCTGAGCAATAAGTAGGTAAGTGAACATTATCCTCCTCCTAAAATTCGTATCAGCGTTTCTCTTACGGTGTTGGGATTGGCTCTGCCTTTACTGGCTTTCATCACCTGCCCGATAAGGTATACCAGAGCCTGTTCTTTCCCCGATTGATAATCAGCTACTGCCTGGCTGTTGTTTGTGATTACCTCGTTAACTATTTTCATTATTTCTGTGGAATCACTTATCTGGCTCAGGCCTTTTTGGCTTACGATTTCACTGGCTTTTCTGCCGGTGAGGAACATTTCCTCCAACACTGCCTTTGCTGTAGGTCCCGTAATAGCTGCTTTGTCAACCATTGTGAGTAGTTCGACAAGGTGGGCAGGAGTAACCTTGGAGCTATTGATATTGGAGTTGGTGGCATTGAGCATCCGACTGAAATCGCCGAGTAGCCAGTTGCTTATTGCCTTAGCTTTTTTCTGTCTTTCTTCGCTTGTTTTTGCTGTGCTTAATCTGACACATTCTTCAAAATAGTCTGCCATCGGTTTGGACTCAACCAGCAAATTGGCATCATAGAGCGGTAAGCTATATTCGTTGATAAAGCGGTCACGTCTGGCATCGGGCAGTTCGGGCAGGCGAGACATTATTTCTTCGATCCATGCTTTGTCGAAGACGAGCGGGGGCAGGTCAGGTTCGGGAAAATAGCGGTAGTCGTGAGCGTACTCTTTGCTTCTCTGGCTCACAGTGGCTCCTTTACTTTCCACCCAGCCCCGTGTCTCCTGCGACAGCTTTCCACCCTTCTCCAGAATTTCCTGCTGTCGTTTGGCTTCATATTCCAGCGCCCGGTATACGGCTCTAAAGCTGTTCATATTTTTGACTTCAACTTTGGGCAGGTACTCAGTGCTACCTTTAAGCCGAATGCTGATATTGGCATCGCACCTGAAGCTGCCCTCCTCCATATTACCTGTGGAGACGCCGAGGTACTGGAGTATGGAGCGTAGCTTGATAAGATATTGTCTTGCCTCTTCTGGAGAGTTTATGTCCGGCTCACTAACGATTTCCATCAGGGGCACGCCTGCTCTGTTTACGTCGACAAGGGTGTAGCCTTCGCCCTCTGGGCTGGTCAAATGGATCAGTTTAGCGACGTCCTCCTCGAGATGTACACGGGTTATGCCAATCCTTTTTTCGTTGCCTCCCACCTCAATTGCCAGCCATCCTCCTTTGCCGATCGGGGCATCATATTGTGAAATCTGGTATCCTTTCATCAGGTCGGGGTAAGGGTAGTTCTTACGGTCAAATTTAGCGTATTCAGCGATGGTGCAGTTCAGGGCAAGTGCTGTCATTATCGTATATTCCACTGCTTTGTGGTTGATCGTCGGCAGAACCCCAGGCATGCCCAGGCAGACGGGGCAGACATGTGTGTTGGGGGGAGCGCTGGCATAGTCGGCACTGCAGGAGCAGAACATTTTACTCCTCGTGGTCAATTGGGCGTGCACCTCTAGCCCGATGATGATCTCGTATTCCACGGCAGTGGTTAGTATATCAGCATCGTGGTGAACTGACAACAATGAGCGACGGCGTACGGGTCGGGCAATAAATTGGTTGGATAGACAGAACTATCTCGTGCTTGGTATGCTAGGTGCCGGCTATGTTACCTTTTTGTGAGGTTTAGCTTTATGGGGTTATATTCTTTGAAAAACCTGAGAACCAGTTTCATGGGGCGGTGCTGCTACAGGTATAACCAGCTGCCCACGACCATGGAAGTAGCCAGAGGGTTGGCTGAGGACAAGGCACCAGAGGGCACGGTTGTTATAGCCGATGTTCAGAGCGCTGGTAGAGGGCGTCTGGGCAGGTCATGGCTGTCCCCTTACGGGAGTCTCGCTATGTCAGTAATTCTTAGGCCTCCTCTTGACTATTTACCTGGCGTGATTATGGTATCTTCACTGGCTGTGCTCAGGACTATAGAGCAGACGACCGGGCTGAAGTGTACCATAAAATGGCCCAACGACGTCTTGATTGGTGGTAGGAAGGTCTGCGGTATCCTAGTAGAAAGTGAGACCGCGGGGAAACAGCTCAACTATGTCGTCCTGGGCGTTGGAGTAAACATTAATTTCGACACCTCGGTTTTCCCTGAAATTTCAGACATAGCTACCAGTCTGTCACGCGAGCTGGGGAAAGACGTGGATAGGGAAGAATTCGCCGGTGTCTTGCTTTTTGAGCTTGAGAAGTTGTACTTGGAGCTTCTGGCCGGAGGCTACCGCACTGTGTACAAACAATGGAGGGAGCACCTGGAGACACTGGGTAGGACGGTGGTCATTAGAAGCGGGCAACGCGTGGAAAAAGGGATGGCTGAGGATGTGACTGAGGATGGGAGACTTTTGTTGAGGCGTGCCGACGGTAGCATTATTGAGATCACGGCCGGTGATGTCACGGTGGTCAAAGAATAGGGGCTATCCACTCCAGAGTTAGAGAGGGATAGCCCCCTATTTGTATGCTAGCCGGGCTAATAGTTATTTGCTAAGCCAGGGCTTGAGCAGGTCGATCGGCAGAGGGAAAACCACGGTGTTGGTTCTCTCGGTGGATATAGTGGTTAAGGTCTGCAAGTAGCGAAGTTGAAGCGCTGCCGGCTCGCTGGCTATTACTCTGGCTGCTTCAGCCAGTTTCTCTGCAGCTTGATACTCACCGTCAGCATGTACGATTTTTGCCCGTCTCTCTCTTTCTGCTTCAGCTTGGGCTGCCATAGCCCGTTGCATTGTCTCTGGTAACTCAACGTCTCTGACTTCGACCATGCTGACTTTGATTCCCCATGGCTCTGTCCCTTCGTCTATCAATGCTTGAAGTCGCTCATTGATTTTGTCTCGGTGTGCAAGCAGGTCTTCAAGCTCCGATTGTCCCACTACATTACGGAGAGTCGTCTGTGAAAGTAGCGAGGTGGCCCTGATGTACTGCTCCACGTTAAGTATGGCGTCCTCTGGTTTCACTACTCTGAAATAGACAACTGCATCGACTTTGACTGTCACGGTGTCCAGGGTGATGCATTCTTGTCGGGGGACATCCATGGTGACAACGCGAAGATCCACTTTCACCATTCGCTCGATAAAGGGTATGAGGAAGATTAGTCCCGGACCTCTTACGCCAACATATCTGCCAAGTCGGAAGACCACTCCTCGTTCGTATTCATTAACGATCCTTATAGCCGCTGCAAGGATTATGATCGCAAAAACAACGATAGCGAGGATCATTATAATATTCATTTTTCCCTCCTTTTAGTTTTAATTTTCTTGGTTACCCTGAGTTTCAGCCCGTCGATTCCGACTATTCTCACCTCCTCTCCCGGTTTTGCCCTGTCCTCATCGATTATGGCTGTCCAAATTTCGCCATCCACTAGCACTGTACCTTTAGGGGCAAGCTCTGTCTTGACGGTGGCTGTCTTACCCACAAGGGCTTCGGAGCCGGTAACTGCGTGTCGCCTCTGCCCTCGCACGATGGCGCCTATCATGAACACCACAAAGGCCCCCAGAAGGACAGTTACTGCTGCGATTAGTCCTCTGTTTACTTCCATCTGTGGTGAAGCGCCGCTGAAGAGGATGAGGGAACCGATAACAAGCGCCACGAGCCCACCTGCGGTCAGTATACCAAAAGCAGGGGTAAAAAGCTCGGCAATAAATAAGCCGAAGGCAAGCATGATGAGCAGTACACCAGCCCAGTTGGCATTGAGCACTCCTAAAGAGTAAAACGCAAGAAACAGGCTGATGCCCCCGAAGACGCCGGGGAAGATCAGGCCCGGGTTGGAGATTTCAGTTATTAGACCTATGGTAGCTAGACTGAGCAGTATATAAGCTATGTTCGGGTTACTGATAATGTGCAGAAAGCGCTCTACAAAATGCATCTGGTTTCTGTTTATTATGTAGCTTGTGGTCTCTATGATTCTTTCCTCTCCGTTAGCCAGAATCACTTTCTTGCCGTTTATCTGCTTGATCAAGCTTTCCAGATCGTCAACCACTATATCAATGAGCTTGGCTTCGAGAGCTTCTGATGGGGTGAAGGACTTGCTTTCAGTCACTGCAAGCTCAGCTTCTTCCGGGTTACGGCCGCGTAGCTGGGCTACGCTCCTTATCCATGCGGAAGAAAACTCGGTTGCCTTCTTTTTCATTTCTTCTGGCATTTCCTGCCCGATGGTAACAGGGTGGGCTGCCCCAATACTAGTGCCCGGAGCCATGGCAGCAATGTGAGCTGCTATCGTGATGAACGTTCCCGCTGAGGCTGCCCAGCTGCCGCTGGGAGAAACATATACTATTATTGGCACCTTGGCATTCAGAATGCGGGTAACGATTTTTTCTGTCGAATCGAGAAGCCCGCCCGGCGTATTCAATTCTATGATGCAAGCGGTGCTACCTTTGGCCTCTGCTTGGCGAATGCCACGGTCGATGTAGTTAGCTACTGCTGGCACTATGGTACCTTCTACCTTGAGAACTTCTAGTTCTGCGGCGCTGGCGTGTGCTTCACCAAGGGAAAGCAAGCCCGCAAGTAACAGGGTACACAAAGCCAGTAAGCGTGTTTTCTCGAGCGGATGTGTTGTAAGTGCCATCGGCTGACCTTAATACAATAATTATAGTTTACTATCCTAACAGTAGCAATGTGTCCTTTTCGCCTGCCTGTGGTGCTACATTGAACATAGCAAAAAAGTTAGTGTAGAATAGGTGAACTTATATGAGGCATGGAAACAAAACCAGTCAGTCAAAGATGTAAAGGGGCGCGGGATTTACTGCCTGAAGATCTGGGGGTATTCCGACATATTGAGGGTGTCTTCTGTCGCTCGTGCCTAAACTGGGGTTATCGTGAGGTGCGGACACCTACATTGGAATACTTGTCTCTGTTCACGGCCGCAGGCATGCTTACTCCGAGCATGCTGAGCCGTGTGTACTCCTTTCTTGATTGGGATGGATGGAGTGGTGAGCGTGTGGTGTTGCGGCCAGATGGAACGATTCCTATCGCCCGGATGTACGCGGAGAACCCGTCTCGTTGGAAACCGGCTAGGCTGTTTTATGTTACCAATGTTTTTGTTTTCGAAGAGACAGGTACCGAAAATAGGGAACGCTGGCAGTGCGGAGTTGAGTTCATAGATAGTAGCCCACCGGGTGCAGATGTGGAGATAGTGGCGCTGGCCGTTGAAATTTTACATAATCTGGGATTGGATAATGTTGAGATTTTGCTCTCCCATGCCGGCGTGCTTGAAGCGCTGGTGCGGGAATTGAAGCTGGATCCTGAAGAGAGGGCTAGGCTGCTGGACAGGGTGCTTGATGGTGATTGGGAAGCACTGGCTCGGATTAAGTTATATGAGCCTGCTGTGCAGGAATTTTTGTCGCTGGTCTTAAGCTCGAAAGGGACGCGCTCCGCGTTTGTTAGAAACTTGCAATCTTTGCCTCGTTTGCCACGAAGCATCAGGTCAGCGCTTGATGCATTCACCCGGGTCGTTGAACTGCTTGATGCCTTAGGTGTAAGATACCGAATCGACATCAGCTCTGTAAGGGGTTTTGAATACTACACAGGCGTATGTTTCCAGTTTCTATGTGCAGGGAAGAAGGTCGGTAGTGGTGGCAGGTATGATAATCTGCTGTCGCTCATCGGTGGTAAGCGTGTACCTGCTTGTGGATTTGCCTTATATATGGATCCCTTGATGACTTTGGTTTCAGGTGGGAAAGAGCAAAGTGGTGACAAAAAGGTTGTACTCAGGTGTGAGAAGGACACGCCAGAGACTATTAGGATCGGGTTTACGCTTGCAGGCATGCTCCGTAAGCAGGGCTATTTAGTCGAGTTCAGCTTTGCTGATGTCAGGTTAATACCACCGTGTCGATGGTTAATTAAGATACGAGACAAACCAGAGGAATTCTTGGTGGTTGACAAAGAAAGTCAGCGAAGGCGAAGAGTGCGTTCGATTGAGCGTGTGATCGATGTTATAGGAGGTGAGTAAGCGCTTGCTGGGTAGCAGTGTCCTCTCCCCCATCAAGATCGCTTTGCCTAAGGGCAGATTTCTGTCAGCTACTGCTTGCTTTCTTAGAGAGGCGGGAATCGAGTTTGCAAGATATAGTGAAGAGTCACGGATCTATCGACTGCAGTCACCTGAGCGTCCTTTCGTTTCGGCAAAGGTTTTCCAGGAAAAAGATATACCTGTACAGGTGTCTATTGGCAACTATGACTTGGGGATATGTGGTCTGGATTGGATAGAGGAACTGGTGAGCAAATATCCAAGCAGTCCATTGCTGAAGTTGCTTGACTTAGGGTACGGAAGAGGTGGCATTTATGTTACCTCAAGTAAGTTTGGCGAAATAAGCGATTTCCAGAGACTGCTGAATCAGTGCCATACCATACGTATTGTGACTGAGTATCCAAATTTGGCGGAAACGATGGCTCTGAGGTTCAGATTGCGGAAGTTCAAAATTTTTCCAGTGTGGGGTGCGGCTGAGGTCTATCCTCCTGAGAATGCTGAAATCGCTTTGTTGTGGGCAGAAAGCGAAGCTGAGATTGTTGCGCAGAATTTGTTGCCATTAACGAACGTACTCCAGACAAGTGCCTTTCTTGTAGCTAACAAGATCAGTTGGGAGGCAAAGGACCTGAGCTGGATAGTGGACATTTTCAGCGGTGCCTTGGTTCGAAGAAGTAAACCATGGCTGAAGATCAGATTAGGTGCGAAGAAGACTGTCAATGGTTTTCGTCCTAGCGTGCAGCCAGGTAACATTTGGTTGGCATTACCAGATGGCCATCAACAGACTCCTACTCTGGAATTTTTGAACCGGGTTGGATTTAAATTGAAAGGTTATTCTTCGGATGTACTTGACCGAAGACCTTGGTGTGCTATTGACTGGTTGCGTGTGAAGGTTATCAGGCCTCAAGATATGCCATTACAAGTAGCTAACGGTAATTTTGACCTTGCCATCACCGGTGTGGACTGGTTCCTTGATCATGTGTACAGATTTCCTTCAAGCCCGGTTATGAAGCTATTTGATCTGGACTTTGGGCGTGTAAAGGTGGTGGCTGTGACCAGCCAGGATCTACCAGTAGATGATATTGCCGGTTTGAGGCGCCTTGTAAGGTCTAAAAAGTTGCTTACCCTTCGAGTGGCTTCGGAGTATGTGAATATTGCTGATAAGTATCTTCGTGATAATCATTTCTCCGGATACAGGCTGATTCCTACGTGGGGGGCGAGTGAAGCTTTTCTGCCTGAAGATGCCGACCTTCTTATTGAGAACACTCAGACCGGTAGGACATTGGCTGAGCACGGTTTAAAGATAGTTGATACTCTGTTCGAGTCTACGGCCTGTGTCATCGGGAACAAGGATAGCCTTAGAGATCCGCTAAAAAAAGAAAAAATTTCTGAGCTAGTAAAGGTTTTCAGCAGGGCAGTCGGAGTTAAGTAAGTGAAGTTGGTAAAAGGTTTTGAAGATGCCAGAAAGTTACTCGAGAGGGAGATTCCCGAGTATGGGCGTTATATCTCGTTTTCTGGCAAAAGACAGCGGAGGTCGAGGGAGCTTTCCGCACTACAAGTGGTTAACGAAATAGTCAGGAACGTCCATGCCAAAGGTGATAGCGCCCTATTTGAGTACACTAGGAAGCTCGATGGGGTCAGGCTTGACTCGCTGGAAGTAAGCAAAACAGATATATCAGAGGCTTATAATGCAGTGGATAAGAAGCTAATATCGGCGTTGCGGCTGGCTGCCGATAGAATAAGAGACTTCCATTCTATCTGCAAAGATAAGCTGTCTGTCAATTTTTTAAGTGAAGGTTTGGGGAGACAGGTAAGTCCACTGAGGAGGGCAGGCATTTATGTGCCCGGTGGTACCGCCTCTTATCCTTCTACGGTATTGATGACTGCTATCCCAGCCCGGATAGCTGGGGTCGGAGAGACCATAATGGCAACGCCGCCTAACAAAAGTGGCACTGTTCACCCTTTGACCCTTGTGGCAGCGGACATTGCCGGCGTTGACCGCGTTTTTCGTATTGGTGGCGCGCAGGCTATCGCCGCTTTAGCGTTTGGGACAGAATCTGTCCCAAAGGTGGATAAGATTTGCGGCCCCGGGAACATATTTGTTGTTCTGGCAAAAAAATTGGTGTTCGGGGCGGTTGACATTGAAAGTCTTGCTGGACCTAGTGAAATGATGATAGTAGCTGACGAGACTGCCGACCCAAATTTATGTGCGGCCGACCTCCTTGCCCAAGCTGAGCACGATGTGCAAACCTTCACAGCTTTAATAACGGTTTCCTCGAGAATTGCCAGAGACGTGGTTGCAGAGATAGAGCGGCAGCTAGAATCACTGGAGCGGAAGAGCATCGCCAGCGAGTCGATTGAGAGGTGCGTGATAGCGGTGGTGGACAGCGTGGATGAAGCTATTGAGCTGGTCAATCTGTGTGCGCCAGAACATGTGTCGCTGATGCTAAAAGGGGCTGCTGGCTATGTCGAGAAGATACATAGTGCTGGTTGTATTTTTGTCGGTGGCTGCGCGGCGGCGCTGGGCGACTATATTGCGGGGCCCAGCCATGTGTTGCCTACCGGTGGCAGTGCCCGTTTTAGTTCACCGTTAGGTGTGGAAGACTTCCTTAAGATTACGAATATTGTGGCTCTGGACAGCGATGCCGTGAAGCGTCTGGGTGAGGCTGCTATAGCTATGGCTGAGGCTGAGGGGCTATCTGGTCATGCCAAAGCCATAAGGATGAGGATGCTGTAACCTTTCATGGAGTAACTATGTTGTCTCGACAAGTGTGGAAGCTTATGAGGAAAGACGTCAGAGAGATCGAACCTTATGTGCCTATTGAGCCTACTGAAGTTCTCAGTCAGCGTGTAGAAGTTTCGCCAGAAAAGGTGGTAAAGCTTGATGGCAATGAGAACCCTTACGGTTGTTCTAAAAGGTCTCGACAAGCCATGGCTAAATATGAATACTACCACCTTTATCCCGATCCTGAGCAGCGGGAGCTACGCAAGGCACTTGCTGAGTATGTGGGTGTGAGCTCGGAGCACATAGTCATCGGCAGTGGCAGCGATGAGCTTATTGACTTGATACTACGTTTATTTATTGAACCTGCTGACAGGGTCATCAATTGCCCGCCTACTTTTGGTATGTATTCTTTCAGCACCGGTGTGTGTGGTGGGGTAGTGGTTAATGTGCCCAGGAGGGAAGACTTCTCGATAGATGTCCTTGCTATTAAGAAAGCTCTCGGTGACAATGCCAAGGTTATATTTATTGCTTCACCGAACAATCCTTCAGGCAATATTACACCGGAAAGTGAAATTTGTGATCTTCTGGATGGTGATGCTGTGGTGGTGGTCGACGAAGCTTACTTTGAATTCAGTGGTGTTACTGTAGCTGGTCTGGTTGCGCGATATGATAACTTAGTGGTTTTAAGGACCTTTAGCAAGTGGGCTGGCTTAGCGGGGCTAAGAGTCGGCTACGGGATTTTCCCGGTTGATATTGCTCGAAATCTCATGAAGATAAAGCAGCCGTATAATGTAAACTGCGCTGCACAGGTAGCAGCACTGGAATCGTTGAAGGACATAAAGTATTTTCGTAGCATTATCCAAGCCATAATTAACGAGAGGGAAAGACTGGTTAAAGAATTGAGCCGTTTCGCGTGGCTCAAAGTTTACCCATCGCAGGCTAACTTTGTCCTTTGTAGAGTACTTAATGGCGAAGCCAAAAAAATACACAGGGAGTTACAGCGCAGGGGCATATTTATCCGCTATTTTGATGTACCGGGGCTGAGTGACTGTCTGCGCATCAGTGCTGGTAAGCCGGAACACACAGATGCTCTGATTGCTGCCTTAAAGGACGTGTGCTAATATTTACCGCAAGGATGTGAGGTCGATAGATGGTTGAAAGGAAGGCGAAGATAGCAAGGGAAACTAAGGAGACTTCTGTCAGGGCAGAACTCGACCTTGACGGCACAGGCGAGTTTGAAATAACAACAGGGATAAGATTCCTCGACCACATGATAAGCCAGCTTGCTCAACATGGTTTGTTTGACATAAAGCTGTCAGCCACAGGTGCTGACCAGCATCATATTGTTGAAGATGTGGCTATCTGTTTGGGGCGGGCTTTTGTCAAGGCACTAGGTGATAAGCGTGGGATAGTGAGGATGGGAGATGCTGCTGTGCCCATGGACGATGCTCTGGCGTTAGTGGCGGTTGATATCGGTGGCCGAAGTTACGTCGTGTTCGAAGCACCTTTTAGTGGTAGCGAGATTGGCGGAATGTCTGTCGACCTGGTGCGTCACTTCTTTCTTTCCTTCGCCTCTGAGGCAAAGGTCTGTGTGCACGCCCGGCTGCTAAGCGGCATGGATGACCACCACAAGGCTGAAGCCCTATTCAAGGCTCTAGCCCGGGCGCTTCGTATGGCTACCAGGTTTGACGAGCGTCTGGGTGACAGGGTGCCGAGCACTAAAGACATAATTGACTCATAGGAGGAACCATGGAGCTCGTAGAAGCCGTCAAAACCAGGAGAAGTATCAGAGGTTATAAGCCGACCCCTGTGATCAGAGATATTATAGCGCAGATACTTGATGTGGCAAGGTGGGCTCCGTCGGGTTCGAACACTCAGCCGTGGGAGTTTTTTGTGCTGGGTGGTGAGGTGCTTGAAAAGGTGAAAGACGCTTTACAGCAGAAATTTCTAGCAGGAGCGGAACCCAATCCTGATTTCCCCATTACCTCTTCACAGCCCGCGATATACATGGAACGACGGGTGACTCTAGTGTCTGCTTTGTACCCCTTCCTGGGCTTTGCCCGCGAAGACAGGGAGAAGCGGCGGGAGTGGTATTTGAAGATGATGCGCGCCTTTGATGCCCCGAATGTGATATTGGTAGCCACAGAGGCGGATTCTGGTGACTCATGGGCAATGTTTAACATTGGTGCGGTAACGCAGACAATATCGTTGGTGGCGCTTGAATTCGGGCTTGGCACCTGTATAGAAGGTGCACTAGTTCAATATCCTGATGTGGTGCGGGAGATTGCCGGCATACCACACTCAAAAAGGCTGGCTGTAGGTATAGCCATAGGTTATCCTGATTGGGATCTCCCAGCAAACCAGTTCAGGAGTTCGCGTGAGCCATTGGATAGAATCGTAACGTGGTGCGGACTGTAAAGGCAGGGTGTTGTTTTGGCTCACGAGTAACTGTTTATCAGACAGTCGCTTCTGATAAGGTTTTTTAGATAGTTGATAGCCCAATCAATTAGCTGGTCACCCTCCAGATCGAGTGCAAAATCTGGTGACAAGCCGACGCTCTCTATTGGTTTACCATGGGGTGTAAGCCAGCGGTAGGCAGTTATATGCAGCGCTGAGCCGTCATCGAGTTCTCTAACTATCTGAACACTGCCTTTGCCGAAAGTCTTGCTCCCAGCCAGTTTAGCTCGTCCATAGTCTTGAAGCGCGCCTGCCACAATTTCGCTAGCGCTGGCACTGCCGTTGTTCACTAGGACGATGAGATGCAAGTTGGTGCCAATACCGCCAGGTTTGACTGGTATGGAACTCTGATTACCTTTGCTGTCGATCACCTGAGCCACGGTACCCATAGCTAGAAACTCGCTTGCCACGTCCACTGCAGCCTCAAGCACACCGCCGGGATTGTTTCTAAGGTCAAGAACAACGCCCTGTCCACCTCTATCGATGATGTCTCTTAATGCCTTGCGCAGGTCTTTACCTGTGGATTTTTGAAATCGTGTTATCTTAACATAGGCTATATTGTCTCTCATCTCGTAAAGGACACTTTCCAGCTTTATTTCATCGCGGGTTATCATGATATCAAAAGGCTCTGTGCTGCCTTCACGAAGGATTGTCAGGTTGACTGTTGTGCCTTTAGGGCCTCTGATTTTCAGCGTGGCTTCGATCAAACTCATTTTTGATGTTGGCTCACCGTTTATTTTTAGTATTTTGTCCCCTGGTTTGAGACCGGCTCTTTCTGCCGGTGAATTGGAAAGTGGAGTTACAATCGTGAGCTGTTGGTCCTTAATGGTTATCTCAGCACCGATACCTTCAAATTTACCCTCGAAGTTGGATAGCTCTAGTTCTCTGATTGCAGGTTCAACATAGGCACTGTAGGGGTCATCCAGCGCTTCCAGCATACCCCGGACAGCACCTCGGCTTAGTTTCTTAGGGTCAAGTTTATCCTTATCTATATAATCTTGCTGTAGCCGTTGCCAAGCCTGAGTTACGATATCAAATTCAGCCGGTAGTTCGGCATTCTGGGTAGTGGGTTTACAACCCTGAACCCAGGGCGTCAGGACACAGCAGACAACTAATATAGCTAATACAAATTTTCTAATCCACATTTTTCTCCTCATGCTTTGGGCAAGGATAGGCAAAAGGTACAGGGATATTCTACCAGTTTGCGGAACGAAGAGGAAATCAGTGTACCCGTTCACTACATTTTAGACAGCACAAGTACTGGC
>FMJZ01037981.1_pt1 | contig 20909 bp, 19 predicted proteins | sample 1987881 | NCBI WGS metagenome assembly FMJZ01 (sample SAMEA4378227, study PRJEB15110) | soil metagenome | biome: soil; feature: Field; material: Soil | place: India | collected 2015-03-11 | depth 0 m
TGGCTTTGGTCGTTTTGTCAAGCTTGAGGATGAGCAGCGCCACTGGGCGGTCGGGGTCATTTATAACTCTCAACTGTTGAATCCCCAGTTCCATCACATCAGCCCTCGCCTCACCACCCATGCCGACACCTTTCTCAGTCCCGATTTAGTCAGTGAAACCCGCACACTGCTGTGGATTGCCCTGATTGGTCATTTGGTTACTGCGGCAGATCGAACCTATGGCCACCAGGGGATGCCCACCCTTGTGGTGCCCGTGAATACGCCCGTGTGGCAGTTGACAACCGCCGAGGTGTTGGCCTTTCATCGCAATGCCCAAGGTCAAGCCCAGTTTCGCTACTATGCCCATTTGTTACGCTCAACAGGGAACTATGCAGCACCGCTGTTGGCACAAATTCTCGAAACCATTACGCCCCTCTTCAGTGGCACCGAGCAGCGATCGCTCGAAATTATCAACAAAGAGTTGGCTTGGCGGCATACCTTAGGGAGTTTGCGCTAAGACTGGACACAGAAATTGGGGTTTTGCAAATAAACTTCATGAAAATTCCTATGCAATAGTGACAAATTAGCGATACATCTGCTAAGGTCATTAAGTGTGTGAGGAGCGAACCAGTGAAGAGCACCGAGACGAAACACGGCCAGTCGCCGGTGCTCTTTCTGACTTTGACGCTATGCTGGCACGGGTTTGGAGTGCTGCCGTCTTAGGAATTGACGCGATTCCCGTCGGCGTTGAAGTGGATGTTGCTGGCGGCTTGCCGGGGATTGTCGTGGTCGGTCTGCCCGATGCTGGTGTACAAGAGGCACGGGAGCGCGTTAAGGCAGCGATTCGCAATGCGGGTTTTAGCTTCCCGATGCGGCGCATTGTGGTTAATCTCACCCCTGCCGATTTACGTAAAGAAGGCCCTAGCTTTGATCTCCCCATTAGCATTGGCATCTTAGCCGCTTCAGGACAGGTTGCAACGGATTTACTCGGCGACCATCTCTTTCTCGGCGAAGTGTCCCTCGATGGCACCTTGCAACCGGTGGCAGGGGTATTGGCGATCGCCGTTGCGGCGCAAGCCCAAAGAATGACCGGTCTCGTGGTACCCATGGCCAATGTCACGGAAGCAGCAGTTGTGCGGGGGCTAAAGGTCTACGGTTGCCACACCCTTGCCGAAGTTGCAGCCTTTTTGAATGACCCTAGCTCGCGATCGCCAGCAGCCAATTCCCTGAGTTGCCATGCCCCCCCCTCTCCTCGTTTTAGCGTTGACCTCAAGGACGTCAAGGGGCAGTATCAAGCGCGGCGTGCCCTAGAAATTGCGGCTGCGGGCGGGCACAATCTCATCTTTGTCGGGCCACCGGGCAGTGGTAAAACAATGTTGGCGCGGCGGTTACCAACGATCCTGCCGCCCTTGACCTTTGACGAAGCCCTTGAAGTCACCAAAATTCACTCCGTTGCTGGCTTGCTTAAAGAACGCGGTCAATTGATCCAAGACCCCCCCTTTCGCAGTCCTCATCACTCTGCCTCTGGCCCTGCCCTTGTCGGCGGTGGTAGCTATCCGCGACCGGGGGAAATTTCTCTTGCCCATCGCGGCGTGCTCTTTCTCGACGAATTGACCGAATTCAAGCGGGATGTCTTGGAATTTTTGCGCCAGCCCCTTGAGGATGGCCAAGTCACCATTGCCCGCACCCGCCAATCCGTAGTGTTCCCGGCGCAATTTACCTTGGTGGCCAGCACCAATCCCTGCCCCTGTGGCTATTATGGCGATCCAGTGCAACCCTGTACCTGCTCGCCGCGCCAGCGAGAACAGTACTGGGCAAAGCTCTCTGGCCCTCTGTTGGATCGCATTGATCTACAAGTGAGTGTCAGCCGCCTCAAGCCGGAGGAAATGACTCGCCAAACCCTAGGGGAAGATTCAGCCACAGTACGGCAGCGGGTCTTGGCGGCGCGATCGCGAGCGCAACAGCGATTTGCCCAAGAACCCACTGTCCACTGCAACGCCCAAATGCAAAGCCGCCATCTGCGGCAGTGGTGTCGTTTAGATGAGACTTCGACCCATCTCCTAGAAAGGGCGATCGCCCAACTGGGGCTCTCGGCGCGAGCCACGGACCGTATCCTAAAAGTAGCCCGTACCATTGCTGATCTGGCCGACTGTGAAACGATTGCCGCTGCCCATGTGGCCGAAGCCATTCAATACCGCACGATTGATCGTCTGCAATAGACCTGGCTGGTTGACGCTACTGCTGGGTTTCCTAGCTCTACTGCTCATCGGCTGTACAACGGGGACCCAATCCGAGAAGCCCATTGAACTGATTTTCTGGCATGGGGTCAACCCACCCCCCAACCGTGTGGTACTCCAGCGTCTTGTGGATCGCTTCAACGCCCGCCATCCCCAGATTCATGTCCAAGCCCTCTACGTTGGCCAACCCGACCAGCAGTTACCAAAAATTCTGGCCGCAGTGGTGGGCAATGCCGCACCAGATCTGCTTTGGTATAACCCTACGATTACGGGGCAGTTTGTTGATCTGGGTGCCCTGCGTCCCCTCGATGACTGGTGGCAAGCTTCCCCCTACCACGATCAAGTCAGTCCTGCCCTGAGACCAACAATGCGCTATGGCGACCATTACTGGTCAATTCCCTTTGCCACCAACAACATTGGGATTTTTTATCGTCCCAGTTTATTGGCTGCCGCTGGAGTGAAAACACTGCCTAGCACATGGCAGGAATTAGAGCAGGTAAGCCAAACCCTAAAGGCACAGGGCATCACTCCGCTCCTGCTTGCCCTTGGCCAAGGGGAATTTGCCGTTTTCACATGGTTGCCCTTTTTTTGGAGCGCTGGTGGCAGTCTCGGCGAAACGCCAGAAAGCGCCCACATTGACACACCACCCGCGATCGCAGCCCTTGACTTTTGGCAACGCCTCCGACAAGAGGGCTTAGCGACACTCTCTGCCCCGGAACGTGGTTATGAACTAGATCAATTTATCCGTGGCGAGGTGGCGATGCAGATTACAGGGCCTTGGACATTAGCACAACTACAACAGTCGGGGGTGGATTTTGGCGTCCTACCCATGCCCGCCCTCAAGACCGCCGCAACCGCACTGGGGGGCGAAAATCTCTTTGTCTTTCGCTCAACACCGCAACGGGAAGAGGCAGCTCTAGCCTTTCTGGACTACGTTCTCAGTGAAGAATTTCAAACGGAGTGGGCTTTGGGCACAGGGTATTTGCCCGTGAATGAACGGGTGCGTACCAACGATCGCTATCAGGCCTTTGTGGGGCAGCAACCTGCGCTTCGTGTTTTTCTAGATCAGATGGCCACTGCTCGGGCGCGTCCCAACTTCCGTGGCTATGCCCGCTTTTCCCAAACCCTTGGGCGAGCGATCGAAAGTGTTCTCCTTGGCAAATTAACCCCCAAAGCCGCTGTAGAAGCCGCAGAACGGCGTTGGCAACTCATGCGTCCGCGCTAGAACAAACTGCCCGCCGCCTTGACCATATTAGCTGGATTAAAGGCATCCATAGCAGCAGTGGCCTCATAACCACAGTGCACCATGCAGTCACGGCACTTGGGATTGCCACTTTTGTGGCCATACTTCTCCCACTCCGTATTTTCAATCAGTTCCTTCCAAGTCTTGTAATGCCCCTCATTGAGGAGATAGCAGGGTTTCTGCCAACCCAACACACTATAGCTGGGCATGCCCCAGGGGGTGCACTCGTAGTCCTTTTCACCCACAAGGAAATCAAGGAATAGGGGATTGTGGTTAAAGTTCCATTTCTTTTGACCCGCACGGTAGGGGGCGAGGATTTCACGGAAGAGGGCACGGGTTTGCTCCCGCTTGAGGAAGTGCTCCTGATCTGGTGCCCACTCATAGGCATAGCCCGGCGAAATCATCATGCCATCCACCCCCAGAGAACTCACAAAATCAAAGAATTCCTGCATTTCCTTGGGATCCACCCCTTCAAAAATTGTCGTGTTAGTGGTGACACGGAAGCCCTTGGCTTTGGCTGCTTTAATGGCTTTTACAGCTGTGTCAAAGACCCCTTGACGATCCACGCATTTGTCGTGCCACTCCCGCAGACCATCGAGGTGAACGCTGAAGCTAAAGTAGGGGGAGGGCTTGAACTTGTGGAGATTTTCCTCTAGAAGAATTCCGTTGGTACACAGATAAACAAACTTCCGCCGTGCCACCAAGCCACTGACAATTTCATCAATTTGCGGGTGCAGCAGGGGTTCGCCACCGGGAATAGCAACAATCGGCGCACCACATTCTTCAACGGCGCGGAAGCACTCCTCTGGGGTGAGATATTTGCGCAAGACTTCAAGGGGATGCTGAATCTTACCACAGCCCGAACAGGCCAGATTACAGCGAAAGAGAGGCTCAAGCATCAAGGTGAGGGGAAAGCGCTTTTTGCCCTGTAGGCGTTGTGAGATGATATAAGTTGCGACTTCCACTGCCTGCTTGATGTGGACTCCCATGGGCAATTCTCCTCAATGTGGCTAATTTTCTAGCCAAGACGCTTAATCAATGTTGAGATGTTTATAGTTGTAGCAGCTTTGTGGGCGATCGCCAAAGTGTCCTATCAGGTTTGCAAAGTGGCACACTATGCTCGTGCTCAAGAGGGTAGGGGCAGCGACAGTGAAAATTTTTGCAAAATCCCCTAGCCAATCTTGACAGAGATACCTATAATCAGAGACCATTAAAGGTACTGTAGAAAAATCCCTTTTGCTTAACCTCCATAGCTTAAGAGATCAAAGGTTAAGCATCAACTTTCATCAAGGCTGGCATGGGGTGACATCTTTTCCTTCTGCAAATCGTGCAGAGCTTTTTAGGTATCACCACAGTTGCGTTCCGCGTTCCAATGCCAACCCACCTCTACAGGAACCCTTTTCCCAACCATCTTAAAGCCAAACTTGCACGCGTCCCTTACAGGGGCAAGAGTGGCTAAACACTGTGCTAGATGCCTTTAGCCAATTCATGCTGACGTTTGTTTTGTTAAGAAATTCTAAGGATAATGAATGCCTAAGCAAATTATTATTGCCGAGGAACATCGGCTAGCGGCGGTCTTTGCCGAAGATCAAATTCAAGAATTAATCGTGGCTACGGGAACCCATCAGGTGGGGGACATCTACCTTGGCGTGGTTGAAAATGTCCTACCGGGCATTGATGCTGCCTTTGTCAACTTGGGGGATGCCTCCCGTAATGGCTTTATCCATGTCACTGACCTTGGCCCATTGCGCCTGAAGCGAACGGCTGGAGCAATCACGGAATTGCTCGCACCGCAGCAAAAAGTGCTGGTTCAGGTGATGAAGGAACCCACGGGCACCAAAGGGCCACGGCTGACAGGAAATATTTCGTTGCCCGGGCGCTATCTCGTGCTGATGCCCTATGGTCGGGGGGTGAATCTATCGCGACGGATTACCAATGAAGCCGAACGGCATCGGCTACGTGCCTTGGGCATTTTGGTCAAACCCGCGGGCATGGGGCTACTGGTGCGCACAGAGGCCGAGGGTGTCTCCGAAGAGGCCATTCTTGAGGATCTGGAACTTCTGCAACGGCAGTGGGAAACCATCCAACAGCAGGCGGCCTCCAGCCGTCCTCCTCAGCTTCTGGGGCGCGATGATGACTTTATCCAAAAAGTGTTGCGGGATGTCTATAGCAGTGATGTTAACCGCATTGTGGTGGATACGCCCGATGGGGTTAAACGGGTCAAACAGCACCTGAAAAACTGGAATGTCAATAAGCCCGTGGGGGTTCTCATTGACTATCACCAAGAACCCATTCCCATTTTGGATTACTTTCGGGTAAATGCTGCCATTCGTGAAGCCCTGAAACCCCGTGTGGATTTGCCCTCCGGTGGCTATATTATCATTCAACCGACAGAGGCACTGACGGTCATTGATGTCAACTCCGGTTCATTCACCAGTTCAGCCACCTCGCGGGAAACAGTGCTGTGGACGAACTGCGAAGCAGCTACGGAGATTGCTCGCCAACTGCGACTGCGCAATATTGCTGGCGTAATCATTGTGGATTTTATTGACATGGATTCCCGCCGCGACCAGTTGCAACTGCTGGAGCACTTTAGTAAAGCCCTGCGTGCTGATAAAGCCCGTCCCCAAATTGCTCAACTCTCAGAACTGGGGCTGGTGGAACTGACCCGCAAACGCCAAGGGCAAAATATCTATGAACTTTTTGGCCGCCCCTGTAGTGCCTGTGGTGGCCTGGGTCACTTGGTGCATTTACCCGGTGAACCGGAAGATAGCCCCGGCGAAATTGTCGAGCGATCGCCCATGCCGCGTCCACCGGAGCCACGCCGCAGTTTAGAATCCCGCACTGAACCCAATGGCTTTGCCAGTAGCAGTCTAGAAACCCAACTCATTAACCACCCTGACTATCAAGGGGTGGGGGGTATTCGCCCGCGTACTTCCCGCAGTAGTCATCCACCAACCCCCCGCAGTCCGCGCCGTGCCTCTGAAAATGGCAATGGCCGCAAGGTGATTACCACCCCTACAGAAACGGCGCCGCCGCCAGTGGTTAAAGTGGAGAGCCGGCCGCCGCGCCCTGCCCGTCCGAACCGTTCTGAACCAGCGGAAGTGATTACCGTAACAATGACGGATCAAGAGCAGGCGGTCTATGCGGAAATGGGAATTTCACCCCTTGTGCTGCACTCTGAGGAGGTGAAGAATCCTCGGGGAACGATTGTTATGGTGGCCCGCCCCGGCCAAGACCCCCTACCCCTGCCCCAGAAAACCGCACGACCCGTCAGTGAGGGAATGCCTGAGGATATCCCAGAGACTGCTGATGAGCCGCCCTTCCCGGTGGCCAGCACGATGAATGTCGAGCCGATTCCGGTCAATGCGCTGCTCAATACCAGTGAGCCAGAAGTCACGACCGAGACTGAAGCCGGCAGGGAAGCATCCACCCCGGAAGCCTCTGTGCCTGCAGGTCGGCGGCGACGGCGACGGGTGACCAGCAGCGAGCAACTCTCCCTTGATGCCAACGCCTAGGCGCGGGAATGTTGGGGCAACTCCATCCTGCCCTCATCCAAGAGTGGCTTGAGGCGGCTGCAACAGAAATTCCCAAGGGGGAACCGCTTCAGCGGCTGCCGAGGGTGGGGTCTGAGGCCTTTGCCTTTGCGGTGGTGACCCCGGCGCAACAGTTTACCCTTGGGCATTCCAGTTTGCGCTTTCCCTTGATGAGTGCAATTAAGCCCTTCTTGCTGCTGTATGCCTTGACACTGTGGCAGGAGCAGGTGTGGACGTGGGTGGGACAGCGACCCTCAGATTACCCCTATAACTCTGTGTTGCAGTTAACCCTGGATCAGGGGTGGCCCCGCAATCCCATGATTAATAGTGGGGCGATCGCCCTTGCTAGCCAGTTGGCTCATGTTGGCGGTGTCGCAGTCTTTCAGACTTGGCTCAATGAATGTGCTGGTACACAGTTGCGGGTGGATCAGGAGGCGTTAGCAGCAGTCTATCGCCATCCCAACTGGCAAAATCGCACCCTTGCCCACTTCTTAGTGGAGTCTGGACGCATTGCCGATGGGGCGGTTGCCCTTGAGATCTACAATCAGGTGTGCTGTTTCCAAGGAACAGTTGAGGAAGTGGCGCGCTTGGGTCTTCTATTGGCACTGCCCCATGCCAAGGTCAGCGATCGCCATCGTCAGCAGGTGAATGTGCTCATGCTCACCTGTGGCCTCTACGAGGACTCCCCCCGCTATGCCCTAGAGATTGGCTTGCCCGTGAAATCGGGTGTCAGCGGTGTGATTTTGGCCATTGTGCCGCGACAGGGGGCGATCGCCTGCTACAGTCCACCCCTTGATCGCAGTGGCAACTCGATTTTGGGTCTATACTTGCTCCAGCGCATCAGCCGCCACCTCGGCCTCAGTCCCTTGGGCTAACTGCACCACCAAGCGGCGATCGGGTTCCTCACCGTGGCTAAAGGTTTCAAGGCGATCGCTTTCTACTTTAATCAGACTGTGAACGACGCGCCGCTCTGCCGCTGACAGGGAGCGAATTTCAACGGGTTTACCGCTGGCGAGGACTTGGGCCGCCACCTGATGGGCAATCTCCTGCAACTGGCGATAACGGGCACGGCGATAGCCCGCCAATTCCAAGGTAAAAGCTGTTTGCTCCTCCCGCGATCGCCCTAAATTCAACGTAGCATTGAGCAGATATTGCAAGGCATCAAGAGCTTGGGCATTGTTGGCCAGCAGGGACTCAACTTGTGCAGCACTCAGGGGCTGGCGATCGATTTCTAGCCAGTGCCCCGGCACCACACCTGCTAAAGGAGATTCCACCACGGCAACAGTTGTCTTAAAGCCTGCTAAAGCAAGCGCCTGTTCGAGCCACGCACACCCCGCAGCAATTGGATCAGCGGTCATGCCTCCCCTCAACTTGATGGATTACGCTTGGCTTTGGTGGCCTTGGCACTTTTAGCGCCCTTGCCCTCAAAGGGAAGAGCAGCCCGATTTTTAATGGCTTCAGCCCGTTCCTGCTCCTCCACCAGTTTTTGCAGGTTCTCTGGCAGCGGCTCCTGTTGGAGAATAAAGGTCTGCACCGTCTGGAAGATGTTGGCTATCAGCATATAGAGCAGCACCCCTGCCGGCAGCGGGAAAAAGAGGAACATTCCAGAAAAGATAATCGGCGTCAATTGATTTACAGTTTGCTGCTGCGGGTTATTGCTGCTGCCTTGGCCAGAGAGCAACTGGTTGACGTAGAGACTGACGCCAAAGCCAAGGATCATGACTAGGATATCCCAGTGGATTGCGCCCCAATTAAACTGGCGTGTACCATCCGGCAGCGTGAGGAATAGTTCCCCTTGATCAATGGCACCCACATGGCCAAGGGCAGAAATAAAGAGAAAACCTTTATCAGCGGCAATCCCCGGAATCGTTCCCTGTACAGTGACATCGCCGGGTTGCAGGGCTTGCAAATGCCCTTCACCATCAATGGTTGCCCGCTCTTGACCACGAATAATTTGCCACTTGGGTTGCAGGTGACTATTGGGATAGGCGGCGGCCAGTTCACTAAAGGGTTTTCCGTCCTTGGTTTGGAACTGGAGATGCACCGTTTGGCCCACTGGAATCTTGGTACCGCTGGGAACCACCGCCTGAATAGGAAAGTGGATGCCCTCGTCAACGTAGATATTTTGCGGTTTAGTGGCAAAGGGCTGGGCTAAGACAGTTTGATCGGGGGGGACAATTTGCAGGTTGATCTGGTAATTCACATCGGCAAAGGGTGATCCACGGAGCGTCGCAAAGAGGGCAAAGAGAATCGGCAACTGCAACAGCAGGGGGAAACACCCCGCTAAGGGATTGCCAAACTCCCTATACACCTCTGCCATTGCCTTTTGCTGTTCGGCAGGATTATCCTTGTATTTCTGTTGGATTTCCTGCATCCGTTTTTGCATGATTGGCTGCACAACTTTCATGCGCCGCATATTGCGAATTGATCCCGCACTGAGGGGATAGACAGCAAAGCGCACCACCAATGTCAGCGCCACAATCGCAAGGCCATAGCTCGGCACAATCCCATAGAAAAAATCAAGGATTGGCAGCATGACATTGTTGGAGAGGAAACCGATACCAAAATCCATGGAATCCTGCAATTAGGGGTGAACAGTTAACAGAACTATCTTAGGTCTTTAGAACCAATCGCGCCACTGACACTTTTGGCAGCGGGACTCAATTTGGCAGAAATATAGGTGTAAATTTCACGGAAGCGGGGGACAGCGCGCATTTCTAAGCGGCTACCATCTTTGAGGGTGACGACCATATCGCCGTAGGCGCCCCAACCGCGAGGAACGGTGACGACTTTAGTAATTTCGCTATAAATAACATCGGAGCGATCGCGCCCCATCCAGCCGCCTATTACCGTAATCCGCCGATTTGTAATGCGGTAGCGCAGCCAGAGGGCACGAACAATGGCACCGACTGTAAGGGGCAGACAAATCACCGTTAGCCCCAACAGCAAGTTAATCACTAAGTCACCCCAATGGGGACCGCCTTCGTAGAAAACGTCTTCGGAAATTCCCGGCATTGTCAGTACCCCGGCTTTGGCCATTAACTGCGTCAATTCAGCGCGACAGTCCTCGTCACTCACGTGCAGTGCCGCCTGACGCACTACCACAATCATATCCCACCCTGCGGCTATCTGCGGTAAGAGGGGGCAGATCACCCGTCGCCATTGCCGCTTCAAACGGTTGCGATCAACGGCTCGCCTACTGACCTTTTTACTGACCACAATGCCCAGCCGTGGTGCTGCCTTGACGGCTTGGGGCGCCAGCCAAAGAACGGCCAGTTTGCCGTGGTGGGCGGTTTTGTGTTGATAAACGCGGTCAAAATCATGGCGATCGCGCAGGCGATGTTGACGAGGCAGCACTAGACGGTGAGCCGTGCCCGTCCTTTACGCCGCCGTGCCTTAATCACGTTCTGACCCGATTTGGTACGCATGCGCGCGCGGAACCCAGAGGTGCGTTTACGTTTGCGGACAGTGCCGCCTAGTGTACGTTGCGTCATGGCTGTTGCAGTTATGATGGTTGATCAGAAAAAACACTGCCCCAAGGGGCACGCCCTAGTCAGTCGTTAGAGCGATCTACAATCGTATCACTTCCCGTGAGGCAGCGGTAGCCCTGCAAGGCTATTGCCGTCTTGGTCGTGTTGCCTATCATTGCTCACATCCTACGGACGAGGTTTGCGTGATTAGCTCTGCCGAAGATCTCTGGCACCAAATTTTGGAGCGTTTGCAACTGTTGCTCAGTCGCCCGACGTTTGAAACTTGGATTAAGACAGCAACGGTGCAGTCCTTTGATGGCCAGACCCTTACGATTTGCACCCCCAATCCCTTTGCCCGCAATTGGCTGCAAAAGTACTATTTGAAAACCATTGCCGATGTGGCACGGGAAATTGTTGGTGAGGCGGTGGAGATTGAGCTGGCGATCGCCCAAGGGGCAGAGCATGACACCAGCATTCGCCCCACCAGTCGTGCTGAAGTAGAGGCCACCCCCCCTCCGGCTCGTCATCGCGGCAGTGAACTGAATCCTAAATATGTCTTTTCCCGCTATGTCGTTGGCCCCAATAACCGCATGGCCCATGCGGCCTGCTTGGCGGTAGCGGAATCACCGGGGCGGGAGTTTAATCCCCTCTTTCTCTGTGGCGGTGTTGGCTTGGGCAAGACCCATCTCATGCAGGCGATCGGTCACTATCGCTTAGAAATCGACCCCAATGCCAAGATTTTCTATGTCTCGACCGAGCAGTTTACGAATGATTTGATTGCCGCCATCCGCAAAGACAGTATGCAGAGCTTTCGCGAGCACTATCGGGCGGTGGATGTAATGCTCGTCGATGACATTCAATTTATTGAGGGCAAGGAATACACCCAAGAGGAATTTTTTCACACTTTTAACACGCTGCACGAGGCCGGTAAGCAGGTGGTCTTGGCCAGCGATCGCCCCCCCAGTCAAATTCCCCGCCTGCAAGAGCGCCTCTGCTCCCGCTTTTCCATGGGGCTGATAGCGGATATTCAACCCCCCGACTTGGAAACCCGTATGGCCATTCTCCAGAAAAAAGCGGAGTACGAGAATATCCGCCTGCCCCGCGATGTGATTGAATATATTGCCGCCAGCTACACTTCCAACATTCGGGAACTAGAGGGGGCACTGATTCGAGCGGTGGCCTACATTTCCATCTCTGGGTTGCCGATGACGGTGGAAAATATTGCCCCCGTCCTGAGTCCAGCCATCCGCAAAATTGAGACCTCCCCAGAGGTGATCCTCAATGTGGTCTCTGAAGCCCTGAATGTGTCCATTAGTGATCTCAAGGGCAACTCCCGCCGCCGCGAAATTAGCATGGCGCGTCAAGTGGGCATGTATCTGATGCGCCAGTACACCGGCTTGAGCCTGCCGAAAATTGGCGAAGAGTTTGGCGGCAAGGATCACACCACCGTCATGTATAGCTGTGACAAGGTGGCTGAACTGCAACGTACGGATCCAGAAATGGGCAGCCTGCTGCGACAACTCAGCGATCGCATCAATTTGGCCAGTCGTCCCACAGAGCCATAGGGCCCAGAGCCTTCCTATGCCAAGATAAAAATAGTCTTGAAAGAGGTATGAATGCATATCCTCATTCCCGCCGCCGGCATGGGTAAACGCATGGGGGCAGGCCATAATAAACTGCGCTTGCAACTCTTGGGCAAACCCCTGTTGGCATGGACCTTGGCAGCGGTGGCTGCTGCGGAAGCGATTGAATGGATCGGCGTTATTGGCCAGCCAGAGGACTTCCCCACTTGGGAAGCACTCCTTGGGGACTTGAACCTACGGCAGCCCGTCCAGCTCATTCAAGGGGGTGAGACCCGCCAAGCCTCCGTTTTTAATGGGTTACAGGCACTTCCGGAAGCGGCTGAGCAGGTGCTGATCCACGATGGTGCTCGCTGCCTTGCGACCCCCGATCTGATAAACCGCTGTGCCCAAGCCCTAGAGACCTATGCGGGACTGATTGCGGCCGTGCCGGTCAAGGATACAATTAAAATTGTCAATCGCGAAGGGGTTGTGGTCCAAACCCCAGAGCGAGACTCCCTGTGGGCGGCTCAAACTCCCCAAGGCTTTCGCGTCGAACCCTTGCGTATTGCCCATGAAATGGCGGTGGCTAAAGGCTGGGAAGTCACGGATGATGCTGCCCTCTTTGAACGCCTCGGCTATGCGGTGCACATTGTTTTAGGTGAGGAAACGAATCTGAAGATAACGACTCCCAGCGATCTCCCCCTTGCAGAACGACTCTTGCAGCATCGCCAGAAGCAAGACCAAAGAGTGATAGCCTCCTAAGCCAAGGTTTCAGGGCAATAGCCCAAGCCTTGAATAAACTGTTTGCGAAACACTTCGATGTCATCGTAGTTGGGGTAGCCGTGGGAAACGATCGCCACTTGATAGCGGCGCATCACATCCACCATTGACTGTCCGGTTTCCAGTGCCCACAGTGCCATTTTCAGCGAAATCCCTGGCGTGTAGGGGAATCCCAATTCGTTCAAGAAGGCGCGGAAATTCCCTGCTTCTTCGTCGGAGAGGGGCAAATGCATTTTGATGCGAACCACCCACCCATCCACTTGATGAATAACTGTAACAAACTGTAGTGGTAGCTTGGCGTATTCATGCAAGAATTGCACAACCCGCAGGGTAAGGCTGGCATTGCTGAGGTGATAGATGAAATCCATGGTGTTGACCTCTTACCCTTGATACCTTATATTGTCGGTGGCACACAGAGCGATCGCCTAGGGGAATTGTCCGCAATTTGCTGGGGGAATCTCCCCTATCCTTAGGATTGAGATAATCGCTGCCGAGGAGTGCCACTGAGCAGATCATGGGCTGCCTGCAAAATCCTTGGAATTTTCTCCCGATGGGGACTATTTTGCAAACAGGGGGCTAGTTCTAAGTGTTTCACCTGTGCCGCATTGGCCCCCGGAAACCAGTGGCCACCGTTGCCAAGCAAGTTATAGCGCATACGGGCATACTCGAGCAAATCGTAGGCCTGCACCAGATTCCACAGCCAGAGAATGGTGGGGATATTCACTTCACCGGGGGTGTGGCGATAGTCTGGCAGTCCGTCATGCCAAGTGTGGTACCAGTCTTCCCCCAAACGCTCAATGGCGGCTTGCTCCAGCCGTGCCAAGATCGGCGGCAAAATCTCATCGGCCCGATCCAACAGGTCTAGCACCTTTAGATGCTCATCAAAATCACTGGGGCGAGCAGCACCGACACTCAGGGTATGCACTTGAGGATGGGAGAGGCAAAACAGATCGTTAAAGACCATCGGGCTGAGGGGAGCGCACAGTTCCACAAGGCGTTGGGGGGGGTTGTAGAGCATTCCCCCCTTATCCGCAGGGCTAATGATGAAGACGCCCATATCACGGGCTTGGGCATCGAGGATGGCAGGCCAATTCTGCTGATTGATGTAGTACCAATGCAGGTTGACATAGTCAAACACATCGCTGGCGATCGCTTGCCGAATCACCTCTAAGCTGCCGTGGGTAGAAAAGCCAATGAAGCGAATCTTTCCTGCCGCTTGCAAGTCCCGTGCCACTTCTAGGCATCCCCCCGGTCGCAGCACCTGTTCTAGATGCTCGGGTAGGTTAATGCCATGGATTCCCAGCAAATCAATGTAGTCCAGCCGCAGATTGCGCAGAGAGGTTTCAAAGGTTTCCCGAAATTCCTTGGCGGTGGGTCGCGGGCCCACTTTGGTTTGCACAATCAGTTTTTCCCGAGGTAGCCGAGGCAAAATTTTGCCCAACTGCACTTCTGAGGTGCCATAGCCACGGGCAGTTTCAATATGGTTAATCCCTAGTTCAACGGCACGGCAAATCGTTGCCTCCAAATTGCGTTGATTGTCCTCAGGAATTGTACTCGGACTGACATCCTGCCATGAAAACTGATAGCGCATGCCGCCACAGGAAAAGACAGGCATTGGTAATTGGGTACGACCAAAGCGACGGTAGCGCATAGTCAACTCAAGAAACGTTTCTTCACCATTGTTGCGGAATTCCCGATCCTTCGCTAACGGGGGCATTAGGGGCTGAGGCAACGGCACTAAAGAGAGTACCCAGAATATCCCTTGCGCTAGGCTAGAAAAAATGACAGCAATTATGTTTGTATGTCCCAAGGGAAAAGTAATTCTCTCCTGCCCCTACTCCTTTCCCTGCTGGCTACCCTCGGCCTTTTGGGCATTGGTGTAGTGCTGGTGCTTCGCCTGATCAATAACGGCGACATCATTGGCAATGGCAGTCTCAATCTCGGAACCGAGGGTCAATCCACGTTTACCCAAGTGAAGAATGTTCCCAGTGGTCTTTTTAATTATGGCGGTAGCACCACTTGGGCACCCATTCGCCGCGATGTGGATCCGCTGCTGCAAGTTGCTTGGCCCAATTTTCGACTACGCTATGTCGATCCCCCCACAGGAACGCCGGGGTCGGGCAGCGGTATCCGTATGTTACTGAATAATCAATTGTCTTTCTCGCAATCTTCCCGTCCCCTCAAGGACGAAGAGTTAGCCAAGGCGGCGACTCAGGGCGTGAAATTAACTGCAATTCCCGTTGCTATTGATGGGCTGGCGATCGCCGTCAATCCGAGGCTGGGCATCCCTGGACTAACGGTACAAGAGATTGTGGACATTTACACAGGTAAAATAATCAATTGGCAGCAGGTGGGCGGTCCAAGCTTAAAGATTACCCTCTTCTCTCGCCGTCCCGAAGATGGTGGTACGGTTGAGTACTTTATTCAAGAGGTGCTGGGACAGCAGCCTATGAGCAGCACTGTAGTCATGGTTCGCGATACCACGAATGGCCTACGGCGCGTCGCCGCGACACTGGGGGGTATTTACTATGCCTCTGCCCCAGAGGTGGTGGGGCAGTGTACTATCCGCCCACTTCCCCTTGGCCGCCAAAAGGATGAATATGTGCCTCCCTATCAGGAACCTTACGTTCCTCCAGAGCGCTGTCCCCAACAGCGTAACCAATTGAATCACCGTGTATTTCAAGACGGGACTTATCCAATCACCCGCCGCCTCTTTGTGATTATCAAGGAAGATAACAGCCTCGATGCCAAAGCCGGTCGTGCCTATGCTGACCTCTTGCTTACGGATCAAGGACAAGCGGCCATTGAAAAGGCAGGGTTTGTGCGCCTGCGCTAGCGATCGCCCACTGAACAGGGTTTTGGCCAAAATCAACATTCTGGCACCGCCACCCCAGATAATAGATATAGATCTTGCCACCTGCTTCTTAATCTGAATCCATGACCTACAAGCGACTCAGTGACAGCGAACGCCAGCGTGTCTTTCAGCAGTACACTGCCGGACAAACGATCAAAGCTCTGGCAGCGGAATTTGGTGTTAGTGAAAACACCATTCGGCGTGTGATCAAACAAATGGAAGACGAAGCGGCTCCGCTACTGGCCGTGGCCACAACGGATGAAATGTCAGAGGAAGAGGATGTAGAAGAAGATGTAGAAACGGTAGAGGCCGTTGTCCTCGATGAGGATGACTACAGCGATGAAGAGGATGACGATCTCGAAGATGACGATGACGAGGAACTCGAGGGGGACACTCCCTTACCTGATCTCGCCGATGTAGAAGTGGTGCAGTCGGTGGAAGTCATTCCCCTTGCAGAAGCGGTGCTCCCCCGTCCCTGTTATGTTGTCGTGGATCGGCGCGCGGAACTGCTCACCCGTCCCCTAGAAGCCTTTCGCGGTTTAGGCGCCCTCTCCAGTGAGGAAGCGCAACAAAGTACCCTACCCATTTTCGACAGCCGCCCCGTGGCTCTCCGCTATTCTCAGCAAAATCAACGCCTTTATAAGGCTAATGATGTGCAGTGGCGCAAGACAGTCGTCAAGGTACCCGACGGCGAAATGCTGCGCAAAGTGCGCAGCTATCTTCAGTCCAAAGGGATTACCCGCTTGCTGTACCATGGGCGGGTGTATGCTCTTGATTGAGATAAGCTAGGGGGGATACTGCTCTTTTCATAGGGATGGAAGATAGGGTTCAATCACCATAGAAAAGGGTTGTCATTATGAGTGGGGCTGTCTCCCTTGAAGTGTTCGTAGATTGGGTAAAACCGATATGAAAGCAATGATCTTGGCGGCTGGAAAAGGCACGCGGGTACGCCCGATTACATACACTATTCCTAAGCCAATGATCCCAATTTTACAAAAGCCCGTGATGGAATTTCTCGTAGAACTCCTCCGCCAGCACGGCTTTACCGAGATTATGGTCAATGTCAGCCACCTCGCCCATGAAATTGAAAGCTACTTTCAGGACGGGCAGCGCTTTGGGGTAGATATTGCCTACTCCTTTGAAGGCTATATTAAAGACGGTGAACTGGTGGGGAAAGCCCTAGGTTCTGCAGGGGGGATCAAGCGAATTCAAGATTTTCACCCCTTTTTTGACGATACGTTTGTTGTCTTGTGCGGCGATGCCCTGATTGACTTGGATTTGACAGCAGCCGTGGCTTGGCACCGCCAAAAGGGGGCGATCGCCACCGTGATTATGAAAACAGTGCCCAAAGAGGATGTCTCGAGCTATGGCGTTGTTGTCACCGATGAGAGCGATCGCATTGTTGCCTTCCAAGAAAAACCCAGTGTCGAAGAAGCCCTAAGCAATAATATCAACACGGGGATTTATATTTTTGAGCCAGAAATTATCGACTATATTCCCTCCAATCAGGAATACGACATTGGCAGTCAGCTTTTCCCGAAACTGGTGGAAATGGGGGCCCCTTTCTATGGGTTGCCGATGGACTTTGAATGGATTGACATTGGTAAAGTCCCCGACTACTGGCAGGCGGTGCGCGGCGTTCTCGACGGTACAATTAAGAATGTTTCGATTCCCGGCCATGAGCAGTTCCCCGGCATTTATACAGGGCTGAATGTGGCGGTTAATTGGGATAAGGTCACAATCCAAGGACCGGTCTACATTGGCGGCATGACGAAGATTGAAGATGGAGCCACCATTATTGGCCCGACAATGATTGGTCCCAATTGCCACATTTGCAGTGGTGCGGTCGTCGATAACTGTGTCATTTTTGAATATTCTCGCCTTGGCTCTGACGTTCGTCTTGTGGATAAGCTGGTCTTTGGTCGCTACTGTGTTGATAAAACAGGTACGACGATTGATCTGAAGGCCGCTGCCCTTGATTGGTTGATTACTGACTCACGGCAAACAGATATCCAGCCAAGTCCCCTGGAATTGAAGGAGATTGTGTCCTAGACCTTGCTCTACACCCATGACATTTGCGAATCAGTTGCAAAGCGGTTTTACCCTTTTTCTGAGCCTACTGGTGGAAGCACTGCCGTTTCTGCTGCTGGGCATTTTGCTCTCTAGCGTGCTGCTGCTGTTTGTCGATGAGCAGGCACTGATTCGTCGCTTACCGCGATCGCCCCTGCTGGGTGCTCTGGTGGGCAGTTGCATCGGTTTTCTTTTTCCAGTGTGTGAGTGTGGCAATGTGCCAGTGGCGCGGCGATTGCTGGTGCAAGGACTGCCGACATCCGTGGCCATTGGTTTTTTGTTGGCGGCACCGACAATCAACCCGATTGTGATTTGGGCCACTTGGACGGCCTTTCGTGATCAACCGGAGATTGTTGTCTTTCGTGTCCTCTTCTCACTGACGATCGCCACCATTATTGGCTGGGTTTTTAGTTTCCAAAAGGATCTAACCCCTTTTTTGCAGCCCACGGTCACCAGCCTGATGCGTCGCCCCCCATCCCAAGCCACTGCTGTTCCTGCCCTGCTCCAGTCGGGCACCTACCTGTTGGGAACCCCCGGCCAACCCCTTGCCATGGAAACCCTCACGCTTGCACCACCTACTGCAACGATTCCTTGGCAGCAGCGTCTGCCCCAAGTCCTAGAGAATGTAGTGCAGGAATTTCGCGAACTGGGGGGAATTTTAGTCCTTGGCAGCCTAGTGGCGACAATGATTCAGGTGGCGGCTCCCCGCGAACTCATCCTCAGCCTTGGCCAAGGGCCGGTGATCTCGATTGTGGCAATGATGATCTTGGGCACAGTGATTTCCATTTGCTCCACTGTTGATGCTTTCTTTGCCCTTGCCTTTGCTGCCACGTTTACGCCGGGGTCAATTCTTGCTTTTCTTGTTCTCGGACCGATGGTCGATCTCAAGGGGCTGGGATTACTGCTGACGATTTTTCGCCCCCGTGCTTTGATCTACATCTTTCTGTTGGTGGCACAATTGACGTTTTCTCTTTGTTTATTTTTGAATTTGCAGTGGAGTTAGCCGTGGTTGTTAAGCCAGAGTGGTTACGGGTCAAAGCCCCCCAGTGGCAGCGAGTCGGTTCGGTCAAGGAACTGTTGCGGGACTTAAACCTCAATACCGTTTGCGAAGAGGCCTCTTGCCCCAATATTGGTGAATGTTTCCATGAGGGAACGGCAACATTTTTAATGATGGGTCCAGCTTGCACCCGAGCTTGCCCCTACTGCGATATTGATTTTGAGAAAAAGCCACTGCCCTTGGATGCCACCGAACCGCAGCGACTGGCAGAAGCGGTGCTGCGAATGCGGCTCAATCACGTTGTCATTACCTCGGTGAATCGGGATGACTTACCTGATGGTGGTGCCTCTCAGTTTGTGGCCACGATTGAGGCCGTGCGGGCGCGATCGCCCCAGACCACCATTGAAGTGCTCATTCCCGATCTCTGTGGCAATTGGCAGGCCTTGGATCACATTCTCGCCGCCAGTCCCGAAGTGCTGAACCACAACACTGAAACCGTGCCGCGTCTCTATCGGCGGGTGCGTCCCCAAGGCAACTATCAGCGCAGTCTGGAACTGCTGCAACGGGTGCGCGATCGCGCCCCTTGGATTTACTCAAAGTCGGGCATCATGGTGGGCTTGGGAGAAACCCCTGAGGAAGTGGCGGCAGTGATGGCGGATCTGCGTCAAGTGGGCTGCGACATTCTCACGATTGGCCAGTATCTCCAGCCGAGTCCGAAACACTTACCCGTGCAGGCTTTTATTCCACCAGAGCAATTTGAAGCCTGGCGGCAGCTTGGCGAATCCATGGGCTTTTTACAGGTGGTCTCCTCTCCCCTTACCCGCAGTTCCTACCATGCCGAGCAGGTGCGTGCCCTGATGCAACAGTATCCCCGCCAGCGTCCTGTAACCAACCCCTTCGGATAGATTTATTGCAATTTAATCGCAACTAAGTTAGGCTAAGCAGTAGGAAAAATCCGCATTAAAAAACCCCCTTAGGGGGGCATTCTGTGAACAACTGTTATCTTGCGTCTCTTGTGTTAGGGTTCGTTAACCAAAATGGCGAAAGACTACGCCTTCAGGCTGTCGTCGGCCAAAAAGTGAGCGATGTGATAGGCACGCTCCTCCGTTTTCAGCAGGATTTGGTCGTACAGATATGCCGTGGCGCGATCGCCCAAACTCTCTGCCTGGGTAGCCTGTTGCCGCAGAATCCCAATAATTGCCTGCTCTGCTTGCAAATCATTGCTGAGCATTTGCCGGCAGTGAAAAGCCCCCTCGGGTTCAGGGGTAAAGCAGCAAAGAGCCGCCAACTGTTGAAAACTCGCCACAGGCACGCCCCCCAGACCATTCAGACGTTCACCCAAGTCATGGACGTGACCTTGCACCTGTTCATAGCAGTCTCGGAAAAACTGATGCAGCGGATAAAATTCTGCCCCCTCAACCACAAAATGATGCTTTTGGTACTGCAAATACAGGGCTTGAAAACTGGCCAAGAGGCGATTCATCCCCTCACAAACTGGGGTGGTGGTGGCCTTCTCCAGCAACACAACCGTGTCACCCATCTCGCCAAACGCTTGGCGTGGCAATGCACTGGTCGTCATAGCACGATGCTCCTTTACGGACACTAGTGAGCTAACTAACTTAGCTCTGACAGCCCGATCCTAAACTACCTTTCTGTACATTTTCAATAATGGAGTGCTTATTGAATGTCCATAAATCCCCAGATTATTGCAGTTCAGTGGCAATTACGCTGGCCGATCTACCAACGGCTAGTTGAGCTAGAGGTGCCCTGTGATTATGCTCCCTACCAACCCCTGAGGGTCGAGGTCAACTCCCCCCTAGCGGCACTGCAGGTGTGGTCAGTGGTACGCCAAGTCTCTGCCCCTCGGGAGACCTTGATAGACTGGCTCGAACACTGTTGGCAGTCCTCTTTGACGACCTTGAGTGCGTATCACAATTCTGCTGAGTCTTAGGGGAATGTACAACCCACAGGCGGTGCCGCATTGAATGTAGCAGTCGTAATGTTAGTGACTGTTCCTGCGCCAGTTGTGCTAATAGTAACCCCACCGTTGTTAAGGCTAAGATTCGGTCTATCAACAATTCGGAAGGTGACAGGAACATTTTGGGGCTGTAAACGGAAACCCGCCCCACTCGTTTGCACATTACCAAAGACATTGCTGCACAGGGTTGCACTATTATCAGC
>FMJZ01005878.1_pt1 | contig 20908 bp, 13 predicted proteins | sample 1987881 | NCBI WGS metagenome assembly FMJZ01 (sample SAMEA4378227, study PRJEB15110) | soil metagenome | biome: soil; feature: Field; material: Soil | place: India | collected 2015-03-11 | depth 0 m
GTCGCCGCGCCCGCCGCCTGCGGCAACGCTGCACGCGCCGCCGCCCGCCGCTCTTCCTGCGTGAACAGCCGCTCCCCAGCCATCGCAAACGTCCCGATCAACAGCACGCGAATCAGCCACACCAGAATCGCCACCACCACCGGCATCCACTTCATCAGCGCGCCTTGGGCCACTACTACCCCACCGGCCCGCGTCGCATGCGTGGCCATCGCTGTCGCTACTCCCCACCACGTCAATCCCGCATTCATCGCCGCCGCCAACAGCCAGGCGCCGAAGAGATACCACACCTCCACCGGCTCCTCGCGCCCCTGCTCCGGCGTCAACAGACGCGCCACACCGGCAAAGTCCATGCCGCAAAAGGCCAAGGCCAGGATCGTCGCCCAGCGCAGACCGAGGAAGCGCAGGTCGCCCAAAATGTCGGTCAGGGCAAATTCGGTCGTGCTATAGTTGAAAACCTCGAAGCCGCAGAGCGCCGCCAGAAGGATCAGGCCCCAGGCGAAGCCGCGCCGACGGCTGATGCCCTGCAACACAGCAAAAGCATGAAACGACTTGCGGGTAAGAATCATGGGATCCTCCTTGCGAACCGGGCGGATAAAAAATCGAATATGGAACATGTGTTCTGTTTTCGCCCTCATTATAGAACAAACGTTCTCTTTTGTCAAGGGCTTGATTGATGGGTAGGACTTAAGTTCGGATGTTCGGACTAGGAGGGGCACAATCACCAGGAAGGACGCCAAAGCGGCGCCGACGAATCGCCTGCCAAGCCTGGGGCGAAACAACCCGCTTTGGTTGGAGCAAGAGGAACAAGCCGGAAGAACGTTGCCCTGGTCTTGCTTCCCCTGAGGAGACGTAAGGGCTAGGGCAGCCCCTCTCCCGTCTGCGTGCCAGAACTTGGAGAGAGGACGTCCCTGGTTGACGAATCACACGGCAGGCCCGTTCTTCGAACAGACAGAGCAATCCTCCCGAAGAACGACCTTCCCGCTCCAGCATGACGAGGTATCCATCCACCTGGTCTTTGCGCGCCAAAGGGCCGCAGCAGAGTATGACGCTCGTCATCTACGCCTCCAGGAGGAGACAGAAGCTTCCTGCCCTTCTGCAACAAGCGCGGCGCCGTATTTCAAGTCAACAGCCTGTATAGGCTGGACAGGCTCGTATACTTCTCTTGTTTGTCGTATCACGAAGAAAGAGGACCGCCTGAAACCTGCCGCGACGGGCAAATAGACTGTCGTCTTGCAGAGCAGCAGAAAGTCCACCACGAAGCGAGGATTGTCACTGCGTTGCAGCAATGCACGCTACGCAACGGCCGATGCGTCACATCCCTTACAATCTGGGAGAATATGCTCCCTGGAAGCGACTTTTTTGTCAGTTCCCTTCTGAAGGCGTCGGGCATTCCCGCATTTTTCACAATCGCATCAACGGCTTTCTGCACAAACATTCAGGAGGACTTGCACACCAAGAACCATAGCGGAACCCCTGGCATGCGAACAGGGCTTTGTACAAACATGGTTTGCAACACTAGGAGATTCTGTTTTCCTCACCTTCCTGTCTTGGGGGGTACTGCTTGCTATGGCTTATCTAGCCTGCGGCAACCCGCCTCATTATTCACCGGCGATCGGAAATAGTTTGAACAGTACAAACAACTTGCACCAGCCGTTTTCATAAACTGCGATATAATACTCCTGGGTGGGGGAATCGAATGATCCTGCCGTTGCATTCTCAAGGAGAAAGATATGGCCTGGCAAGAAAAATTTACTGCTAGTGAGTGGCAAACTCTGTTGTTCGCGCCGTTGTGGGTCTTCTCTGGCATCGCCTTGGCGGATGGCAAGATTGAGCCGAAAGAAATCGAAGCTTTTTCGACCGAGGTCAGTGATGCTCCGCTTTACAAGGACGACCTGGTGCGCGAGGTGATGCTGGCTCTGGCGGCAGGATTCGGCGACATCATGACCGCTTATCAAGCGGATAGCCGCAAGATTGACATTGGTTTAGGAGAGGTAGCCGATCTGTTGGACGTCAAGGCCTCTGACCATGCAGACAACTTCAAGCGCGTGTTGCTGGCCATCGCGGCCAAAGTGGCAAACGCCTCAGGCCCAATGGTAGGGAATAAAGTTAACGACAACGAGAAGAATGCCTTTGTTATCATTGCGCTCTCGTTGCGCGCGAACCTTTCCTGATTGCCAAAGCAGCCAGCTCTTTGGAGGAAGGCAACGTTGATGGTAAACTAGGCGACGTTCGCGAGGAGGTATCGAGGAGGAATAACCAGAGCTATTGTCGGTTATTTAAGCACGGCTTGCTGGCAAAGCCGTGCTTCGTGTTCAGGAGCGATTGTTGTCCGTCATATGAACAGGCTAAGTTCGATTCGGCGGCTCATGACGTTCCCTTTCTGTCTTTATTGGCTAGGGGCATTGATGCGCCTGGCGATTGTTCTGGCCGGGTGGGAATTGGGCATTGGCTTGGATGACATGTTCCAGTATGACATGTTGGCGCGCAGCCTTGCAAAAGGCCATGGGTATCGCTGGTATGCCGCCGAGGATCTGCCCCTCATACAACCCTATCTTGATCTGGATCTGAACAGCGTTGCTTACGATGCGCGCGGGGTGCTCACTTCGTTTCGTCCACCGCTCTACCCTGCCTTTTTAGCAATAGTTTACCGCCTTTCCGGCATAGACGAAGGCCGCTACTTCCGGGCGCGCCTTGTACAAGCGTTTCTGATGGCCTCTCTTGCGCCGTTGACCTGGACGCTGGCGCGCCGCTGCTTCCCCAATCAAGAACGGCAAGCACGCCTGGCCGCTTGGATGATCGCCCTTTACCCCATGTTCCTTGTCTATCCCCTTGCCCTTGCGACGGAGAATCTGTTCTTTGTCTTATTCCTGGCAGCTCCGTTGGTTCTCCTGGCGATTGTCGAACATTCGAGGAAATCCCCATCCGACCTCCTGGCCGGCCTGGCGGGAGGAGTATTTGGTCTCGCGGCCCTGACGCGTTCCATTGCTCTTGCGCCGGCCGCGATGGCTGCCTGGTGGCTCTGGCGCACGTCGCGCCGCCGGCGTACGGTCCTTGCTTTTCTGCTTGGCGTCGCGGTGATAACGTTGCCCTGGATTGGGCGGAACACCTTGCTGCACCACCGCCTGGTAGGCATTGAATCGAGTCTGGGGTATAACATGTACCTCGGCTATCACCCGCAAGGAACAGGCACCTTTCAGTACCCGCAATCGCTTGACTTACTGCCCATCCTGGACGATGGATTGCGCGATGCTGTCGGTCGCCAGAGGGCATGGGAGTTCATTCGTGCAGATCCTTGGCGAGTCCCCTACCTCGTCCTTTGCAGGGCAGGACATTTCTTTAGTCTGGAACAGCGCGCGCTGATTTATTTTTATTCGAACAATTTCTTCGGCTATATTCCCTCTCTTGCCCTTGGAAGCCTGATGGCCTTGTTCTGCCTGCCGTTCGTCATCGTGAGTCTCTCCGCTTTTTGGGGGCTAGCCCTAACATCTCACCGACCGGGGTCGGCGTTGTTGGTTTCTTTGGGAATCGCCTATTTGTTGCCCCACCTGTTCCTTTTTGCCGAGGAACGCTTTCACCTGGCCCTGGTGCCGTTTCTGGCCATTTTTGCTGCCCAGGCCTGGCTTGGTGGACGCCGCGCTCTCGTGACGCGCTGGCAAGAACGAGGCGGAAGGCGAGCGATTATCCTGGCGGGCCTATGTATTCTGTTATTGGTAGTAAACTGGGGACTCGAAATTTTCCGCGATGCCGACAAATTGATTCTACTTTTCGGGCCACAAGGGAATCAGGCCTACATCGCTTATTGATGGAGTCCTTGCATGAGAACATTCCTCGGCTCTTTCCGTTGCGACTGGAAGATTGTTGTCATCACGGTTCTCAGTACGTTGCTACTGACGGTGGATTCCTATTACCCGCTAACCGATCGCTGGCTGGACAACAGTTGGTGGAAAGTAGCAGATCGCTTTCTTCTCTACTTTATTGCTCCGATGTTGGTGATCCTGCTGGTTTTTCGCGAGTCTCCGCAGGAGTATGGTTTCGTTCTAGGCGACTGGAGAAATGGCTTGCTCCTCACGGTAGGAGCACTGGTTGTGCTAGCCCCGCTTCTCTGGGTGATCGCGCGCCAGCCGTCCATGCAGCGCTATTATGCCGCTTTGCTGGCAGATGTCCCTTGGAAGGTGATGATGGAGTTGTGGGGATGGGAATTCTTCTTTCGTGGCTGGATTCTGTTCGGCTATCTTCGTAAGTTCGGGCCCGAAGCCATTTGGTTGCAGGCAGTGCCTTTCGCACTGGCCCACATCGGCAAACCGGCAGCAGAGACGTTGACTACCATCTTCGGCGGATATGCCTTTGGTTGGGTGGCCTGGCGCACGCGGTCTTTCCTCTACCCTTTTTTCATCCATTGCTTTGTATCTTGTTTTGTGATCTTGGTTGCCGCAGGTTCAATCGGCTGAAGGGGAAATGGTATAATGTGCGCCTTAGCGAACGTATTCTCCTCGCAAGGAGTCGCTCATGTATTTTGATATGCCCTTGGAGCGATTACAGACGTACCTGCCGCCTCGCGAAGAGCCGGCAGATTTTGATGCCTTTTGGGCAGAGACCTTAGCGAGCGCCCGACGGGATCCCCTGGAGGCGCGTTTTGAACCTGTGCAAACAGATTTGAAACTGGTGGAAGTCTTCGATGTGACCTTTCGCGGCTATGGTGGACAGGACGTGAAAGGTTGGTTTCTTTTGCCGCGTGAGCGTGAGGAGCCTATACCTTGCCTGGTGGAATATATCGGATATGGAGGCGGACGTGGCTATCCTTTCGAGTGGTTATTATGGAGCAACGCCGGCTATGCTCATCTCGTCATGGACACGCGCGGGCAGGGCAGCACCTGGCGTCACGGAGATACACCGGATGTAGGGGATGGCAGCGAGGAGCCGCATTATCCCGGCTTCATGACGCGCGGGATTTGCAACCCCCGCACGTACTACTATCGCCGTCTTTTCGTGGACGCTGTGCGCGCGATAGAAGCAGCCCGCTCGCATCCAGCGGTGGACCCACAACGAGTAGGCGCTTTGGGTGGAAGTCAAGGCGGAGGGATTACCCTAGCCGTCGCCGGCCTGGTTCCCGATCTGGCCGTCGCAATGCCCGATGTACCCTTCCTGTGCCATTTTCGCCGCGCCGCTACGATCGTGGATACTCATCCGTACGGCGAGATTGCGAATTATCTCAAGGTCCACCGCGATAAAGTCGAAGTCGTCTTCCGTACACTCGCCTACTTTGATGGCATGAACTTCGCCGCGCGCGCCCACGCTCCGGCGCTCTTTTCGGTGGGGTTGATGGATGATACCTGTCCTCCCTCCACCGTCTTCGCGGCTTACAATCATTACGCCGGACCAAAGGAAATCCGAGTATGGCCATATAATCGTCACGAGGGCGGGCAGGCATTCCAGGATCAAGAACGATTGGGATTCCTGCGCCGGCTGTGGCCTTGAGGGCGGAAATGGGACGTGTGATCAATCCCGATGGCGCCGGCAAAGAGCGCACTCACCTGACGCGCGCTATCGTGTTGGCCTTACGCGAGTTAGGACGCCAACGTGAACCCGACGACGCCACGCGCGACCTGGCGGCATTTATTGCCCTGGCGCTCGCCGCAATCGCCGCCACAATCGACGCTTCGGTCGCGGCTTGGGAAAAGCGCGGCTACTGGCTCAAAGCGGATCGCTTTCGCCTCGATTGGCAATGGACCGACCAACTGGCCAGGAAAATGAAAGACGCTGTACTTGTCGAGGACTGGGGGCAGGTGGCTGTGCTGAGCGCGCAAATTGCCCAGAAACTGGATAAGGTCGCCGTGCCAGAGCGCCATCGGCTAGGGCAGCCCTGGCAGGGCGCGTGGCGCAAGTTGCTCGAGCAGGCGGGGAACAACGCTCAAGATTAGCTCTTGCCCTTTAGTGGTATGACAAGCACCTTGGAGCCTCGAATCTTCCCTTGTTTCAATTCCAGCAAGGCTTGATTGGCATCGGAGAGAGGATAGGCTTGATATTCTGGCCTAATGCCGGCAGCGACGGCCAGGGCAAGACATTCGCGCACATCCTGGCGTGTCACGTTGGCTACAGATTTGATCTCTTTTTCCAGCCAGAGATGAGCAGGATAATCCAGACGCAGCAACTCGGAACGATCACCTTCCTCTTTGCGAATAGCGTTGACGACTAACCGCCCGCCAGGATTCAGGTGCTTCAAGGATTCCAGGACAGGTTTCCACACGGGCGTTGTGTCAATGATCGCATCCGGTTTCTGCGGCGGAGCGGCCTCGATTCCGCCGGCCCAGGCCGCGCCCAAAGCACGGGCCAATTCCCGTTCTTGCGGATTGCGGCTAAAGACGAACACGGGAGTGTTCGGTAAGAGATGACGTGCCATTTGGAGTACGAGATGATTCGAGCTGCCAAAGCCGGTCAACCCCAGCGCCTGGCCATCGCGCAGATTCGCCAGGCGAAGGGCACGGTAACCGATGGCTCCGGCGCATAGGAGGGGAGCAGCCTCGCCGTCGCCCAGCACATCGGGAATAGGATGCACGAAGTCAGCCAGGGCAACCATATATTGCGCATATCCGCCGAACACATCGCGCCCGGTGGCGCGAAAATCGGGGCACAGGTTCTCCTGTCCGTTGCGGCAGAACGCGCATTGTCCACAAGCGGAGTAAATCCAGGCCACGCCGACCCTCTGACCGACCTGAAGGTTGGTGACATGCTCGCCAATCGCAAGCACACGTCCAACGACTTGATGGCCCGGTACCATAGGCAAGCGCGCAGGAAGCGCGCGACCCTCAATTTCGTCCAATTCGGTATGACAGACGCCGCAGGCAGCGACTTCGATCAGCGCCTCGCCTGGGCCCGGTCGCGGATCCGGTAACGTGACAAGCGAGAGCGGTGTCGGATGGTTTTGCAGACTCGCTATGGCCGTGAAGACCATCGCTTTCATAGCGCGTGGACACCCGGCGAGACTTTACTTCAGTTTTGCCCTGACGCTGGCCACCTTCTCGGCCATTTTTTGCAGGCGATCGGTGCGCGTGCCAAGTTTGATGTCCGTGTGTAGCCGCGGGACACCCATAGCATGTAAGGTTTCGTGGCAGCGACGGATGACCGCGAACACCTCTTCCCATTCGCCTTCTATGTTTGTGCCGTTAGCGTGTAATTCATAGATCAAACCCGATTCCGCCAAGACGCGTTCACAGGCCGCAACGTACGACGAAAGGGATACACCAACGCCAATAGGAACGATAGTGAATTCTGCGATCACGTACATCCTAACACTCCTTGTCGACTGGTAATAGGTAACCCGGTTTCTGTCGCAACGGTAATGACGATAATGTTGCCTTCTGACGTTTCACGCTTCAAACTTTACGGTCATGATTTCGTGCCCGCGCGCGGTGAGCGAGACGCTGCCATCGGCAGCGAGGGGCAGGGAAGCGATCTCCTGTTCGGCGAGGTTGAGGCGCGCAGCGCGCCGGGGAGACAGCCAAGGTCGAATGCGGACCCCAATTTCCTCCCGGCTAAGATTATAGCCGCGAACCAACCAACCGGAGCCGTCTTCGGTCATTTTTACGGCGCTGATCAAGAATTCGGCCGGCGAGGCGGTTAGGAAAGATTGTGCCGCCGGCAACTTGCCATCGTGCAGGTCCGTCTCTACAGTTCGCAGAGGCGTGTGGAAAGCATAGGCCTGCCGATAAGGCGGGCGGGAATCCTCGCCTACCAGCACTGAATAATCGAATCCCCAAACGCCGAACATCTGCGCGCCGGGAGTCTCCATCATGGGGCCGGCATGTCCCCGGCGGGTAGAGAAATCATCACGCGAGAGCCAGCCGACGCACCGAAGCAAAGTCAGGGCTATTTCGGCGTTGCCGTTCGTCTGCTGTAGAACGGCTACTTCCGGCAACCCGCGATTGGCGATCAGAAGTCCGCCTTCTTCCGTGTGGATAGCCGTGAACGCGCGCTGGGGAACTTCGGGCCGTGGTTGTTCGATCCAAGTCTCATCGTAGGGTGGCACGCCGATTGACCGTTGCACGATTTCAAAGTGCCCGTCGAATTCTGCCTGAGAAGCGGGGAACGGCGCGGGAAAATGAACACGCAGGCGGTGATCGCGCGCCCGGTTCTCGATTTCGGTATGAATATCCAAACGTGGCACGCCGTTCGTCAGGACGATTGTGGATGTAATAGGCAGGGTGATGGATTGTCGCGCCCGCGCGCGGCGATCTGGGGTAAGAGCCACAGGGACTTCGATGTCCAGGTGCAAGGTCAATACCTGACGGACAGGGCCGCGTTCTACCGCCACTCGTCGCAGCCGGGCAACGGTCAACCGATCCTTGGGCGGTGGAGCATAATTGTACTCGTCGCCGCAATCGCCGCCATCTACAAAGCGGTTCAGACCAGGGTAAGTGTGTCCATGGCGCTTATCGGTAAGGATGAGGGCGCCATCTTTCGAGACAGAGACGCGCAACAGATCGTTCTCAATGGAATACGGCGGCCGGGCGCGGCGCGGTCGGGAGAAAAGCCCGCGGAGAAGCGGCCAACGCGCCAGCGGTAGAAGAAAACGCATGGCAGAGAGAAGATGCTGGCCATCTCCCGCCGCCGTTTGCCGGGGGCGAAGCCAGAAAACGCGATAGCCCAGGGCCGGTACCTGCGGGGCTGTGAAAACCAGGCGCGTCCGGCCTGCACCCCTGGCGCGCACATGGAAGACCTTTACCTGTGAATCTTGCAAGCACCTCTCGACCTCCCGTAAACCTTGCTCCCAGGCAACAACATTTGGCCCTTGTTCTTCGGAGACAAGAGCGTGGATGAAGGCGCTATCCCCTTCGCGTTGCACGCGTAGAGACTGTACGTTCAGATTCCCGGCCTGCCCATTGCGGATGGAGCCAAACAGACTGCGTAGCGTAGCCGCATCGCAAACCAGATTGACGTAGTCCCGAGGATGCGAGTCAAGAATCTGATAGGGACAAACATTCCCGTGCTCGTCCACGATCTCAAAGTCGGATACAGAGGTCTCCAGGATTACCCCCTCCGTTCGCAGGAAGGAGGATGGATTGAACACCACGACGGCCTTCGCAGATTGTCTGTCTTCCTTCGCCATCGGCATGTGGGCAGCAGCGATTCGCGTATCAATCTGTTCTGCCAACGCCGCCAGGGATTGACGCGTTAACTCCTCGCCGATTTGCTCCACTTGGTTAAAGCGACTTTTCATTTCCTCATGCACTGCATCAATGGAACAACCACAAATGGAATCGTGTGGGTGACATTGCAACAAAAGTCGCCATGCTTCGTGAAGGATAGACTGTGGTTGATGCACAATGGTCTTTGGCCGGCGGTTTTTGGTCTGCGTTTCGCTTTCGGCAAGCAGGAGCGAAGCGAACGTAGAGAAAGGCTCTGCCCACTTTTCGAGGAGGGTCTCGCAGGCGTGGTTGCGTTGTTTAATCCAGATTCGAGTGGAGAGCACGCCGGGCAATAAGCAATGACGTTTTGGAGAGCGCAATTCGCCTTGCACGACCGGCAGTTTGGCGTCGCCGAGGGATGTTTGCACGGCGGTCAGGTAGTCGGTCAAGGTAGAATAACGCACTTCGTCTTCGAGGCGCTGTTGCGCCCAAGCAATGGCGCTTGCCGTATCAGGCGGCGGTTCCATATGGTCGGTGCCCAACATAAGCAAAACGTGTTCGGACGCGCAGTAAGGGAGCAGACTATCGCGCAGGCGCAGCATTTCCTGCGCGCAGCGTTCCGGCTGCGAGGTGGGGAGTGAGGCAGCATTGTCGTACCCATCGCGCAGATAGATTGTGAACACACGCGAGCCATCGGGCGCTTCCCACCACAGTTCGCAGGGTTCTTCGGCAAGGCCGCGCCGGAAACAAGCAGTGTGGATGTCAAATCCTTTCAGAATCTGCGGCATTTGCCCTATATGACCAAAGGAATCGGGAATATAACCGACGCGCATTTTCGGGCCAAACCGACGGCAGACGCGTTCGCCCTGGAGAAGGTTGCGAATTATAGCCTCCGGGCTGACGAGGAACTCGTCCGGCAGGACGTACCAGGGCCCGATGATGAGACGTCCCTCCTGGATACGAAGGCGGATTTTCGCCTCCTGTTCGGGGCGTATAGCGAGGTAATCCTCCAGGACGATAGCCTGACCGTCGAGTGTGAAGTAAGGGTAGTGAGGCTCCGAATCGAGCAGGTCGAGGAGGCGATCCATTAACTGCGCCAGTCTCAGGCGGAACACCTGAAATGGCTGGTACCATTCGCGATCCCAGTGAGTGTGAGAAACAACATGAAGGACAGCCACGGTTTACTCCTTATGGGGTAAGCAAGTATGCAGAATCTCTTCCCAGCGGGGAAAAATCAACAGATGTGCTTCGCCTTCGTAGAAGTGAGGGTGGGCAGAGGGGATCCTATTGGCAAGGTAACGCGCCATGTGGATGGTAGCCAGGTTATCTGCCGTACCGTGCCAGAGATGAACCGGCACGCGAATTTCTTCCAAAGGGAAGCCCCAGGGAAGAGTGACGAGGCGCGCCTCCCAGGCATGGCCGAGGGCGCCATGACGAAAGGCCTCGACCTCGCTCCGGTAGCAAATGGCGCGGATAGCAGGGTCTTTCCACAGTTCTGCGTCGGCGCGAGGGCGTTGGCTCTTGTCGCTTTCGATGACGGCTTTCGGTTCGCGCGCGCCTTTGTGGAAAAACAGCCAAATAAGCAATCGCCACAGGGGCCAAGGGATGAAACATCCCATTTGGAATCCCAAGCGGTTGCGCGCCCACATTCCCTGCAAGGCTTGTGGAGCCTCGAGAGGCCCGAGTCCCGAAATTACGGCCGCCAATGTCACGCGTTGTGGCAGAGCGTAGGCGCAGACCAGTGCGTAAGGACCGCCGCCAGAGTGACCGGCCACGGCAAAACGCTCCACGCCCAGCGAATCCGCTAAGAAGCCCACATCGGCCGGCCAGTCCACGATACGACGCCCGGGCTGGAAGGTGGATTGCCCATAGCCGGGTCGGTCCACGCAAATCAGGCGCACTCCCTCTCGGCGTGTGACGCCATCGGATGGGCGAAAGAGGCGCGAGCCGGGAATGCCGTGGAAGAAAAAGAGCGGCGCGCCTTCCCTATCGCCGTATTCGGCATAGGCAAGGACGCGGCCATCGGGAAGCGAAATAGCCTGGAAATCCATGTTGATCTTTTTTTGGTTTTTGAAAGCGTTGCGCCGGAAGCTCGGTACGCCCATAGCAAGCGAAGGCTCTATAGCCTTACCTTTTCCTTGGTCAGGATACGCGCTTCACCCATCGCGGCCTCGCGATTGGTAATGGGGAAGCGCCCGTGCAACGGGCTGAGACGGGCGCCGAGCGCCGTCGGCGCATACATACCCCAGTGTGTGAGCGCGCGCAGGTTGCCGGTCAGCGCCGTGGCGTCCTGAAATTCGGCGAGAGTAGCCGCGTCCCAGCCGCCAAAGAAACCGTACAGGAACATGAAGAGCGGAAAACTCGGCAGAATCCCAATGAAGAAGATGAGCACGCTGGTGAGCGGATCGCCTTTCCAGAGCACATGGTTGATCGCAGTCAGGATGCCATAATGGGCTCCTCCGCTGAGCAATGGCGCAATCAACGATTGCCAGAAATAGAATCGTTGCGGGAAGCATGTTTTATGGTTGATGAAGTAGGCTGCAATGCCCTTGGCAAGCAAGCCGACGAAATAGGCGATGATCAACGCTGTTACCTGGAAACGCGTTAACAAAATCCATGCCAGGGTGACGCGAATCATCTGTTCCGAGAAGACCAGGATGGACTTCAGGTAGGGCCGGTTTGAGCCCAATTGGACAATGTCACCCACCCAGGACGGGAACTGAATCGCTCCCCAAATAGTCAGCGGCAAGACGTAGAACGCCGCGCGCTCGAACTCAACGCCGGTCGCGCCGAGGATGAACAGCGGCGCAACAGCCAGCAGCACTGCGCCGATGAACGCGCTGAGCAGCGCATTGTACTTATAGGCCATAACGCTATAGTATTGACCAAGCAATCGCTTGCCGTTCGAGATGGCTTCTGAGATTGCCGGCATGACCCCATCATTGAGCGTTTGAGTCACATTGAAGGCAAAGATGAAATTTTGCGCCATTCCCCAATTGCCCCAAATTTCGGCATAATTAATGAGCCGCGCCTGGGTAATGGCTACCTCGGCGGCTTGGCCGAACGACCAGGCAGCCGAGCCGAGCATTTCGAACACGCCAAAGCGGAAACTTGTCTTTACTACTTGCCAGTCGAAGTGCGCCAGGAACAGAATACGCGTGTTGTACCCGAGCCGTTTGTAGAGCAACATTCCCCACAAAAACGCGAACAGTTCGCTGGCATAAGCAGCAACGCCCATGCCGAGCAAACCACCCATCGCACCGCCGAAGGCGGGGTGGTTTTTTCCCCAAACAAACATCACGCTTACGAAAATCGGCTGGGCAAGCATAGGAAGAATCATGTGCAGGGCAATGTCAAGGAGACGGGAGTAATCCAGCCGCTGTAGCCCGGTCAGGGCGTGACGGAAGATTTGGTAGAAACCGGGAATCTGAACGAAAGTATGGATGATTACGCTCCAAGCGTAGAGCGCATACGCCGATCTTGGCGCCAGCGTGCTAGCCAAACTCACGACCAGGAAGACCTGCACCGCGCCGGAAAGCGCCTGCCACCAGACAAATACCTGCCCATATTGAATACCGCGTTGAGGGTCGCGGACGCGATGCTCCGCCAGGTATTTGATAAACGCAACGCTCGTCCCCATATCGAGGAAAAGCCAAGCCAGGTTGAAGAACTGCGTCACCCTCCCCCAAATACCCAATGCCTGGGCAGAAGGCAAAATATACGACGGTAGAATCAGATTCTGGTAGATAATCAAAGGGACAAACAAAACCAGCCCGATTGTCAGAGCGACCAGGAAGCCTGCTAGTGGACGATGAAAGCCAACCTGCTCCCAGTCCGTTTGCACCTCTCGCTGCTCGAAGCGGGCACGGTCAACGATAATTTGGTTTAACAATTCCGGATGTCGCAGGCTGTAACGCCGAACAACGAAGAAGGCCAGGAAAACCGTGCCCAGCATCAGGATCATGATGGCGAACAGGATGTTCCGTTCGGCGGTGTGCGGCAAGGGGGAGGCCGGATAGTCGGCGAAAGACAACGGCTGACGATTAGCAGCGCGTTCAACCAGGTGGTAAATGAGGTAGTTAAAATAAGCCCACTCCTGTATCTGGGGATTGGCGTTCTCGAGGAAGGGAGAAAAAACGAATATTCGCGGACCGGCCTGCCAGAGCAACCATTCGCCGTTCTCGTAGGCCACAACCAGTGGCCGGATAGAGGAGACAGTGGTTCGTACATCGAAGCGCTCGCGCACTTGTGGCGCGCTGTTCCAGGCAATTTCAGCCACAAGCGAGTCCGCGACGCCGGCAAAAGCGGTAGGGCTGACGGGTTCGCTGCGTGGCGTCAGCGTCACCGGAATCCCACAGACGGCGCTTACCTCCTCAGCGGTGATGTTGGGACCAAGAATGAACACCACCCCTGCGCCTCGTTTGACCTGTAAGGCAATCTCTGCCGGATTCGGGATGACCCCATTCAGTACGATAACTTCCGCCTGGGAACTTGCAGTAACCAATTCCACGCCAGCCAGTTCTAGCGCAGTCCAGACGTTTCCTGTTGGACCCGTGTAGTACACACGCAGGCGGCTATCGGCAGAAACGGGTCTGGCGCAAGTCAAGAGAACGGCAAAAAAAACGCTTAGGAGGTAACGCTTCATGACGCTCTTCTCGCTGGTAGGGGAAGCGGCTCAGGCGCGGCCCCCAAGACAGGGGTGAGATTAATGCGTCTGTGTGATCTTGTGGATATGGCGTGGAGCCTCGGTATCGTATCCCTTTGCCCGCGTCAAGTAACAGGCAAACAACTGACCGGCCACGATGCCGACAATCGGTGTCAGCCATTCCGGCATATCGGTCGGCAGTGGCATTGGTGATTGCGCCAGGCGTAATGCTTTTTCATGATTGGAGATAACAACGAGCTCCGCGCGTTGCTCTTGGCGAAGCCTGGTCAGGAGTTGGAACATGGAATCGAAGACCATCCCGTCTGGCGCGATGGCCAATACCGGGAAACCATCCTCCACCATAGCAATTGGACCATGCAGGAGGTCGGCGGAGGAGTACGGTTCGGCGACTACATAGGAAAGTTCCTTGAGCTTCAACGCCCACTCGAAGGCAGTGGCGTAATTGAATCCACGCCCGACGACGACGCAATGGTGCATGTAGCGATAACGTTCGGCCAGCCGGGCGATGTGGTCATCTTGCTGCAACATCGCTTCTACTTTGGCAGGTATCTGGGCGAGCTGTTGCCAGTATGCTGTTTGCCCATTGCTCATGGCGGCGGAAATCATCGCCAGAGCCACGAGTTCGGCTGTATAGGTTTTTGTCGCCGCTACGGCTTTTTCCTCGCCAGCCTGTATATCAAAGAGCAAGTCGGCGGCGCGGGCTAACGGCGAATTCGGGGCGTTGGTGATGGCCAGAGTAAGGCAGCCCTGACGTCGTCCCTCCGATACAACCTGAACAATGTCGGGAGACTGGCCCGATTGTGAGATGCCCACCACCAGCGCTCCTTTTAAGCTGGGTGGGCGTTGGTAGTACGTGAACAGCGAGGGGGTCGCCAGCGTGGCCATCAAGCGATTGTGCGCGCCCCAAAGGTAGGTCGCATAGCGCGCCGCGTTATCAGAAGTGCCCCGCGCGGCAAAGAGCACGAAGGCCGGTTGCGCCTGTCGGATGGCAACAGCGATTCGTTCGGCGGTATGACGTTGTGTCTCGAGTAATTTCTCCAGGAGGCGGGGTTGCTCAGAAATCTCAGCGTGGAGTGTCATGACGTCATTATACCTGTTTTGCCTTCGGGAGCAGCAGATTCATCAGGCGCGATGGGTAGCCAAATCGTGAAGATGGCGCCTTTCCCTTGTGGAGCGTTTCTGGCTTCGACATGCCCTTTGTGTTGTTCTACAATGCTTTGGACGATAGCAAGCCCTAAACCGGCGCCGCCTATGCCGGATTCGCGCCCGGCGCGCCCTCGGTAGAATCGCTCGAAGATGTGGGGTAAATCCTCGGCAAGGAGGCCCGGGCCGCTATCCTGAACACTCAGAGCAACGCCGGCCTGTCCGCAACGGCGTTCCGCGCGCGTTCGCACCCATATTGTTCCGCCTGTGGATGTGTAGTGAAGGGCATTGATAAGCAGGTTAGAAAAAGCCTGCGCCACCATGAATTCATCCAGCCATACAGGAGGCAAGTCGGCGCCCAGTTCGGTACAGATGGAGATTCCGCGCTCTTCCGCCAGACTACCGCGATCATGGATAACGTTTTCTACAAGACGGTTGAGATCGTGGAGTTGGAAATGAAAGACCATCTGCCCTGAATCGAGGCAAGAGAGGTCGAGCAAGTCTTCGATCAGCCGTCGTAGGCGTTGTAGCTCGCGCTCGACAATTTCCAGATTTTTCTCCGTGCGGTTGGCCGGCTGAGCACGCATCATTTGGGAATACAGCAACAGGTTTGCTAGAGGGGTGCGCAACTCATGGTTGATGTTCGCAATGAATTCCGATTTCAAGCGGTCGGCTTCTTGCGCTTTCTGCAACGCCCTTCGCAGAGCCTGTGTGCGCTCTTCCACTATGGCTTCGAGACGTTCCGAATACTCCGCCAGGGTTTGTTGCGCTTTCTTGATTTCGCTAATATCCCGTGCAATGCCCAAGGCGCCGACGATATTGCCGTTTTCATCGTAGCGAGGGATCGCCGTTGTCGAGACCCAGCGTTCCTCGCCGGTGATGGGGCTTCTGATTTTCTCTTCTTTCCCGATTATCTGGGCTCCGCCGCTCATAAGGCGCTGTGCATACTCCAACCACTGACGCGCTGTCTCTTCGGGGTAGAAATCGCATGGGGTTTTGCCAATGACATCCTCCGGGCAGACGCCTAGATAGCGAGCATAGGAAAGGCTGGTTGCTACGTACCGCCCCTCTCGGTCCATGAACCAGATGAGGTCAGGGCTGTGGTCGAGCAAAGAGCGCAGTAAATTCCTCTCGAATCGCAACTGGGCCTCTGTTCGCTGGCGTTCTTGCAAGAGAAAGGCACCTTGTAAGGCAGTACTGATTTGCCGTGTCAATGCTTCGCGCCAGAGACCGGCAGCAGCAAGGAGAGGCCCAAACAGAATGTAACCGAAGTGTTGTTCTGCTCGAAAATGGAGTGGTTCCAAAAGCAGGGCGAAGCGTTCCTCGGACGAGAGAATCTCGCTTGGCAACAATTGGCGAGTTGGGAAACGCCGGCCCTCCAGTTCGCGGCGGCGCACGCCGTGATGATAGGCCAACGCCAGATACGCCCATGAAGATGGCGTTCTTTTCGTTCCCTTTCTAGGTTGCTCGTAGAGAGCGAGGTAACAGTCCTGAATTTGGAGTTGTGGCAGAACAGCAGCAATGACGTCGGTCAGAACAGACAGATCGAAAGCCGTCATCAGTGGTTCGCTGATGTTCGTGATAAAGTCAAACCCCTGTCGTTCTAGCTGAAGACGTCGGTTTCCGCACGACCAATGAACGATCTCGGTCACCATTGCCTGGGCTCGCAGCCAGAGATCGCTGCAAGCGGCCTTTTCCGGGAAGGAGTGTTGCAGATAGGAGCGCAATAGGGCGAGAATCCGATTCCAGACGGAAACGTTGTTTATACCCGATGGAACAGCAACGTGATGCAACAGCATGTCCCAGGAACGTAGGAAGGGTTCCTCCTCGCCGGTTCTGAAAGCGACGATGCAATTGCCCAGTAATTCGGCAGCCCAATTGGCGGGCAGGCACTCACCTAGGTCGCCGACCGTTTCCATCAAAGCAGATAGGATCGAGTTGCTGTGTCCCGCAGGAAAAAGAGAGGCAGTTTCATCGGGGAGCGATTGATAACGCCTACAACCACAGGAGTGGCGAACGATCAGCTTCGCGGATAAGACGGCGGTATCCAAGACCTTTGATCCTGCTAGCCGGGCGAACAAAATCTCTGCTGCCGCTCTCCCTTGTTCATAAAGCGGCTGACGGACAGTGGTTAGCGGTGGAGAGGAAAAAGCCGCCTCTGGAACGTCGTCGAAACCGATAACTTTGACATCCTCCGGCACGCGCAGGCCGCGTTGCTGCAAGGCGATCAACACGCCCAGAGCCATATCATCGTTCGCGGAGACGACAGCCTCGAAGGTGGTTTGGCGCTCTTCAAGGAGCAAACGCACCGCTCTGATACCGGAAGAGATCAGGAAATCACCTGGAGCAACGAGGGCGGGATCAAAGGGAATGCAGTATTTGCTCAACGTGTCGCGGTAGGCGCGATATCGCTCCTCTGCTTCCGGATTGGTTTCCGGGCCGCGCAGGAAGGCAATTCGGCGCAGGCCATGCCCCTCAATCAGGTGGACAAGAGCCTGTTGTATGCCGTCGCTGTTATTCACGAGAACGCTTGGCATATCCGGCAAGGGCATGGCGATGTTGACCATTGGCAGGGAGGCATACCGTCGTAAGAAAAGACGGAAAGTTTCTGGTCCAGCATATTCACCGATCGCGCCGCCCATGACGATGAGACCATCCACGTTGTCCGGACGCGCCAACTTGTAAGCCACATTCCGCTGGCCGGAGAATTGCAAATCGATGCCCAGCCCGCCCCCGACGAAGCAGAAGAGGTTGGCGTTATGTTCCTCCGCGGCATCCGCGACACCACGCCAACCCGCGGCCTGATAGCCACTTTCTCGAATATAACCGGTTAGCAGGCCGATGGTCGGTCTCCGAAACGGAACCTTTTCCTGTCTGACCATTTTCTTAATACACGGGTTATAACTGCAGTATAGTGTGACTTTGCTAAGAGGTCAATATACCGGCGCTCCCGGACCGGTGCTCTTATCAGTTTTATTATTGGCGTTTGGGTTGATTATCCGTATAGGACAAGGTCAAGTTGTCAACACATCCTCCTCGCCGGAGTCCTTTTCCGCGATTCAGGGCTTGCATAATTCACCTGTTTCGTGCATACTAGAGTAGGAGCGCGTTATGGCAAAGGTTCCATTGCGTGCATATGTCCGCGAAATCAAAGAGCTGATTGAGAAGGAGCATCTTGGGGAGGCGATTGCCCATTGTTTGCACATCCTCAAGACGTTCCCGATGTATGTGGATGCCTATCGTTTACTGGGGGAGGCCTTGCTGGAAATGCACCGCTATGCCGACGCGGCAGACATCTTTCAGCGCATTTTGGCAGCGGTTCCAGATGACTTCATTGCCCATCTTGGGATGAGCATTGCGCGCGAGAGTGAGAACAGGCTGGACGAGGCAATCTGGCACATGGAATGCGCCTTCGAGATGCAGCCATCAAATCCGGCAGTCCAGGCAGAGTTGCGCCGTCTCTACGGCCGTCGGGATGGCGTTGAACCGCTGAAAATCCGTCTCAACCGCGAGGCACTTGCCAACATGTATCTGCAAGGCGAGTTGTACAACCAGGCGATTGCAGAATTACGTAGCCTTCTCAGTGAAGATCCACAACGCCCTGATCTGCAGGTTATGTTGGCGCGAGCCTACTTCCGCGCCGGGCGAAAAGCGGAAGCGCTGGAGAGCTGCGCAGAGTTATTGAAAAAGTACCCTTACTGCCTCGATGCATTGCGTATCATGAGCGATCTACTGCCGGGCACCTCCCATGCGGAGAACGTTCAGGTTTACCGCAGTCGCCTGCGGAACCTTGACCCTTACTCTGCTTTCGCGAGCGGGTCGGTATTCCAATCTGACCAAGTGGTAGATAATGCGATTACCCTGGAGCACTTGAAATACCAACCCGGGGAACACGCGCTTCCTCCCCACGAAGAGTGGGCGGTTTCGTTGGGCATCCAGCTGGAGAGCATAGAGGCGCAGCAAACGGAGATTCCCGATTGGCTGGCCGCTACGGCCCCGTTCGAGGAGTCACCCCATGTATCCGGCATAGAGACGCCCGCCGAACTTCCAGCAGAGAGCAGGATTCCCGATTGGATGCGCGCGGCCGGTTGGGGTGAGGCTACCGGGGCGGCAGCAGAAGGTTTTGCGGAAGCAGAAACAGGAGAACCCTCCTCTATCGAGCCGGCCTCCGTTGCCGACATCCCCGACTGGCTGAAGGCAATGGCGCCAGCCGCTATTCTGGAACCATCCTCGCCGGCGGAAACAACACAACCTCCAACGGGGGAAGAAGCGCCCGACTTAGAATGGTTAAAGTCTCTGGAGATGTCCCAGTACCCACAGGTTGCGTCGGAGAGAAGCGGCGAGACTCCTGCGGCCGTTTCCGCGCCAGTCGAGGAAGAGACGCCGGATTGGCTGCAAGGGATGATGGCGGCGGGCGGCATCCCGGCAGCGGAGGCCGCGCCTGTGACAGATAAGGAGACATCGGAGACGGTTCCTACGCCGGCAGAAGAGATGCCCAATTGGCTACAGGAGATGATGGCAGAGGGAGGTATCCCTATGACAGAGGCGGTACCTGCCTCGGCCGAGGAAGAAACACCGACTTGGTTCCAAGAAATAGGAGAAAATGGCATCCCTTTGGCAGAGACAAAGCCTGCCGCGGGCGCCGAAGAGGAAGCGCCGGAATTCATGCCCGGCTCGGCCGAGGAGACGATTCCGGACTGGTTGCAAGGATTGGTGAACGAAAGTCACACGCAGCCTACGGAACCTGCCTCGCCGGAAAGCGAGGAAATTTCGGGCCGGTTGAAGGGGTTGCCCGCCGAGGGCGAAGAGGTCATGATGGAAGGGGAGAAGGCAGGAGAGGAGGAAATCAAAGAAGAACCATCCGCGCCGGGAGCGGAAACGATCCCAGCAATTTCGTCTATGGAGGCTACCCCTGCTATGGCAGAAGAAGGCGACAATATTCTTGACGGCAGCGACGCCCTGGCCTGGTTGGAGGCTTTGGCCGCCCGGCAAGGTGCTCGCGCGGATGAACTGATTACGCGTCCGGAATCCCGCCCCGAGGAAGAAATGCCCGAATGGGTTCAGCGATTGGCGGTGGAGTCCGCGACTCCATCGGAGCGAACGGAAGCGCCCATGCAGGGTAAGGCAGCAGAACCTCCCGTCGCTGAGCCTGTGGAAACGCTTCCTTCCACAGAGGAAGCCCTTGAAGGACCGGCGCTCGATGAAGAAGAAGAAGAGCCGCCGCTGGAGATACCACAAATCTTCCCGGAACCGCCCGAGCCTGCGACTGTACCCATTCAGGAATCCGCCGGGAAGGGCGCTCCTGCCTGGTCGCGGGAATGGCTGGAGGCGGAAAGCGGCAGCGCCACCGAAAGCGTAACCGAGCCTGCGGAAGAATTGCCGGAGTGGTTACGCGATCTGGCGGAGGAGAAGCCTGCGGAACCGGTCTCTGCCGCAGAGGAAGAGATCCCCTATTGGCTGCGCGCGGAATTTGCCGAGGAGATGGAGACCGGCAGAGTTACTCAACCTTCCGCTGGCGAGGAGGTAGTTGTTTTACCAGAGGAAAGAATGGTTGAGGAGGAACTCACCAAACCGGCAGAAAGCGAGGCAAGGGTGGAGGCAGAGGGAGCCAGGATTTCGGCTGCCGGCAAGGAAAAGTTGCCGGCCTGGTTCGCGAGGAAGCAGCAACAAGAGAGCGTGGAAGCGGCCGGAGAGGCAGAAGGGAAGCTGCCGGATTGGTTGGCGGCGGAGTTCGACGAGGAGACGAGCATGCTATCTGCCGCGCCGGCAGCCGAAGAGCCCACTTGGGCGCGACGCGAGGCCGCCGTAGAAACCGAAGCAATGACCGGTGCGCCCGTCGGGGAGGAAGAAGCAATATTGGCCGAGGAGACCCCCTCCGGCTGGGCGGGAAAGGAAGCCGCTCTCGAAACCGAAACGATACCCGCCACGTTGCCCATTGACGAAGAACCTTTCCCGCCGGAAGAAGCCATTTCCGGCT
>FMJZ01058682.1_pt1 | contig 20892 bp, 20 predicted proteins | sample 1987881 | NCBI WGS metagenome assembly FMJZ01 (sample SAMEA4378227, study PRJEB15110) | soil metagenome | biome: soil; feature: Field; material: Soil | place: India | collected 2015-03-11 | depth 0 m
AGTATGTGATAAAGTATGTGATCCATAAAGGGGATGCAATCCTCAGTGCCCCTCAGGTTTTTGGCTGCGTGCCAGCCTTGGGACAACAGCCGTAGTAGAGAAGTCCGTAATAGACGGATGCCTCGCCCCTATTGATACAATGGGTAAAGTGATAGGCTAAAACGATTGGATGAGTTAAACGCACTGCGGTGCGCAATCCACAGTCTAGAGGGCATAACCTGAGTCAACCTATGAGTGATGAAACCGTAACCAACCCCGCTGCTGAAACCCAAGAAGGCGAAATTAGCGTTGAGGTCGTTGAGAATCATGCAGAGGCCACCACAACCGAAGAGACTCAAGCATCTGAGTCGACCTCTGCGGATGCAACAGACTTGCTAGAGAAAATTGCTGCCCTTGAAGCTGCCAAGGCTAGTCTTTCGCAGGTGGTGGAGGAGCGCAATAGCCAATATATGCGCCTTGCCGCTGACTTTGAAAACTTCCGCAAACGCACCCAGCGGGAAAAAGAGGAACTAGAGCTACAGATCAAGTGCAGTGTCATTGCTGATTTACTGCCGGTGGTGGATAGCTTTGAGCTAGCCCGCACCCACATTCAAACGGAAACAGAGGCGGAAGAAAAAATTCACCGCAGCTATCAGGGGGTTTACAAGCAACTGGTGGAGTGCCTCAAGCGCATTGGCGTTTCGGCAATGCAGGCCAAAGGCAAGCCCTTTGATCCCAATCTCCACGAGGCGGTGCTGCGGGAAGCAACGAATGAACATCCTGAAGGCACGGTGATTGAAGAACTGAAGCGGGGGTATATGCTAGGCGATCGCGTGTTGCGCCATGCCATGGTCAAAGTGGCCGCTCCCCCTGAAGAGGGTAGTGCCAGTGATATGAACCCCACCAATGATGTGACGGATGTATAGGGGCACTTCAAAGGAATGCCACGTCGCTACTACATCACCACCTTTGGCTGCCAAATGAACAAAGCCGACTCCGAGCGCATGGCCGGGGTCTTAGAAGCGATGGGTTTAGAACCGGTCGCCGAGCCAGATGAGGCCGATGTCTTGCTCTACAACACCTGCACGATTCGCGACAATGCGGAGCAAAAGCTCTATTCTTACCTAGGGCGGCAGGCCAAGCGTAAGCATCAAGACCCCAACCTAACGCTGATTGTGGCCGGTTGTGTGGCTCAACAGGAGGGGGAACAATTGCTGCGGCGAGTTCCTGAGGTGGATTTGGTAATGGGACCACAGTATGCCAATCGCCTTGGCGAGCTGCTGGAGCAGGTGTGGAATGGCAGCCAAGTGGTGGCAACGGAGCCACTGCACATTGTTGAGGACATTACCAAACCCCGTCGCGATAGTAGGGTCACTGCTTGGGTCAATGTGATTTATGGCTGTAATGAGCGTTGTACCTACTGTGTGGTGCCGGGGGTAAGGGGGCAAGAGCAATCCCGCCGACCCGAGGCAATCCGCGCTGAAATTGAGGAACTGGCGGCTCAAGGCTACAAGGAAGTGACACTCCTCGGGCAAAACATTGATGCCTACGGTCGTGATTTGCCGGGAATTACCCCAGAGGGGCGGCGACAGCACACGTTTACCGATTTGCTTTATTACATCCATGATGTTGCTGGGATTGAGCGGATTCGCTTTGCCACCAGCCATCCCCGTTATTTTACGGAGCGCTTGATTCGAGCCTGTGCCGAACTTCCCAAGGTGTGTAAGCATTTCCACATTCCCTTTCAGTCGGGGGATAATGAGATTCTCAAGGCAATGGCACGGGGCTATACTCGCGAGCGTTACCTACAAATCATTGAAACGATTCGCCGCTATATGCCGGATGCTGCCATTAGTGCGGATGCCATTGTTGGTTTTCCCGGCGAAACGGAAGCACAATTCCAGCGCACACTGGATCTGGTGGCGGAGGTGGGATTTGACCAACTAAATACGGCGGCCTATTCTCCGCGCCCGAATACGCTAGCGGCCAAGTGGGAGAATCAAGTACCGGAAGAGATTAAAGAAGATCGCCTCCAACGGCTGAATCATTTAGTGGCCACGATCGCTGGCGATCGCTCCCAACGCTATCTTGGACGGGAAGAGGTGGTGCTGGTGGAGGGGGTGAATCCCAAGGATTCCCAACAAGTCTATGGCCGCACGGATGGCAACCGCCTCACGTACCTGCCCGGCGATATTGAGACCCTACGGGGACAACTGGTGCGTGTCCGCATTACCGAGGCACGAGCCTTTAGCCTCAGTGGCGTGCCCCTTGCGGAGCATTCCTTGGTTGGCTAACTCAGTGGGGTCTAGATCGCACAAATCACTTCATCGCGGCAGAGGGTGGGATCTACATAGGGCAGCATCGGTTTATCGCCAACGTAAATTCCCAAGCCTTGAGCCGTACGAATCAAGAAGCTATTGGGATCCACATGGCGCGGGCATTTAGCAACAACATCGGCAATGGGCACGGTCACCACTTGTCCTGCCTGCCACGCCACCATGCGGTCAAACGTCCCTTGAGCCGCCAAATCTACAGCGGTATTGCCCATACCTGCTGCCAGCAGCCGATCCATGGCCATCGGGGCACCCCCCCGCTGAATATGACCCAACACCGAGACCCGTAGCTCAATGGGGATGGGACTGTGCTGGGCAATTTTATCGGCAATATACTGGCCAATACTACAATGGCGGCGATGGTTGGCGTCTTGTTCTAGTTCCTTGGCGCCTTCGGCAACGACGATGAGGGCAAACTTACGTCCCCAGCGATCGCGCAACTTCTGGAGGTGCTGGCAAATACCTTCAATGGAGTAGGGAATTTCTGGAATCAGGATAATATCCGCGCCCCCAGCAATGCCGGAATACAGAGCCAAGTGACCAGCGGTGCGCCCCATCACTTCCACCACAAAAACACGATCATGGCTCGCGGCGGTCGAGGTAATGCGACTCAGAGCTTCGACAACAATGTTGACAGCGGTATCAAAGCCAATGGCGCGATCGGTCAAGGCGACATCGTTATCAATGGTTTTCGGCACGGCAAGGAAATTCCAGTTTCCCTTTTGCGCCAGTTGATGCAAAATTTTCAGGCTGCCATCGCCACAAATGGCAATGAGGGCATCCAAGCCCAATTCATAGTACCCAGCAATCACTTCATCGGCATGGCCAAGGGTATCGCCCTTATTAATTGCTCCGAGAATGGTTCCCCCCATGTTGAGCAGTACATCCATTCCCCCGAGGCCCTCTGCATTGAGGGGGATCGCCTTCCGCTCAATTAACCCCTGAGTGGCATGGAGAATGCCAAGCACCTCCCAACCGTAACTTAAGGTGGCATGGGCAACAATGGCACGGATGGCCGTATTTAAACCTGGGCAATCTCCGCCACTGGTGAACACACCCAATCGTTTGCGGCTGGTACTCATGAATACTGGCTCCCTATGTGAACGGTTATGGCCTCAAAGCCTGCCTCTGCGCCTGACAACGGCACTGTCAACATCCTAGCGAAGGTCAATCGCCCTTGACTGCTTGAGTTAAGAGCTTGCAACATGCTTAGGAATCGTTGAATTTTGCAGCGGCGAATATCTGACTTGGGGGATCGGCTAAGCTAATGATCTATGGACATTCCTCGCCTACACCCCGATACGATTGAGGCTGTGCGCCAAGCGGTCAACATTGTCGATGTGGTGGCCGAGCACGTTGTCCTACGCAAGCGTGGGCGAGAATACGTTGGCTGTTGTCCGTTTCATGAGGAGAAAACCCCCAGTTTTACGGTCAGCCCCCTCAAGGGTTTTTACTATTGTTTTGGCTGTGGTGCTGGGGGTAATGCCATTAAGTTCCTGATGGAACTGCAAAAACGCTCCTTTGCCGAGGTGGTGCTCGACCTTGCCCAGCGCCATCAGATTCCGGTACGCACCCTCGATAGTGAGCAAAAACAGGCCCTACAAGCGCGGCTGTCCCTTCAAGAGCAACTGTATGAGATTCTGGCGATCGCCACCAGTTTCTATGAACACGCCCTGCGGCAGCCCATTGGTCAACTAGCTCAAGACTATTTGCAGCGGCAACGCCATCTGCAAGAGGACACGATTCAGCAATTTCGCTTGGGCTATGCCCCTGCAGGTTGGCAAGTGCTCTACACATATCTTGTGGAGCAAAAGGGATACCCTGCGACTTTAGTTGAGCAGGCGGGCTTGATTATACCTCGGCAGACAGGGGACGGCTACTATGACCGCTTTCGCGATCGCCTGATGATCCCGATTATGGATGCCCAAGGACGGGTGGTGGGGTTTGGCGGTCGTACCCTGAGGAACGAAGAGCCGAAGTATCTCAACTCCCCAGAAACCCCCATTTTTAACAAGGGGCAATTACTCTTTGGCCTTGATAAGGCACGCCAAGCGATTGTCCAAACCGATCAGGCGATTGTTGTTGAGGGCTACTTTGATGTCATGGTGCTGCACCAAGCGGGGTTTCCCCAAGCGGTGGCCAGTTTAGGGACTGCCCTCAGTCAAGCCCAAATTAAGTTGCTACTGCGCTACACCGAGTCGAAGCAAATTATTCTCAACTTTGATGCGGACACAGCGGGACAACGGGCTGCCGATCGCGCCATTGGCGAGGCTGCGGATTTGGCCTATCGGGGAGATCTGCGACTGCGCATTCTCACGTTACCGGCGGGTAAAGATGCTGCTGACTTTTTCACGGATGCTGCTGAGTCTTTAGAGGTACGCCGCGATCGCTACCAAACGCTCTTAGATCAAGCGCCCCTCTGGCTCGATTGGCAAATCCAAACCATCGTGCAGCAGTACGATCTCGACCAAAGCGATCAGTTTCAGCAGGCGAGCCAAGCCCTGAGCCAACTCTTGGGCAAACTCCCCAATGCCACACTGCGTAGCCACTACATTCACCACTGTGCTGAGCTATTGGGAGGCCACGATAGTCGCTTTATCCTCCGCCTTGAAGAATCCCTGCGGCAACAGGTACGGGGTCAGCGCTGGCAGGGGCGATCGCAAAAATGGCAACGTCCAGCGGACTATAATTTGCGTCAAGCGGCTGAAGAACAGCTACTGCGCCTCTACCTCCACTGTGGGGAATATCGCCCCCTAATTCGGCAAACGCTGCAAGCCCGGGAGATTGAATTTAGCCTCTCCCACCATCGTTGGCTGTGGCGGCAAATCCTAGGGATTGAAGAAGAACAGTGTGCGGGTCTGCCTGCGCCGGATGATCCCTATACCGCCGAGTGGCCACTGCATTCACCCACGGAGACCGGGACACCACTGACAGACTTGGATTTGGTCACCCATCTTTTTGATCGCCTAGGCGAAGCAGCAGAAACTTCTCTGATAACTCCGCTCCTACATTTAGATGAAACCACTGCCGTCAGTCTCGAGCGCCCCGAGCTAGTCATCCAAGCCGCCGCCGCCGCCCTTGAGCGCATTGCCGTTGAAAAGCGCTGTCGCCACATCCTTCAGTCTTGGCAGGAAACTGTTGACCTGATTTTAAGTGAATCTCCCCCCAGTGAAGCCCTACGCCACTATCTGGATCACTTACTCACCAACAACGACAGTAAGATTGACAATATTCCCAGTGTAGCACCCGAGCGGCTGAAACGCCTTGAGCAACTGCGCCGTGACTACTACCAGCATCGCCAATACCTCCAGCAATTGGATCAGCAGCGCTGTCCTTCCTTGGCGGTGATCCGTGGCTATCCTGATTAGCTTTCACGCTGTTGAGTGTGGGCCATCCCTGTGAAAAGGGCGGTACCTCAGAATTCATCTCAATGTCAAGTGACAAATAAGAGAGGCGAGAATCACGTCCAAAGCACTCAGCAATGTGACGGAAAATGAAAAAGTAAAAAGAGCAAAACTGCCTCCTAAGGCCTGAAGGTTCTTGCGCATGATTGGCCTGCCACAAAGAACTTATTGTCCGAGGTAAGCTCTCAAGACCTCAGGATTGGTTTGAATCTCCCTTGGCGGCCCATCAGCAAGATTTTTCCCCTCTGCCAAGACCCAGATGTGCTGACATAGGGACATTACCACATCCATATTGTGTTCAATAATCAGAAACGTCACGCCCCCTTGATTCCAGCGCACAATATGCTCGCAGATTTGGTTGATCAAGGTCGGGTTGACGCCGGCGGTTGGCTCATCGAGGAGTACCATGCGGGGACGGTGCATCATCACCCGCCCCATTTCGAGGAGTTTGCGCTGCCCTCCGGACAATGCACCCGCATAGTCATTGGCCTTGGCCGCTAGCCCCACAGACTCCAAAATTGCCCACGCCCGTTGCCGCAGTTCCTGTTCCTCTTGGCGGATGCGCAGGGGTTGCAGCCAACTATTCCAAAACTTCTCCCCGGTTTGCAGTGGTGCGGCCAAGAGCATATTTTCAAGAACTGATAGGCGCGAGAGTACACGGGGCACTTGGAAAGTGCGCAGGAGTCCCTGAAGGGCAACTTGGTGGGGGGGCAAATGGCTAATGGGGACACCATCAAAAATCACACGGCCTTGGTCGGGGGTGATGAAGTTGCACAACAGGTTGAATAGGGTGGTTTTGCCGGCACCGTTGGGACCAATGAGACCGGTGATACTGCCGCGTGCAACCCGAATTTCCGCATGATCCACCGCGCGAATACCACCAAAACTTTTGCATAGCTCCGTAGCCAATAGGAGGTCTGCGGGCAAGACTTGACTGACACTGCTAGGGACGGGCGCAAGAGAAGATTCATCGACCAAGGCTGAGTTCCTCCTTTTTGCCCAAAATACCTTGGGGTCGCCACATCATCAAGATAATGAGGACAAGGCCAATGAGCATCATCCGCAGAGCCTCTAGGCGACCGCCATCAAGGGGAATAAAGCGGGTCAGCGCAGTGTAGGCCCAAAAGAGAGCAGCGCCGAGGAGAGGACCCATGTTATTGCCTGCGCCCCCTAAAACGACAATTGTCCACCCCTGAAATGTAATTAGGGATACGAAACCGTCGGGGTTAATAAATGTGAGCTGCCACGCATAAAAGGAGCCTGCTACCGCCGCGATCGCTCCCCCCAACAGCAGCGACTGCATTTTGTAGGCAAAGACATTCTTGCCTAGAGCTTTGGCCACCTCCTCATCTTCGCGGATTGCTTTGAGCACCCGTCCCCAAGGGGAATGAATCAAACGCTCTAACTGCCAGACCACTAAGGCCAAAACCAAGACCAACAGCCACAACAGCCCAGCCCGGTAACTAAAATCCCACAGGCCAAGGGTAAGGGCTTTGACCACGAGACCCCCTAGGGCAGCGGCTAAGGTATTCAGGGCAATGGGAATTACCGCTGGTTTGTCTGGACGGCAATAGTGGCTCACAAGGGCGATCGCCCCCCCAAGGGTCAGCAGGGTCAACACCAGGGGAAAAATGGCTATTTCCCGTCCTAAGCTCAAGGGGAGCAATGTTGCCCAAAGGCTGAGGGTACCGGCAATCAATAAAGCCGCATAGCTCGGAAGTAACCAGCGGAGGCGCGATCGCCCATACTGCCGCTCTAACCATTGCCACCACTGCCATGCAGCCGCCCCCACCACAGCCCAAAAAAGAGCAATCATTCCCAGCTTGGTCGGTATATTGGGATTGAACTGAGCAAAGGGCAGCGGAAAGCCATACACCCCCCGACCGCCTCGGGTTAGCCAATCCTCATTGAGGGCAATCAAGCGGACAATTTCCGCCATGCCGATTGTCACAATCGCGAGGTAATCTTCCCGCAGTCGCAGCGTAGCCATCCCCATTGAAAAGCCCAGTCCCATCGCCAGCACCACCCCAGCAAATACCGCAAAAAACATCGGCACGCCAGCAATCCCCAACAAAATCGTGGTGTAGGAACCAATGGCCAAAAAGCCAACATGGCCAAAGTTAATTAGCCCCGTATAACCCCAGTGCAAATTCAGCCCCAAGCTAAAAAGGGCAAAGGTGGCAGTGAAGATACCAAGGGAAATGAGATAGCCAACCATTTAGATCATCGAAGTTAGGGGCGATACAGTTCCGCTGCGCTGTTGCGATCGCGCCAGTGGATGAAGGAATCAAAATGAATCTATTTTATACACCAATGCTTGCGCCTGTACCTACAGGACAAACGCATACTAGAAAAGTCAGCCAATCATTGGAGGGCAGGATGGGACAAAGCTACGCACATCTGAAAACAAGTCCCTGTACATACCTAGCGATAACCATAGAACCGAGTGGCAAAGTTTTGCGATCGTGTCGGGGACAGTTGACGCGCTTTCAAAATGGCAGCGGTGAGAAATACATAGGCCAAAATCCCCACCACTGCCAAACCCATCGGACCAAAACGGGCGGCAGCCGTATTCCAAAGAGCATGGAGAAAGGCCGCTAGACCTAGGCCAACCATTAAAATCAAGGGTGCTCGATGGGGGCGCAGTACACTCAATCCCGCACAATAGCCCAAGTAGCCGGTGTAGGCCATGTGCCCCGTTAGGGATCCCAAGACCCGGGGAATCAGCACTTGCAGACCAGCTAAATTACCAAATTGACCCGCAATACTAGGGACATATTGCCCAAGGGTTTCTGTCCACGTAAAACCGAGGCCGGCAGCCGCTCCCAAGAGAATGCCATCGAGGGGTTCCCATACCCCCACCTTCTGTTTCCATGGACTCGGGAGCCATCGCCCTAACCCATAGACCACGATAATCGGTAACGCCTTGAGTAGCTCTTCCATTAACCCAGCACCAATGAAGTTGCGACTGAATAACACCCAAAATGAAGGATGGGGCGGATGCAGTTGGCCGGGTAAAACGGTGCGAAAGAGATGGATCATGGCTGGCAAAATCGGGCTTTGCAGAATCAAAATTTCCAGCGTCAACGTGCCCAGTAGAACCCATGCAGGTTTGCGTTTGCCACAGAGTTGATAGATAAAGTAATAGGCAGCACTGCCCAAATAGAGCGCCAAGATGACCTTGAACGCATCGGGGGAGCCAGCCGTGGCAAAAAGCAGGATGACCGCCACAACCGTGACAATCCCCGGTACTAGATAGGCTTTGCGTACCCAGTCGGGATGAATGGCAAAAATGGGCAGGAGTTGGGTGAGGGTGAGGGGTTGATCGGGCTGGGTGCTCACGACTTCGGTGAGGGGGAGGTATTCTAGGACAAATTCAGGCCCTTGGCGCCCCAATTGAATGCGATCGCCCGCATGGAGAACAGTTAAGGTCTCTACTCGCTGTTGATTGACATAAGTCCCATTGACACTCCCAAGGTCTGCGATCGTCCACACGGGAATGCCGCCCCGTTTTTGACAGGTGAGTTGGGCATGGTGGCGGGAAACAGAAGTATAAATGTGAGCGTCAAGGACAATATGGCACGTATCAGGATCACGGCCAATAATCGTCACATCCTCTTGGGAGAGCCAAAACTGCCCCATTTCAGGGGAGACTTGCCGCAGCATACCCACATACTTCAGCGTTGGATTGAGGGGGGAGCGATCGCGATTCATTAGTACCCGTATCAACTGCAAGGGGGACGATGAGACTCCCAAAGTCCTACCTGCTCAGCACTCACACCCACTATACACTGGGTACTTGATACTTCCTTGGATCAAGAGGGCGATCGCGCCAGCACAAGGAACAGGGAAACGGGGGGAGTGGTTTGCTTTGTGTTGACAAAGGGCAGTACTTTGGGCGATGATAAGATTCTGCTGATTCGGGGCTATAGCTCAGTTGGTAGAGCACTTCAATGGCATTGAAGGGGTCAGCGGTTCGAATCCGCTTAGCTCCATCCGAGCGAGGACAATCTGAATTAAGGACTTACTGGCGCAATATGCGCAGTAGTTTTTCTAAATGCTCTGGCAGGGGGGCGATCGCCACGATCTCTTTGCCAGTACATGGATGCTGCAACTGTAGGCGATAGGCATGGAGAGCTTGGCCAGGAAGCTTCACGTTTAGCGGTGTGCCCCGGCCATAGAGGGGATCCCCCAACAGTGGCCAACCCAAGTGGGCGGCATGGACCCGAATTTGATGGGTACGACCTGTTTCAAGGTGGAACTCCACAAGCGCACAGTGGGGAAAGCGCTCCTTCACGTACCAGTGAGTAATTGCTGTGCGGCCTTTTTCCGGGGGCACCACCGCCATCTTTTTGCGAGCCACGGGGTGACGACCAATGGGGGCAATGACGGTTCCAGTGTCCTCAGGGGGCTGACCATAGACAACACCAAGGTAGTGGCGCTGCATTTGCCGTGCTTTCAATTGTTGTTGCAGATGGTGGAGGGCAAACTCCGTTTTGGCAACAACCATAACCCCAGAGGTGTCTTTGTCTAGGCGATGCACAATTCCCGGCCGCTGGACACCACCAATGCCCGTCAAATCAGGACAGTGAGCTAATAGACCATGAACTAGCGTACCGTGGCTATGACCAGGGGCAGGATGCACCACTAAACCCACGGGTTTATTGAGAATCAGTAACTCATCGTCTTCGTAGAGAATACTCAGGGGTAGGGGTTCAGGGAGTAAATCCAATGGCTCTGGTTCAGGGAGCACCACCTCCAGTACCTCACCACCACTGAGGGACTGATTTTTGCGATCGCAAACTTGGCCATTGAGGCGTACATGCCCCTGTTGGATCAATTGCTGCCAGCGCGATCGCGACAATTCAGGATGCTGTTGGGCAAGGAAGGTATCGAGGCGATCGCCCCCCTTTTCTACCTTGAAGGTCAGCGATGTCCTCATGCCCCCAACTACACCAGTGTATGCCCAAGGGCTAAACCCACCACTAACATCCCTAACACGAGAAAAGGTTGAGCACTGGCTTGGTACTTGACATCGTTTTGCAAGGGATCCCGCAGGAAGTACATATCCTGAAAGACAATTTGGGGAATAATCAGCAAAATCAGCAGCACTGCATAAAAATTGGCATGGATCGCCATCAGGTAGCCCGCAATCCCCAACTGGAAAATGTCAATCATCAGAACACAAATCCATGCGGCGGTGGTGACCCCAAACATCACCGGCAAGGACGCCAAGCCGAGTTGGCGATCGCCCTCCACGCTTTTGAAGTCATTGACAATGGCAATGCCCAAGCCCGCCAAACTGTAAATCAACGTCAAGATCACAATCCTCGGCGTCAAGTCGCCAAAAAGGGCGTGACCTGCCCACCACGGTAAGGCAATGTAGCTGGCCCCTAGGGCATAATTTCCCAGCCAACCATTCTTTTTTAGTTTCAGGGGCGGTGCGGAATAAATATAGGCCAAAAAGCCCCCCAGCAAGGCAATTTTGGTGACGGGAAACGTGGGGTGGTCAGCCCATAGATCGAGTAGAACAGCTAGACCCAAACCCGCAACGACGAGGAAGATAATCTGTGCCCGTACTTGATTGAGGGAAATCGCCCCTGAAGGAATGGGACGGTAGGGTTCATTAATCGCATCAATCTCGCGATCGTAGTAATCGTTGAGCGTTTGCGTATAGCCGGCCATTAAAGGGCCCGACAGCAGCATACAGGTAGCTGCCTTGAGCACATCCTCCAGACTCCATGTAAATCCCCCCGAGGACGCTGCACCACAGACCACACCCCACATGAGGGGAATCCACGTAATCGGCTTCATCAATTGCAGGCGAATTTTCCAGATATTGGTTTCGCCGCTTTTGGCACCCTTCATGCCCAGCAGTTGACGTGCCGCTGCCGTTGTACTTTCTGGGGATGTTGAAGTCGTCGTTGAATCGGGGGTTTCCGTCATAGCACTCTGTTTTGCTCAGCAATCACCTCAATGATTATAGTCGTTTCACCTTCCGTCACCTAGGGGGATCATGTTGCCCTCTGGAGTGGGCAGGATGTTAAGAGTTGTCCTCGTAAATTTGCCGATCGGCCGTGGTGTAGGTCAGGATAGAAGCGAAACTGCTTTTAGAATCTTTCAGCGTCAGCGGAACAGCCCCAGATTGTACCATGACCCCTGTCTCCATCCCTGATTATCTTAAACGCCCTTTAGCGGCGGCCATTGCGACGGCGATCGCCACAGTGGGTGTGGTTGCACTGCGGGTGGGTGGCCTGCTCGAACCCTTGGAATTGAGGGTGTATGACCAATGGCTGCGCTGGCGATCAACACCGGCCACGTCCCAGCGACTGCTGATTGTTGAGATTACCGAGGCTGATATTCAAACCCTCAAGCAGTACCCAATTCCTGACGAAGTGCTCATCCAAGCCATCAATGAATTGCAGGAGTACCAACCCAAGGTCATTGGCATTGATATTTTTCGCGATTTTCCGGTTCCGGATCGCTTCAAACCGCTAACCGATGTGCTGCCTTCCCTCGGACAGGTGCTGATGACCCAGCCCAACACCGTTATTGTCTGTAAAGTGGGGAGTGAAACAGATCCCGGAATTGCCCCTCCCACTGGACTGCTGAATCATCAGGTGGGATTTGCGGACATTCCCATTGATGATGATGGCGTAGTGCGCCGTGCAATTTTAGCAACTCAACCCGAAGCCAGCGATCGCTGCTCTACCCCCCAATCCTTTGCCCTTGCCTTAGCGCGTGTTTTTCTGGGGATTAACCCCCAAGCCGTGACTCAGAACCGCCTTGACTTGGGAACGGCTCGCTTTCAGGCCTTAACCAGCAACTGGGGGGGCTACAACAATCTGGATGCCGCAGGGTTTCAAATCCTAATCAACTATGCCCACCCGACCCAGCCCTATGAAACAGTCACCCTGAGCGAAGTGCTGACGGGTCAAGTGCTGCCCTCCAAGGTGCGCGATCGCGCTGTACTCATTGGCCTCACTGGCAGCAGCAGTAACGATAAGTTTTTGATTCCGATGACCCTGCCGGGGCAAACCAACCGCCTTACCCCCGGTGTTGTGGTTCAAGCAGCGATCCTTGAAGATTTGCTAGCAGCGGCTCTCGATAACCGTTCTCCCATCGGTACATGGCCACAGGAGGCGATCGCCCTTTGGATTCTTGCTTGGTCTGGGCTTGGTGCCGTGATTATTGCCAAAGGACACCGCTGGGTGATTGTGCCGCTGTTGGTTGCTGGGGGACTGGCTCTCAGTGGCCTGACATTTCTGCTCTTTTTACAGGGGAGTTGGCTGCCCCTGGTGGCGCCTCTCGTTGGCTTTGGCAGTGCGGCAGTTTTGATGCTGGGTTACCGTGCCTTGAGTCCTGCTGAATCCACCTCTATCCCCTCTGCACCGACGGCTGTTCCCAGTGGCCTCTCAGCGACTCCCTTGGAGTTAATGACTGAAGGCATCAGTCAATCAACCACACCTGACTCAGCCCCCATTCTGGAAATCCCCGAAACCTCGCCAACGGAAGTCTCTCGCCTAGAGACGGATGCCAATGCAACGGTGCTGCAACCGGAAACAGCAATTTCCTTTACCCCCATCGAACCCACCCCGTCCCCTGGGGATAACCCCCACACAGCACCTACCCTCCTCACTTCCGTGGTCGATCAGATTCCCCCGACACGCGAGACACCACCACAGCCGATCACTGAGAGGGAAACCTTCTTAGTGGTTCACCCTGAGGACGCTGCAACTTCCGCCACCGAAGTACCAGAAATTCCCACAACCGCTCCTGAACCTACCCTCCAGCCAACAGCTCCCTCAGAACTTCGCCCTGATTTACCAGAAACCCAACTGATGCCTCCCGAAGCCTTAACAACGATGCCCGAGACCCCTAGCATTCCTACGGTTGATTTACCTGAAACGCAACTCACACTACCTGAGCCACTGACTACCCCAGAACTGACCTCGACCCCCTCAACCCAATTCGCAACCAGCGTGGACTTGCCTGAAACCCAACTGTCAGTGCCTGAGGCCGTGAGTCCAGCAGAAGTCACCTCAACTTCCGTAGGGAATGGGAACACCCCTGAAACATCACCACCCCCCCCGACCCAATTCGCAACCAGCGCAGACTTGCCGGAAACCCAATTATTAATCCCAGACACCCCCAAGGGAGACCTACCAGAAACACAGCCGTCCAACCCTGACCCCTTGACCTCAGTGCCTGCGGATCCTACCCAGCTTCCAGGGGAGATTTCCGCCACGACAGTCCCCTCGCCGCCCCCCCCAACCACAGAGACACAAACACCGAGCGGCACCCAACCCAAAACCACCGTCATTTCTGACATTAGCGAAGAACCCAGTGAACCCTTGCCACAAACTGTGGGGGGACGCTACCGTGTCCTGAGTCAACTAGGGGAAGGGGGATTTGGGCGCACGTTCTTGGCTGCAGATTTACACCTGCCGGATCATCCGATCTGTGTGGTCAAGCAGTTGGTGCCCTCCCGTAAGGATGAACGCTTTTTGGCGATTGCCCGTCGCCTCTTTCAGCGGGAAGCGGAAACCTTAGCCCAATTGGGTCAACACGAGTGTATCCCTCGATTACTGGCTTACTTTGAGGAGGGGGGATATTTCTATCTCACCCAAGAGTATGTGGATGGCGAATCCCTCAAAGAGGAGTTTGAAAAGAAAGTTACCCTCTCCCAAGCCGAAGCCCTCGCCATTCTCAAGAGTATTTTAGAAATTTTGCAGTATGTGCATCAGTTTGGGGTGGTGCATCGGGACATTAAGCCTGCCAATATCATGCGCCGCCGCAGTGATCAACAACTGTTTTTGATTGACTTTGGGGCGGTACGCCATGTTCAGCCCGAGGACTTGCTCCAGCACGGCAAATATACGATCTCAATTGGTACCCGTGGCTATGCCCCTAGCGAGCAAATGGCAGGACGACCCGTGATTGCCAGTGATATTTACTCTTTGGGCATCGTTATTGTTGAAGGTCTGACGGGACTCGCCCCGATGGATTTGCCCTCTGACCCCCATACGGGGGATATTGTCTGGCAGCCCGGACGGCATTTGTCGCCGCAGTTTGTTGCCATTATCAATAAAATGATCAAGTACAATTTTCGCGATCGCTACCAGAGTGCTGAAGACGTGCTCACTGAGTTGGCCAAGGCTGGACTTTAGGCCTACAGACCAAAGTTTGAGCGCTGTAGAGGGGGCTTGCAGTTCTTATTTATGGGGCTAAATCGTTGTGAAAAAAGGTTGTATGATGGAGAGTACCGTTTCCTTTTTTTAACATTAGACACTTTGGAGGCATCGCAACGTGGCTGGAACGACAGGAGAACGACCATTTTCCGACATTATTACCAGTGTCCGTTATTGGGTGATTCATAGCATCACCATTCCGGCGTTGTTCATTGCTGGCTGGCTCTTTGTCAGCACCGGTTTGGCCTATGATGTGTTTGGCACACCACGCCCCGATAGCTACTATGCTCAGGAGCAGCGGTCGATTCCTCTTGTGACCGATCGCTTTGAAGCTAAACAACAAGTTGAAACCTTCTTAGAACAGGTGAAGTAGGATTGCCATGACCAGTAACACACCCAATCAAGAACCCGTTTCTTACCCAATTTTTACGGTCCGCTGGTTGGCCGTTCACACGCTTGCTGTGCCCACGATTTTCTTCCTCGGGGCGATCGCGGCCATGCAGTTTATCCAACGTTAGGAAGGTGCAGACATGGAACCGAATCCCAATCGTCAGCCGGTCGAACTCAATCGCACATCCCTGTACCTAGGGTTGCTGCTGATCTTCGTCCTTGCGTTGCTCTTTTCAAGCTACTTCTTTAACTAAATTTCTTCTCTATAACTGAATCTGCTTAGGAGGAATTGATCATGTTGTCTGAAGGCGGACGCATTCCCCTCTGGGTTGTGGCCACGGTAGCCGGCATGGGAGTGATTGTCATTGTCGGGCTGTTCTTCTATGGTGCCTACGCTGGTCTTGGCTCCTCTCTCTAGAGATTGGGGTCTTGGCGCGTACGCAGTTGTAGCCAGATCAGTCCAAAGGTGACTCCCAAGAGAACTGTTGCTGCTGCAGCGGCATAGCCAAAGTCAAATAACGCGAAGGCCTGTTGGTAGATATAAAATACCAGCAGGTTTGTTGTATCTAAGGGGCCGCCAGCGGTTACCACATAGACCTGTTCAAAACTGCGCAACGTGAAAATCGTTGTTGTGACAAACACTAGAATTAAGGTGGGGCGCAGCCCCGGCAGCGTAATGTAGCGAAACTGTTGCCAAGCATTAGCACCATCGAGGAGTGCCGCTTCATAGCGATTGCGGGGAATTGTTTGCAACCCCGCCAAAAAGACAACTAAATTAAACCCCAATTGCTTCCAGCTACTGAGCAAAATCAGCACTGGCATTGCCCAGGTGGGATCACTCAGCCAAGCAATCGGTTGCCCCCCTAAGGTTTGCACCAGTTGATTCACGGGACCATCAGTTTGAAACAGCCAACGGAACCCTAAACCTGCCGCCACAATCGAGGTCATTGTTGGCAAAAAGTAGGCCGTGCGCAGCAGATCCCGTCCCCTGATCCCTTGGTTAAGACCGACTGCCAAGAGTAAGGGCAGCACAATCGTGGGTAGCACCGTTGCTGCTGTGAAATAAAGGGTATTGCCAATCACTTGCCAAAAATCTGGACTCAGGAGCAATTGCTGATAATTTTGCAGGCCAACCCAACGCACCCCTTCTTGACTGAAGCTACCCGTCGTAAAACTAAGATAGACCAGGTACAAAATCGGCAAAAAAACAAAAATTGTCAGAAAAAAAAGTGCAGGTAAAAGGAATAACCAAGCGACTCCTATCGGTGACAAAACAACCTCCCCCAATTGTAGGAAGTGCGATCGCGCCATTGGCAAAGATGATGACCTCAAAATTCGTCTTTCTATAAATTCAATCCTAGGGTAGTGGCTCCTGAAGGTGGAAATGATAAGATCAAAATCAAAATGGACGCCATCTTGGGGAAATGCTGTGATTCACACTGCGCCATTGCCCACGACTACCCCTTCTCACGTTTCTGATCATAGTCGTCTAAAGCTGTTTTCGGGTTCTGCCAACACTGCCCTTGCTCAGGAAATTGCCCGCTACCTCGGTATTGATCTCGGCCCAATGGTGCGCAAGCGATTTGCTGATGGCGAGCTGTATGTGCAGATTCAAGAATCCATTCGCGGTTGTGATGTCTATCTGATTCAGCCCTGTTGCCGACCCGTCAACGACCACCTGATGGAACTGCTGATCATGGTGGATGCCTGCCGCCGTGCTTCAGCCCGCCAAGTGACTGCGGTGATCCCCTACTATGGCTATGCCCGTGCCGATCGCAAGACTGCTGGCCGCGAGTCCATTACCGCCAAACTAGTAGCCAACCTGATTACCCAAGCGGGAGCGAGTCGCGTTCTGGCCATGGATCTGCACTCAGCGCAAATTCAAGGCTACTTTGACATTCCCGTGGATCATGTCTATGGTTCACCCGTGCTCCTTGACTACCTGCGCAGCAAAAATCTTGAAGATATTGTGGTGGTCTCCCCAGACGTAGGGGGGGTAGCCCGCGCCCGTGCCTTTGCCAACAAGCTTGATGATGCCCCCCTAGCCATTATTGATAAGCGACGCCAAGCCCACAATGTGGCCGAAGTGATGAACGTGGTGGGGGACGTTAAGGGCAAGACAGCGGTGCTGGTAGATGACATGATTGATACAGCCGGCACGATTTTAGAAGGGGCACGGTTACTGCGGCGCGAAGGTGCCAAGGAAGTCTATGCCTGTGCCACCCATGCGGTTTTTTCACCGCCAGCGATCGAGCGACTCCAAGGGGGCGACTTTGAAGAGGTGATTGTCACCAACACAATTCCCGTACCGGAGACGCAACGCTTTCCCCAACTCACGGTGCTCTCGGTGGCTAGTATTCTCGGAGAAACCATTTGGCGGATCCATGAAGATAGCTCTGTGAGCAGTATGTTCCGCTAAAACTGCTAAAATAAGCTTTATTGTTCACCTAGGGGGTTGCAGGCATGGGCCGAATTGCCTTACTCAGCACCAGCAATAAGCAAGGACTGGTGGAGTTGGCGACGGCCTTGGTGCAGGAGTTTGGCTTTACGCTCCTGAGTAGTGGTGGCACCGCAAAGACCTTACAAGCAGCGGGGATTCCCGTGACAACGGTCTCGGAGTACACAGGGGCACCGGAAATTCTCGGTGGGCGGGTCAAGACCCTGCATCCAAAAATTCATGGCGGTATTTTGGCACGGCGCGACCGCCCTGCAGACCAGGCTGAGCTGCAAGCTCAAGGCATTAACCCGATTGATCTAGTAGTTGTTAACCTCTATCCCTTTGCCGAAACCATTGCTCAGCCCAATGTCAGCCTTGCCGAGGCGATCGAGCAAATTGATATTGGTGGGCCGACGCTGATTCGCGCTGCGGCAAAAAACCATGCCCATGTGACAGTGTTGGTCGATCCCAGCCAGTATGAAACTTACCTTCAGGAATTACGATTACATGGGGAAGCCCAACCTGCTTTTCGCCTTGCCTGTGCCCAGCGAGCCTTTACCCTGACGGCCAGTTACGATCAGGCGATCGCTGAGTATCTTCAAGAAGTCAGATCCCCCGGTACTGAACCAGACATTCTGCCGCCGGTCTTTCACCTGATGGGGCAGCAAAAACAAGTCCTGCGCTATGGCGAAAATCCCCATCAACGGGCTGCTTGGTACATCAGTGGCGCACACCCCAGTGGTTGGGCAGCTGCCGACCTGCTTCAGGGCAAAGAACTTAGCTACAACAACCTGCTGGATCTAGAAGCGGCACGGGCGGTGATTAGTGAATTCCTCGGGGAGAGTGCCCCCGCTGCCGTTATTATTAAACACACCAATCCCTGTGGCGTGGCTGAGGGCAAAACCCTCGTGGAAGCCTACGAACGTGCCTTTGCAGCCGATAGTGTCTCTGCCTTTGGCGGCATTGTTGCTCTGAATCGCCCCTTGGATGTGGCCACCGCTGAAGCCTTGAGCCGTACTTTTTTAGAGTGTGTGGTGGCTCCCGCCTGTGAGGAAGCAGCGCTACCAATCCTGAAAACCAAGCCCAAGATGCGGGTTCTCACCCTACCTGAGTTGCAGACTGCTCCCACCACAGCGATTCAAACCATTGCTGGCGGCTTTCTCGTCCAAGATATTCACCCCGTCCCCATTGATCCAGAGGCGTGGCAAGTGGTCACAGCCACGGAACCCAGTCCAGAGTTGATGGCAGAACTGATCTTTGCTTGGAAAGTGGTGAAGCACGTTAAGTCCAATGCCATTGTTGTCAGTCGCGATCTCCAAACCCAAGGGATTGGGGCCGGTCAAATGAATCGCGTCGGTGCGGTGCAAATTGCTCTTAGTGATGCTGGTGAGGCGGCGCGGGGGGGTGTGCTGGCCAGTGATGGCTTTTTCCCCTTTGCCGATTCTGTGCAAGCCGCTGCCCTTGCCGGTATTGCGGCGATTATTCAACCGGGGGGCAGTTTGCGGGATAATGAGTCTATCCAAGCAGCCAATGAAGCGGGAATTGCCATGGTCTTTACCAACCGGCGACACTTCCGCCACTAGGAAATAGCAATGGCGGTGCGACTCGGCATTATCAGTGATCCCCACATCGCCCTGCCGGAGACGATTCCGACAGATTACCCCCCTATTTTTCTCTACGAAGTCAGTATCCCTGCCTTTGAAGCTGCCGTTGCCCATCTCCTAGAGTTAGGAATTGACGCCCTATTGATTCCCGGTGACTTGACGCGGGATGGCGAAATCCTTAACCATTGCTGGCTCAGTACCTATCTGCAAACCCTGCCCCTTCCCTGCTATGTGATTCCGGGGAACCACGATGTGCCTCTGCTGCTGGGGGATAACAACCGCATTGGTTGGGCTGACTTTCCCCAGTGGTATGCCCACGCTGGCTACGGCAAGGGCGCCAAGCATTACTATCAAACCCTGCTTGCAGACAACCTACAACTGCTTGCCCTGAATTCCAACCAGTTTAGCCCGACGGGTCAGCAGGTGGGGGCAGTTGATCAAGGACAACTGGCATGGTTGGCGGCTCTATTGGCAGAACCCTTTGCCGGACTGCGCCTTGTGATGATTCACCACAATGTCCTTGAGCATTGGCCACAACAGAGCCAAAGTCCGATGGGGCAGCGCTACCTCTTGGAGAATCGAGCGGAGTTATTGAACCTCTTGCGATCGGCAGGGGTTGCCTTGGTCTTAACCGGGCATCTCCATGTCCAAGACATTGCCTATGAGCAGGGGCTATTTGATCTAACGACCGGTTCCCTCGTGAGCTATCCCCATCCCTATCGCCGACTCATTTTGCAGGAACATCCCCAAGGGGGCTGGCAAGTGGATGTGGAATCCTACCGCATTGAATCCCTGAAGGCCTATCCCACCTTGAGTGACCTCTCTCGCCAATGGATGCTTCAGCGGGGTGCGGGGTTTATGGTGCGCTTTCTTACCTTGCCGCCCTTTAATTTATCAGAAGCTGAGGCCAAGCCCCTCGCCCAAGCCCTATCGTCCCTCTGGCCGGAAATTGCCCAAGGGGATACCCAAGTCACGCTACCGACCCTACCGGAACCCTTGGCCGCCTACTTTGCCCAGTTCAACCACAGAGCACCAGCGGAGTATCCCCAGCTCCGGGACAACAATACGGTCTTTGTCATTTAGCTGATGCAAATTCCCTTCGCTTAAAACGGCGCTGTCCCAAAACCTGCTCTAATAGGGGGTTAAGGCACGGATTGGATGCAACTGCGGCTCCAGGGTTGGGCGATCGCCATCAGCATTAGCTTGACTTTTTATTTTTGATGCGCATGACAAACTTTCTCTTCGCTTCACATAACTCATCAAGAAACTTTTAGCTTGCAAATCCTCTATCCATTATCGCTACGGCATTATCGGGAATCATTTCTATCACTTCCTCTCGAAAACTCAGGTCATGTCTGTCTCCCAAAGAAATGACCGCCTCACTCGTTAAATTCTCCGTCACACTAAACCCATTCAACAGCTTGATTGGATGATACCCATCCCGCCAAAAGAGGTGACTGGTTAATGTAATGACTGTCGAATCGACAGGAAACAGCACCAGCCCTGAGCAATGATGTTTTTGTTTCACTTTTAACATTAAATGACTGTAGATTT
>FMJZ01025593.1_pt1 | contig 20886 bp, 20 predicted proteins | sample 1987881 | NCBI WGS metagenome assembly FMJZ01 (sample SAMEA4378227, study PRJEB15110) | soil metagenome | biome: soil; feature: Field; material: Soil | place: India | collected 2015-03-11 | depth 0 m
GAAAGCTTGTGGTCGTGGGTTCAAATCCCACCCCGCCCGTTTAGGTTGAAGTGTGCCTTTTTTGGAGAGGATTTTCTTTCAGAAACAGTTTTGTTTATCCTTAGCTTTTTTGTGAAGCCTTTAACCTTTCAAAACGCTCAGTTCCAGCAGTATAAGTATAAGGTTCATGATGACTGTGATGGCTGTGAGGTAAACTAGTGTTCTCTCCACTCTGTGGATCATGCTTAAGTCTTGAAGTCTGAGGGCTCCGTCTAAGGCGTTGTCGTAGGATGTTAAGAATTCAAGTTCTCTTGCTAAATTGTTGAAGGTGTCTTCTAGGCTTAAAACGGATTTTTCGCAGAGTTTAATGTTTGGGATTAGTCCATTCTTTAAGCCGGCTATCATCTGCTGTTCATCCCATAAAAGGCGATAAAATCTGGCTATCTGCTTTTTAAGGGCAAAAACTTCCTTCATTAATGTTTTTGAAGGTTTTGCCATGGCTTTCTCTTCTAACTCTTCTATGACGTCTCTTAACGTCATTACCACATCCAAGTTTTTGTTTGTATTTTCCCGCAGTATTTCGCAGAGGATGAAGGAGGGTTCCAAGCTGTCTTCGGGTAGAGAGTCTTTCATTGCTTGTATGGCGTGTTCAATGGGTGTGGATGATTCCTCAGTTCTTAAAGTGAGGAGGATCCCTTGACCAACAATGATGTATATTGGGTAGGTTTTCAACTCATTTTGAATTGTGACATATGAAATTGAAAGGAGCGAGTAACTGTTAAATTTTTTATAACGTGGGAAGATTTTTCCGCTTTTTATGGCTTCTAAAACTTTAGGTTCCATTTTTGTGAGTTGTGAGATTATATTAAATTCTTCTGGGCTTGTTTCTAAGCAGTCTATCCACATCCAGTCAAACTTTCCCTTAAGTTTTTCTAATTCTTCGAAAGAGTGGATGTCCCAAGCGTGTAATTTTTTTCCTTTTACGCCATAAACCCACATGATTTTTGCTCCTTTTCTTAGGTAGGCGTGCTTAAGCAGTTTAAAGGCTGAGGAGAGGGAAAAATCCTTTGGAAGTTGAAGTTTAAGCCATTAAAAATGATGGAATCTGCAATAACCATGCCTTCATCCTCTGCGGTTTTCTTTTTAATTTTTCTTGATAATAAATGTTGTTGAACGTGTTTTGCCAGAAACTCCTAACGTTTTATGGTTAGTGCTATTCAAAATTTGAAGGTTTTAGAAAAATTGGGGTTTAATATTCTTCGCTTTCTGTTTCGCTTGGAGCTTTTTCTTTTTCCTCTTTTGGTTTTGTTGCTGCTATGACGTCGTCTATGCGGAGTATCATTGAGGCTGATTCTGTGGCTGATTTTACTGCTTGTTCTTTTACGATGGCTGGTTCGACTACGCCGTCACTGTACATGTTTTCAATTTTTCCTGTGAAGACGTTTACGCCCATGGGGTGGCCGTCGGCTTTTTCGTGGGTTGTTCTAAGTTCGACTATTATGTCTATGGGTTCTAGTCCAGCGTTTTCGGCAAGGGTTCTTGGGACTATTTCTATGGAGTCTGCAAAGGCTTCGATGGCTAATTGTTCTCTTCCGCCGACTTTTGCGGCGTAGTTGCGAAGTTCTTTGGCTATTTCCATTTCTGTTGCGCCGCCGCCTGCCACGATTTTGTTGTGTTCTATGACGTCTGAAACCACTGATAGGGCGTCTGTCATGGCGCGTTCCGCTTCGTCCACCATTCTTTCGAGTCCAGCCCTTATGAGGACGGCTACTGAGCGGGGGTTTTTGCAGTTTTCAACAAATATCATTTTGTCTTCGCCTATTTTGCGTTCTTCCACTATGCCGGCTGCGCCCAAGTCTTGGGGGGTCAAGTCGTCTAGGTCTGTGACTATTCTGCCGCCTGTGGCTCTTGCAAGTTTTTCCATGTCTGACTGTTTCACTCTTCTGGCTGCGAGAATGCCTTCTTTCGCCAAGAAGTGTTGTGCCATGTCGTCTATGCCTTTCTGGCAGAAGACAACGTTGGCGCCTGCAGCCTTAATCTTTTCAACCATTTCTTTTAGCATTTGGGTTTCTTGGTCTAGGAAGGCTTTCATTTGAGTTGGGTCGCGGATTCTTATTTCTGCGCTAAACTCTGTTTTTTCGATTTCCAGTGGGCAGTCTAAGAGGGCGATTTTTGCGTTTTCGATTTTCTTGGGCATTCCTGGATGGACGACTTCTTTGTCGATTATTACGCCTTTCACGAGTTGGGATTCGAAGAGGCCTTTACCTGTTTTCTTTATGATTTGGATGTTGTCTATGTCTGCGACTCTTCTGTCGCCTCTTTGTTCCACGATTTGTTTTACTGCGTCTATGGCTATTTCCGCCAGGTGTTCTTTGGCTGGGCCTACAGCTTTGCTTGCCATTGATGTTAACGCCACTTTTTTTAGGGTTTCTCTGTCTTCGATGTCCACTGGTTTAGCTATGTTGTTTATTGCTTCTATGGCTTTTTGGGCTGCTTTTCGATAGCCGCTTACAATTATTGTTGGGTGGATGTTTTGGTCTAAAAGTTCTTCTGCTCTTTTTAGAAGTTCGCCTGCCAAAACGACGGCGGTCGTTGTTCCGTCTCCGACCATGTCGTCTTGGGTTTTGGCTACTTCCACCATCATTTTTGCTGCTGGGTGTTCTACTTCTATTTCGTCTAGGATGGCGGCGCCGTCGTTGGTTATGGTTATGTCGCCGAGGCTGTCGATGAGCATTTTATCCATTCCGCGGGGTCCAAGGGTTGTTTTTAGGACCTCGCCTATGATGCGGGCTGCCATTATATTGTTTCTTTGGGCTTCTCTTCCACGGCTTCTTGTTGTTCCTTCTTTTAGGATTAAGACGGGTTGTCCCGAAGCTGTTGTTGTTAAGTAAGCCATATCATTCCCTCCAATCAGTGTAAAATGTTTCCAGTCTGGATAAGCAAAATGCGGTAAGATATAAACTTTTACCTTTTAATGGCTTTAAACCAATGTCAAGTGTTCAATAAGGATTTTTGCTCCGATGGCTATTAGGATTATTCCGCCTAAAATTTCAATTTTGTCTGGTTTGAAGCGGCTGAGTTTGTCGCCGAGGATTGCGCCCGCAAATGATAGTGCGAAGGTGGCTGTTCCTATGATTATTATTGGGGTTATTATGGGGGCTTTTAGAAAGGCGAAGCTTAAACCCACGGCTAAGGCGTCTATGCTTGTGGCTATTGACAAGATAAGGAGTACACAAGTATTCAGCGGTTTTGTTTTTCTCTGGGCTTCTGGCTTTGTCGACTCGTAAATCATTTTGCATCCAATTAGAAGCAAGAGCGCAAAAGCCAGCCAATGGTCAAATCCAGCTATGAAATCCAACATTTTTACGCCTGCAAACCAGCCTAACACTGGCATGAAGGCTTGAAAGGCTCCGAAGGAAGAAGCCATTGTTAATGCGTTGTTTGTGTTTCTGAATTTTGCCTTGATTCCGTAGGCTATGGAGACGCTGAAGGCGTCCATGGCAAGGCCGGCAGCTATTGCCAATATGGTTAAGGCGTCCATTTGGTTGGCACTTTTGGGGTTGGCTGTTTTGCCTATGATAGTGAGCTGATGTATTGTAAAAGCTTTCTGTGGGATACTGTTTAAATTTTAGCTTATGCTTTTATCGCATTGGTGAAGTTGCCTTGAAGGTTTCGGTGCGCTTCTTTACTACGCTGCGGGAGATAACTGGAAAACGGGAGGAAACCTTGGATTTTCCAGACAGTGAACAGGTTACTGTGGCTGATGTGCTTGGGAAATTGGCTGAAAGCTATGGAAAAGGCTTTGTGGAATACGTTTATGACAGCAAGACTGGCGATGTTAAGGGTTTCCTCCAATTCCTAATTAATGGGAGAAGCGCCGCAACCCTCAAAGGGCTTGAAACTGAGCTCGCGGATGGCGATGTTTTGGCGATTATTCCACCCGTGGGCGGCGGCTGAAGGAAGAAGAGCTATTTCAGTCAATTTTACGTTTGGCAATTTGGCTAAATTGAGTAGCCCCTCTAGATTTTTCAAAGGCGTCAATTTTGTTAAGCTCTGGAGTCTGCAAAATTGGTACCCTCTCTCTAGTTTTTGGTTTGTGGAAAAGCCAATAGCCATCTAGCCTCTATAGATTTTTAGGCTTGTAGTTGCATTAGTCTTATTTGAGTCTGGTTATGGGAAAATGTCAAATCTGTGGTGGAAGTTCGCCTTTAGTATCCAGTAATTTGGGTGTTTGCCTAGATTGTATTAGGCGAAAGCCAGAGCAAGCCATTGAAATTGCAGAGGCAGTGCATGCGCGAAGCCGTACTGTTTATGGTTTGCCAGTTGAACCGCCTAAAGACGATGGCGGCTTGCCTTGCGGTGTTTGCGCTAACAACTGTGTTATTGGTGTTGGCAAAAGCGGTTTTTGCGGGCTTGTCTGGAATGTGGACGGGCGGCTTGTGCGTTTTGGCGGCACAGCCGAACAGGGCGTTTTAGAATGGTATTATGATGGTTTGCCCACTAACTGTGTTAGCTGGTGGTTTTGTCCTGGCTGCACTGGAAATGGCTATCCGAAATACGCCTATAAGCCTTCTGCGGAGTATGGTTATTATAATTTGGCGGTTTTTTACGGCGCTTGTAGCTATGACTGCCTCTTCTGTCAGAACTGGCATTACCGCAACCTTTCAGCCAAACACAAGCCTGTCATGGGTGCTGGAGCCTTAGCCCAAAAAGCCTTTGGCAAAAAGGTTTCGTGCATATGCTATTTTGGAGGAGACCCTTCGCCGCAGATGCCGCACTCGCTGGAAACCAGCCGCCTAGCCCTAGAAAGGGCTGAAATTGAAAAGCAGATATTGCGCGTGTGCTGGGAAACCAACGGCTACATGAACCCGCATCTGGCGGAAAAGGCGGCGGAATACGCCCTAAAAAGCGGAGGCAACATAAAATTCGATTTGAAGGTTTGGAGTGAAGAGTTGGCAATAGCCCTGTGCGGAGTATCCAACAAGCCAACCCTAGAAAACTTTCGCTTAATAGGAGAAAGATATTATGCGAAACGTCCAGAACTGCCAGTCTTAACAGCAAGCACACTGCTTGTGCCGGGATATGTTGACGCGGAAGAAGTGGAACAAATAGCCAAATTCATAAGTCAGATAAATCCAGAAATCCCGTACACGTTGTTGGCGTTTTATCCATGCTATGTCATGAATGATTTGCCAACCACAAGCCGAAAACAAGCGCTAGAATGCCAAAAAGCCGCACAAAAACACCTAAAAAACACCCGCATAGGAAACATCCACCTACTATCTTAAGGAGAATAGTTGGCGCGGTATATTTTGCCTTTTCCATTGTCGTAGATTTTGGCGAAATGGATTGGAAGCGGTTCCTCGTCAAATATCAGCCTTAACAGCGTCGTTTGTCTGCCAAGCATTGTAGGCTAATACTGGTTGTCAGCGTAAATTAAATAGTCTGAGGTGTTGTAGCCGGCGATGTGGGCTTTTGCAGTTGCTTTTGAATAGCCCTTGCTTTCCTATAGTTTAGGGCTGCAAACACAGTCAACACTGCTATTGCCACTGCTTCGGCTATAATGCCAACCGCCATGTAAGTTAACAATTTCTCCGTTGCAGCGGCGCTCTCTCTGTTATGAAGCCATTCGCTGGCGCTCCAACCACTAAGCTTCAAAGTTCCGTCACCATTTACCAGCCCCCAGCCGCCATCTCCATCATACATGGCAAAATAGGTTATTATATCGAAACGTCTGCTGGCAAAATCAAAATATTGTTTGACAAGCTGGGCTTTGGCGGCTTCATATGAAGCCATGCCGAAATCCCAGTGATGGGCGGGCTTCCACATTCTAAATCCATATTCGCCTATGAAGACCTTTTTCCCGCTTTTCTCAAAATACGCTGCGTAATCAAGTATATGTTGAGCGTCAATGTCATCTTTTATGGTGGAATAGGGGTGAATAAAGTAGGCATCAGCGTTTTCAATAAACCTAACTGGAAAGTCTCGCGGGATTCCTTCGCTTTCCACAGCACATTTTACGCCGAAGCTTTTGACAAAAGGCTACAATATTCTTGATGGCGTTGTTGAATTCCGTGCTGTTTATGCGCTGTAAACACTCCTCATAGGTTATGCCAGCAACCTCTGGAAACGGTATGGGATAAAAAACCGAAACATAAAGCACATGCGAATATTTCGAAGAAGCGTTGGTTATTACTCGAAGCTCAGCTTTATAGCTCTGCACAATGGTCTCGTTTGGAAAATCCCTAGTTGAAAACTTGTTATTCCAGTAAGTGGCATGTGTAGCCCAAATAACCTTCAAACCCAAACGCTGCGTATGCTCCAGCATAAGCTCAACCACATACTCGTAATGAATGCGGACGCCGTCAAAACCCATAAGCTTAATCAGTTCAAGGTCTCTAACAACATACGTCCAATTATTACCCCCTATAATACTGGAACCAGTAAGGCGAATACGCCAAAAACACAAGAACCTTAGGCTACGAACTAAAAGCGCAATAGCCACCAAAACCAAACTGAGAAACAACAAGCAAAACAGCCAAAATTAAACATGCAAAGTCCTTCTTTAAGCCCATAGCCCCTCGTTTTAAGGTTAACAGCAACGTTCAAACTTTTAATATTTACTCACAAAGCACGGATGCTTTTAAGCTGCCCAAAAAGGCACCCTCTTCCTCATCAGGCTCACATACTCGTTTAGGGCTTCCTGCTCATCCAGCGTTAGCTTGTCCATAAAGTTTTTCAACAAAATCTTAGCATGATGCTCTGGCACCTTAACATATAATACGTCTTTTTCAAAAATGTGTCTTCCAACCATCGGCTTGTCTAGGCTTATGGCTACCTGCATGCCCTTACTCGCTTCTGATAAGGCTTTGCCCTTCTCTTGGATTTGTTGTATTTCGCCCACGTCTTCGCCGTCTTCAGCCCTTACAAGGCTGGTTTTAGGCTTGATTTTTCCTGCTAACACTTCCACGCCCACAATGGCTGGCTTGGCTCTTCTAAAAACGTAGCCTTCCATTATCTGAATTTTGGCGGGTTTAACCATTTTTTCAAATTCAGCTGTAAATTTGGCTTCTTGTTGAGCCTTAAGCCAAGAAACATAGTTGTCTATCAAATGGTAAATTATTTTTTCCCTAAAAATTTGGACATTGCTGTTTTTTGCTTCTTCCTCGGCGTCAGGCAAGACTTTAACGTTAAAGGCTAAAACAGCACCGTATAGTGGCTCATGTTCCTTCACAACAGCTGCTTCTGTAACATCCCGTTTTGAAACATCTCCAACATCAGCCAAACGGATGGGCACACCATTGCGCTTCAAGTTTTCGGCAATAGCCTCCAAAGAGCCAAGCGTATCCGCCTTCAAAACAACACCATCAACATCAGTGACAATCCTAATCCTCTCAATCTCTTCAGAAACAAGCCTCACATACTTTTCGACATCTTCGCCTTCTGGAACAGCATACAAAGGCGCCCCAGCTAAGGCTCCCTCCAAATCCGGCGCAACTATTTTTACTCCAGCCGCTGCGGAAACCGCTTCCACAGTAGAGAATTTGTCCCGTGGATCCCTGATTTCATCTAAGGGTTTAGGAACCAAAATAGCCCTTATCCTTGTTACGATGGGCTTTTCCTTGCCGCCCACAACAATTAAGTCGTCTCTTCGCAAAGTTCCATCATAGACAATTGTGTTAAGGGTTAAACCCAAACCAGGCTCCTCTTTAACCTCCAAGACAGTGCCCTTAGCGGGACCAGCCGTGGTCTGCAACCGCTTCTTCAAATACTGCTGCGTTAAACCCACAAGAACCGCCAAAAGCTCCGTTATGCCTTCGCCTGTTTTGGCGCTGGTGGGCACAATGGCAATAGTCTTCGTAAAGTCTTTTATGCGGTCAAAGCGGTCAGCCCTAAACCCCAAACGGGAAAAAGTGCCAATAATCTCGTAAAGGCGGTTATCCAAATCTTCCCGAACATACTTATCCTGAAGCTGATAAGCCTTCAGAAAAGGCGTGTCAGGATAAGAATTCCATCCTGGAATGCGGTCTATCTTGTTGGCTGCCACTAGAAAAGGGGTTTTCCGCGCCTTCAAAATCTCAATACACTCATAGGTTTGAGCTTCAAAACCCCGAAGCACATCAATAACGAGAATAGCGATATCGGCGGCACTTCCGCCCCGCTTGCGCAAGTTTGTGAAAGCCTCATGCCCCGGAGTGTCAATAACAAGCAACCCTGGAATCTCAATTTCACCCTTAATAGTTGAAAGCAATGGACCAACCATCTGCCTCAAAGTGTCAACTGGGAAAAAGCTGGCGCCAATATGCTGCGTTATGCCCCCTGCCTCGCGGGCTTGGACACTGGTTTTGCGAATTTTATCCAAAAGCAAAGTCTTACCAGTATCCACATGACCGAGAACACAAACAATCGGCTGCCGAATAGACATGGCGCATCTTCTCTGTTCAAATGATTGGCAAACTGAACTTTTAAACTCTATAAATCTCTAACATTAATAAATGGTGTGTTGGCTTATTCCGCTTTGGCGATGATGAGGAAAAGTCCCAGCGCAAGTAACACGAAGCTCAGGAAGCCGAAAAAGCCAGTGTAGACGCCTAAAGCTTGGGTGCTTGTCAAGGTGAAATAGGTGGCTAACGCACCTACAATTATAAGGATTAACCCAAAGAATTTTTCTGCCGCTGTTATTCCGAATCCGCCTTCCTCGCTCATGAATTTTCGCCTCTGCACGCTTAATGGTGGGATGTTACATAGAATTATTAAGGAGCTATTTTAAATTTCCCATTATTTTGTTTCTTCAAGTTTTGCTGGCAAATACTCGTCTACAATGTAGGTTAAGCCATAGCGGCTGAAAGCCTCCTGCTCCGCTTTGCGCTTTATCTTCATGAAGGTTTTTATTTCCCTCTGCCATAGGGGGTCTTCCTTGTATCTTGGGTCTTTCTGCAGCTCGTAAAGCCTTTTCATGTCTATATCATCCAACGGGTCTGTGGGCAGCTTGTAATTCACTATGTCGGTTGCCCATACTCCGCTCCATTTCGCATCCGGCGTTGTTAAATCTCTCAAGTGGGCGGCGTTTGCAGAACCGGAAATTATGACCATGGCGATGTGCATTCCCCAAGGGTCGCCGTCGGTGAAGATGTAGACTGGAAGCTTCAACTCGCGGTTTAGTCGCCTAATAAAATGGCGTGTTGCTCGCGGTGCTTGCCCAGCCGTAAGCACAAGTATGGCGTTGAACTTTTCGTGCACGTTTTCCTCTATAAACCGCGTGAAGAGGCCGCCTTTCTCTATGGCTATGACTTTGTCTGCTGAGGTTTCCACGAAATCGGCGGATGTTAATGCTGGTCCAATCATGACACCGTCGGGGTGCGATGTCAAGTTTAATGTTTTTCCTTCGTAGCCCGGCACTGTGTAGCTTATTGTTAGGTCGCCGAAGACTGCTGAACGTTCTTCTGGGAATATGTTGAAGTCTTCGCGGGAAAATCCCAGCACTGTTTCCAAGTCGGTTATGATGTTGTTGGATTCTTGCTGGTCTTTGAAGGTCATTTCGTAGGCTTGGGCTGAATAGTAAACGTCTCTAAGGGTTGATGTTTTCCGTTGGGATGCAAGCTCATAGGAGAAAAGCGCTGTCCAAACAAGTTGGGCAAAAGGCTTTAAGTGGCGAATGTTGCGGGCGCTTCGCTTAACCCTTTTATCGCCTAAAATATACTGCCTAAATTTCGGGTCGTAGTAAATGTTTTCTGTGGAGCGGCTTGGCATCTCAATAGATGGGAAAAACCCCCTATCAATCTGTTCGTATATTTTTGCTCCAAGGTTTCCTAGGCTGGCTAAAACCTCTTTCCTTCTTTCCATTATGCTGCTTCTATATTCCCTCGGCTCCAAACCTTCTCACACTCCTCAAAAGCTTTTCAATATCCGGAGGCTTCTCTTTACCCGCAAGTTTCGCTGAAAACTGGGCTATTTTTGGCAAATATTTGCTGAAAACCCCCAGTCTTTTCCGTTCTCTGTCCACGTGTTCTCTCCGCGTTAAGAAGCGTTGAATTTGACGGGCTACTTCTCTTAATCCGTTGGCTATTTCTCGCCTCACTTCGGGTCTGTCGGCGATGAACTCTTTCCCAACAGTTTTATAGGGGACTTTTGTGCTGCAAATGTGCACAACTATAGCGATGGGCATGTCTGGCGAAACCTTGTAGCGTCGCCAGTTCATGGCGTTTATCACTTTTACAGAAACGTCGCTTGCCTCGTCATAGAGCAGTGGGATTCGGTTGGCGAAACGGTAAATTAGGAATCCGCCTCTTTGGGGGATTTCACCACCATAGGCTATTGCCACTTCAACAATAAACGGGTGCCCAGCATAAGTGGCTGGTTTCCGCTGGTGGACAGCCACAAACTCTGGTTTCAATTCCTTCAAAACACCAGTCTTCAACAATTCTTCACCTAACGGTGATAGGCAGCTGGCGTCTGGCGGCAGAAACTCCTTGAACTTTTTCAGCATGTGCATAAGCCTAACAATTTCTTCGTGGGAAAGCTTCTTCGGGTTTTTTAAGGGGCTTATACCGCTGAATTCTAGAAACTTCGTTGCAGTTATTTCGCCGACTCTGTGGAAATGATTTTTCAAGAATTCCAGCATGTTCTTGTAGGGGGTTATCTGTATGAGGCGTTGAAGAAGTTCCACGTCAACACCATATGGATGGGGCAAAGTTTCCTTTGGGGGGTCGGGCATAACCGTTGTTGCCCTAGTAAACTTGTAAAGTCTACCCTTCGGGTCTACGAAGGTTAAGTTAGCGTAAGGGTTCACCATTGCCGTCTGCTTAAAATACTCTAAGATTTTTGGCATAGCCCTCAAATAGTCGCCTTCAAGGCTGAATTCGACAATGGTACCCCGCCATCCTTCCTTGTTCAAAAACACCTTCCTATCGAGGATTATTGGACGGTTTCTCTGGATGTCAATCAGCAGCTTATACATGTAAATTTTCGACGTGCCAGTGCTTGAGATTATGGTGGCGGGTTGATGTGTAGTTATCTGTCCATATAAAATTGCCATTTTGCCACCTAAGCCGAAGGTGCCCCTCTGCTGTTTGAGTTTGTATTTTGAGCCGAAGAGCACTTGTCCGAAGGCTGATGGAATATGCCGCGGCGGCACTCCTATGCCGTTGTCTTCAACTCTCAGCTTGTAAATTTGGGTTTCTTTGCTTGCTTCGCCTTCGAAAGATAGTCTAACATAGATTTCGGGTGGTATTTTGAGGCTTTCTGCGGCGTCTAAAGAGTTTTCCACGAGTTCCCGTACTGCTGCGAAAATAGCCCTCGTTGGGTTTGTGAATCCGGCTATGTCTCGGTTCCTATAGAAAAAGTCTGAAGCGCTTATCTCTTCAAATGTTACTTGTGCCACCGAAGCCTCCACCACAACTCGTTGAGGAAATCACCTTTTACGTATGCGTGGCTGACACATTAATTTAACTATGCCTTTCGGCTGGTTTTGCTCATTTCCCAAAAGGTTCTGGTAGCATTTCCTTGAGCATCTTTACCTTAACCGTTTCAAAGAGAATTTTATCTCCGTCAGCTTTCGCTGTAACAATTTTAATTTCGGGAGTTTCTGCGAAATCGGCGATATATTGTAGGCATGCCCCGCAAGGCTTAATTTCGCTTTTATTTTTAACGTCTGCCACCACGGCTACTTCCCTAATTTTCTTGTTTCCATGCAAAACCGCATGATGTATGGCGCATCTTTCAGCGCATATGCCAAGCCCCGAAATCCAGCTTTCCACATTGCAACCACTGTAAACCTTTCCATCTTGTGCTAAAACCGAAGCGCCTACGCCAAAGCCCCACAGGACATAGGCATTGTTCAAAGCTTTTAGGGCTTCTTCTAAAAGTTTTTTCTCCTTTTTCCCAACCTCATCCAAACCTATTCCTTCCCAGCTAAGCTTGTTTGGCGCACGTAATAGTATTCGCCTATTTCCTTTTGAAACTTGTCAAGCTTTGAGCCTTCCTTGTTAACCCTCGGTCTCTTTGTAACGGGGTCTCTCCTAAAGGTAACCTTCATCTCTTTGAGGAAGGCGTTCATCCCATCCCTTAGACTTGTAGGCGGATTTGCCAAACCCTTTATTCCAGGCTCTCCAGTGAAAACCATTAAGCGGTCTGCGATGAAATCTTGGGCTACCACGTCGTGTTCAACAACAAAGGCGGTGGCATTGCGGGCTTCGATGGTTCTGCGGATGGTGCGAGCCATGTTAAGCCTTTCTTCAACATCCAAATATGCACTGGGCTCGTCTAGAAGGTAAAGCTCCGCCTTTTTTGATAAGCAAGCGGCTATGGCTGTTTTTTGCAGTTCACCGCCGCTGAGTTCGGCTATGTTTCTTTCTAAAAGCTTGTTCAAGCCGAGAGGTTGAAGGATTTCAGCCTTATACCATCCCGATGTGAATTCTTCTTTAGCTATGCTCATTAGAAGTTCTTGAACTGTTCCTTCATATTCAGCTGAAATATATTGGGGTTTGTAGCTTACCTCCAACTCTTTAAACTCCTTCCCGTTATCTGTTCTTTCTATTCCAGCCAAGATTTTCACGAAGGTTGTTTTGCCTATGCCGTTTGGTCCGAGGATTCCGATGGTTTCGCCTTTCTTAACTTCTCCTGGATGGGCGATAAGTTTGAAGTCTCCATAGGTCTTTTCGATAGTGTTCCATTTTAACAGTGTTTCGCCCACGCCGAGGCTTACGGTTGGAGGTTTTTCATGGAAGATTATGGCTTCTTTTCTGAAGCGAATGTTTTCGTCTGGAATATATCCTTGAAGGTAAATGTTTATGCCTGTTCTCACACCGTGGACGTGGGAAATAATGCCATAAACGCCTGTTTCGCCGTAGAAGATAGATATTTGGTCTGAAAGATAATCTATTATTGCGAGGTCATGTTCAGCAATTACAACAATTTTTTCTTCCCCTTTTAGGCTTCTTATAGCTCTGGCAACTTCAAGCCTCTGTTTGACGTCAAGATAGCTTGAGGGCTCGTCGAAAAGGTATACGTCGGCATCTCTGCATATGGCGGCTGCTACCGCTACCCTTTGCAGTTCGCCACCGCTTAGGGCTTCTAGCGGTCTGTCCCAAAGCTTTTTCAGTTCAAGCTTTTCCGCTATAAGGTCAAGGGGTGCCCCCCGCTCGTTCACTTTTTCGAGAAGTTCGCCAACCTTGCCCGATATAACCCTTGGGATTTTGTCAACGTATTGAGGTTTATGCACCACCTTAAGCTTGCCTTCGCTCATTTTCTGAAAATAATCTTGCAGCGTCGAGCCTCTGAAATACCTTATTATCTCATTCCATTCCGGCGGCTTTTCATAGTTTCCAAGATTAAGCCTAACCTCGCCTGAAAGTATTTTCAGCGTCGTCGTCTTTCCCATGCCGTTTTTTCCAAGCAATCCCAGAACGGTGCCCGGTGATGGCATGGGTAGCCTATAAAGCTTGAAGGTGTTTGGTCCAAAACGGTGGCTGCATTCTTTTTCTAACTCGTCTGGTAGGTTGACTATGGAGATGGCTTTGAAGGGGCATTTTTTAACGCATATTCCGCAGCCTGAACAAAGGGATTCAACTATGACTGGTTTGCCGTCTTCGAAGCGGATTGCCTCCACGCGGCTTCTAACCAGGGGGCAGAAGCGATGACACTGTCTACCGCAACGTTTCGGTTTGCATTTATCCGTGTCCAGCACCGCTATCCGAGTCATAGTTTATCAGCAACTATTAACCGAATTCATGTCATAAATATGAGCCTTAAAATCAGATTAGGAGAATGCTAAAAACTTTTCGGGTTAAAAGAAGTTAGGGAAAGCCTAAAAGCTTCAGGAATTTTTCACCATTCCTCTTCTTCCCACTCTTCTTCTTCCCAGTCTTCCTCTTCCCATTCCTCTTCTTCTTCCGGCATCTTTTCACCTCCTTGAAGGTTTTCTCGCATAGGGAGAGCCTCCTAAGAAATCTTTAAACATTTTTATTCGGCAATTGTCGAGATTGGATTCCAAGAAAAGTGCGTAGATTTTAAAGTTTACTTCAGAATTTTTGCCGTCATGGAAGCCATGGGTTCTTGCACTTCAGGCGTTATGTAAGCCCAGCAAAGATGTGCAGAGTTGTGCGCGGCTCCAATTTCGCCTCGCGGGTTTACTGCAATCAAACCCATTGAATTGTAGGTTCCGGCAGTCCTTTCATTGACAAGTTTTATGGCATCTTCAACGGCTTCTTGAGCTGATTTCCCATGCTCCATGTAGTTACACACAGTCTTCGCCAACACAAGTCTGATGGCAATTTCGCCTACACCCGTAGCGGAGCATGCCCCGCTTCGATTGTCTGCATATGTGCCGCATCCAATCAAGGGGGAGTCACCTATTCTTCCAGGCAGTTTTAATGGAAAACCTCCAGTGGAGGTTGCAGCGGCGACATTGCCGTCCTTGTCGAGGGCGACGGCGCCTACGGTTTCTAAATCAAAAAATTCTGGATGAGTTTTTATTAGGTTCGCAAGTTTTGGCAACCCAAATTTTCCCTCGAGAAGGGTCTGTTTCTGCTGTTCATAATATTTTAGGCGGAGTTCTGTTATGGGGTTTCTTCTTTCGAAATTGAACATTTTAGCGAGTTTCTCCGCCCCCTCGCCTGCAACAAAAACGTGGTCTGTTTCCTCCATGACTATTCTTGCCAGCTTAACCGGGTTTTTGATGTCTTTTAGAAGTCCAACCGCCCCAGCCTTCAAGGTTTTTCCATCCATGACCGAGGCTTCCATTTCTATGCCTTTTTCTATGGTTAGGCTTGAACCGTAACCAGCGTTAAAGGAACCGTCATCCTCCATGGAAGCCACCGCTTCCACAACAGCGTCAACGGCGCTTCCCCCATGCAACAAAATGTCAAAACCTAGTTTTGCAGCCTTCTTAACCCCTTCTAAACCCGGATTAACGCGTTCCGGATGCCAATTCCCAGCACCGCCGTGAACCACCATCACAGGCTTCAACGTTTTAGGCTTCCTCCCCTAGTTGGAATCAATAGAATTTCTGTCCATAGATTTAAACCTAATGTCTAGATGCATCAAAACGGATAAATTTCTGTGAGTGAATATGATATTTTGGGATGATGTGAGGCGACGGCTAGGAGCCTTAACGCTGTGAAAAGCCAACTAACCTGCACTGACCCTTTTAGCTTGCAAACGTTTAACGGAAAAGGTGTGGGTGATGCTTAGAGATTTTAACCTTTTGGCTACAACCTCGCGGGGCAATGAAGATGAAGCGTGCTCTGAACTTTGGTATCTTCTTGGCGAAATAGGCGATTCGGCGCCCTCTGTTGAAAGAACCGGAGTGGCTGGTTTAATCGCTGCAAAAACAGTTTTCAACCCCTTTGAGGTTATTGGAAAATTTAGGCAGATTCTCCATGAACGCCCCTACGAATTCCGCTACACATTGAGGGTCATCCCCATCGAAAAGGTAATCCGCACAGATTTGGGAGAAATTCAACGGGCAGCCACAGAATTAAGCGCTAAGATTAGAAGAAATGAAAGTTTTCGCGTTACAGTGGAAAAACGGTTCACGGAAACTTCCACAAGGGACATTATAGAGGCTGCCACTTCAAACATTGAAAGGAAAGTTGACTTAAATAAGCCTGACAAAATCCTATTAATCGAAGTTATCGGCGGACTGACGGGAATCTCTGTGATTAAGCCTGAAGACATTTTATCCATCATAAAAGAGAAAGTGTTATAACATCTAATGTTCAGTTGCCAACAGCACCATCCGTTCAATCACAAGGTCTGTTAAGGCTTTGTCCACAGCATCTCCTCTTGCCACGGCTTCAAGTTCCACATCTGAAATTTCGAAGGCATTTCGTATCTTCCCAATTTTCTCTCGTGAAAGCTCCAGAACTTCGTCGTCGCGTTTTCCATCCACATTTTTGGAAACCGCATGTAACGCTGAATCCACTTCGCCAACGTTTTCACCTATTATGAGCACAGCTATTTCTCTTGAGTTTTGCTTAACTCCCAAAAGCTCCATGGCTTTTCGAATTTGACGCTGGGCAGAAGCGTAAAGCAGTGTTTCAATGGCTAGGCTTTTCGAAATGTTCTCACGGTTTTTGAAAGCTTTCAAAGCGTTTAAAGCAGCGAAATATAAGTGCTGCCATGTTGCCACAAACCCAGCGTCAAAAAACTGCACTTCGATGTTTTCGCCTACACTTTTTTTGGCTTTCTCTATAAAAGCTTCAACATTCGCTATCTTAACATCTCTAAAACCTGCAATGGCAATGTGTTTTCCAAACCCTTCCAGATATTTTATCATTTCTCTTCCTCTAAAATTTCTTTCAAAAACTTTTCAACAAGGCTTTTAGAAACACCAGTTTTCAAGAGTTTTTCAATTTCCGGTTGAACTGGTTTGCCCTTCTCCCTGCATTTTTTGATAATCTTTTTAACGGTTTCTTTCACTTCCCATGGGAAAACTATCCAGCGACTCGTTTCCTTAGCATAATAGTCTGGTTTTATTATGCTCCATGGTTTTAGGTAGACTGTTGCTATTTTAACTTCGACGGCGCCTTCTGCTTTCAAATGTTCTTTTATGAGTTGGAGGCTTTTTCCAGTGTCTGCAACCTCGTCTACTACAAGGCATTTTTTACCCGCGACTTTCACAGAGACCGGTTGTGTTAGGGTGGGTTCCCCTTTTGTTTCAGCCACGCCAAGGTAAAATTCAACTTTGACGTTGGCAAGGTTCGGATTGTCCAAAAGGTCGGAAAGAACTCTCGCTGGGGGCCATCCGCCGCGGGAAACTCCCACTATTATATCTGGTTTAAAGGAGTCTTTTTTGATTTCCTCTGCTATGTAAAGCAGCATCTCATATATTTGGTTCCATGGGGGTGCTTCAAACTCTATTTCTCTGCTCACTTTCTTCCCATCTCTTTTGGAGGCGATTAACAGTTGGGTTTAAAGGCGATTTTAACTTTTCTTGGAAAAGGCTGATAAGTTTAATTAGGCGCCGAAATGTGATAAAAGGGGCGGTGGAAGGTTTGAAGGAGATTATTGAATGTGTGCCGAATTTTAGCACTTCAGACCCGAAAGTTGTCGAACAAATTCTTAACCAGCTTAAAACTGTTCAGAACGCTTTTCTGCTTGACTACACTTTTGACAGTTATTATAACCGCCTCGTAGTCACCTTCGTCGGCGATAAACAATCAGTTCTTAAAGCTATGTTGAAAATGGCTTCCAAAGCCCTAGAGCTTATTGATATGAGAAACCATAAGGGACAGCATCCCCGAATAGGCGCCGTAGACATAGTCCCCTTTATACCCATAAAAAACGCCACAATGGAAGACTGCATTCAAATTGCACGAAAATTCGGCGAAACAGTAGCCAACCAACACAATGTGCCAGTCTATCTTTATGCCGAAGCAGCCACAAAACCCGAAAGAAAGGATTTAGACTGGATTCGTAAAGGCGAATATGAAAGGCTGGCTGAAATGATTGTCAAACCAGAAAGAAAGCCGGATTTTGGGCCGGCTAAAATGCATCCAACTGCCGGAGCAGTGATAACTGGCGCTCGTAAAGTTATGGTTGGCTTCAACGTTAACCTTGGAACTGCGGATTTAAAGATTGCAAAGAAGATTGCCAAGGCTTTGCACTCGAAAAAGGGTGGGCTTTCAAATGTTAAGGCTATGGCAGCCTACATCCCTGAAAGGGATATTACGCAGATTGGGATGAGCATAACGGATTTTGAAGCCACGCCGCTTTACAGAGTTTTTGAACTGCTGAAGGTTGAGGCTTCCCGCTACAATGTGTCCATAATAGGCTCTGAATTCTGTGGAATGGCTCCTTTAAAGGCGATAATTGATGTGGCTGCCTACTACCTAAAAATTGACAATTTAACCTTCGAAAGAGTGTTAGAAATAGCGGTTCAAAATGCAATAGAGCAGAGGGAAAGCTTTGCGTAAAACTGCCAAAACAGCAGCTAAAGAAAAAGTCGACTTGCTTATCATAAACGCCAGTGAGCTCGTAACTTTGGCGGGTGAAAATCATAAACCTCGAACTGGCAAACAAATGCGGGAACTTGGCATAATTCGAAATGGCTGTTTAGCCGTAAAAGATGGCAAAATTTTGGCGGTGGGCAAAACATCTGAAGTAAGGAAAATGGTCAAGGCTGAAAACATAATCAATGCCAGCGGAAAAACCGTTATGCCCGGGTTTGTTGACCCCCATACACATTTTGTCTTTGCTGGTTCAAGGGAAGACGAGTTTCAAATGAGGATTGAAGGAGCCTCCTACATGGAAATCCTCAAAGCTGGCGGAGGTATTCTCAAAACTGTTAGGGAAACAAGAAAAGCCAGCATAGATGAGCTTTTGGGTTTCGGCTTAAGCACCTTGGATGTGATGCTGCAATATGGGACAACCACCGTTGAAGCCAAAAGCGGATACGGCTTAACAACGAAAGACGAGTTGAAAATTTTGGAAGTCATAAAACGTTTGAACCAACTGCACGCAGTTGACCTTGTTCCAACTTTTATGGGTGCTCACACAGTCCCAGCCGAATACAAGAACAACCCAGAAGAATACACTAATCTCGTAATTAACGAAATGATTCCATTGGTTGCTGAGAAGGGGCTTGCTGAATTCTGCGACGTCTTCTGTGAGAAAGGTGTCTTCACATTGGAACAGTCTAGGCGAATTCTCGCCGCCGCCAAAAATCATGGATTAAAACTTAAGGTTCATGCTGATGAGATGAGTCAGCTTGGCGGAGCTGAGCTTGCAGCTAACATGGACGCAATTTCAGCCGAGCACCTATTGTTTTCTTCAGACGTTGGCCTTAAAGCCATGGCTGAAAAAGGTGTAATTGCGGTTTTGCTTCCAGCTGCAGCCTTCAGCCTTATGGTTGGGCGTTATGCTGATGCGCGAAAAATGATTGACTTTGGTGTTCCAGTGGCTTTGGGAACGGATTTTAACCCAAGCTGTTGGATTGAAAATCAGCAATTGGTTATAGCTTTCGCATGCCACTTTATGAGGATGACGCCCGCCGAAGCCATAACCGCAGCGACAATTAATGCAGCGCATGCTATAGGAAGAGCGGATGAAGTTGGCAGTTTAGAGGTTGGTAAAAAGGCGGATATTATAGTTTTAAACGTGCCCAACCATGTTTTTCTAGGCTACCGCTTCGGCGTAAACCTCGTGGATAAAGTGATAAAAAATGGAAGGGTTGTTGTTGACGAGGAAACCAGCATAGCTGAAGCTGTTAAGTTTTTCAGCAAAGAATTAGAATAACCCTCCAACCATATTTACTTGTTAGGTGGAACTTGTTGTTGAAGCTGGAAAAACCCGTAAAATGTTTAACTGGTCCAGAATTGCACTGTAAAAACTGGCAGATTGAAGGAATCCTCAGAATGCTTTTTAATGTTGTTGACCCAGAGGTGGCCAAAGGCCCTGAAAGGCTTATTGTTTATGGGGGAACTGGAAAGGCGGCGCGGAACTGGGAATGTTTTGAGAAAATTGTTGAGACTCTAATGGAACTTGAACCAGACGAAACAATGCTCATTCAAAGCGGCAAACCAGTGGCAGTCTTCCAAACCCATGAGTGGGCGCCCAGAGCCCTAATCGTAAACGCCATGCTTGTGCCAAAATGGGCTACATGGGACTACTTCTATGAGCTGGAACAGAAAGGCCTCATCATGTTTGGACAGATGACTGCTGGTTCATGGGCATATATTGGCACCCAAGGCATTCTGCAAGGCACTTATGAGACTTTGGCAACAGCTGCCAAAGAACACTTTGGCGGCTCCCTACGTGGAAGACTTGTTTTAACAGCTGGTTTAGGCGAAATGGGCGGAGCCCAACCCTTAGCCGTCACAATGAATGATGGTGTTGCACTTGTTGTGGAAATTGATAAGCGGGCTATTGAAAGACGGATTAGGCATGGCTATCTGGAAACATGGACGGACGACTTGGATGAAGCGGTGAAAATGGCTTTGGCGGCTAAACGTGAAGGCATCCCAAAAAGCATAGGCTTGCTGGGCAACGCTGCCGAAGTCCATCCAGAACTCTTAAAAAGAGGCATAATTCCAGACGTTCTAACAGACCAGACCAGCGCCCACGACCCATTAAACGGCTATTACCCAGCTGGGCTTTCAAAAGAAGAAGCCGATTCGCTCCGAAAAAACAATCCAGAAGAATATTTGCAACGTGCCAGCGAAAGCATGCGCACCCAAGTTGAAGCCATGGTAAAAATGATGGAGAAAGGCGCTGTAACCTTCGAATACGGCAACAACCTCCGCCAACAAGCTTACAATGCTGGTTTTAAGGAAGCGTTTGCTTTCCCAGGCTTTGTTCAAAGGTATATCCGACCAATGTTCTGTGAAGGACGAGGACCCTTCCGCTGGACATCCCTTGTCGGCAACGCCGAAGACATCTACACGCTGGACAATGTTATTCTGAAAGAATTCTCCTATAATAGGGAGCTTTGCCGATGGATACGAAAGGCGAAGGAACAGGTTAAGTTTCAAGGTTTGCCAGCGCGGGTTTGTTGGCTAGGATTTGGTGAACGGGCGCATTTTGGAAAAATAATCAATGATATGGTGGCAAGCGGTAAGCTTTCCGGTCCAGTATGGATTGGAAGAGACCATTTAGACGGCGGAAGCGTAGCCTCGCCAAACCGTGAAACAGAAGGCATGATGGATGGAAGCGATGCGGTGGCAGACTGGCCAATACTAAATGCTTTGCTGAACGCTGTTGCCGGCGCTACCTGGGTTAGCGTCCACCACGGTGGAGGAGTAGGCATAGGCTACAGCATTCACGCTGGCATGTGCTTAGTGGCAGACGGCACAAAAAAAGCAGAAAAACGAGTGGTGGCGGTGCTAACAACAGACCCGGGCACAGCCATAGTTAGACATGCGGATGCTGGCTATGAAAAGGCAAAGAGAATAGCGAAAGAAAAGGGAA
>FMJZ01045790.1_pt1 | contig 20865 bp, 11 predicted proteins | sample 1987881 | NCBI WGS metagenome assembly FMJZ01 (sample SAMEA4378227, study PRJEB15110) | soil metagenome | biome: soil; feature: Field; material: Soil | place: India | collected 2015-03-11 | depth 0 m
GCCTTCGCCCGCTCACGCTCCACGCCCGCCTGTCCCAGCGCCGCCTGCGCCTCCCGCACCGCCGCGGCGAAGGTGAGCAGACACAGCATCTGGCGGGGGGTGAAGAGGTCGCCCCAGGTCTCGAACCCGAAATGCTGGGTATCCATCGAACGCGGGTTAGCTTCGATCGGCTCGCTCGGTACCGTTAGGCCTGTCTGCTGGCACAGCGCCTCGATCCGCTGGCGGATCGCCTCGTCGTCCGGCCAATACTCGGGGTGGTCATCCGCGGACAGGTATATCTTCCCCTGCCGGCCGGGCCGAGTACAGACGATGGACATCATCTGCTCGCCCATGCGCTTGGCGCGGCCTTCGGCCTTCACATAATCGCTGTCTGCCACGGTTCCGCAGAAGGGGCAGGTGGCGTTGCCGCCCCTAGAGCAGGCCGCAGGATCGAAGCCCAACCCTTTTTCCGTTGCGCTCTCGACCACCTCGAAGCGCACGCGTTTTTCTCCCCTGGGCGCGACCATACGAAGCGCCACATATCTCTTGGCCTTCTTGCACAGCCAGGTCTGGCGCACGAGCGGCACCGTCGCCCCGCACGTTGGGTTCTTGCAGCGCACGGTGCGCGTCCACAGATAGGCGACGGGTGTCAAATATCCAGGAGGTGTTTCCAGTGGCACAGGCATCTTGCCTGTGAAGTTATTGCCAGGCATCTTGCCTGTGGAGTCACTGCCAGGCATCTTGCCGGTGCATTCATAGAAGCCATCCCACTGCTCAGGGACCTCGCACAGGCCTTTCGCTACGGGATTGTTCCGGATGTAGTTCCACTTTTCCAAGAACTCTTCCTCATCCCGGACAATGCGATCAAAACTCTCATCCTGCCACACGCTTCCTTGGCGATGGAGTAGCTTATTGATTTCCTTTGCTGTGAATGACTTGAGCGAATGAAGGATGCTCGACAGCGGCCACCATTTGCCTTGCTCGATGTCGTGCGGCTGAAGCAACAGGTGGACGTGATCCGGCATGACCACGGCGGCCCAAAGGGTGTAACGCTGTCCGTCAAAGTGGCGGCAGGCGTCCAAGACAAGCTCTCTCGCCGCCCGATTCAGGTCAAGGCCAGCGGTCCGGAAGGTAACGAAATAGATGGAGCCGCCTGCTTGCCAATGAGGTAAATTCCTTCTGGTCACAAGCAGCTCACTCTGCACAGGCTGGAAGCCTGTGCCACCTTTGCCCTTCCACTGGGGATCGGGGATGAGGGGATAGAGATCGCCAATCTCCGCCTTGACCTTCTCAAGCACCCAGTTGCCCCAGTAGCGAACCTCTTCGGCAAGCCCACCCCAGGTCGTCTCACCCTTCGCATTCTTCGGCCCGGTCATACCGCGGGCGTTCGGGTCGGGCTTGCCGTACTTCTGCGGGTAAACCAGCGTGCAAAGCTCGATGATGTGGGCCACGGGATTGAGGTCCAGGGCGTAGGCCTCGCACCCGAGGCGCAGCGCCTCCAGTGGGATCGCCCCGCCGCCAGCGAACATGTCGAGGACCTTGGGCCGCGGCGCACGGCCCTCGATGATGTCCTCGACGGTGACCTTCTTGCCGGTCTCCTCGGTCAACCGCTCGGCGTGGGCTTCGAGGATGTGTCGTTGGGCTTCGTTGACCGCATCAGGGTTGCCCGGATACTTGCAGAGCCGCTCCACGAATTTCGCCGCGTTGGCCCGGCCCAGGCTCTGCTTCTTGTTGTCCGGCCCGTTCTCCGGGATAAACCGCGAGGCCGGCACCAGAGCCCCGTACACCGCAGCGCGGCACGCCACGAGGGGCCGCCGCGCCCACCACAGGTGCAGCGTGGAGATGTGGCCCTTGCGAACGGATTTCTCCCTCGAAGCCTCCTTGCTGATGGCCTCGATGGGCAAGTAGTCCTCGATGAGCCTACGGTCTTCGTTCATGTTTCATCCTCGACATACGTAATCACCTTGAGGCCACGGATGGACCGGTTCGCGAAATCCTTGTCGTGTGACAGCAAGGGAATCTTGCGGTGAACGGCAGTGGCTGCGATCCAGCAGTCTCCGGCTTCAAAGCGACGGCCCTCCTCTTTGCTCTGTTGCATCACTCTCGCCCACACCTGTGCAAGTTCGTAGTCATAAGGAATCACGAGAAAGCGTCGGACTAACGTATCGAGTTGTTGACGGGCCTTCTCTCCCCATCTGTTTGCCTCGGCCCATTCCCAGAGCTCGGCGACGCTCTGGAAACTAAGTGCCAGGATTTGATCTCTCATGTGCTTCTCGTACTTCTCCCGAAGCTCCGTGCCCCTCTTCTTGGGGTGAAGCAGGCTGGCTACCATGGTGTCGAGGAGCACGACGCTCATCGGCTATCATCCCCTTGTGCCATGCGGCGGCGAGCTGACCGCTCGTCGAGGATGTGGGCGAACATTCGATCCGGATCGTCATCTGCGGGCCATAGCTCACCGATGCTGTCCAGGTCCGTGGCAGGCTGGACTCCCTGGAGCTCTGCCAATTGCTCCAGCGGCAGGGAGGTCCAGAAGGGCACCTTGTGCAGTTCTTCCGTCATCGCCGTCTCCCCGAGTTCCTGTTCAAGGGGCAGGACCGACGCCACATGGAGTGTCCGTTCCTTGCCAGGCTCAACCACGGCTTCGCCGACCAGCCTGACCGTGCGAAGCCAGGCTTCGGGAAGGATCTCTAGGTGTTCGGGCTTGAAGATACAGAGCCATTTCGTGCCGTCCGGCTCCCACAGTCGGCCCTGCAACCCACGGTGGCCGTCCAGAACTTCCAGCCGGCCAATCTTTTCTACCTGCCGCTGCTCGACGGGCCTACCGAGCAGATTACGCACCTTCTCCCGCAAAGAGCGATCAAAAGTGATAGCGGGAACACCAGTCACCTGGATCGGCTGGAAGTGCACCGTATTGATGCCGCGCTCAAGGACCCTTCCCAGCAAGTCGCATGCGTGTAAAACTTTGGTGTCAAAGCCCGCTGGCATGGGCTGCGGGATGTCCAACGTCTGCGCGTCAATACGCGCCATACCATTGAGAAACGCTTTGACGCTCTCCTCACCCACGTACCCAAACAAGCTCATTTGGGCCGGCGGCTCGGCCAGTTCGACCTCCGCCACCGCACTCCCTGGCTTCCATCCCACAAGGAACAACTCACAGAGTTGTTCGATGTCCTTCTTCTTCCGCCCCTCTCCGATGGGTGATTCGCCGTAGAGCACCTGCCCGATGCGTTTCAGCACTTGTTGGGTGCGAAGGAGGATTCTAGCCAAGTCATTGGCGGACAGGCGCGCCTCGCCCACCCTGGGCCCATCTATCTTGATGGCAAGACCGGGACGACCGCGGGATTGTGACACTGGAAGCCAGCTAGTTTCGTCCATGGTCATTCTCCTCTCGCATTGCTGTGACCAGTATTTTCCCCGGGATCTCGAAGAGGTGCGCCGGTTGACGCACCTTGTTCTTGGGCACGCGCTAGCAAGCCTCTGCCTCCACCTGGAAAGCCGGTGGCACCAGATGAGAAAGGGCAGATGCTACCGGCGAAGCCAGTTCCTCGTAGAGCTCGGACCGGCCCTCCTTCAAGCGGGCCAAGGTGCTACGGATTGTTTGGTCCATGCTTATGCCCCCTCGTTGCCGACGGCCGCTACTAGAGCCTCTGCTGGAATCTCGAAAAACCGCGCCGCTACGATCTCGCGCTTGGCGTAATCCAGTCGCGCGGCGGGATTCTGAATGCGAACCAGCTCTGGGTTCGGGCTCAGCGGATCCCAGACCACGTAAAGCCAGTACGTCTCCGCCAACTGCTGCGCTTTGTACCATTCGTTGGTTGTCAACCGCACCGGCTGGCCGCGCATGCGGCCCTTGACCTCGATGCGCTTGACCACAACCTCGCCGGTGGCGGGGTCGGCGATGCGGTGGGCTCGGATGTCGAAACCAAGCTTCAGGTGGCCGACGCGCTCGATGCGGTCCTCGGGAAACCCCTCTTCCCGAAGCGCAGCCACGACCAGTTCTTCGGCGGCAAGCTCGCTTTGCTTTCGCAGGTTGGGATCGAGCTCGTCCACAAGGTCTGCCAACTGCGTTTCGGTGTCCATACCGGGTGCGAGGACAATCGCCGTGGCTACATGCCGCACGGGCCCCGTTCTAGCAACCTCCAACCTCCCAAGGCCGCTTAGCCGCTGCTCGCGTTGTCGTTGCAACTCGTCGACGTATTTCCGAGCTTCTTCCGCCGCAAGCTTGAACTCTGCCTTCGTGCTTGCTTCCCCCATGAGTGCCATCGCCCGCTCTTGGGCGCGTTTGATCCGAGCCTCGAAGGAACGCTCCAGGTACTCCCGGCAGATGCGGGCGAAGCGCTGGCGTTCTTGTTGGCAACGGGCGCGGCACTCGAGCTGGTAGGTGCCCTTTAAGTAATCCGAGGCTGCCTGGATATCTACAGGATCGACCGCGGAAGGGGGGCACGGGTGAGGAGGCAAATTCAGCAAGATGTCACACGGTACGATTTCGAAGACAGGCAACGAGCCGCTCCCACTGGTGGCATAACCCCCGTGTCTGTGCTCCCTCACCGCAACTAGCTCGCCGTGCAGCGGAACGTCGTTGCCCTTGGAGTCCTTGCCGCGGATGGAAATCTCGAAGAAGTGGAGCCGGTACGGTTCGGTCGCCAGTGGGTCCACGTAAAAACCGATCCCTCCCTGCAGGGCGGAAAGCTTCTCGTTGAGTTTCTCGTCCACCGCCGCGTAGAGTGGATGGCCTGGTCCCATCAGGACGGCATCGACGTGCGCGGGTTGCTCTAGGTGGTGCTTGTGGAAGGTGACCTTGCGGTACGATGGCTCCGGCTTCCCCAGCCGCTGCACTGACTTGAGCCGCTCGCTCCTTAGGTCGGCCGGCACGTACTCAATCCGCCACAGTCCGTCCGCTCTCGGCTCCACGCGCAGACCCACCTCCTTCGCCGCTGCAAGGAACTGCGCCTCGACGTACCGAGGCATGAGGCGCTTTTCCTCCACCTCCAGGTTACGGCGCTGAAAAGCGGTAAAGTCCACATGGCTGCGCGCGAGAGCGATGCCCGTGGCGTTTTCGTACTCCTTGAGCTTCAGCGGGTCGATCCGGTCGATCTGGTCGAGGTACTCGTCGAGCCGGCGCGGATCGTAGGCCGCTCCGCGCAGCATGTCGGCAAGGTTCACGTCGTTGAGGGACAGCACCTCGCCGATGACGTCGAACACGCGTCCCTCGAGGGCCTCGTTCATGGCCTCGAGCTTCTGAAGGAGGCGATGGAGGATGCGGCCCTCGACGATGGGCTCCCCGTCCTCGGAATCCGTGGCCACGAAGTTGAAGGCGTAGACGTCACGGTCCTGCCCGATACGGTGGATACGACCGAGCCGTTGCTCCAGGCGGGTGGGGTTCCACGGCATGTCGTAGTTGATCATCAAGTGGCAGAACTGCAGGTTAATGCCTTCGCCCGCCGCTTCGGTTGCCACACAAATCTGGGCTGTCGTACGGAACTGTTCTTGTGCGCGCTTGCGCTCGTGCGGGTTCATGCCGCCGTGGATCTCGCAGGTGCTGTAGCCCCAACGTTCGAGGTGCTCGCGGACATACGCAAGCGTGTCGCGGTGCTCGGTAAAGAGCAGGAGCTTACCGCGACCGTCCTTGAGTTCCGCGAACTGCGCCTCGCCCAGGCATTTCTTGAGCGCGGCCAACTTCGAGTCGCTCGCCAGCTCGCGTACTTTCCGGGCTTGCTCGACCAGATCCTCCAGGGCGGAGATCTCCGCGCGCAGTTGGTCGAGCTCCAGCGCCCCAGTGTATTCGTCAATGAGCCGATCGCGGACCTCCTCGTCGAGGTCATCCTCTTCTTGCTCCGCATCGGGCAGGCGGCCTTGGAGGGCGGCGAGGCGTTTGGCCCGCTGTGCGGGTGGAAGCCCCTCCAACTCGTCGAGCAACTCCTGCTGCTTCCTGAGCCGCCGCTTGAGCGACTCGTGGATAGCGCAGGTGGAGCTTACTACGCGTCGCTGGAGAACAGTACGGGTAAGCGCTGCCGACGACCGTCGCTGTCCGGTCTGTTGGGGGATGAACTGGTTGATGTAGGCCGTAACCGCCTTGTAGAGAGCATACTCCTCGCTGCTGAGGCGGAAGGTTACGGTCTGCACGTGGCGGTCAGGGAACAGCCGCTTCCCGTTCAGATCGCGCAGGTCTTCTTTGAGGCGGCGCAGGCACCAGGGTGACGTTTTCCCGAGCTTCAACACGTCTCTTCGAATCGCGCTTGCCTCTTGCGCTAGACGATGCGGCTCGGGGAAGAGATCCGAATCGAGTAAGCGAAGAAAATGGGCGAACCGATCTTCGTCGCCGTGGTGGGGCGTTGCGGTCAAGAGCAGCACATGATCGGCGGCTTCGCAAAGGCGCTTGGCTAATTGGTAGCGCTTGGTTTCAGCCACTTCCGCGCTACGCCCGGAGTAAGATTTGGTGTACGCCGAGCACTTGTGGGCCTCGTCGATGATCACCAAGTCCCAGCGCTGCTGCCACACGCGCTCCCGAACATCGTCTTGCTTGGCGTAGTCGATGGAGGCGATCACCTGGGATGAGCGTTGCCACGGGTTGGTGAGTTGCTGCTGGTCCACGGCAGCAAAGATGATGTCGAACGATTCGCCGAACCAGCGAAGCATCTCGTCCTGCCACTGGATTGTGAGCGGAGCGGGGCAAAGGATGAGCACCCGCTCGATGGCTTCTCGCAGCTTTAGTTCCTTGATGAGGAGGCCGGCCATGATGGTCTTGCCCGCCCCTGGGTCGTCGGCAAGGAGAAACCGCAGGCGGGGTTGTGGCAACATGGCCTGGTAGACCGCCTCGATCTGGTGGGGAAGGGTACGGATGCCGGAGAGGCTGACGGCGAACTGGCGGTCGTGAGCATAGGCCAGGCGAATCCGGGCAGATTCGACCAGCAATCGAAGTTGTTCCGCATCGGCGGGCTTGGTGGCGGGTGAGGCGGCGGGCTGTTCCTCGCTGCCAAGGAGGAGTGCCGCTTCGTTAGGCGAGATTACCGCCTCCTCGAGACTGCCGTCGGGCAGGCGGACCCGGCACTCATACCCCGCGGAGCCATCTGCACCCAGCGCGCGCACTTCCTCAAGCAGCACGGGAACGTCAAAGTGCCCGGGGAGAAAGACCTGCCGCCCGATCCGGGCTGAAAGCCGATTATCAGCCATGCTCGCTTGGTTTCCTTTTCGGCATTCTTGCCTCTGCCGCGTGGCCGTACTGCGGAGCAGTGACCCACCGTGCTCGCCTCGCCTCCGTCGTACTGCCCGCCGGCAAGAAATCTCCGGCGCCGCTGACCTTTGCCCGCTTGCGCCTCTCCCAGAGGGCAAAGCGAAGTCGGTGGACAACGCGACGACCCGCGGTGGCCCTAGCATGCACCCAGTGCTGGGCGGAACGCTTGGCCAGCTTTGGCGGGCTGGCGACGTCGCCCCTATCGACCCAGCCTTCTTCGAAGAAAGGAACCATCGTCTGTGATACCCCCACGCATCGCGAGAGCCGGGTTTCCGACTATGAGGTATCGCGGAAGTATGAGAAAATTTGGCGGGTCGGTCAACCAACTTCTTACCGCACCGTGTCTCTACCGAGGAGGGCCGTGGCCCCCTGCCGGTGAAGCGACGACGGCCCAAGAACTCGGGAAGCCATGCACCACAACAAGAAAAACCGGTCTCCTTTGGGCACCAGCACCCAGAGTGGCTCGCCGTGCCGATCGGTGGTGCTGGCGGTTGGATGGGGCGCATGTGGCGGCGCCACCGTGGCCGACTGCAGCGTGGGGTGGCTTTGCTGAGCGAGACCCTGGGTACCTCGAGGATCTCGGGGCGTAACACGATCGTTGCAGCAGGCTCGTTAGCCAAAAAGGAAATCCCACTGGGGCTCGGATCCTGCGGGTAAAAATCGGGCCGAAGGGGCGCGCTTGCCTCTAGCTCCTTGGCTCCGCGAGAGGTCGGGCCGTGTTCTGTGCTTGCTGCTCTTCCAAAGAACCAGCGAAGAGAAGGAGTTAGCGCACCACGACGCTTTTGATGTTGGTGAATTCGCGGATCCCGTAAACTCCGAGTTCTCGTCCGTAGCCGGAGTGCTTCACGCCGCCGAAAGGTAGGCGGGGATCGGAGTGCACTACGTCGTTGATGTGCACGGCACCCACGTCGAGCCGCGCTGCGAGTGCCTCTGCACGCTTGCGGTTGCGGCTCCAAATGGCCGCGCCCAGTCCGTAGCGGCTGGCGTTGGCCAGGTGCACGGCGTGGTCAGCGTCGCGGGCAACGATGACCGCAGCCACTGGCCCGAACACCTCTTCGTCGAATGCCGGCATTCCGGGCCTCACCGCGGTGAGAACGGTTGGTGGGTAGAAAAACCCGGGCCGATCCAACGGCTTACCACCGAGTTCCACTTTGGCGCCCAGTCGGACCGACTCTTCCACTTGCCGGTGCAACGTTGCCACAAGGTCGGCTCGGGCTAGCGGACCAATGCGCGTGTCAGCGTCGAACGGATCGCCCACCTTGCAGGCTTCCATCGCAGCAACGAATGCTGGAAGAAACTCGCGGTAAACTGCCCGCTCCACGATGATCCGTTTTGCCGCAATGCAACTTTGGCCTGAGTTGATGGTGCGCGCTTCGGCGGCGGCCTTGGCCGCGCTCTCGATGGCTGCGTCGGCCAAGACGAGGAACGCGTCGGCACCACCGAGTTCGAGCACGCACTTCTTGACGTGTTGCCCGGCGAGCGAGGCAACGGCCTGACCCGCTCGCTCGCTTCCGGTCAGGGTTACGGCCGCCACTCGGGGATCGCTGATCAGGCGCCCCACGCGTTCGTTTTCGACCAGCACGACTTGGAAAAGCCCGTTCTCGGCCCCTGCCCGCCGCCAAAGCGCCTGGATGGCAAGCGCACACAGGGTAACGTTGGCTGCATGCTTGAGGACCACGGTGTTGCCCGCCACCACCGCACCGGCAGCAAAGCGGAACACCTGCCAAAAGGGAAAATTCCAGGGCATGATGGCCAGGATCACCCCGAGGGGGTCGAACCGCACATAGCTCCGATTGGCCTCGGTGCTCACCTCTTCCGGCGCAAGAAAGCGCGGCCCGTGTTCGGCGTAGTATTCACAAACCCAGGCGCATTTCTCGATTTCTGCGCGCGCTTGCCCGATCGGTTTCCCCATCTCGCGCACGATGAGGCGCGCCAGCGCATCGCGCTGGCGACGCAACTCGGCGCCCACGCGGCCCACGAGCTGAGCGCGGCGCGCGATTGGCTGCTCCCGCCAGTGCCCAGCATACTTCCGGGCTTGGGCCAAAATGCGTTCCACCCTTGCGTCGGAGTACGGCTCGAACGTGCGCAACACCTTACCCGTACTAGGGCATACTGACGTGAAGACCATACTTGCCCCTTAGCCACCGCGCTGGCCTGGCTTCCAGGCCAGCCGACGCTTGGAAGAGGGACTTTGCGCAAGGCTTGCCTTCGATGTTGCCTTTGCTGTCAACCGGGGCGGAGGCGACAAAGCGTGGTCAGGCGTGGGTGGCAGCGGCGGGAAGGCGCCAGACGCACTGCTCGCAACAGCGCTCTCCGGCTGCCCGCAAGGAGCACCACCGCACGGTGCGGACAACAATTCCACTGCGGCGCTGCTCGAGTAGGTCGACGCGAGCTGACTCCTTTCGCACTGGGCAAACGAGGCTGACCACGAACCGCCGGTCTGGCGTGGTGTCCGTATCGCGCATGAGATAGAACGCTAGCACCATTAACCCCATGACCACCGTGGTCAGCAAAGCCACCAACACGCCTGCATCGATCGCTGTCATGGCGAGGTACCTCTAGAACGAATTCGACATGCGTTAGCACCGAGCGTGCCTCCACACGCCGGCCGAGGCATCGGTGCCGGGCAAGACCCGCTTTCCGAAAGGCGCGAAAGACGAAATCCTGACTTCGCCCTCGTCGGAAGCAAGCGTTGGGTCGGGGATCGGCCACTCACTCCTACCTAGCCCGCCTGCGGTGGTCGATCCCCTTGGCCGGCGGGCAAGGGGACTAGCAAAGCCGAGAGGACGTGTGGCAAATTGCAAACTGCTAAGTGGGCAGGGCGACATGAGCCTAAAGTTGTACCGCAGCAATCGGTTGGAAACGCTGGCCGAGAAGCTTTGCGAACTACTCGAGCGCTTACCGCGCCACCCCACCGAACGGCTCACCATTGTCGTTCCCGGCAGCGGGATGGACCAGTGGCTTTCCATGCAACTTGCGGCGCACTTTGGCGTATGCGCCAATGCCCACTTTCCGTTTCCGAGGAACTACTTCGAGTCGCTTTTCGCGGCCGTAGGCTTGCCTGCAACGGAGGGCGAGAGTGCGTACCATCCGCGCAACCTCGCGTGGGCCATTGCCGCGGAACTCGAAAGCTTGCTCCCGCAGCCCGCGTTCGAGCCGGTACGCTGCTACCTGGAGCAAGCGGAGCAGGCGGGTTTGCGCAGCGAGCCGGGCAAATGCTCGAGCGCTTACATGACCCTTTGCCGCCGCTTAGGGGAGTTGTTCGACTACTACGTGGTTTACCGGCCGGAGTGGATCCACCAGTGGGCCGCAGGATATGTCGCCCCCGATGATTGGCAAGCGATCCTCTGGCGCGCAGTGGTTCGCCGGCTCGGTGAGCGGCACTTTACTGCTTGCGCCCGGCAATGGGTGGAGCTGTTGCAGTCGCCAGGGAATGCGAACCTGCCCCCTGTGGCCCTGGTATTCGGGGTGACCCACCTGCCCCCGTTGTATGTCAGCCTCTTCGCGGCGCTGGCTCGGCGGATCGACGTGCACTTGTTCGTGCCCAGTCCCTCGCCGGAATACTGGGCGGAGATTCGTTCTCGGCGCCAATATTGGCGAGAGCAGCTCGAGCATTGGGGTGCTTTGGAAGGGAGCGAAGACGAGTTCCAAGCATACGAGGGCAATCCGCTGCTCGCTTCGCTTGGTCGCGTCGGCCGAGAATTCCAGGCTTTGGTGGAAAGCTCCTGGGATTACGAAGAGGTCGCGTGTTACGTACCGCCTGCCGGTGAGTCGGCGCTGCAGGTGCTGCAGGCCGATGTGTTTCATTTGCGGAGCCGGCCGAGCCCGGAAGCGCCGGCCTTAGCTCTTTCCCCCACGGACCGTTCTATTCGCGTTCACTCCTGCCACAGCCCGCTGCGGGAGCTCGAAGTACTGCACGACCAACTGCGCAGCTTGTTGGAAGAGGATCCGACCCTGCAGCCCGAAGACATCGTGGTCCTCTGCCCGGATTTGCAAACGTATGGCCCGCTCATCGATGCCGTGTTTGGCAGCGACCGGGAAGCGCCGCACCACATCCCCTACACGGTTGCCGACCGTGCCCTGCGCGCGAGCGACCCGGCCATCGATGCCTTCTTCACCATCATCGAGCTGCTCCAGGGCCGAGTGTCGGCGAGCGAACTCTTGAGTTTGTTGGGATGCGAACCGGTGCGCGAGCACTTCGGGTTCACTTCGCTGGATTTGGAAATGGCTCGGAGGTGGCTTGCCGACGTAGGGGTGCGGTGGGGTATCGACGGACGACACCGCCAAAACTTTGGCTACCCGAATTTCGAAGAGCACAGTTGGGCCTTTGCCCTGCGGCGCTTGCTTCTCGGGGTGGCGATGCCGCCGGATCCGACTCGGCTGTTCGCTGGAGTGTCGCCGTATCCCGAAGCCGAAGCCGAAGGGGCCCAATTTGCTGGAAAGCTCGCCGAACTTTGCGAGCGATTGTTCGCTTTGCGACCCGTTCTGCAACAAACTCACCGCGTGCAAGAATGGGCGAAGCTCTTAGACCGGATACGGCAGGACTTCATCGCCGAGACCGATGCTTACGCCTACGCGCACCGCCAGCTCCGCGATGCCTTGTCTCTTCTCGCCAAAGGGGCGAGCGACGGCGGCTTTGACGGGGAGGTGCCGCTCGAGGCTGTGATGCCGTGGTTATTGGCCGCGCTCGAGGAACGATCGAGCGCCTTTGGCTTCCTGCGCGGCGGGGTCAACTTTTGTGCCTTGCGACTGGCCCGGTGCATTCCGGCGCGGGTCGTTTGCTTGATCGGCTTGCACGACGCAAGCTTTCCGCGCTCCGAGCCTGCGTCGCCCATGAACCAGGCGGTGCAGCGACGCCGGCTTGGCGACCCCGACCGCCGTGAAGAAGACCGCTTTTTGTTTTTGCAAGCATTGCTTGCGGCCCGCGATCATTTCTTCGTCACGTACGCGGGCCGCGACATCCGAAACAACAGTGAGCGCCCGCCAGCGGTCGTCGTGGAGGAGTTGTTCGACGCTGTGGATCGTACCTTTGTGCCTCCGGTACCAGGTAGCCGCGCGCGCGAACTGCTTTGGGTCCGGCATCCTTTGCAGCCGTTCAGTCCCCAGTATTTCACGGGTCAGCCGGAACTCGTGAGTTTCTCGGCAACGCTGTGCGCGGGCGCTCGGCAATTGTTCGGCCCGCGACACGCGCCAGCACGGCCGGTAGTGGACCTTTTGCCCCCACCGCGAGAATGCGTCGTGACGGTGGAACAACTGGCCTCGTGGGTGGAGCATGCCCCGCTTGCTTTTTTGCAGCAGCGACTTGGTGTGTACCTCGGTGCGGAAAGCGAAGGCCCGGAGGACGAACTGCCACTGGACATGGATGCCCTCGCTACGTGGAAGGCGGGCACGCAATTTCTGGAGCTGCGCGCGAAAGGTGTGGCGCCGGAAGGGACGTACGATGTGCTGCGGGCGATGGGTTCCTTGCCGCCGGGGCGGCTGGGTCGGGTACTTTGGGAGCGAGTGTGCACAATGGCAGAGTCGCTGTGGGCGCTCGTGTCTCCCTTTGCCCGAGAGCAACGGCTTCCACCCGTAGACTTGGATTTGCCGATTGGAGAGTGGAGCGTGAGCGGCAGCTTGCGACGCGTTTGGCCTAAGGGGCAGGTGATTTGGACGTTCTCGCGCCTGCACGCCAACGTGATGATGCGCGCCTGGGTGAGTCACCTGGCCTTGTGCGCCGCACGTTCCCGGGGCGACCGGCAATTGCCCGGATCGACCTTCCTGATTGGGCGTAGCCAGAGGGACGAACCGCAGCTTCTCGAGTTTACGCCCTGCGCCGAGGCGATGGAACTTCTCTCAGACCTTGTCGCCCTGTATGAGCTTGGGCTTCGTTACCCGCTGCCCCTCGTTGCCCGGCCCGCTGCGGAATTCCTCGAGCGCGTTGCCCAGGGCAAACCAGAGGCGGAGGCACGAAGTCGGGCCGAGCAGGCACTGCAAGGGGATTGGCAGCAAAATGTGCCGGAGCGTCACAAACTGGCGTACCTGCTCCTTTACCGGTCGATGAGCCCGAGCTTGAGCGATTTGGAAGCAGACCTGCCCGCAACGATTCCATCGTTTTCCGTGCTGGCGGAGCGAGTGCTCCGAATCATGGAGCGCTACGTGTGCCAGGCACAGGAGCAAGCAAACCCAGCCCAGGAGGGGCGTTTCGACTCATGAGCCAGCGCCCTCCGCTGCTCGAGCCCCTGGAAGTGCCGCTGCATGGCTGCTCGCTGATCGAAGCAAGCGCCGGCACCGGCAAAACATACACGATCACCACCCTCTACTTGCGCTTGTTGCTCGAACGGGAGCTGCGGGTGGAACAAGTGCTGGTCGTTACCTTTACCAATGCCGCCACCGCGGAACTGCGTGAGCGTTTGCGTAGCCGTGTAGCGCTGCTGCTCGAGGCAATGGAAGGCAAGTGCGTCAACGATGCCGAGGTGACCGCTCTGGCAAGCAGCCGGCTGAAAGCTGGCGCAGCGGAGCGCGACCGCACCCGGCTTCGCGCTGCTCTTTACAACTTCGACCTTGCCCCGATCCACACGATCCACAGCTTTTGCCAGCGGGTGTTGCAGCAGTACGCATTCGAGGGAGGTCGGGTTTTCACTGCCGAACTCTCGCCCGACAGCGAACGCTCCATCGAAGCGGCGGTTACCGGCTATTGGCTCGATGCCATCGAACGCGCCCCCGAGGATGCGCCCTTCCTCGCCCCGCGCACGAAAAAGGATGGCGACCCCATTCCCGGCTTACTCGAGCCCGAGGCGCGTGAGGCCTTGCTCGAGCTCGCACGCTGGCAACGGCGCTGCCCAGACTTGCAGTTGTTGTGGCCTCTCGGGGCGACACCGAAGGAAGAAGCATGGCGCGAATTCTTGCAACGGGGGTTGGAACACGTCGAGCAGTGGCTTCGCCGCGAGCGTCAGCAGCGCGGTGTGCGGACTTTCGATGACCTCCTGCAAGAGCTGCGCGATGCGTTGCGCGCACCTCGAGGAGAGGAGTTGGCGGCGTTCATCCGCCGCCAGTTTCCTGCCGCACTGATCGACGAGTTCCAGGACACGGACCCGGTCCAGTACGAGATTTTCCACCGCATTTACGGGGGCGAAAACGACTGCTCCTTGTTTCTTATTGGGGACCCGAAGCAGGCCATTTACGCATTTCGGGGGGCCGATGTGTTCGCCTACCTGCGCGCGAAGCGGGATGCGACTCGATTTTACACCCTGGTCCGCAATCACCGTTCAGCAGCCGGGTTGGTCAGGGCGGTGAACGTGCTGTTCTCCCGCCAGCGTCATCCGTTCTTGATCGACGGCATTGAATTTTATCCGGCAGAGCCAGCTCTGGACGAGGTTGCTGGCGCGGGGCTCGAAATTGTGTTCGTGCCCGCTGCGCCCAAGCAATCGCCAACGAAGCAATGGGCGGAGAAGCACGTACCGCAGCACGTCGCGGTCGACATTCATGCCCTTGTGGCCAGTGGCGCCGAATTTGGCAGCGAGCGGGTCACCTACTCCAGCGTTGCCGTGTTGTGCCGCACGAACCGGCAAGCGGCCATGGTTCAGCAGGTGCTGCGAAAGGCAGGCATTCCCTCGGCACTGGAAAGCGAATCGAGCGTGTTCGATACCCCGGAGGCCGCCGAGCTCGAACTGATCTTGGCAGCACTGCTGCAGCCAACGAGCACGGGCAAGGTGAGGGCGGCACTGGCGACCTCGACACTGGGCCGCACCGCAGCGGAAATTGCTGCGCTCGACGAGAACGATCGCCAATCCGACGAGTGGGCCCAGCGATTTTTCCAGTGGGGCGAATCGTGGCGGCGGGGCGGCGTGCTCCAAGCGTTGCAGCAGGTATTCGACGAGCTGGAAGTGATCCAACGCTTGCTGCTGCGCATCGATGGCGAACGCTGCGTGACCAACTTGCGCCACCTAGCGGAGTTGCTGCACCAAGCGGCAACGGAAAAACGGCTGCCTCCGGAAGAATTGTTCCAGTGGCTCGCAGCGATGCGCCGGGAACCGGCGCTGCGCTTGTCGGACCGTGGTCTCGGCGAGGCGCAACAACTTCGCCTGGAAAGCGACGAGCAAGCGGTGAAGATCGTTACCATCCACAAAAGCAAGGGATTGCAATATCCGATCGTGTTTTGCCCGTTCCTGTGGGACAACCCGAGTCCAAACACCCATCGCTTCATCTTGATGCACGAGCCCGACACCGGCGACTTGGTCGCCGACTTGCGTTCGCCGCCGGCCGCGGAGTCGCTCCGGCGAGCCACGGTGGAATCCCGGGCCGAAGCAAGGCGCCTTCTGTACGTAGCCCTTACCCGCGCGCGCTACCGTTGCGTCGTTTACTGGGGAGCATTCACCAGCGCCCACGAGTCGCCCCTGGCCGGATTGTTGCACCCCGCATTGGAGCTTCCGTGGTCGAGCCGTCCTCCTGGTCGCACCCGTAGCGCAAAACTGAACGAAGAGTCGGTGAAGGCGGACCTCGAAGCTCTGGCTCGCGACGCCCACGGCTATATTTGGGTGCGCCCGGCCAACACTGGTCGCCACCGTATGGCCGAACCTCACCGAAGTTCGGCCACCCTCGAACTCGGTTTCCGCCAGCCTCGCCGTCGCTTCGACGAAGTCCGCTGGCAGGTGGCCAGTTTCTCTACGCTGGCGCACGGTGGCGCCGAGTTTTCCTCCCCTAGTCGCGAAGGTTACGACCACGATGGTATCGGGCAGCGGCCCGTGGAAAGGGAGTTACCTGCGGACGACGAAACCGCGTGGTTGCACCGCCTCCAGCCTGGCGCCCGTACCGGGGAGTGGCTGCACGCGTTGTTGGAAAAGCTGGATTTCACCTGCCCGATGGTGGATCAACGGCGCCTTTTGGCAGAAGCTCTCGAGGCTGCACAGGTGGCGCTCTCTCCGGAAGAACTGGCGCACGGGCTGCAAGCGATCGTGGATACGCCGCTTACGGCAGACCTTCGTCTGCGCGACATCCCGCTCGAACGCCGGCTCAACGAGCTGGATTTCTTCCTGCCAGCCGATGCTTCGGGTCGGAGAGGTATCGTGGCGCAGGACCTAGCCGATGTGTTCGCCGCTCATGGGCAGTCGCTGCTGGTGCGTCGCTACGCAGAGGAAATTGCCCGTTTGCCGTTCGCGCGGTGGCGCGGCTTTTTGAAAGGCTACATTGATTTGGTTTTCGAGCACCGAGGCCGTTGGTACGTGGTGGACTACAAGTCCAACGATCTTGGTCCTCGTGCTGAGGACTACGCGAGCAGCCGGCTCGAAGTGCCGATGGCCGCGCATCATTATTTGCTTCAGTACCATTTGTACACCGTTGCGGTGCATCGGTTCTTGCAAGCGACGCTCGTGGGTTACGACTACGAAACGCACTTTGGCGGAGTGTTCTACCTTTTCTTGCGCGGAATGTCGCCGAGCAATCCCGCGGGCACTGGGGTGTATTTCGACCGGCCGCCAGCCGAACTGGTAGAAACACTGGCGGAACTGTTGACCGGGAAGAGGCGGGCAGATGAACGGTAACTTCGTGGATTCCGGCGAAGTTCTCGATCGGCAGTTGGCACGGGCGTTGGCGGAATTGAGTGGCGACACGACTCCCGAAGTACAACAAGCCACGGCCCTCTTGTCGGCGGCGGTACGAAGCGGCCACGTGTGCTTAGACTTGTGGCGGCCACCAGCCCTGGCAACGGCGGAGGATGCGCTCGAAGGGCAAGCGCCGGATTGGGACCCTCGCGATTGGCTTGCCGCGTTGCGGGGCAGTCGTTTGGTCGGTTCGGGGGACGGAGACACGCCGTTGGTCCTCGATGCGTCAGGCCGGCTCTACCTCCGTCGCTACTGGGAGTATGAACGCCAAGTGGCGGCGTCGTTGAAGGAGCGTGCCCTCGCTTGCGACGACCGCCCGCTTTCGCCGGTTGTCCGTCAGCTCGTGCGGGAACTGTTTACCGAACCCGGCGGCGAACCTCGCGAGCCCAACTGGCAACAAGTGGCGGCGCTGGTCGCTTTGCGCCGGAAGCTTTGCGTGATCACCGGTGGGCCAGGAACCGGGAAAACGTACTCGGTCGCCAACGTGCTGGCACTCCTGTTTGCCCAAGCGCAAGAGCGCGGGCAACGCCGCCCCCGAGTGGAGTTGTTGGCCCCCACGGGCAAAGCAGCGCAACGCTTGAGCGAGTCGTTGCAGGCAAACAAGGAAAAAATCCGCGCCCTTGCTCAGGCACGCGCGTTGACGTCGATTGCCGAGGCTGCCGAGGCCATTCCGACCGAGGCCAAGACGATTCATCGTTGCCTCGGCGTGGTTGGCGAATCTTCGGTTCGTTTTTATCACAACGCCGACAACCCTCTGGCCGTGGATGTGGTGGTGGTCGACGAATCGTCGATGATCGACCTCAGTTTGATGGCTCACCTCCTTGCCGCTTTACCCGCCCACGCGCGGTTGGTGCTGGTAGGCGACGAAAACCAGTTGGCCTCGGTAGAAGCGGGCTCCGTGCTCGGCGACATTTGCAACCTTGGCGCGCACAGCACGTTTTCCCGTGCGCAGTGGGAGTGGCTCGAGCGCGAAACCGGCGGTTCCGTTGCTGTTCCGGGCGATGCTCCCGCGAGCAGTGGCTTGTGGGACTGCATCGTGCGCTTGCGGCGGAACTTCCGTTACGGTGCTTACAGCGGGATTGGGCGCCTCGCTGATGCCATTTGCCGCGGCGATGCTTCGGCGGCATGGCAGGCACTGCACAGTAACGATGGCTCCGTCCGTGCAGCCGCGCCGCTATGGCCGCGGCAGCTCAGTGCGGAGCTGAGACAGTCGTGCCGCGAGCAATTCGCCTCGTATATTCGGGAGAGCGATGCGCAGGCGCGATTGCGCGAGTTTGGCAAGTTTCGGGTGCTCTGCGCGAACCGCAGCGGACCGGTGGGCGTGTCTTTCTTGAACCAGGCCATCGAGTGGGAACTCGAAGGAGCTGGCTTGCTGCAAAACACGCGAGAGCGTTGGTACGACGCCCGGCCGGTGTTGGTAACGGAAAACAACTACTGGGTTCGACTGTTCAATGGCGACCTTGGCATCGTCATGGCCCAGGGCAAGCAAGCACCGAGGGTGGTGTTTCCAGGCTCGCGCTTAGGCGAAGTGCGCGAGCTTGCGCCCGGACGCCTACCCGAGCACGAGACCGCCTTTGCCATGACCATTCACAAAAGTCAGGGAAGCGAGTTCGATGTCGTCGAAGTGATTCTGCCTCGGCTAGGATCTCCGTTGCTGACACGGGAGCTGCTTTACACGGCGGTAACCCGTGCCAAGAGCTCGGTTCGAGTGCATGCCGACCAGGCTACGTTCGAGCAGGCCGTGAACCAACGGATCCAACGCTCTTCGGGCCTTCGCGATGCACTGTGGGGTTAGAGCACATCGGGAGAAGAACTGCGCTTCGCTTCCCCGGCTTTAGCGGCGTTGCTAGAGAGCCGGCGTGCCGTTGCTCGAAGTGCGCGATTTGCGGGTGAGTTTCTTCACGCCCCGCGGTGAAGTGCGAGCCGTCGATGGGGTGAGCTTGACCATCGACGAAGGGGAGACCTTTGGACTCGTGGGCGAATCGGGCTGCGGAAAAACCGTCACGGCGCTGAGCATCTTGCGCTTGCTCGATGGCAACGGGCGGATCGTGGGCGGGGAAATTACCTTCGCCGGGCGCAACCTGCTGGCGTTGGACGAAGAAGCGATGCGCAGCCTTCGCGGGGAGCAGATTGCCATGATTTTCCAGGAGCCGATGACGGCGCTGAACCCCGTGCTGACGGTGGGCTACCAAATTGGCGAGGTGCTGGAGGTGCATCGTGGTGCGAGTCGCAAAGAAGCGCGAGCGCAAGCCATCGAGATGCTGCGGTTGGTGGAAATCCCCGAGCCGGAGCGGCGCGTGGATGCGTACCCGCACCAGTTGAGCGGCGGAATGCGCCAGCGGGTGATGATTGCCATGGCGCTCGTGTGTCGCCCACGACTGCTCATTGCCGACGAGCCGACCACAGCTCTGGATGTGACGATCCAAGCGCAGATTCTGGATTTGCTCGGGCATTTGCAAGAGCGGTTCGGCATGGCGGTGTTGTTCGTCACCCACGACCTGGGTGTGGTTGCCGAGCGAGCGCGCCGTGTCGCAGTGATGTATGCCGGCCGTATCGTCGAGCAGGCGCCAACGGAAGAACTCTTTCGGCGGCCGTTGCATCCGTACACGCGCGGGCTGTTGCGCTCGATCCCGCGGCCCGGTGTGCGCCAGAGACGTCTGGAAGCGATTCCGGGTACGGTGCCGAATCCGTTGGCCCTACCGTCTGGCTGCCGTTTTCGCGATCGGTGCAGCTACGCAATCGGGCGCTGCGCTGAGGTGGATCCGTTGCTGGCGGCGGTGCGTGGCGAGTCGCACCGCGTTGCCTGTATCCGTGCCGAGGAATTTGTGCAGTGAGGGACGGCGCGAACAGCAACAACGCCGAATGGCTGGTGGAAGCGCGCGGGCTGGTCAAGCACTTTCCGGTGCGCCGGGTTTGGGGTCGTGCGCGGGAGTTCGTGCGCGCAGTGGATGGGGTCGATCTGTTCGTGCGGCCTGGGGAAACCTTGGGTGTGGCGGGAGAGTCGGGATGTGGCAAATCCACCTTGGGCCGGCTGTTGCTGCGTTTGCTCGAGCCGACTGCCGGGGAGATTCGTTTTCAGGGCGAGGATTTGTTGGCGTTGCGCGGGCGGGAGTTGCGGCGGCGGCGGCGGTGGATGCAAATCATTTTTCAAGATCCGTACGGCTCCCTCAATCCCCGCATGCGGGTTGGCGACATTGTCGGTGAAGGGCTGGACATTCACGGCCTGGCCAAGGGACGGGAGCGAAAGGAGCGGGTGCTTGCGCTGCTGGAACGTGTGGGGCTTCCGCGCGATGCATACGACCGTTACCCGCACGAGTTCAGCGGTGGCCAACGGCAACGCATCGGCATCGCGCGGGCGTTGGCCGTGGAGCCCTGCTTTATCGTGGCCGACGAGCCGGTATCGGCGCTCGACGTGTCGATCCAGGCGCAGATCGTCAACCTGTTGCAGGATCTGCAGGAGGAGCGGGGGTTAACCTACCTCTTCATTACCCACGATTTGCGGTTGGTGGAGCACATCAGTCACCGAGTGGCCGTGATGTACTTGGGGCAAATCGTGGAACTGGCGCCCGCAGAAGAATTGTACCGCAACCCACATCACCCCTATACGCGGGCCCTGTTGTCGGCCGTGCCTGAGCCAGATCCCGAGCGGCGACGTGAACGCATCATTTTGCCTGGTGACGTCCCGAGCCCCATAGCACCTCCGCGCGGGTGCCGTTTCCATCCGCGCTGTCCGTTTGCCGAGGACCGCTGCCGTGTGGAGGCGCCGGCGTTGGTGGGAAATTCCAGCGGGCACGCTGTGGCTTGTCATGTGTTTCCTGTGAGGTAGGCCTGCGGACGGGGACGTGTGCGGTCCCTGGAGGGTGGTCGACCTCCTCGCGCACCCAGGCGCCACCCTGTAGGGGCGCACGGCAGTGCGCCCTTGCCTCCACCACCACGTGCGTTGCCAACCCGGCCGAAACGCCACCGGCATGGCGCAGAACACATGTGTTCGGGCGATGTGCCGACGGGGACGTTTGCGGTCCCGGGAGGGTGTCGCGGTGGCATCGCTGACGCGATGCCCGCGAAAGCATGGCTTTC
>FMJZ01000414.1_pt1 | contig 20849 bp, 19 predicted proteins | sample 1987881 | NCBI WGS metagenome assembly FMJZ01 (sample SAMEA4378227, study PRJEB15110) | soil metagenome | biome: soil; feature: Field; material: Soil | place: India | collected 2015-03-11 | depth 0 m
CCGAGAGCTGGTGCGAGCTGATAAAGAGCGTCTTGCCCTGCGCGCGCAGCTCCAGAATCAGGTCGCGGATATCGATGTGCGCAATCGGGTCCAGCCCCGCGGTTGGCTCGTCCAGAATCAGCAGTTCGGGGTCGTTGATTAAGCACTGCGCCAAGCCGATTCGCTGGAGCATGCCCTTGGAGTAGGTGCGCAACGGCTGGTTCGCCGCGCGGGAAAGTCCTACCCGATCCAGCAGCGCGTCCACGCGCTTGGAGCGCTCAGGCTCCGGAATTCCGAACAGGCGCGCGTAGAAGTGCAAAATCTCGCGCCCTGTCATATAGTCATAAAAGTAGGGGTTTTCGGGCAGGTAGCTGATTTTATAGTGGTTCTGGGGGTCGCCCGCGGGGCGTCCCAGCACATACGCCTCGCCGCTGGTGGGGTAAATAATGCCCAGCAGCACCTTGATGGTGGTCGTCTTCCCTGCGCCGTTCGGTCCCAGAAAGCCGAAAATCTCGCCTCGATGGACCTCTAAGTTCAGATTCTTCACGGCATCCACAGGCTGCTGGCTCCACAGCCCCGAATACCGTTTGGTCAGATTGTTTATTTTGATCGCGTACTCGCTCATCAAAAGACCTCCTCGTTATGAATGCGAAAAACGCTCGGCGGAGATTATACCCTATCGGCGCATCGGGGGCGTCTGTCGCTTAGGGCAGATATGCATCGTTGTGACTCTCGGTCATCGCGGCAAGGGCATAATTGCACAGGTACAAAAGGTCCGTTGGAGCGCGCAAGTTGTAGCCGAGGCGAGCCGGCTTTGTTTTACAGGAACGGCTTCAGTCATCTGGCGTAAGCATTAGTGCAACTTGCCCGCTCGTTTTCATGAAGAGCCCCTATAAACGGACCGCTCTGGCAAGCTGCCCAATAGAAGAGCTACTTTTTCATCCCAGGAGACGAGGGATTTGGAGATATTCGCGCTTCAGGAGTCGCCGAGTCAGAAGCCCACGAACACCCCCAGTTCATCGCGGCTCCCCACCCATTTGGCACAAAAGTTGCTGTAGTTCCCATGTGGCAGTGATGACATGAAGGGAGAGCCTTTTCAGCCTTAGAATAGAGCGGAGTGGAACGGATGCAAACGGAAAGGAGTTAGAGAAAACTGCCTTTATGGGAAAGGGAGTCGGCGGGGACAGGGCATGATCGCGCTGTCCCCGCTTCGTTTTCTAAGCCGCAGGCTGCTGGATTCCCCCGGGATGAGGCAGCTGCGCCAGCACCTCTTCGAGGCTGGTAATCCCTGCCAGCACTTTCTGGCGGGCGTCTTCTTCCATCGGGAAGAGGGTCTCGGCGCAGGCGGTGCGAAGCCGCTCGCTATCCGCGTGCTGGGCGATTAATCGGCGAGCCTCATCGTTCACCACGAAGAGTTCATAAAGCCCCACACGCCCCCGATAGCCAATCTGATTGCACTCCGGGCACCCTCTGGGTTCCCACACCTGAAGCCGCTGATGGCCCCAGCGTGAGCAGAAAGCGCCTGTTTCCACCGTAGCGCTCTGTTTGCAATGAGGGCAGAGTCGGCGCACCAGTCGCTGTGCCAGCACGCCCGTCAGCGCGGAGTTAATCAGAAATGGTGGAATGCCCATATCCATCAGGCGGGCGGGCGCGCTGGTGGCGTCGTTGGTGTGCAGGGTTGCCAGCACCAGATGCCCCGTCATCGCCGCGCGGCAGGCAATCTCGGCGGTTTCCGTGTCGCGAATCTCGCCCACCAGCACCACATCGGGGTCCTGACGCAGAATCGCCCGCAGCTGATTGGCGAAGGTCAGCCCGGCTCGCTCGTTGACCTGCGACTGCCCGACGCCTTCCAGCGTGTATTCCACAGGGTCTTCACAGGTCAAGATGTTTCGCCTATCGGAACGCAGGTGTTGCAACAGCGCATAGAGTGTCGTGCTTTTGCCTGCGCCTGTGGGACCCGTTACTAAAATCATCCCCCACGGGCGCGCGGCGAGCGCTGTCAGGTTCTGTTGCACTTCGGCGGGCATGCCGAGCTGCTCCAGCGTCATCAACGATTTGGCGCGATCCAGCAGGCGCACCACAATTCGCTCGCCAAACACGGTGGGAAGTGAGGAAACGCGCGCATCAATTTTGCTCTCGCCAAAGCGCACGGTGAAGCGTCCATCCTGCGGGCGTCGACGGTCAGCAATATCCATCTCGCCCATCAGCTTCACACGCGCCAGCACCGACGCCTGTAAACTGCGCGGAATCGTGCGCACAGGATACAGCACGCCATCAATCCGATACCGCACCTGCAGGCGGTTCTCCATCGGCTCAAAATGGACATCGCTGGCGCCCTTCTCCACCGCCTCAAACAGAATCGTGTTCACCAGACGAATAATGGGCGGCTGGTGAATCGTCTCCTGAATCTGGGAGAGGTCCTCTATGTCCGCCTCCCAGAGTTCCTCCGTTGCGGTCTCGGTATGGAAAATTTCTTCCTGAACGCCGTAAATCTGGGCGATTGCGTGCAAAATGCGCTCTGGAGGGGCATAGTGAATCTCCAGATTCATGCCTGTGGTCTGGCGCAGCAGGTCTATCGCCTCAATGTTGTTGGGGTCCGCCATCGCGATGACCAGTGTGTTGCCCTGTTTGCGCACGGGAACAACGAAGTGGCGCGAGGCGAGCTCCACGCCAATCAGGTGGCGGAGCGCGCGCGCCTGCTCTATTGTTGCGTCGTCCAGCGGCTCATAGGGCGCATCATACTGCGCCGCCTGCGCTTTATAATAATCCTCGCGGGTCAGGTAGCCCAGCTCGATCAGTGTCTCGCCCAGTCGCTTGCCTGTGGTGCGCTGAATCTCCAGCGCTTCCTGCAGCTGCTGGGGGGTAATCAACCCCATCTGTACCAGCCATTCGCCCAATCGCTTCGTGCCGTACATAGTCCCTCCTGGCAGGAATTATCGGCATGGATGGCGAATCTAATCAGTGGCTTGGGATGCGCTTGAAAACACAATTCGCTATAGAGGAGGTCATGAATGTATCAGCCGAACCGATTATTGACTGCGCCGATTCATAAGTGTCTTGTAGAAGTGTTAAAAGTGGAAGAAGATATGGAGTTGCTCTTACGCCCAGCGCGTCGCTTTCTGTTTCACAACCTGTATCGTCCGAGTATGTTCGTGCCAGAGTTTAACAAGCCGTGTTTCGGGGTGCTGAGCCTGCGAAGCGACATGGAGAAGCGCCCGCTGATGGTGATTGAAACCGAGCCGCAGCTCAGTGAAGCCCTGCGCCAGTGCTATCGCGAGTGCGAAATCCTCTGGCTGGAGGTGTTTGAAGGACCCGCTGGCATCCACATGCAGGGTGAAAACATGGGCATTCGGCTGGAGCTCAGCACGCCGATTGCTTATCTGAATGTTGCCATCCGGGCACCCCTGGCATGGGTTGCCGAGCGACGCCAGCGCAACTATATCGCGCAGGGGCGCCTGATCCAGAGCTTTCATGAACGCTTGCTCCGCGAAGCGCTGGACCTGCTCGCCGAGCGCTACCCCATCGAGTGCCACCATCAGGTTCCGTTCGGCTTTGTTACGGGCTACCGCGCCAACATGCTACCCCAGATTGCCCGTTCCGCCGTGGATGCGGTGCTGCTCTTCCGGTATGAGTTCAACAGCGACGGCGTGGTGCTGCTGCCGATTAACCTGAACCTGCATAATGCCCATGTCGCCAACGAGCAGACCGCCGAGAAAGATCGGCTGATTACCCAGTTCGCTCAGGAGATTGGCATGCCACTGTTGACCATCCGCGCCGCCGAACAGCCCGATGCCTACATCTTCACCGCGACGGCGCTGGATATCAAACCTATCACCGTGATCGGGCGCGCCCCTGCCGACTGGGCGAACGCAATTGCGCCCTTTGTAGAGGCAGTAATTGAAGCGCTGAATCAACCGGGCTTTGGGGTATAATCCTTATCGGAGGTCAACAATGAGCAAGATTGGGTTGATTCTGGCTCTGGCAGCACTGATTGGCGCGGGCGCCGCCGCAATTCTGGTGGGCGCGAGCTCTTCTTCCAGCGCTTCTGCGGCGGTGGTCAAAAGTTCTGGTAAATCGTGCTGCGACGGGCACTGAGGTCGCTGGGGGGGTGAGCGGCGCTTACCCCCTTGCTTGCTTGAAATATGGCTCTGACGAAAGCCATCGTGCCGATGGCGGGGTTAGGCACGCGCCTGTACCCTGTGAGTGTGGTGTTGCCAAAGGGGTTGATGCCGTTCGTGCTGGCGGACGGCAGGCTCGTCACGGGGCTTCAACTGATTGCCGAGTCGTTGCTCAACGCAGGCATCGAGCAAATCGGGGTGGTGGTCTCGCCCGAAACACAGCCGCTTTATGAACAGTTTTTAGAGGGTGGGGGCGCTTTATACGCAGCCGCACGCGAACGACGCCCCGCTATGCAGCAAGCGTTTGAGGCGGTTCGGCGCGTTGCAGAGCGCATCACCCTGATTCCGCAGGCGGAGCTGCACGGCTTGGGACACGCCATCTGGTGCGCCCGCGAGTTTGCAGGGGGTGAGCCTGTGCTGGTGGCGCTGGGCGACCATATCCCACTCCAAAACGGCGAAGCGTTGCCTGCGGCACAGCTCATTGAAGCGTACACCCAGCTGCAGTGCCCTCTCTATGCTGTCCATACCGTTCCCCTGCCCAAGGTTTCCCTGTACGGCATTCTTAAGGGACGCCCCACGGAACACCCACGCCTGTACGCGCTGGAAACCGTAGTGGAAAAGCCCTCTCCGGAAGTCGCTCAGCAGTCGCTTCACACGCCCGGTCTGCCTGCTGACCAGTTTTTTGCCCACTATGGTCTCTATGCGTTTCCGAGTCTGTTCTGGGAAGTTCAAGCACAGCTCGCGGAAGAGTACCGCCAGTGGGGACGCGAATGGTACCTCGTGGATGCCCAGCAGCGGTTGACGACCCAGACGCCCGCCTACCTGCTTCATGTGGAAGGCGAGTGCCTCGATTTCGGCACGCCCGAAGAGTACCGCCACGCCTTTTGTGTGCTGGCAGAGCGAGGAGGCAAGCGGAATGCATAAACGGCACTATGAATGGCGTGGGCAGCCGCTGGAGTTCACACTCCAGCCGCTCGGCAAGGGCTGGAAACTAACCCTGCCTGAGGGTTCCATCCTGGAGGTTGAAGAGGCGCGCGCCGAAGGCTCCATGCTGATTCTGCGCCTTTCCAGCACGGTGTGGCGAATCCCTTGCTGGATTACGGCAGACGAGGTTCAGTTGATGTGGTGTGGAAGCCTGTACCGCTTTCCCCGCCCCCGCGCGGCGTCTGTGCCCGCTCACACAGCGGCGGAAGGCTCCCTCACCGCGCCAATGCCAGGGCTGATTACGCGCGTTTTTGTGCAGGTCGGGCAGGCGGTCAAAGCGGGCGACCGCCTGTTGGTTCTGGAAGCGATGAAGACCGAGCAGGCACTCCGCGCCCCCTTCGACGGCGTTGTGCAACAACTCAACGCCCGCGAAGGAGAAATCGTTCAGGAAGGTACAATTCTGGTAGAGATTATGCCGAGACCCCATGAAGAAAGCGAGGATGTCTGAAGAGTTCCTTCGTTACCCTGAGACCACAGCAAATGAGGTGTGAACGCCATGCCGAGAGCGGTTGTTACAGGAGGCGCCGGGTTTATTGGCTCCCACTTGACCGAGCGACTTGTACGCGAGGGGTGGGAAGTAATCGTTATCGACAACTTGCTGACAGGTCAGCGCCGTAATATCGAACCGCTGGAGCGCGACTACCCCGTCCAATTCGTTGAACATGACATTCGTTTCCCGTTGCGTCTTGATGGCGCTGTAGATTATGTGTTTCACCTTGCCTCTCCCGCCAGCCCCGTTGACTTTGTGCGCCACCCCTTCGAGACTCTGACGGTCGGCTCGCACGGTACGGAAAATGCGCTGAACCTCGCTCTGGAAAAAGGCGCGAAGTTTCTCTTCGCCTCCACTTCGGAGGTCTATGGCGACCCGCTGGTGCATCCCCAATCGGAAGATTACTGGGGGAATGTGAACCCCATAGGGGTGCGCGGGGTCTACGATGAGGCGAAGCGCTATGCGGAGTCGCTGGTGATGGCTTATCATCGCTATAAGGGCGCCGACACCCGTATCGTGCGCATTTTCAATACCTATGGAGAGCGGATGCGCCTCGACGATGGGCGTGTTGTGCCCAACTTTATCTGCCAAGCACTTCGGGGCGAGCCGATAACGGTCTACGGCGACGGGAGTCAGACACGCAGCTTCTGCTATGTGGCAGACCTTGTGGAAGGCATCTGGCGTTTAGCCCATACGGATTATCACCTGCCTGTGAATCTGGGCAATCCCCAGGAGAACACGATTCTGGAGTTTGCGCAGCTCATCAAAGAAATCACGCAAAGCCCCAGTCCGATCGAGTTCCGTGAGTTCCTGACGCCTGACGATCCGCGTCGCCGTTGCCCCGACATCACCCGTGCGCGTGAGTTACTGGGATGGGAGCCGCGCGTGCCCTTACGTGAGGGACTTCAACGCACAATCGCGTATTTCCGCGCTTCGCTTGATGTATAGCAGCAGACTTCTATTCATCGGGCGTATGCACTGGGGTTCTGGGAAGTTCGCCGCCCCGATGCCGCGCCTGCAGGGACTCCTTAAGCATCTGCACGACTTCGCGAATCTCGGCTCGGCTGGCAGGAAGGAGCAAAACTGCAAGCCCCAGCAGCCCCCAAAACCCTACAAACGGCATAAGGAGCGCCAGCCCCAAGCCAGTTGCCCAGACCAGATTCATGCCGTATTCCACTCCGCCCAGGTACCGTCGGGTGGCGGTGTGCATCATCCAATGGGGGACGGCATGCGCCAGCGCCAGCGCCAGGCAGAATCCAATCACGGTGTCCCCACCCTTATCAAAGGAAACCAGTAAGTACCCCAGCAATACGCTGAAGACCATGTACGCGATATTTGTCCACAAAGCAATCTGAGTTCGGCCTCTGACAATCAGGAGTTGGTTCTGGGCGCCGAAGATGGCGAAAAAGAGGTTACTGACTGCAAGAATGCTAAACGCACGCAGAACAAGGGGTATATCCCACTTATCACCGAAGATGCGCTGGAGCAGAGGATCCCCCACAAGGAGAAACAGAAAACAAAAAGCGAAAGTGCCCACAAGCTGGGCTTGTGCCGAAAGACGCCCCAGGCGAAGCAGTCTCGAGGGATTATCCTGGACTCTGGCATAAAGGGGAACGCTCAAGCGTGCGATGGCGTCTCGCACGAATCCGACAGTATTCAGAATGCGCTGGGCAATCGCGTAGTGCCCAACGGCTTGCGCGCCTCCCAGGGGCAGAAGCACCAGCGCGGGCAACAGCTGGCGCAGGTGAAATGACAAGCCCACCGACGCCAGCATCAAACTGTTGCGCATCAGGTCCCGAATCAGGGCTGTGTCATAGACCCAGCGCGGACGATATCGAGCCGACGCATAGGCACCTCCCCACAGCACCACCTGTCCTGCCCAGAACGCCCCCACAAAAGCCCAGACGCCATAGCCCTTAAACGCCAGCACAATCCCGACAGTATAATATAACAGCTGCGAACTTACCTCGATAGAGGCGACGGCGCGGTAATTCAGTGCCCGTTCCAGCAAAACCATGGGAATGTTCGCTGTCATCGCCAGCGGCACGCCCAGGCAAAGCGCCAACAGAGTCCACAAAAGGAGCGGGTTGAAGAGGGACAGATGCAGCGCGACGCCCAACGCGCCGCAGACAAGCCCTGTGAGTATTAATGAAGCCGCCAGAAGCCAGCAAAACGCCTGATGAAAGACCTCCATCGGGGTCTCCATCCGTACTCGGAGCAGGTACATTTTGATGCCCGATTCGCCCAAGATTGTCAGGTAGCTGAAAATACCGTATGCGGCTGCGTAAACACCGTAGCCTTCAGGACCGACGAGGCGCGTCATAAAAAGCAGTCCAAACAAGCCTGCCACGACCGAAAACGCCTGCCTGAAGACAAGATAAACCGCGCCGCGTACAGCCTGATGTCGTGTGCCGGACGGTTTCGAACTCACAGCGGAATTGTACCCCCGAGCCAGGCTACACGCCTTTCACAGAGCGCGAACCCGATTGCGCCATGTGATGAGATCGCTTACGCTCCCCAGGTGAACCCAGCCTGCCAGCAGCCGTCGCCACGCACCTAACTCCTGATAGCAATACACAGCGGTGGACGGCCATTCGTACGCCATCTCGTAGTTGTGGTGGTACATCAGAGCGCCCGCGCGCAACCATGCGTTCCACATTAATCCTCCGATTTGATACCCTAAAAGTCGGGCGAACAGCAAATCGGGCGACTCGCCTGCCGTGCCGAAACCCATATTCAGCGCCAGCGCCTCGCGCGTTACCCGCTGCCCATAATCAAAAGAACCACTGAAAAGCACATCATAAGAGTCGAGCATCTCGATGCCGTAGCGCCGCACGAACGGATCGCGGCTGTACGGGTTAGGGCTCATCAGGCGCGTGGAGCGCCCTACTATACACGAACCTGTCCAGAAACGGATGGCACGCACGGGGGTCTCCTCCCGCAAAAAGCGCAGGTAGCGATCTGTATACTGGTTATTCGCGAAATTGAGATAGCGATGGCGCCCACACCAGCTGTCCGCAAAGCCCATACCACGCATCTCATCCAGCGTGCCTTTCCAGTGCGCCCGAAAGGCAGCGGGAGACGAGAAGTCGCGAAAGGTTCCGTAAGGATTGGTCCAGCTCGTTGCACTCCCACCCCCGACAGTATCTTCAATGACCCAGCGGTGGTCATGCCATGCGCAGGGAAAGCAGCCTGCCTGCTCGTCGACAAGTATTTGATGGATCTGCGCCAGATAGGTGTTGCGCGTGCGGGCAAAACGGTGCAGATAATACTGGTCGTAAGTGATATTGTTGAGCGCATGGGTCGTGCAGCCGTTTTGCACCACCAGCCCTGTGGCATGGCAGAAGTTGCGTAGCCACTGGAAGCTTTGAAGATAGACACTATAATCGCTATCGGTGTCGATGCCCGCAGGTAGTCGGCTACAGGGATGGTCAATGTCCGCGCTCCATGGGCGGCTCCATTCGGGATCCGCTTCCTCATTCACCATAATCCATGGCAATACCCATACAGAGCGGTCGAGAGTGATTCCCGTGTTGGGCAGAAAGTAGCGATTGTGCCAGCGCGCAATATAGACATGCTGGGCGTCAGGATGCAGCTCAGGGTCTGGGCGCAAAAGCACTTGCAAGTTTGGGTTGCTTTCATCTACCCGCAGGGCGTGTATCACTCCGCTTACGGTATTCACATAGCTGGCGACATGCACCTTGATTCCCGACTGCACCCAGACAGCGCGGCGTCCTATCAATTTGACCTGGGTTGGCGCGCCGTCTATCGGCGTCAGCCCCAATCCCCCTGTGGCGGGTGTGCCCGCCGTACCCTGAGGCACCTGATAGCCACAGAAATAGATGGGTTTATCGCCAGCGGAATAGTTCACCCACCCCAGCACAGGCTGGCTGGAAGTGACGCCCGAGAGCAAGGGCACAATCCCCACATCATACCGACTGTTGAAGAAGCTCTTACTCACATTGCCCGCGACAATAATATCCGCGTTCACACCCCACAACCGCAGTGCGGACTGCCATGCCTTCGCGGCACGCAAGTTGTTCGCGTAGAGCGAACTGCTCGTGTTATTGGTTGGGATAATTAGTGCCACCCGTTTTCGAGCCATCGTCTCTCTCCAGAGCAATTATAACCCATTTTCGAGTGTGTTTGGCTCTCCGCGCCCGATACCGTAGTAATAGAACCCCAGCTTGCGCATGCGCTGGGGGTCGTACAGGTTGCGCCCATCAAAAAGGTTGGGCTGGCGCATCAGGCTTTTGATGCGCTCAAAGTTAAGCTGCTTGAACTCGTTCCACTCGGTAACCAGCGCCAGTGCGTCGGCGCCCTCGGCGACTTCGTAGGCGTTGCGGCAGTAAGTGATGTGCGGATAGAGCGCCTGCATGTTCGGCATCGCCACGGGGTCGTAGGCGCGCACAGTGGCTCCTTCCTGCAAGAGGTAGCGAATAATCTCGATGGAGCGCGCCTCGCGAATGTCGTCGGTGTTCGGCTTGAACGCCAGCCCCAGCAAGCCGACCGTTTTGCCCTGCAGTCCGCCCAGGCGCTCCGCGATGCGCTGCACAAACTGGCGCGGGCGCGAGTCGTTAATCGTCAGAATCATCTGATACAGGGTTGGATCCAGCCCGTAGCGCTGGACACTATGCGCGAACGCTTTGACATCTTTAGGAAAGCATGAGCCGCCGAATCCCAGCCCCGCCTGCAGAAAATGCGGACCGATGCGTGAGTCGTAGCCCATCGCCTTGGCGACCTGCACCACATCGGCGCCGACACGCTCACAAAGGTCGGCAATCGCATTAATGTACGAAATCTTGAGCGCCAGAAAGGTATTCGAGGCGTACTTAATCACTTCGGCGGTGGGCAGGTTCGTGATAAGCATGGGGCGCTCTAACGGGGCATAGAGTTCCACAATCTTCATCGCCGCGCGGGGATTGTCCGTGCCAATCACGATGCGCTCCGGATAGAGCGTGTCATGCACCGCGGACCCCTCGCGTAAAAATTCTGGATTAGACACCACATCGAACTCGTGTGGTTCGCGGCGATACTGCTCGATAATGCGTCGCACTCTGTCGCCTGTGCCGACCGGCACCGTGGATTTGTTGACGATAATCTTATAGCCGTTCAACGATTCCCCAATCACCCGCGCCACTTCGTCTACATACTTCAGGTCGGGTTCGCCCGTTTCGGTGGGGGGCGTGCCGACCGTAATAAAAATCACTTCCGATTCGCGCACGGCCGCGGCTAAATCGGTTGTGGCGCGAATGCGCCCCTCCTCCAGATTGCGCTGGAGCATCTCATCCAGCCCCGGCTCATAAATCGGCGCACGCCCTTTGTTGATGGCATCCACTTTGGCGGGGTCTATGTCGACGCAAATCACTTCGTTGCCGAGGTCTGCAAAGACTACCCCCGTTACTAAGCCTACATAGCCTGTTCCAGCTACCGCGATTTTCATGGCATCTCCTCTCGGATAATTATCGGTCAGAGGCGTACCAACCCTGCACCCTATAGTGTACCTGACAGCAGGAAGGTGGCTCGTTATGTCAAATTCCCTACCCTATGCGTTGGCTGAGCGGAGCGTGGCTCTGGCTGCTCACTCTGGCAGCGTGGGGTCAAACTCTCACAATCCAGGCAAAAAGCGCGGTGCTGCTGGAAGTCCGCACGGGTCAGGTGCTTTATGCGAAAAACGCACACTTGCGTTTGCCCCCTGCCAGCCTCACCAAGATGATGACCGCCCTGGTGACGATTGAGCATGCCGCGCTGAACGACACCGTAACTGCCTCCAAACGCGCGGTAGAGACGCCTGCCAGCTCAATGCATCTGAAAGAAGGCGAACAGGTGTCCGTGCGCGATTTACTCTATGCCCTGTTGCTACGCTCTGCCAACGATGCCGCGGTCGCGCTCGCAGAACATGTGGGCGGCTCGGTAGAGCAGTTCGCCCGCATGATGAACGAAAAAGCACAGGCGCTTGGGGCAAAAAACACGCATTTCACCAATCCCCACGGCTTGCACGAACCCGATCACTATTCGACGGCATATGACCTCGCCCTGGTTGCACGCGCCTTCATGGAAAACGAAACCCTGCGCACTATCGTCCAGCAACGGTATCACATCGTGCAACGCTCGATGAATCAGGAGGACCTCTGGATGGTGAACAAAGCCAAATTCCTGCAGATGTACCCCTATGCTGAAGGCATCAAAACGGGCTACACGCGCCCTGCAGGGTTCTGCTTCGCAGGTTCTGCCAGCAAGGGCGGGCGCCGGCTGATTGCCGTCGTGCTGAACAGTCCCCAGCGCGAACAGGACACGATTGCGTTAATGGAATACGGCTTCAACGAATGGGTACCGCTGGAATATGGCGCTACGAACAGGGTGGTTGGGCACGCTCCTGTAGCGCAGGGGCGACAGGCAAACGCGCCCGTGGGGTTAGCACAGCCTGCCTGCTGGGTGGTGCCGGCGCATCATCGCGCCCAATACCGATGGGTACTGGCAGTTTCCCCTCTTCAAGCGCCCGTGGCGCAGAACCAGTTAGCGGGCTGGCTCTTGCTCAAACGCGGAGAAACAGTGGTTTACCGAGTGCCTCTGAAAACGCTCAGCGCAGTGGAGGCTCGCTCCACGACCTATGCCTCCGTGTGGGCGGCTCTAACGCCGATAGGCGCGCTGGGGATACTGGCATGGCGATGGCGCACGGCGCGTCAGCGCAACCGAATCGTTTTGCATCGTCGTGTCGGGCGATGGGGCTAATATCCTATCGGGAATGAAAATGGGCTATAATATACACCGAGATGTGGAACAACCCCTTTAGAGGGACAGGCTGATGAGAGTAAGCGTTTTCGGGCTGGGCTATGTGGGCGCTGTGACCTCTGCATGCTTCGCGAAAGAGGGGCACTCCGTGATTGGGGTGGATGTGGACCCCTACAAGCTAAGGCTCGTTCAGGAAGGGCGCGCCCCTATTGTTGAAGCCAATCTGGAGCCATTTTTGCAAGAAGGGGTTCGTTCCGGGCGTCTGCGCGTTACCGATTCTACAGAGGCAGCCGTCCACGAGTCGGATATTTCCCTCATCTGTGTCGGCACGCCCAGCAAAGAAAACGGCGATCTGACGACGACCTATCTGGAGCGTGTGGCGGAGCAAATTGGACAAGCACTCCGCACAAAAGAGGGTTATCATATTGTGGTGGTACGCAGCACCGTCCTTCCTGGCACCACCGAAGAGATTGTGCTGCCGATTCTGGAAGAGGCATCGGGCAAGCGCGTGAATGAAGGTTTTGGTTTAGGGGTCAATCCAGAGTTTCTGCGCGAGGGCACTGCAATTGCCGACTTCTATGACCCTCCCTTCACGATTGTGGGCGCTCATCGCCCTGAAGACGCCGAGACCATCGCTCAGCTCTATGAGGGCGTCAAAGCACAGCTTTTTCTGACCAATATCCGTACGGCAGAAATGATTAAGTATGCTTGCAACGCTTTCCATGCGGTCAAAATCACCTTTGCGAACGAGATTGGCATGCTGTGCAAGGCAGAAGGTGTGGACAGCCACGAGGTGATGCGCATCTTCTGTGCAGACACCAAGCTGAATATTTCAGCACGCTACCTGACCCCTGGCTTCGCCTTTGGCGGTTCGTGCTTGCCAAAAGATTTGCGAGCGCTTACCTACCGCGCCCGCTCCAACGATGTTACCCTGCCGATGCTGGAAAGCGTATTGCCCAGCAACCGATTGCAGATTGAGCAGGCAGTCAAGCTGGTGGTGCGCCAGCGCAAACGCCGAATCGGGCTGTTTGGGCTTTCGTTCAAGCCCGGCACTGACGATTTGCGCGAAAGCCCGCTGGTGGAACTGGCGGAACAGCTCATCGGCAAGGGCTACAAGCTGCTGATTCACGACCCGAATGTATGCTATGCCGCGCTCCATGGCTCCAATAAAGCCTATATTGAGCGCGAAATTCCCCATATCCGCGAAATTCTGCGCGACAATCCGGACGAAGTGGTCCAGCACGCGGAGTTGCTGATTATCGGGCATCTCTCCGCCGACTTGCGCGAAAGCCTTCCGGCAAAGGTGCGGGAAGGGCAGGTCGTAGTAGACTTAGCCCGCGCCTTCCATCCTGACCAAATAAGAGGTGAGTACATTGGACTCTACTGGTAAGTGCAAAGGGAGAATCCTGATCCTGGTGGAGAACCTGCCTGTGCCGATGGATCGGCGGGTATGGTTGGAATCGCTGGCGCTGACGGAGGCAGGCTATGAGGTTTCGGTCATCTCCCCACGCCCTGACGGGGAGCCAGAGTATTTAGAGTTAGAAGGAGTTCACCTCTACCGCTACCCGATGCCCCCACCCACCAAAAGCGTGGTGAGCTTCTTTTATGAGTTCATCTACTGCTGGCTGCAGACATGGCGTTTGACGCGCCGTGTCTGGAAGGAGCGCGGCATCGATGTGATTCATACCTGCAATCCGCCCGATACCTTCTGGACCATCGGGCGGTGGTACAAACGGAAAGGGGTAAAGTTCGTGTTTGACCAGCACGACCTTTGCCCCGAGTTGTACGAGTCGCGCTTCGGGCGGCGTGGCATCCTGCACAGGGGCTTGCTGTGGCTGGAAAAACAGACCTACCGCACGGCGGACGGCGTGATTGCCCCCAACGAGTCGTATCGGCGCGTGGCGATGGAGCGCGGCGGCATCCCACCCGAAAAGATTGCGGTGGTGCGGAGCGGTCCGCTCGCCAGCCGCTTCCAGCGCGTGGAGCCTGACCCCTCCCTCAAATGCGGACACAAATATATGGGGGTCTATCTGGGCGTGATGGGCGCGCAGGACGGGGTGGACTACCTGTTGCATGCCATCCACCATGTGGTCTACACTTTCGGGCACCATGACACGCTGTTTGTGTTGATTGGCGGCGGCGACATGTATCCTGACCTGGTAAGGATGAGCGAAGCGCTGAAGCTCACCGACCATGTGAAGTTTACAGGGCGCATCCCCGACGACGAGCTGCTACGCTACTTCAGCACCGCCGACATTGCGCTGGCGCCTGACCCGCTCAATCCGCTGAACGATGTCTCCACCATGAACAAGGTGATTGAGTATATGGCGGTGGGGCTGCCGATTGTCTCGTTTGACCTGAAAGAGTCACGCTATTCCGCGCAGGAGGCGGCGGTGTATGTCGTCAACAACGATGAGCGCGCGTTTGCGCAGGCGATTCTTGAGCTGCTGAACGACCCGGAACGACGCCAGCGCATGGGCGAGTACGGGCGAAAGCGGTTTCTGGAGTGCCTCAGCTGGGAACACAGTAAGCAGAAACTGGTGGAGTTTTATGACCGCCTGCTGGGGCATCTGCCTGCGACACAAAGCCGCTCCGAGAAAGTTAAGTAGAGGAGGCTCCGATGGCGCGACTCACTCTGGTGTACAGTGGGGATTTTCAGGGCTACCCGATGGGGGGCGTGCTGGAGTATGTGAAGAACTTCGCCCGCTACGCCCCTGTGGAACTGCGTATCGTGGGGCTGACCCTGAACCCTGCAACACCGATTGGTGAGTGGACGACGGTGCGCCTCAAGGATGTGGAGCGCCCCTTCCTGCCGATTCTGTATGTAGACGAGGCACGCCAGCAGCGCTCGCGTATCCCGCTGAACTATCGCTTCGTGCGCGCGCTCAAAGCGTATCGTGCCCGCTACTGGGAGCCAGACACGGTGTTCTACATCCAGCGTGCCGAACACGGGCTGGCGTTTCTCCGCCTCCCTAACCCGCTTTATTTCAACACCCACGGGCAATCCGCCTTTTTTGAGAAGTGGACCACCCACCCGCTGTTCCGCTGGCGCTGGTTCCGCGCGTGGTTTTACCGTACCGAAGCGCGCGTGATTCGGCGTGCGCAGGGCGTGTTTGTGATTAGCCCTGCAGACTATGAGTATTACGCAAACCGCTTCCCCGAACAGCGCGAGAAAATCCACTTCATCCCGCTGGGGATTGAGACCGAAGAGTACCTGCCGCCAAGAGAGCGCGCTGGGGAACCGCCCACGATTTTGTTCGTAGGAAGATTAGACGCCTCCAAAGGGCTGGATCTGTTGATTGCAGGCTTTGCCGAGTTGCGCAAGCGCATGCCGACGGCGCGACTGATTCTGGTCGGCGGTTCACAGGATTACAACCCGATGGAGGCGCAGGTGAAAGCATGGATTGAGCAGTACGGCGTTCATGAGGGTGTGGAGATGACGGGTTTAATCCCACGCGAGGCGATTATAGCCTACTATCACAAAGCGCATGTGTTCACGCTGACTTCTCACTGGGAAGGGCTACCGACGGCGCTGCTGGAAGCAATGGCATGTGGGCTTCCGGCAGTGGTTACCGCTGTGGGTGGCATGCCCAGCGTGGTCAAAGACGACCAGAACGGTTATGTCCTTTTGGAGCGCGATCCTGCCCAGCTGGCACAGCTGCTGGAGCGGGCGTACCACGAGCGCGAGCGTCTGGGCACAGAAGCCCGACGCACCGCCGAGCGGTACTCCATTCGCCAGCATGCTTATCAGGTATGCCAGCAGATGGGTCTGGTGGAGGACGCGCCCACAGCAAAGGTGCGGGAGCAGGCATGTTAACAGGTCATTCAACGCCGCAGGTAGGGGAGACAGGGCAGGCACGGCGCGTGTTGCTCGTGCTGGAGAATCTGCCCGTGCCCCACGATCGTCGCATGTGGCAGGTCGCCACCTCGCTCAGGCGGGCAGGCTACCATGTCTCGGTCATCTCGCCACGCCCCCCTGAAGACCCCGAATACTGTGAACTGGAAGGGATTCACCTCTATCGCTACCCGATGCTGCCCCCAACCCACAGTGTCGGCAACTTTATTCGGGAGGCGTTCTACTGTCTGTGGCATACCTTCCGCCTCAGCCGCCGCGTCGAAAAAGAGCAGGGCTTCGATGTGTTCCATGTGGGCAACCCGCTCGATATTTTCTGGCCGCTGGGACTGTATTACAAGCTGCGAGGCAAAAAGTTTGTCTACGAGCATCGCGACCTCTGCCCCGAACTCTATGAGGTGCGCTTCAAAAAGCGGGGACTATTTTATCACCTGCAGGTGCTGTTTGAACGGCGCTCCTATCAACTGGCGGATATGATTATCGAGATGAACGAGTCGTACCGCCAGAACGCGCTGCAGCGGGGTCGGGCGCGCCCTGAAAAGATTGTGATTGTTCGCAGCGGTCCACGCGCCTCCGAGTTTTATCCTGTGGAACCCGAACCCGCCTTCAAAAAGGGCAAAAAGCATCTGGTGTGCTATCTGGGGATTATGGGACCGCAGGACGGCACAGACATCTTCGTGCGCGCGGCGCACCATATTGTGCATACACGGGGCTATACCGATGTGCATTTCGTCGCGATTGGCTCAGGCGACTGCCTCGAAGAGGTCAAGCAGCTAAGCCACGAACTCGGCATGGACGAGTATATCACCTTCACCGGGTTCGTTCGCGAGCGTGAGCTGCTCCTGCGCTACCTCTCTACCGCCGATGTGGGCGTCGCCAGCGACCCCGACAACTCTTACACCGCCCGCTCCACGATGAATAAGATTATTGAGTTCATGGCGGTGGGATTGCCGATTGTCGCCACAAAAAGCATCGAGAACAAGTGGTCGGCTCAGGAGGCGCTGATTTCCCCGCCCGATGACCGCCCCGAGTCGTTTGGGGATACGATTCTGGAGCTGCTCCATGACGAGGCGCGGCGCAAGGCGATGAGCGAATACGGGCGCAAACGCTTTCTGGAGTGCCTCAGCTGGGAGCGGAGCGAGCAGGTGCTGCTCACAGCGTATGACCGCCTCTTCTGTGGACTGCCCCCAAACGGCGATGTGAAGTAAACGGGTATCCTTATCGGCATGCATTGCGATATTCTCTTGCGCGGCGGCGTCGTTTATGACGGATTGGGCAATCCCGGCTTTTGCGCCGATGTCGCCATCACCGATGAGCGCATTGTAGCCATCGGTGAGCTGGAAGAGTGGCACGGCGCTCAGGAGGTTCCGGTCGAAGGGCTATGCGTCGCGCCTGCGTTTATCGATATCCACACGCACGCCGACTTCTCGCTCAATCATCACCCTGAACAGATCAGCATGCTGTATCAGGGCGTCGGCACACAGGTCGGCGGCAACTGTGGGCTTTGCATAGGGCAAATTGACAACTCCGAGCGGTTCCGTCAGGAGCAGCGCTGGCTCAAGCCCTATGGCGTGGAGATTACATGGCGCTCCATGCGTGAATATCTCCAGATTCTGGATGACCTGGGATTGGGCACGAACTATGTACCGCTGTGTGGGCACGGCACGCTTCGCAAAAAGGTGATGGGCTTTGCCAAACGCGCCCCCACCGACTCGGAACTGCGCCAGATGCAGGAGGAGGTGCGCGCCTGTATGGAGGCGGGGGCGTTTGGCTTCACCACGGGGCTGGAGTATGTGCCAAACGCTTACGCCGAGCCGCCTGAAATCGTGGTGCTGGCGCGCGTTGCCAGCGAATACGGCGGGTTCTACGCGACTCACCTGCGCAGTGAGGGCGACTTTCTGGTGGAGTGTGTAGAGGAAGCCATCCAGATTGCGGAGCAGGCAGAAATCCCGCTTCAGCTCTCACATCATAAGGCGGAAGGCGAGGCGAACTGGGGCAAAGTCCATCAGACGCTCCAGCGCGTCTCGGAAGCGGTCAAAGGCGGGCTGGATGTGATGCTGGATGTGTACCCCTACACGGCGTATCAAACCTCGCTGGCAACGGTGTGCCTGCCCGACTGGGCGCTGGAGGGGGAACCGAGCGAGATTCTTCAGCGGTTGCAAGCGCCTGACAGCCGTGAACGCATTCTGAACGCGATGCGCTCGCGCACTTTTGACTGGGAACGCGCGGTGATAGGCTCCTTCCCGCCGCGACGCGAACTGCAGGGGCGAACCCTCGCCGAAGCCGCGCGTCAACTGGGTAAGTCCCCTGAAGAGACGGTGCTGGATCTGCTGGTGGAGGGCGGCGGGCATGTGGGCGTCGCGTGGTTCAATATGTCGGAAGAGGATATGCTCACGGTGCTTCAGTATCCCCTGACGATGGTCGGCTCCGATGGCTTGGGGTACGACCCGGAACGCCACAAAGAGGAGCGCCCCCATCCGCGCAGTTACGGCACTTTCCCCCGCGTGCTGGGGCGCTATGTCCGCGAACAGGGACTGATGCCGCTGGAGACAGCGATTCTCAAGATGACGGGGCTGCCCGCGGCGCGGCTGGGACTGACCGATAGAGGCGTGCTGAAACCGGGCGCCTACGCCGATATTGTGGTGTTCGATTTCGGGCGCATTAGAGACCACGCCACCTTTCAAGACCCCCACCGCCTTTCGGAAGGGGTGGTTCACCTGCTGATTAACGGGCGCTGGACGCTGCGCGACGGGCAGTATACGGGCGTGCGTGCGGGGCGCGTGTTGCGCAAAAACGCCTAACGCGCCGCCTCTGCCACCTCATCGCGCACGGGCAGCGGCTCCAGCAGCATCTCTTTGGTGGCAATAAAGGCGTCGCGCGTGTAGTCGGCTAACTCATAATCTTCGCGCAACACAATCGCGCCCGTCGGGCAGGCGTCCTGACAGTAGCCACAATAGATACAGCGCAGCAGGTTAATCTCATAGCGCCTGGCGTAGCGTTCGCCGGGCGAGTAGCGTTCCGTGTCGGTGTTCTCCGCCGCCTCCACATAGATACAGCGCACGGGACACGCCCCTGCACAGAGCGAGCAACCGATGCACCGCTCCAGCCCGTTCTCGTAGCGGAGCAGCACATGGCGCCAGCGCGTGCGCGGAAACTGCTCCTTGCGCTCCTCCGGGTAGAAAACCGTGTCCTTCGGCTCCAGAAAATGACGGAGCGTGATTCGCAAGCCCTTGCCGATCGGTTTCAGCACATCGCGTATGATATTCATAACCGCACCTCATTCCGAATGTCGGTTCCTGCCATCAAAACGGCATATTGCAGAGCGTTTCGGGCGACCGCTTTGTGGGGTAGTTCGTCCAGCGTGTAGCAGAAGAGCTCCGTGGGCATCTCCACCGAGTCGAAGTAAGGGAAATAGTCGATGGCGCGTTTGAACCAGACGGGCTGATTGCTTTCGCGTAGCACAATCAGGATGTCGGCGTCGCTACGCGGCGTTGCTTTGTTGCGGGCGAGCGAGCCGAAAAGATAGACCGCCACGACCTCTGGGCGCTCCGCGACCAGCTGTTGCGCGGCGGCTTGGATCTGCTGGCGCGCCGCCTCACGATCCAGCCAGTAAATCGTCACAGAGCCGTAGGATTCTTTGCGCACAAGCGAGGGCGCGATCCGCGTCGGCTGACTGATAGGTTTCATAAGGGATGCCTCCGTTTATACCCCTGAGCCGCCCACTCCGCGCTTTCCAGGTCGCGCCGGGCTTGCGCCATCCAGCTCTCGCTATCCGCTCGCATGGCTTTCGAGGGCGGGCGTCTTGTCGCCCTGCTCAATCGCGGGCGACGGGCGCGTGGGCAACTCCAGCAGCATCCCCAGACGCTGGGTGCGAATCTTCTGCTGGAGCTTGATCAGCGCGTAAATCAGCGCGTCAGGCGAAGGGGGGCAACCGGGCACATATACATCCACCGGCACAATCTGATCCACGCCCTGCACAATCGCGTAGTTGTTGAAGATTCCGCCGCATGAGGCGCATGCGCCCATCGAGACCACCCACTTGGGCGAGGGCATCTGGTCGTAAATCTGGCGTAGCACGGGCGCCATCTTCTTGCTGACGCGCCCTGCCACAATCATCAAATCGGCTTGACGCGGCGAGGCGCGAAACACCTCCATCCCGAACCGCGCGATATCGAAGCGCGCTGCGGCGGTGGACATCATCTCAATCGCGCAGCACGCCAGCCCGAAAGTGAGCGGAAAGATGCTGTTGCGCCGCGCCCAGTTCACAATCTCGTCCAGGCGGGTCAGCAACACATTGCCGCCCATTTCCAGATTCGGGATGGCGGGCGTCGCCGAATCGCGCAACACAATCTCTTGAACGCGCTTTTCCATAGGTTCCACCCGATTCAAGTGTACCCGATGGCGCCCCCAAAACGGGTATAATCCCCCCCGTTATCAAAAAAAGAAGGAGGTAAGACATGCTGCAGCCGTTTACATCGGAGAGCGTTACCGAAGGGCATCCCGACAAGCTGGCGGACCAGATTAGCGACGCGATTCTGGACGAGTGCCTGGCGCAGGATTCGCAGTCGCGCGTGGCGGTGGAGACCCTGCTGACTCGCGGGCTGGCGGTAATTGCAGGCGAAATCACCACCCACGCCTATGTGGAAATCCCCGATGTGGTGCGTCGCACGATCAATCAGGTGGGCTACACCCG
>FMJZ01003453.1_pt1 | contig 20813 bp, 12 predicted proteins | sample 1987881 | NCBI WGS metagenome assembly FMJZ01 (sample SAMEA4378227, study PRJEB15110) | soil metagenome | biome: soil; feature: Field; material: Soil | place: India | collected 2015-03-11 | depth 0 m
AGCGGAGGGGTTTTAGCCTGCCCACATCACTCCTATAATGGGAAGCCGTAACCTTTTTTCAGGAACCGCAGTATGGTGTCTTCTCCGATTAAACCTGAAGCCCCCGTTCGTCACGATGTCAAAGATTTGAGCCTTGCGCCTTTAGGGCAGCAACGCATCGAATGGGCCAGTCGGGAGATGCCAGTGCTGCGCCAGATTCGCGATCGCTTTGAGAAAGAAAAGCCCCTTGCGGGCATTCGCTTGGCCGCCTGCTGCCACGTAACCACTGAAACTGCCAATCTGGCGATCGCCCTCAAAGCCGGCGGTGCTGACGCTGTTCTCATTGCCAGTAATCCCCTCTCCACCCAAGACGATGTCGCCGCTAGCCTAGTCGTGAACTATGGCATTCCGGTCTTTGCCCAAAAAGGGGAAGACACCGCTACCTATATGCGCCACGTCAACGTTGCCCTTGATCACCGTCCCAACATCATCATTGATGACGGCTGTGATGTGGTTGCCACCCTTGTCAAAGAGCGCCAGCACCAACTCAGCGACATTATTGGCACCACCGAAGAAACCACCACTGGTATTGTGCGCCTCAAGGCCATGTTCCGCGATGGCGTCCTCACCTTCCCCGCCATTAACGTCAACGATGCCGACACCAAACACTTCTTTGACAACCGCTACGGCACCGGTCAATCCACCCTAGATGGCATCATTCGAGCAACGAACATTCTCCTAGCGGGGAAAACTGTTGTCGTTGCTGGCTATGGCTGGTGCGGTAAAGGAACCGCCCTACGGGCACGGGGCATGGGTGCCAATGTGATCGTCACCGAAATTGATCCCGTGCGTGCCATTGAAGCAGTGATGGATGGCTTCCGTGTCATGCCCATGCTCGAGGCAGCGCCCCTTGGAGATATTTTCATCACCGTGACGGGGAATAAGCACGTGATTCGGGCGGAGCACTTTGCCGTTATGAAAGATGGGGCAATGGTAGCCAACTCCGGTCACTTTGACATTGAAATTGACCTCGCCACCTTGAAAACCCTCGCCAAGGAAATCCGCGTCGTGCGCAACTTCACCGAGGAATACATTCTCCCCAGTGGCAAATCCATCATTGTGTTGGGTGAAGGCCGCCTGATTAACCTTGCGGCTGCCGAAGGCCACCCCGCCAGCGTCATGGATATGAGCTTTGCCAACCAAGCCCTTGGCTGTGAGTACCTCGTGAAATATAAAGGTCAGTTGGCTGCCGGTATCCACTCCATTCCCGCCGCCGTGGATCAAGAAATTGCCCGCTTAAAACTGCAAGCAATGGGCATTGCCATTGACACCCTCACCCCTGAGCAGGTGGAGTACATGAACTCTTGGACTTGCGGTACCTAGTCCTCCCATCAAATCGTCTCCAATGCTGAATCAGTTACCCTTCTTGAGCGAGGTCAGTGAAGCTGCGAACCCTGACCCCATTTTTAACGGTTGGGATCACGAGGGGGATCCACCTGATTCGGCGGGTTGAAGCGAGAGGGATCATGCGGCTGACCTTGGGGGCACGGTTCAAAACCGGGATTACCTAACAACTCTTTATTGGATTCGCGATAGATGCAACTTCAGCATAGACTTAATACGAAAACTGTATGAAGACAAGAAAAATGTAGCAAAATTTACAAATATTCATAGTTGACCTGTCTAAGATTGGGTGTTCAAGTAACCCGTTGAAGACAAGGGCAACAACCGTGAGCAACAAAATTGAAGCCATTAAAAAAGAAAAAGATGGCTTAGCGGTTAAACAAGAGCTAGAGAAGTTTGCAGCTATGGGCTGGGAAAACATCCCAGAAGCCGATCGCGACGTGCGTCTGAAGTGGCTAGGGATTTTCTTTCGGCCTGTTACCCCCGGCCGGTTCATGATGCGGCTACGGGTACCGAATGGCATTCTCACGAGCCAACAACTGCGAACTCTCGGCGAAATTGTCAATCGCTATGGCGAGAATGGCAACGGGGACATCACTACCCGTCAAAACATTCAGATTCGTGGTTTACCCATCGAAGATATTCCCGAAATCATAGAGCGGCTCCAAGCCTGTGGCCTCACCTCGGTTCAATCGGGAATGGATAAAGGCCGCCTCCACCGGCATACAGTAGATACAGCGCAAATTACAGCGATCAGTGACCGATAGACGCAACTTACGAATTTGTCGCCCTTGGGCATCGATCAAACCCTGGTTGAGATCGGGAGTAGCCATACCTCTCAGTCCTAACTCCATGGAAAATAGCGATAGCATGCCCCAGCGGCAAACACGGCTTGAGAGGCGGGGAGTTCTAGAAACCCATCAGTGTCAGCCAAGGCCAAAAAGTCACCAGAATTTTGCATCAGACGGGGGTGGGCAATCAGTTCGGCGGTGTTTGTTGTTTCTAGTTTAACGGGTAAAAAGTAGGTTAAGGGCTTCTCAAAAGAGAAGGGAATGGCCAAGCGGGCATACAGAAGCGGGAGATCCAGTACATAGCGGTGTAAGCACACCAAACTAGAGACGGGGTTCCCAGGCAAACCAAAGACCGCCGTTTGCTGAGTGTGATCCACGCCAAACCAGAGGGGTTTTCCGGGCCGCTGAGCAACACCGTGGATATATTGGTGTACCCCATGATCCCGCCACAGTTGGGGTAAGTAATCAAACTTACCTTTGGAAACGCCACCGCAGTAAATCAAAAGGTCGTAATCTTGGCAAGCTTGGCGATAATGGGCTGTCAATTGCGCTGGATCATCGGGCAAATGGGTGACACTGAGGTGGGTATACCCTTGGCGCTTGAGGGCAGCCATTAGAGCGTAGGCATTGGAGAGGCGGAGTTGATGGGGTTGCGGCACGTGATCTGGGGGAAGCAGTTCATTACCTGTGGCAACAATTTGCGTGCGTGGCCTGCGCTGCACACGAACTTCGGTCTGTCCCACAGAGGCGAGGATGCCCCAAGCCGGACTGTGTAGCGGGGTACCTGCCGCAAGCACCTGTTGACCCGCCGGCGCATCACTGCCACAGCGGTGGACAAATTGATAGGGCGACCAAGGTTCGGGGTGGCGGATATAGGCCATGCCGTCTCGAATCTCTAGGACTTCATAGGGAATAACCAGATCGCAGCCTTGGGGCAATGCGGCACCAGTCATCACTTCAAAGCAGGCCTGTGGATCCGTCAACATGGGAGGAACCTCACCAGCAGGGACAACTCCCAAAATTGGAAAGGCGCGCTGACCAGATTCATAGGCTGCCCATCGCAGTGCAATCCCGTCCATCATGATGCGGTCAATGGGCGGGTAGGGGCGATCGCTGCTAATGGCTTCCGCCAGTCGGCTGTACCGAGGCTCAGTCAAAGGGGTGGTCTCTGTACCCCAATCGGGCAAATGTTGCTGAATCAGGTCAACGGCTGTTTCAACGGAAATCATTTGCTATACACGTTAACTCCGAAATAGGCGGCAGTAGAGCGTTTCGTGCTGCATACTGGCGAGGGCTAAGCCCAAGGTAGAGCTTTCTAAGTTATCATCAGTCACCTTCAAGCTCTGCTGCACCGTCTGCTGGATGTGGGGCTGAAGTTGACGCAGGAGAACTTGACCCGCCGTTTGGCCAAGGGGAATGAGTTTCACCGCTGCATTGATCAGGGTGGTGACCCAACTGTGGAGATAGCCTAAAAGGGCGGTTTCTAGGGGAATGTCGGCAAGGGTAGCGGCAATGCAAAAGGCAACACTGACATTCCAAGGGTAGGGCTGCCCAGTCTGAAGTTCTGGCGGTAGGCGATCGAGGACAGCCACGAGGTTGATCAATGCTGTTCCCATTTGCCAATTTTGGGCACGCAGTTCGGCGCTTTCCCGGGCAGCCGAGAGCCACGCATTCCACTGGTGAACGGCATCAAAATCAGCCTTGGCGATCGCCCCATAGACCCGCACCATCACTGCTGTTTCTAAGTGGGCACTGCCAAAGGTCAGTTCAAAGCTGAGCCAGTCCTGTACGGTTGCTGCTGAGGTGATTTTGCCTTGGGCAATCAGGGTCTCCAAGCCCTCGGAGTAGTTAAAGCCGCCAATGGGCAAAGCAGGACTCACCCACTGCAACAAGGTTAACAGCGCTGAATCAGTGAGCATGGTAAGCACCGCGTTCAGGACAAAAGGGAGCCACTTCAAAGGTCACCGTCAAGCCGCGCTGTTCCAGCATGGTTTGCAACACGGAATCTGCCCCCAAGCGGAGATAATCAGTGTGAATTTCCAAGGGGACGTGGCGATTCCCGAGATGGTAAGCCGCCTGTAGAAGGCCAAGGGGAGTGGCGGCCATCACCTTTAATGTGGGTTCGGGTTTAGCGTAAACCGTGACTACCACCGTGCCGTCCTCGTTCTGAAGGCGATCGCCCGGCTGTAGAGTGATGCCACGCGGCAACTTCAGATAGAGGGATTCTCCCTCATCACTGTGGCAATGGAGACGACTGCGACAGCGTTCCTCTGCGGTCAATGAGAGGTGCAGCTGACGGGCATTTTCCAAAGTTGTAGTGCAAAGTTGCGTCAGTGTGAACATCAAACCAGCGTTAATTCAATAATTTTATCAAAGCGGAATGTTTTCACCAGTTGCTGAAGGCCTGCAATCAAGGCGGCTTCTTCGGGTGGGATTTCAGCAATCAGTTCGCGAATGCGCTTGCCATCGAGCTTTTTGGCGGCTTCTTGGAGTTCAGCAATCCAAGGGCGGGGCATCACCATTAGGGCGGCTGGATCAAGCACCTGAGGACGGGGGGCACTCGCAGGGGGCAGAGCATCCTCGTAGACATACTCTAGATTTAACTGGGCGGCGAGTCGTTCAAAAATCGTTTGCGGACGGAAGGGCTTAGCAATGTAGTCATCACAACCGAGATTCAGCAGCTCCTGTTTGTCCTGCTCAAAGCTACTGGCGGTCACCGCCAGAATTTTTGGGGGGCAGACGGCTTCGCCGCGCCGCAGGCGATCGCCCACTTCTTTTTTGATCTGTCGTGTTGCCGTTTTACCATCCATCACAGGCATGCGAATATCCATGAGAATGGCATGGGGCTGCCATTCTCGCCAGATCTCCACCGCCTCTTGACCATTGCTGGCTTCTTGACAGCAAAAGCCCACCGGTTCTAGGAGTTGAGTGAGGAGTTGGCGGTTTTCAGGAATATCATCTACCACCAGAATGCGGACTTCTGAGGTGGGCGATCGCAGGCCAACAACGGTTTGTGCCGTTTCCTCCTCTAGCGCTTGGGGATCCCCAAGGCCAATGTTGATCTCGAAGTAAAAGTGACTTCCCTGACCTTTGGTGCTGCGCACCTGAATATCGCCCCCCATCAATTGCACAAACTGGCGACTAATGGCTAACCCCAGACCAGTGCCTTCACTGACTTTTTTACTGCTATCGGTTTGGACAAAGGGCTGAAAGAGCATTTTCAACTCTGCCGAGGTCATGCCAATACCCGTATCACTGACTTCAAAGGCAAGTCGCGGGGGTTCCTGCGCCTTATAGCTGACCTTGAGGGAGACGCCCCCCTCTTTGGTGAATTTAATGCCATTGCCCAAGAGGTTGACCAGCACTTGGCGGAGCTTCATTTCATCGGTAGTCACCGCCACAGGCAAATTAGCAGGCAAATCAAAGACCAGACGCAACCCTTTAGCTTCAGCTCGCACCTTTAGCATTTCTTCGAGGGTTTGCAACATGCGCCGCAGATCAAAGGTGGTTTCCTGAAGTGTGATGCGCCCAGCCTCAATTTTGGCCATGTCAAGGACATCGTTAATCAAACCCAAAAGGTGTTCACCGCTGCGGTTGATCTTTTCAAGGGTTTGCCGCTGCTGTGGCGTCAGGGTGCGATCGCTGAGCAAAATTTGACTAAAGCCGAGAATGGCATTGAGGGGGGTGCGCAGTTCATGGCTCATATTGGCCAGGAAAATACTTTTGGCTTTGTTGGCCGCCTCTGCTGCCTCTTTGGCCTTAAGTAGCTCCCGCTCCGCTTGATGGCGTTGATGGGCCGCAAGGGCAATTGTGACAATATCCGCCACATTGGAGACGAAGCTGCGTTCCTCCACCAGCCAAACCCGATGCTCGCCAATACTCTCAACACAGATCGCCCCCAATAATTGGCCATTGAAGATGATCGGGGCATCAATGCGGGAATACACCCGTTGGAGTTTGGCATACTCCCGCAGTTCGTGGGTGCGCGGATCCGTGAGTAAATCATTAACCACGAGGGGTTCCCCGCTGCGCAGCAGTTTCAAGTACTCCGGATAGGGGGGTTGGGTGAGGTAGGTGGGTTGGGTATGGTGATTGGCAGCAGGGTCGTATTGCACAACACACTTGAGGCGATTGCCTTGGAGTTCCCACGCCGAAGCCCGCTGGACGCGCAGTGTTGTCGCGGTTACCTGAATAATCTCCTGCAAGGCCATGCGAAAGTGCCCCTGCTGTACGTGGGGAGATTGGCTGAGTTGCACAAGAGCCACATTGTGGTCATGGAGCACTCGTTCTTTTTCGAGCAGTTGTTGATTGGCCGCCTCAAGGGCAGCAGTACGGTGCATCACTTCTTCTTCCAGGCGTTGATTAAAGCGATGCAGTTCAGCAAAACTCTCTTGGAGTTGCCCCGCCATATCGAGAAAGGTTCGCCCCAAGTTCCCCACTTCATCTTGGCTGTGGGTGTCCACATCCCCTTCAATTGCGAGATCCCCCACAGCAATTTTGTGCGCTGCTGCATCCAACTGCTGAATCGGGCGCACCATGTAGCCTGTGACTCCCCACGTCACCAGACTAATGAGACAGAAAGAGACGACGAGAATGAGCAGCCCCGCCCGTGTTTCCTCGTGGATAAAGGCCAAGAGGATCGCTTCATTGAGGCGAATTGCCAGACTCCAGCCGGCTTGGGAAATCGGGGTGTAAAAGACCCATTGCCGCTCATTGGAAGTCCAATCCCGCATCCGCAGATGGCCACTTTGGCCGCTGACCATGGCTCTGCCCAAGGCCTCAAGATCACTGCGATTTTCTTCTTTGGCAATGTAGAAAATGGACTGGCCAATGAACTGAGGATCGCCGTGAAAGATAATCCGTCCCTTGCGATCCAAAACAAAAAATTGCTCCTCCTTCAGGCCTTGGATATGCATTTGTCTTTGCAGCGTTTCCAGTGCCACATCCACTGTGGCCACCCCTCGCACTTTCCCCTGACGACGAAAGGGAACGGCATAGGTCACCCTCCAGACATCCCCTGCCCCCTCATCAAAGTAGGGATCACTCCAGCGGGATTGGCCAGTGCGGATTGCTTCGCTATACCAGTCCCATCTCGGCTGCGTGTAGTCGTAGATGCGGCCGGTGTCTTTTTGTACCAGGGTGCCGTTGTTTTTATAAACGTAGGGGGCAAAGAGCCGTTTACGAGGGGAAAAGCTGTAGGGGGTAAAGGCGATCGCCATGCCATAGGCCAGATGATTCATTTCCACATTGCGGCGCAGAAATGAATACAGTTGCTGCTCACTCGCGAGCGGGAAGGTCTCTAGGGCATGGGCACTGGCCGTTGCCAACTCCACCATCTGCTCTAGGTTGTCATCAAATTGGGTGGCATAGAGCGATACCATGGCCTGCTGCCATTCTTCATAATCAGCGGTACTGCGGCGAATCACCCGCCCGCGAATGTAGAAAAACAGGCCTGTGTAGATGACAACAATGGGCAAGAGGGTCGCCAGCAAGAGCTTATGGCGAAAGGATAGCTTGCTCAGCATGGCGATCGCCCTCCCTAGGCTTTCCCCTTAATTTTAGGCCGCCTAAAACGGCGAATCCTCTCTCTAGGAAAGGGGACTGAGCACTTTGCTGTCGCTGTCAGTGGCCACCTCACCCACCACTTCGGGGGTATTGGTTTCCGAAGGCGGCACCACCTGCCAGAAGAGGGGTAAATAGCGCTCCCACTGCTCCAAAATTATTGCGGCTTTGGCGCTTCCTGTGCGCTCGTGGTGGGCAGTAATCAGTTGTTTGAGTTGGGCGGCACCAATAGCAGAGGTGACCCGCTGAATTTTGACAATCTCAGGATTGACCTTGGCGGGGAAGGTGCCTGCTTCATCCAAGATGTAGGCCAAGCCACCAGTCATACCGGCACCCACATTGCGACCGGTGGTGCCCAAGACCACGACCACCCCACCGGTCATGTATTCGCAGCAGTGGTCTCCTGTGCCCTCGACAACGGCAGAGGCTTTGGAGTTGCGAACAGCAAATCGCTCACCGGCACGGCCGTTGGCAAAGAGGAATCCACCCGTAGCGCCATAGAGGCAGGTATTGCCAATAATGACATTGTCCGCAGCCGCATAAGGGGCATTAGCGGGGGGCTTGATAATAATTTCACCGCCGTGCATGCCTTTGCCAACATAGTCATTGGCTTCGCCTGTGAGGTTGAGGATCATCCCCGGCAGGTTGAAGGCGCCAAAGCTCTGGCCAGCACTGCCGCGGAAGTTGAGGGTAATCTGACCTTCAAAACCCGTATTGCCATACTTTTTGGCAATGGCACCGGCAATGCGTGCCCCGACGGTGCGATCAGTATTGACAATGGGCAGCTCTAGTTCAACGGTTTGCTGCTTCTCAATGGCGGCTTGCACCTCTGGGCGTGCCAAAATTTCATCATCGAGGACGGCACCGTTACTGTGCACTGTTTCGTGCTGCAACCACTGGCGATCGCTGCGCGTATCCGGTAGCTTCGTCAGGCAAGCCAGATTGAGGGGGGCAGTTTTCGTCAGAGTGACATCTTGGCGAGGCACCAGCAGATCAGCGCGACCAATGATCTCATTGAGGGTGCGGTAGCCCAGCTTGGCGAGAATAGAGCGCACCTCTTCGGCAATAAAGAGGAAGAAGTTCACCACATGCTCAGGGATGCCGGAGAAACGCTTGCGTAGTTCCTCTTTTTGGGTGGCCACGCCCACGGGACAGTTATTGGTGTGGCAGATGCGCGCCATGATGCAGCCCTCGGCAATCATTGCCACTGAGCCAAAGCCAAATTCCTCGGCACCCATCAGGGCCCCCATGACCACATCCCAGCCACACTTGAGGCCACCATCGACCCGCAGAATCACGCGATCGCGCAGTTGATTTTCCAAAAGAACGCGGTGCACCTCCGTCAGCCCCAATTCCCACGGACTGCCAGCATGCTTAATCGAACTCAGGGGTGAAGCACCGGTGCCACCGTCGTGACCGGAAATTTGAATCACATCGGCGTTGGCTTTTGCTACCCCAGCGGCAATCGTACCAATGCCAATTTCCGCCACTAGCTTCACGGAGACTTGCGCTTGGGGATTAATCTGGTGCAGATCAAAGATCAGTTGCGCCAAATCCTCAATGGAGTAAATGTCGTGGTGGGGTGGGGGTGAAATTAAGGACACGCCCGGCTTCGATCGCCGCAGCATGGCAATGTAGGGGCTAACTTTCGTGCCCGGCAGTTGACCGCCTTCCCCCGGTTTTGCGCCCTGGGCAATCTTGATTTCAATTTGCTGGGCATTGATCAAATACTCCGGAGTAACGCCAAAGCGGCCAGAGGCCACCTGTTTAATGGCGGAACTGGCGGTATCACCGTTGCGCAAGCCCCGCAGATGGGGAAATTGGGGAGAGTGCCCCTCAGCATCCACATCCGTCAGCACTTGGAAGCGAATTGGATCTTCGCCCCCCTCGCCAGAGTTGGATTTACCGCCAAGACGGTTCATGGCGATCGCCAGCACCTCGTGGGCTTCCCGCGAGAGAGCCCCCAAGGACATGCCCCCTGTGCAGAAGCGTTTGACAATTTCACTGGCGGGTTCAACCTCCTCGAGGGGAATACTGGGGCGATCGCTCTGGAAGTCCAGCAAATCCCGCAGTGCCGTGGGTACCCGACTGGTGAGTTGACGGCGATAGACCTCGTAATGGTCATAGCTATTGCTGCTCACGGCTTTGTGGAGTGCCTTGGCCATCTCCGGATTATTCATGTGGTACTCGCCACCGGGACGGAATTGGACAAAGCCAAAGTTCTCTAGTTTCTTGGCGGTGAGTTCGGGGAAGGCCTTGTGGTGAAAAGCAATTGTTTCTTGGGCCAAGTCTTGGAGCGTGAGACCCCCCACCCGCGACGTGGTGCCAATGAAGGCTTTGTTGAGCAGGTCATCACCAATGCCAATGGCCTCAAAAATTTGAGCACCCCGATAGCTGGCAATCAGAGAGATCCCCATCTTGGAGAGGATTTTCAGGAGTCCCTCCTCGACCGCTTTGCGATAGTTGGCTTGCACCTGTTGCAGGGTCAGTTGCGCCAGTTTGCCCTTGGCCATCAGGCTTTGGGTGCGATCGCTATGCCACCACTGGCGAATCGTTTCCCATGTCAAGTAGGGACACACGGCCCCCGCGCCATAACCAATGAGGCAGGCAAAGTGATGGGTACTCCAGCATTGGGCTGTTTCCACCACAAGGGAGACACGACGGCGAATGCCCTGGGCAATCAAATGGTGGTGCACTGCCCCCACAGCCAATAGGGGTGGGATATAGGACGTGTCGGCATCCAAAAGATGGGGTTCGCCAGCAAGGTTGTGGCGATCGCTCAGCACAAGGATTTCAGTGCCTCCCTTGACTGCGACGGCGGCCTGTTCACAGAGCCGATTTACAGCGGCCTCGAGACCGGCAGGTCCTTGGGCGATCGCAAACTGGGTCGAAAGGCGGGTCGTACCAAAGGGTGCTCTGAGAATCTCCTCTAGCTCCGCTTCGTTGATTAGGGGTGAATTGAGTTGCAGCAGGCGGGCATCTTCTGGGCTTTCAATGAGCAGATTTCCCCGCTTACCCAAGCGAGTCACCAAGGACATCACCAGTTTTTCCCGCAGCGGATCAATGGCGGGATTGGTGACTTGGGCAAAGCGCTGCTTGAAGTAGTCGTAGAGCAGGTGGGGTTGCTGCGACAGCACCGCCAAGGGAATGTCATCCCCCATGCAGAAGGTGGGTTCCTTGCCATCCTTGGCCATGGCCTCAATAATCATCTCCACATCTTCGGCACTAAAGCCAAAGGCCATTTGCTGTTGTAGGCAAGTCTGGCTTTCGAGGGTGAGGGTTTCGCCGTAGGGTTGAGGCGCAAGTTCTTGGCGATAGGTTTTCAGCCATTCGCCGTAGGGCTGCTGCTGCGCCACCCGCTGTTTGATTTCCCAGTTGGTGAGGAGTTCTTGGTGCTCCAAGTCAACGGCAATCATCTGCCCGGGGCCGAGGCGGCCTTTTTCAATCACCGTTGCTTCATCAATTTGAATGCTGCCTGCTTCGGAAGAGACAATCACGAGATCGTCATTGGTGAGGGTGTAGCGGGCGGGGCGTAGGCCATTGCGATCGAGGGTGGCACCGACAATTTTGCCATCGGAAAAGGCCACCAATGCAGGACCATCCCAGGCCTCTTGAATGCCACTGTAGTATTCGTAAAAGTCCACCACCTCTGGGTAATCCGCCAAATCGGGCTGATTTTGATAGGCCTCGGGAACCAGCATCATCATCGCTTGCAAGGGCTGTCGTCCCGATCGCACCAGCAATTCAAGGACGTTGTCGAGGTTGGCAGAGTCACTGTTTTCGGCATCGACAATCGGCATGAGATCCGCAAAGGCTTCCCCCCAATAGGGATGGCTCAGTTGGGCTGCCCGTGCCCGCATCCAGTTGATATTGCCCAAGAGGGTATTGATTTCGCCGTTGTGCCCCAGCATCCGCATCGGCTGAGCCAAGGGCCACTTGGGCATGGTGTTGGTACTAAAGCGACGGTGGTAGAGGGCAAAGGGGGTGATGTAGTTGGGGTTCCGCAGATCGTCATAAAACTGCGCCAGCACCACCGATCGCACCATGCCCTTATAGACAATCGTGCGGGTCGAGAAGGAACAGATATAAAAATCCTGTCGCCAATCCGCTTTGGTTTGGGCGATCGTCCGCTCAATGCGCTTGCGGGTCAAATAGAGCTGCCGCTCTAATTCATCGCCACTGGCTTTGCTCGAAGCCACAAAAAGCTGCTCAATCTGGGGCTGATTTTGTTTGGCTTGCACCCCCAACACACTGGGGTTTACAGGCACCGGTCGCCAGCCCAATAGGCGCAGTTCATTCTCACTGAGGATTTTTTCCACAATGGATTTGGCCGCTGCTGTTGCCGCCCCTTGGGGCAAAAAGATCATCCCCACCCCAATCCGCTGGCGGGGAATGCCAAACTCCGGCAACAACTCCCACGGAATGGCCGTCATGATGCCCGCACCATCCCCAGAGTCGCGATCGGCACTACAGCCCCCGCGGTGTTCAAGGCAGGTCAATCCCTCAAGGGCTTGGGTCAAGATGCGGTGACTGGCCACCCCCTTGCGATGGGCAACAAAACCCACACCACAGGCATCTCGCTCGGCCACAAGCCAAGGCTGTCCATGGTAACCAACTGGATGCACGGGGGAAGAAAAGGTGGATTGTTGCATGGGTCTGAAAGCGTTCAATCGACTGAGGGATAAAAACGTTGTCTGGGCAACAGCAACCTGCTCTAGGGACTGAAAAACGCCACGACTCGAAAGGGGGAGCCAAGGCGACAGTATAGAGATTAGAGAGTGCTGGTGATGGATCAACGTATAGGGTCTTTCGCTATTATAGGGGTTTCTCTTGGATCCAGAAACGCCAAAGCAAGAGATTGTTAAGATTTGGCCATAGGAGCTGGCAAACCAGCGATCGCTGAAGCTGACTTGAGGGCTAGAACGCCGCAGCAGAGAGGGGTTAAGGTTGGCGCTCAGGCTGGCGTGATATTATTAAATTTTCCAACTAAACAACAACGCTTCCAGATTAATTGCTTGGTAAAACACGCCCATGAGCTTTGCTGCTGATTCTTCTCGGATCATTCCCACGGAGTTGCGGGACGAAATTTCGCGCTCATACCTTGAATATGCCATGAGCGTCATTGTTGGGCGTGCCCTTCCCGATGCCCGCGATGGTCTCAAGCCGGTACACCGGCGGATTCTCTACGCCATGCACGAGTTGGGACTGACCAGCGATCGCCCCTTCCGCAAATGTGCCCGTGTGGTGGGGGAAGTGCTAGGGAAATATCACCCCCACGGCGATTCAGCGGTCTATGATGCCTTGGTGCGGATGGCGCAGGACTTTTCTATGCGTCACCCCCTCATTGATGGCCATGGCAACTTTGGCTCCATTGACAATGATCCGCCGGCAGCGATGCGCTACACCGAGTGTCGGCTGCAAGCCTTGGCCACAGAAGCCCTGTTGCAGGACATTGAGCAGGAAACCGTTGACTTTGTTGATAACTTTGATGGTTCCCACCAAGAACCCCTCGTCTTGCCGGCACGGATTCCCCAGTTGCTCCTCAATGGCACCTCCGGCATTGCCGTGGGGATGGCGACGAATATCCCGCCCCATAACTTGGGAGAACTGGTGGATGGGCTGGTGGCCTTAATTCATAACCCCCAGATCAGCGATCGCGAGCTCATGCGCTACATTCCGGGGCCCGATTTTCCCACCGGGGGGCATATCCTTGGCCAAGAGGGGATTGAAGAGGCCTACACCACCGGTCGCGGGTCAATTACGCTGCGCGCCGTGGCCACGATGGAAACCCTTGAAGCACCGGGTCGCCAACCCCGCGAGGCAATTATCGTTACGGAGTTGCCCTACCAAACCAACAAGGCAGCACTCATGGAAAAAATTGCCGAGTTGGTCAACGAGAAAAAAATTGAGGGCATTGCCGATCTGCGGGACGAAAGCGATCGCGAGGGGATTCGGGTGGTGATTGAGCTAAAACGGGATGCCTACCCACAGGTGGTGCTCAACAATCTCTACAAGCAAACGCCACTACAGGTGAATTTTGGCGCCAATATGCTGGCGATCGTCAACGGTGAGCCGCAACTGCTGACCCTCAAGCGCAGTTTAGAGGTGTTCCTTAGTTTCCGTGAAGAGGCGATCGCCCGCCGTACCCGCTATGCCCTGCGCAAGGCCGAAGAACGGGATCACCTGCTCCAAGGATTGCTGGTGGCGCTGGCCAATCTTGATGCCGTGATTCAACTCATTCGCAGTGCCAGTGACACGGCCCTTGCTCGCCAGCAATTGATGCAGACCTATGCCCTCAGTGAAGCCCAAGCCGATGCTATTTTGCAGATGCAACTGCGGCGCCTCACCGCTTTAGAAGCGGAAAAAATTGAGCGGGAGCACGCGGACCTGCAGCGACAAATTGCCGATTATCGCGATATTTTGGCCAATCGGCAGCGGGTGCTGGAGATTATTGAAAAAGAAGTCACAGAACTCAAGGCCAAGTTTGCCACACCTCGGCGATCGCTGATTGTGCAAGCGGATGGGGAGATTAGCGACACCGATTTAATTGCCAACGATAAATCCGTTATTCTCGTTACCCAGCAGGGCTACATCAAGCGGATGCCCGTAGATACCTTTGAAGCCCAAAGTCGCGATGGGCGGGGACGCAAAGGGGCAGAAATTAAAGAGGATGATGCCGTTGAGCACTTCTTCAGCTGTAATGATCACGATCGCATTCTTTTCTTTAGCGATCGCGGTTTAGTCTATGCCTTGCCCGCCTACCAAATTCCCAGTGGCTCGCGCCAAGCCCGGGGCACCCCCATTGTCCAACTGCTGCCTATTCCCCGCGAGGAAAAAATTACCTCCGTCATTGCCGTTCAAGAGTTTAGGGAAGATGAGTATTTGGTGATGCTCACCCGCAAGGGCTTCATTAAGAAAACGGCACTGGCAGCTTTTAGCAATATCCGCACCAATGGCCTGATTGCCATTTCCCTTGAAGAGGGGGATCAACTGCGGTGGGTGCGGCGTACCCGCGAAGAGGACACCATTATTATCGGCTCGCGGCAGGGTATGGCGATTCATTTTCGCGCCAGTCACGATCAACTGCGCCCCCTTGGCCGCGCCACGCGGGGGGTCAAATCCATGAGCCTGCGGCCGGGGGATGAACTGGTGGGGATGGATATTCTACCGGCGGCGATCGCCAACCGCTTTGCCACCACCCCTGAGGATGACAGTGGGGAGATTGAAGACTCTGAGGAGACAGTGACTCACAGTGAAGGCCCTTGGGTACTGGTAATTACAACCAATGGCTATGGCAAGCGGGTACCCGTGCAACAGTTTCGGCTGCAAAACCGCGCCGGCATGGGCATTACCGCCACCAAGTTCAAAGCCAAAAGTAACGAGGATCAACTGGCAGCTCTGCGGATTGTCAACGCAGAGGATGAATTGATGATTGTCACCAGTCGCGGCATCATTATTCGCCAAAAGGCAATGGATATTTCCTCCCAGTCGCGATCGGCCACAGGCGTTCGTCTGCAACGCCTAGATGAGGATGATGCGATTGTCACGGCAGCCGTCTTGCCCCCCGGTAGCATGGAGGCCGAGGAAGATTGAGCACCACCGCCTTTCTCACGGGTGCCAGTGGCTTTGTCGGTACCCATGTGGCTCAGGTTCTCGTAGAAAGCGGGTATCACGTCCGTGCCCTTGTGCGGCAACCGCAGCAGGCAGCCCACCTCAAGGCGTGGGGTGTGGAGTTGGTGCAAGGGGATCTCCGCACCAGTGACCTCGTTGCCCCGATGCAGGGGTGCCAAGTGCTCTTCCATGTTGCAGCCCACTACAGTCTGTGGCGGCGCGATCGCTCCCTGCTCTATGTCGTTAATGTAGAGGGCACCCGTCGCATCTTGGCCGCTGCCCGTGAGGCTGGCATTGAGCGCACCGTTTACACTAGTTCCGTAGCCGCTATTGGTGTTGATCCCAGTGGCCAACCCACCACCGAAGCTTACCAAAGCCCCCCCGAAAAGCTGATTAGCGAGTACAAACGCTCCAAGTACTGGGCAGAGCAGGTGGCTCACGAGGCGATCCGCCAGGGGCAAGATATTGTGATTGTCAATCCCAGTACCCCCATTGGCCCTTGGGATGCGAAGCCCACCCCCACTGGCGAAATGATCCTGCGCTTTTTACGGCGACAGATGCCCTTTTACGTCAACACGGGGTTGAACCTGATCCATGTGCGGGATGTGGCGATCGGTCATCTCCTAGCATTGGAAAAAGGCAAAACCGGTGAACGCTACATCCTCGGCCACCAAAACCTAACGCTGGCGGACATTCTAGAACGGTTAGCTGCTATAACTGGGCTGCCGCGCCCCTTGGGTGAAATTCCCGTAGTGATTCCCCTCGTGGTGGCTTGGTTCGATGAAGTGGTGCTGGGGGCGTTGGGCAAACCACCCGCGATTCCTGTGGATGGGGTGCGAATGGCACAGCAAAAAATGTTTTACGATGCTCACAAGGCCGTGGCCGAATTGGGCTTGCCCCAGACGCCGATTGATGAGGCGCTCCGAGACGCCGTGACTTGGTACCGCGACCGCGGGTACTGCCCCTAGGGTTTGCGATATAGTGAGGAATGGAAATTATGAAGTTTAGTTAAGAGCTATGTTGGTTGCGCCCTTTGCCTCTCAGTTACCCTTTGTGGAAGAGACGCTTCACAGTGGTTATCAAGCCTTGCAATGGGGCAAAAACATTTTTGCGATCGCCCACAAAACCCTGAGTGCGCGTCTTTTAAATACCCTCTTTCCCACCGAAGAGCGGACGCAACCCCTTAGCCCTGAGTTACAAGCATGGCTCAAGGAACGTTATGAAGCCCTACTCCAGCAGGATTGGCAGGATGCAGCGGCTGGCTTGTATCCCCCCACACTCCTTTTTGATGCCCCTTGGGAAGAGTTTTTGCGCTTTTATCCAGTGCTGTGGCTAGATTTACCGCAGATGTGGCAGCGGGCGCGATCGCGCCAATTTCAGGAGTTTGCCAAAGACGTGCGCCTTGAGGACTATCCGCAGTATTATCGCCAAAACTTCCACTACCAAACCGACGGCTACCTCAGTGAAACCTCCGCCAACCTCTACGATGTTCAAGTGGAACTGCTCTTTGGCGGTACGGCAGATGCGATGCGGCGGCGCGTGATTGCTCCCATTGCCCAACATTTTGCCACTCATTCTCCTACGCCACCCGTACGCATTCTCGATGTCGGCTGTGGCACCGGTCGCACCCTGAAACAACTGCACTATGGCTTCCCGGCGGCAGCACTCTTTGGCATTGATCTGTCACCCACTTATTTGCGTAAGGCCAACTCGCTTCTTGCTACCCAGACCGGGGATTTGCCGCAACTGATTCAAGGGAATGCCGAGAGCCTTCCCTACGTGGACAACTACTTTAGTGCCATCACCTGCGTCTTTCTCTTCCATGAACTGCCCGCCCCAGTGCGCCAAAACGTGATCAATGAATGTGCCCGCGTTCTCCAGCCGGGGGGCGTCTTTGTCATCTGTGACTCAATTCAAGCCTTGGATTCCCCAGAGCAGCGCCCGATGATGGAAAACTTTGCCAACCTTTTCCACGAACCCTTTTACCGCAACTACATTGAAGATGATCTCAACATCCGCTTAGAAAAGGCGGGTCTGGTCGTCAAAGAGGTGCAGCACCACTTTATGAGTAAGTATTGGGTCGCCGTTAAGGCTTCTTAGCTCAAAAGCGCCAGTCCGCTACGGTTTGTAACGGTGCCTACCTCCTGCGATGTGGGGCTGTTAGGCTGAAGGCAGTACGTCAAAACGTCCTTTCCTTGTTCCAGTCTGGAGGGTTAATTGATGGATGGGCTGGCATGGCAAGCGGAGTTTGTCTCTGGCTTGGCGGAAATGGATCAGGAACATCAGGCACTGCTGGAGATGCTGCAGCAGTTACGCTCGGCGATCGCTGACGGGGCAACCTTTTCGCAAGTGAAGCCGCAGTTACTAGAGTGCGCCAGCGAAACAGAACGCCACTTCCAGCACGAAGAAACCCTGATGGCTGCTGCTAACCATCCCCTCTATCTCTCCCACCGTGCTGCTCACCAAAATCTGCTACGGGATTTGAGTAGGGTGCTTGAGGATGTCCAGGGCCATCCCGAAAAGTTGACGCCAGAGACCATTGAGGCGATTGGTGCCCTAGTGGTGCGCCATATTCGCGAAGAAGATCTGCCAATGCTCTACCTGCTCACCCATCCCGAGGAGCTAGCGCAGCAACAAGCGGCTGAATTAACGGCTAAAAATGCCTTCTAAATTCCCGTGCTAACTGCTGGTTTTGCGATGTTGAATTGCCGTTAAGCCACTCGTTTGCAGCAACTCACCACTCTCGACCACGGCGTAGATGAGCCAGTGGTTGCCACAGTTCATGCGGGACTCCACCGTGCACTCCAAATAGGCAAGGGCATCGAGTAAAATCGGGGCGCCACTCTCAGCACTTTTGAGGCCAAGGGTGGCTAATTGTTGCTCACCAAGGCGTTGCGCCTGCTGAAATTGGCGAACGAGGGGACTGCCTTCCTTGAGAATATTCAACACAAAGCGATCGCCCACCAAGCAGAGGCTTTCTGCCCATTCCTGCGGCAAGGACACAGTAATTCCCGGCGGATTAAACGAAGCTTGAGACACCGACGACACCAAAATAGCCGCTGCTTGCGTGAGGTGAAAACACCCCTCGGGCAGCGTTGTCAAGACACACAGCGAACCCACGACTCGGTTCACGGCTTGCTCAGTGCGATCCACCTGTGCTTCCACAAGACTGGGGGGGCGGACGGTGCGGCTCTTGCGCAATTTTTTCAGGGCTTGGGCAAACTCGTTGGCGGCAATTTGGCACTTTTCGAGATCGCTTGCCGTGGGGGTAAACTTTACCCGCAGTGTTTCAAAGCCAAGGGTATAACCCGCATCCAGCAGCTTTTGCTCAATGTCATCAATGGCCTCACCGCTCCAGCCATAGGAGCCAAAAACTCCCGCCAGTTTGGTTTTGCTGCCCTCGGCCAAGATAAACCCCAAAGCAGTCTGCACCTGCGTTGGCATGTGCCCCCCTAGGGTGGGTGAGCCAATAATAAAGCCGTCGCTACTGTGGATCAGGGCTTGCATTTCCGCTGGGGGTGTGGTTTCACAGTTAATGGCCTCCACTTGAACGCCGGCTGCGGTTAAGGCTTGGGCGATGGCGTTGGCTAGAATTGCCGTATTGCCATAGGCAGAGGCATAGAAAAGCGCCACCTTGGTGTCCTGTTCCGTTTGGGCTTGGCACCAGTCGCGATAGTCCTGAAAGAGGCGGCTACGGCTAAACTTGACAATCGGGCCGTGGGCGGGGGCATAGAGGCGCGGTGGCGGTGTCAGTTCTGCCAAGCGATCCAAAATACTTTCCACTTGGCGGGTTTGTGCCGCATGCAAACATTCAAAGTAGTAGGCACGATCCTCATCGAGTTTTTTCCACTGCTCATCGTAGAGGCTGTCGCCACAGACATGGGCACCAAAGAGCTTATCTGTGAACACAATTTGATTCTGAGGATCAACGGTGATCAAGCCATCGGGCCAGCGGGGCGTGGCAGCGGCAATAAATTCCAGACGGCGATCGCCCCCCAACTCCAAGGAGGTTTCCGCTCGGGGAATCCAGAGATTCAATTGCTCGCCAAGGGTGGAGCGAAATGTCACTGCCCCTGCCTTGGAGCAGACGATAATGATCTGGGGCGCTTTTTCCAGCAAAACCTTGACGGTCGCAAGACGGTTGGAGTTGACATGACTAAGAATCAGGTACCGCAGTTGACTGAGATCAATGTGCTGCTGGAGTTCTTGCAAATAAATCTGGGTAAAGGATTCCCCCGGCGGATCTAGAAGTGCGGGTTGGGGGGCTTGGATGAGGTAGGAATTGGAGGTAGTTCCCTGTTGGCGGCCATACTCTACTTCAAACTTCAGCCGATCCCAAGTGCGCGATCGCAAGACCAAAACCCCAGGCGCAATTTCTGCGACTTGAACATCACGGGGACGAGCTTCCGTGAGCATTGGACACCTCCTGAAGACCTATCTGCGGTACTGTTATCGAAAATATCGAATAGCACTGCCACTATAACGTAGTTTAATAGCCTAGGGAATTGCCAGTAAAAACTTTTATTCTTGATCATTAATGTTTTATTTGATCATTTTTCAAATAGTGAAATCATTATTTCAAATAGCAAGATTGCTAAGTAATTGGGATTCAAGAAATTGGTCAATGCTTAAACACTTTAATACTTTCTAATCATATCAAATAAAGAGAGTCAGCTTTATTATTTTTGATCTTTGTTTTTATATCTCTTTTATAAGCAGAATCAATGAATACAGCCATTTTTACCGAAAAATTGTGTCTCATACTAATTCAATTCGAAGATAGGCTGAATAAAGACTGTGTAATAAACGACCAGCCCGTCAAAGAACGAATCACTCCCGCTGTCATTGGTGACAATACAGCTTGCAGCTTTTGACGCAGGGCTTCCAGTGTCTTGAACGACTGCCATGGCAATGCTGCCATAACCGCTCAATGGGATTGACCTCGGGAGTGTCACGACAGTCGGTGTCCAATTCATGGTGTTTGCGCGATGGGCAGCAGCTTGATCCATCTGCACCACCAACACCGCATTGGGATACTGTGAATGAAGTCCTGAAAAGCTCGACCATTGAGCTGGTCATCGACCTGAAAAAGTGTTCTCCCGTCAAAGGCTCGACGACACCATCGAGCCAAAAGGTGGGTTGCCGCCATTGATAGAGGCCTTGGGGCTTGAGGCCCGGCAACGTCAGCCGCCGTCCCGTGGGGGATGATGCGGGCGGCTGCGGGGGGCGCCTTAACTGCCAATAACTACTGGCGTCCTCCTTGGTGATAGGCGTTGAGCCAGCAAGTCATGGTGGACGCCTTGCGATGGAGCAATTGGGCCATTTGGGGGCGACGGTGGACAAGTCCTGGCTTGAGCCAGTAGAGCACCTGCAAGCGTTCCTGCTGTCGCGCAGGCGAACGGTAGTGATCAATACAGTTTATCCCCCTGCCCCCCATTAGCATAGGATGCAATACTCGTAAGAGTC
>FMJZ01001972.1_pt1 | contig 20812 bp, 19 predicted proteins | sample 1987881 | NCBI WGS metagenome assembly FMJZ01 (sample SAMEA4378227, study PRJEB15110) | soil metagenome | biome: soil; feature: Field; material: Soil | place: India | collected 2015-03-11 | depth 0 m
CCTCGAGCACGGGCTTGACCGGTTTTCGCCAACGCTCTCGCCCGAGAGCCTCCACCGGTTTGACCGGCTTCTCAGCGTATACTCTCAACACTTCAGCGCCTGGCTTCGCAAATTCTCCTAGATTTTCTCCGGGACGCACGTCGCCAGCGTACCCCGCAGGTGTCTCGCCGGCAGGTCGGGAGTACTCCTCGATAAACCGCACCAATTCGGACGGCTTCATCCCGAATGCTTCGGCCAGCTTTGCAAGAACGTCGGCCGACGGGCGCTTCGTGCCGCGCTCGATTTCACAAAGGTACGAGTACGACACCCCGGACGCATACGCCAGCTCGTGGCGGGTCAGGCCGCGCCGAAGCCTCAGCGTCTCGATTGCCCGGGCGTAGTCCAAAGAGTCGTTCATGGCGGAATCCCTGTTGCTAACGCGATCGTGGTATGCTATTGCGGAAGCACGCCGCTAAAGCGTATACGCGATCGAAGAAGGAGGTAAGGCGATGGACGAAAAACGCAAGCATGTTGGCAAGGGGCGTTCTCGAACTTCCGAGGAAGTGTTGGGGAGAGACTGTAGCCATCTCGTCGAGGCTCTGCAGAATTCGGCGCTGCATTACCACCAACCAATACACTTCCGCAACCTCACGCTTGTGCCGATTGTTCGCGACCCTGCGCCTGAAAAGCGCAACTACGTGACCTCGACGGAAGCGGGCCGAAAGCTCGAGGTCACGGAGACGGGAAGCGTACCGCGCCTCCGGGTGCGGAACAACGCAGCCGTCCCCGTGCTTCTCCCCGAGGGCGAACACCTCATGGGTGGCTATCAGAACCGGATCGTGACCGTGAGCATCCTCCTGCCACCCGAAACCGAAACGGAGATCCCAGTAGCCTGTGTGGAGGAAGGCCGCTGGGGCAGCCGGGGTCGTTCGGGGAGAATGCACGAAGGGGACTTTTTCTTTGCCGAGGGACGACGTGTCGCCGCCGAGGCCGTCAGCAAAGCCGCTCGTTGGCGGGGCACCTACGATACCGACCAGGGTGAAGTATGGAGAACCGTTGCCGGCAAACTCGGCCGCCTCCGTGCGCACTCCGAAACCCGGGCCATGGCTGATGCATACGAAAGTGCCGAGGACTCTCTTGCCCAGTTCACGGCGGCACTCCCCTACCAGCCCGGTCAAGTTGGCCTTGTCGTCGCCATCGGAACAGAGCTCGCAGGCGCGGATCTTTTCGACCACCCGGCCACCCTGCGCTCCCTCTACGAGCGCCTCTTACGCTCCTACGCCATCGACGCGCTCACACGCGTTCAGCGAAGCGCACCAAAGTGGACCGACCCAGCATCCGAGGCTTCATCGGCTACACCCAAGCCCCCGGTGCTCGACGCCACTCGTGCACGACGCTTTGTCGAAAGCGCGGCAGAAGCAGTGCTGACGTTCCACACCCCGGTTGGCCTTGGTGAGCAGGCTCGCATCACCGGCGACAGCGTGACCGGCTCCGCGCTCCTTGCGTTCGACACCGTTGTGCACCTCGCGCTCTTCAACACCGACTACCGCCCCCAGTGACTCCGCGAAGCCCCTTCGAAGCGCTCCGGGTGCACCCGAAAGCCCGAACCAAGGCCCGTTGTCACGCTCCTCGATGGCTCGTTCCACATCCTCGCTAGAGCGAGCGTCCGCACTTGCAGCGGCTGCCCGGGTGGGCCGGATCGTGGCTGCCACCGTCGCCGCAGCGTCCTCGAAGGCGGAACGCTTTGCCAGCAGCACAAGGGCTATCCGCTTCAGAGGATTGATCCGTTCGATTTCTCGTTCGGCAAGCCGCGAGGCACGTGGCCACGAGAGGAAGGATGGCTCTTCGGAGCTGCTCGCGATGTTGCGCGAGGCAGCCCGCCACCCGGCCCGCCTCACGCACCCCCTGCACGCCTACTTCTGACCGCTGCGCCCACACTGCCCGCGCTAACGGCGGGGAAAAAGCTCGCCGCCGCAATTTCCCCGCCCGAACCCCAGCGGACCTTCCTCGAAGAACTCACGCGTGGGAGGGGGCCGGCGGTCCAAGTCGATGCGCCCTGGGCCGCGCTGCACGCGATCATTGCTGCCGAGATCTTGACGCCGGCGCCTCGTTCGGCATATCCAGGCGTCGGGTTGGCAAGCAGTATGGGGCGAGGGGAAAATCAGCCACTGGATGCACGAGGCGCCTGGGGCGACCGGCACGAAGGGGAGAACGGACAGTGAGAAGGATCGAGCAGCTCTTTGGGGACGTGGTGTCGACGATCGGTTTCGGTAGAACGGCTCGCTTCTCCACGGCGAGCCGTCGGTGGGCGATGGCCTTGCTCATCCTTGGCGCATTTTTGCCGCCGCGGGTCGCACTTGCGCAGACCACGTTTGTGGTTGAACTGACCGCTGTAGATAGGCCTGACGCGAGCCCGGGGGACGGGGTGTGTGCCGACGTGGTGGGCTACTGCACGCTGCGGGCGGCGATCATGGAGGCCAACGCGCTACCGACCGACGACAGAATCGTGTTCGCAGCGACGGGGCCGATCGTACTGGGATCGACGTTGCCGCAGGTGGCCGATGCCCGCAGGGCAGGGGCACTCGAGATCGACGGCGGCGAGCAGGTAACGCTGAGCGGTAACAACAGGGTGCAAATCCTTTCGGTAGCGAACGGCGGCAACCTAACGCTGCGCAACATTCGCTTGGAGCAAGGCCGCGCCGAATACGGCAACGCCGGGGCGATCTACGCCACGAGCGGGAGTACGTTGACGATCGCGAGTTCCACCTTCAGCGGGAACTCGGCACCCAACGGTGAGGGCGGGGCCATCTACTCCGAAGGAACGCTGACCATCGAGAACTCCACGTTCAGCGGGAACTCGGCGATGCGGCACGGCGGGGCCATCTCCTCCGGGGGCACGCTGACCATCGAGAACTCCACCTTCAGCGGAAATTCGGCACGCAACGGTCAGGGCGGGGCCATCTACTCCGAGGGCACGCTGACCATCCAGAACTCCACCTTCAGCGGAAACTCCGCGACGTACGCCGGCGGGGCCATCTACTCCGAGGGCACGCTGACGATCACGAACTCCACCTTCAGCGGGAACTCAGGGTACAATGGCGGGGCCATTTACTCCTCGCGCACGCTGACCATCGAGAACTCCATCTTCAGCGGAAACTCGACGAACTCGTACTGGGACGGAGGCGGGGCCATCTACTCCTCGGGCACGCTGACCATCCAAAAGTCCACCTTCAGCGGAAACTCGGCCGCGTACTACGGCGGGGGCGGGGCCATCTACTCCTCGGGCACGCTCACTGTCGGAACCTCCAGCTTCAGTGAGAACTCTGCGTCCTTCGGCGGGGCTATCTCATCGTCCCGGACGTTAAGCATCGAAAACTCCACCTTCAGCCGCAATTCCGCATCGGAGAGTGGCGGCGCCATCGTCTCGTCGGGCGCGCTCCAAGCTGTCGGCGTGCGCATATCGGACAACCAGGCCGGGGCAGGCGGTGGAGGTCTCTCCCTTGGGGGCACGGCGGACATACGGGCTTCGACCCTTGCCCGCAACACGAGCCGCCGCGGCGGGGGAGTCTCCAGTACGGGGGAGCTGCGGCTTCTGAACGTGACCCTTTCGGAGAACGCTGCCACGGCAGACGGCGGAGCCGTTTACCATAGCTCGCTCGACAAGCTGGCGGACGTCGTTTTCAGCACGTTCTACCTCAATGCCGCGGGTGGGCGCGGCGCCGCGATTTTCGATGACACAGCCTCCACTCGGATCAAGAACTCGATCGTCCTCGGCTCGGGTACCTCCGGGAACTGTTTTGGCACCTTGCTCTCCCGCGGCCGCAACTATTCTACCGACCATACATGCTCTGGGTTCACGGTCGCCACGAGCGACGAGCTGCGATTGGATGTGCTTGCCGACAACGGGGGACCGACGGAAACCCACGCGTTGCTCGGTGGTAGCGTAGCCATCGACAGCGCCCCGGACTGCAACGACTTGCGAGGCGGGGCGGTCGATTCCGACCAACGAGGCGCCCTTCGGCCGTGGGGGGTAGCGTGTGACGTCGGCGCTTACGAAGCCGGCGCCGTGACGCCAACCCCGACCTCAACGCCAACGAATACGCCGACCCCAAGTCGCACGCCGACGCCTAGCCCGACAGCAACGTGGACATCGAGCCCCACGGTAACACCCACTAGAACGCCAACCCCAACACGCACGCAGACGCCCACACGGACGCCCACCGCACCGGAAACGCCGACGCCCACTCGCACGTCGACGCCGCAGGACCGTGGCGCAGCGGTCATCGTGGGCCAAGCGACTGGCGCGCCTGACACCGAGGTGACGTTCCAGGTGAGGTTGCAAACGGGCGAGGATTCCGTGGCCGGTATCCAACACGAAATCAGCTTCGATCCCGCCTTTGGTGTAATCCCTCGCACTGCCAGCTCGCGGCCCGATTGCAGCGCCAATCCTGCCATCGGGAAGGAACTGACTCAGTTCGCTTACGTACCTATGGGGTGTACTCCGGGACCCGGGTGCACGAGGATTCGGGCTGTAGTGGTGTCTGCCTCGAACACTTCAGCTATTCCTGACGGTTCGTTGCTGTACACGTGCAAGTTCCGCATTGCCGCGACGGCAAGGGGAACCTCCGTTCTGACGACGAGCCGTCTCGTCGGTAGCGATCCGGAAGGGAGGCCAGTGTGGCTCAGTGGGGTGAATGGGTCCGTCACTGTTTACCTCCCGACACCTACTCCCACGCACACCACTACACCGACGCACACCCCGACGCTAACCCGCACGGCTACGCCGAGCACTACACCGACTGCCACGCTCACGGGGACGCCAACGACTACTCCAACGCCGTCGCCAACGGAGACACCGGTGTCCCTTTGCCCTGGCGACTGCAACGGCAACGGGGAGGTGACCATCGACGAGCTGGTCATGATGGTCAACATCGCCCTCGGCGCCCGGCCCCTGTCGGACTGCGAGGCTGGCGACTCGACGAGGGATGGAGAAATCACCATCGACGAAATCATTCGGGCAGTCACCCGCGCTTTGAACGGGTGTTGAGCTGCCCACCAGCAGCTTCCGTGGACCCCAAGGCTACCAGCGGGGAGAAATCGAGCGCGGTCATGCAAGCGGGCGGAGGTTCTTCCATCCTTTCTTATCCTTTTTGACAACCAGTTTGGCTCGTGTTATACGCCGCGCGCTTCAGATCCCCTCCGGAAGGAGAAGTATTGCTATGGCCTTGTTTGGCAAGGACGACAAATCACAACGGTCCGAGGATGCCAGGCCAGCGTTTATCAGCTCTCCGGGCCTCCCAGGCGAACCCGCGCCAGTCGAGCCCAGTGTCCAGGCTCACCTGGGCAAGGGTAGCCGGGTGGAAGGAAAGCTGAGCTTCGAGGGGAGCGTTCGCATCGACGGGCAGGTGGACGGAGAAATCCAAGCGCAGGAGGCGGTGATTATCGGTGAGAGCGCTGTTCTCAACGCTCAGGTAACCGCAGGTACAGTCATCCTCACAGGGAAACTGACCGGAGACGTGGTTGCGCGAAAGCGCGTCGAACTGCGTGCTCCGGCGCGCCTCCTGGGCAACATCACGACCCCATGCCTCGTCATTCACGAAGGTGTGATTTTCGAGGGGCGCTGCTCGATGGGTAGCTCGCAAAGCGAGGGGAAAGCGACCGCTGCGGCCCAGCCTGCCGCTTCGGCAGAGCGCGCCAAGGTGGCCCAATTCCCGCGCGAGGAGCGGCCTAGCGTAACGACTTCGTTGGGAGGTGGAAAAGCCACGAGCTCCTAGGCTTGCATTCTGCTGCGGTTTTCTGTTTGCACCCTGCCAACGCCTCTTTACGGTTCCTCGCCGCCGAGGCCCGAAAGAGGCGTTTGTGCGTTCGTGAATAGAGGTGGTTTTCTAATAGGCTCGATTATCAACGCTTGTGAAACGGCTCTGAGAAGAAGGCGTTCTCGCGATGTTAACGTTTCCGCCTGATTACACGTTTTTGGTGCAAATTGTCTCGTTCCTGATCTTGTGGCAGCTCTTGCGCCGCTTGGCTTGGGCCCCGATGCTGCGCGTGCTCGAGGAGCGGGACGAGCGAACGATCGGCTACCGGAAGCTCGCCCGGCAGGAACGCACTGCTGCCGAGCAGGCAGCCCAGCGATACGAAGAGGAGTTTGCCCGCGCCCGGGCCGTGGTGATGGCCGAGCTGCAAAACGCCCGGAACCGAATCGCGAGCGAGGAGCAAGCGCTCCTGGCCGAGGCACGCACACTTGCCCAACAAACGCTCCAAGCAACGCGCGAGCAACTCGCTCGCGATCGCGCAACGGCACGCCAAGAATTCGCGCGGCAAGCAGAGGTTGTGGGCAAGGCCATTGCGCAACAAGTGCTGGGAAGGTCGTGGTCATGAAGCGCATTCTTTGCCGGTTTCCCTACGCTTGCCTGCTTTTCGCTGTTTCGGTCGCAGCCGCTGGGCCCGAACAACACGCCGCCGGGGGCCACGACCATCACGGCATCCCGTGGGCGACGTTGTTTTTCACCTTCGTCAATTTCTCCCTCTTCGTGTGGTTACTGGCCCGGTATGTCTGGCCTCAGGTCCGACTTTGGTTGCGGGAGCGGCACACGACGGTTGTGCAAGAACTCGAAGCGGCGGCCCAAGCACGCCGCGAAGCCGAGGAGCTGCGCCGGCAATGGGAGCAGCGCCTCGCTCGATTGGACGAAGAAATCGCGCGTCTGCGCCAACAAGTGGAGGCGGATCTGGCCCGCGAGCGCGAGCGCGTGCTGCAGCAAGCACAGCGAGCTGCCGAAGCAATCCGCCGCGACGCAGAGCGCACCGTGGCTGCAGAAATGCGCCGCATGGAAGAAGAGCTGCGGGCAGAACTCGTGCAGCAAGCGATGGTCATCGCGCGGGACCTGATTCGGCGCCACTGGAGCGCGGCGGATCAAGCCCGCACAGTCGACGAATTTTTACGGCAGGTGCAATCATGAGCGCAGTTGCCCGGCGCTACGCCAAAGCATTGTTCCATCTCGCTCGCGAGGCAAACCAGTTGGAGCAGGTTGCCGACGAGCTCGACCAACTTGTGACCCTCGTGACCAGCCCGGAACTCGCTCCCGTATGGAACAACCCCCTACTCAACGCACAAGAACGGCGCGAGATCGTGGCCGTGTTGCAACGCCAGTTGGGGTTCAGCGACCTACTGGGCCGGTTTCTTTCCTACCTAGCCGATCACAAGCGTCTGCGAGAATTGCCGGCCATCCGTCAGGTCTACCAGCAGCTTCTCGACGAAGCGGCCGGCCGCACCCGTGCACGGATCGTCAGCGCGCTGCCCCTCTCGCCTGAACAAGTGGAACGACTGGTTCAGTTTCTCGAACGACGCACAGGCAAAAAGGTGCTAGCGGAAACGGTCACCGACCCTTCCCTGCTCGGAGGTTTTCTCGTCGAGGCCGAGGGCAAGGTGTACGACGCTAGCGTCACCAATCAGCTTGCTTTGCTTGCCGCTCGTCTCGGCGCCGGAACATCCCACTGAGGAGGAGATTCATCGACGATGCAAATTCGACCAGCCGAAATCAGCGAAGTCATTCAGCAACAGATCGCCCAATATGGGCGCGAGATCGAAGTACGGGAAACAGGCCGAGTGCTGTCGGCCGGCGACGGAATCGCCCGGATTTACGGGCTTACCGAGGCCGCGGCCGGAGAACTTCTGGAATTCCCGCACGGCATTTACGGCATGGTGCTGAACTTGGAAGAAGACAATGTCGGCGCCGCGATCTTCGGTGAAGCGCATTTGATCAAAGAAGGGGACGAGGTACGCCGGACCGGACGAATTGCAGAAGTGCCTGTGGGAGAGGCGCTGCTCGGACGGGTCGTGAACGCCCTCGGACAGCCCATCGACGGAAAAGGTCCCATCGAAGCCACGGAAACACGCCGGATCGAGCTCAAAGCGCCCGGCATTGTTTGGCGCCAGCCCGTGAAAGAGCCATTGCAGACGGGCATCAAGGCCATCGATTCGATGATTCCCATTGGCCGTGGCCAGCGCGAGTTGATCATCGGCGACCGCCAGACAGGCAAAACCGCGGTCGCCGTGGACACGATCATCAACCAAAAAGGCGGCGACGTTTTTTGCATCTACGTAGCTGTGGGCCAAAAACGGTCGACGGTCGCCCAAGTCGTGGAGAAACTCTCTCGCTTTGGCGCAATGGACTACACGATCGTGGTCGCAGCCACGGCTTCCGAGGCGGCCCCGCTGCAATTCATCGCTCCCTACGCGGGGTGCGCCATGGGCGAGTACTTCCGCGATAGCGGGCGACACGCGTTGGTCATTTACGACGACCTGTCGAAGCACGCCGTGGCTTACCGCCAGCTCTCCCTCCTGCTTCGCCGGCCGCCCGGACGCGAAGCGTACCCAGGCGACGTGTTTTACCTCCACTCCCGGCTTCTCGAGCGCGCCGCAAAAATGAGCGACGAGCGCGGCGGCGGCTCGCTCACGGCCCTTCCCATCATCGAAACCCAAGCAGGAGACGTGTCGGCCTACATCCCGACCAACGTGATTTCCATTACCGACGGGCAGATTTTCCTCGAGACCGACCTGTTCTATTCCGGCGTGCGCCCCGCAGTGAACGTCGGGATCTCGGTGTCGCGCGTGGGTGGCAACGCCCAAATTCGCGCGATGCGACAAGTTGCCGGTTCTCTGCGCATCGAACTCGCGCAGTACCGCGAAATGGCCGCCTTTGCCCAGTTCGGCTCCGACCTCGACGCGGCCACGCAGCGCCAACTCGCACGCGGGAGCCGCTTGGTGGAAGTGCTCAAGCAAGGCCAGTACGAACCGTTGCCCGTGGAAAAGCAGATCCTCATTATCTACGCGGCGACAAACGGGTACGTCGATCACCTGCCGGTGGAAGCGGTGCGCAAGTACGAGGCGGAACTGTATCGTTTCGTCGACAACCGGCATCCCGAAATCTTGCAAGCCATCCGCGAGAAAAAGCAGCTCGACGATGCTCTCAAGGCGCAAATCAACGCTGTGCTCGACGAGTTCAAAACCATCTTTCAACCCTAAGCGCTGTGATTGGGAGCCATGGCTAGCCTCAAGGCAATTCGCAAACGGATCGCCTCGGTAAAGAACACTCAGAAAATTACCAAGGCGATGAAAATGGTCTCGGCGGCCAAGCTGCGCCGCGCGCAGGAGGCCGCCACCAACGCGCGCGCCTATGCCGAGAAGCTCACCGAGCTCATGCGCCATGTCGCAGCCGCCACCGCCGCCAGCACCCACCCCTTGCTCCAACAACGCGAACCGTACCGGTCGGTGGATTTGCTCTTGGTCACGGCCGATCGCGGCTTGTGCGGCGCATACAATAGCAACCTGATTCGTCGCGCCGAGCAAATTCTTTCCGAGTTCGGACGCGACAAGGTGCGGATCACCTTCGTGGGCCGACGTGGCTTCGATTACTTCAAGAAGCGGGGTGTGATCATCGCCGACAAGCACATCAACTTGTTCGGTGGGCCCGACGCCGCGCTAGCGCACCGACTTGCCGACCAGCTGGCCGCCCAGTTTGCCGAAGGCCACACCGATGCCGTGTTCGTCTTGTACAGCCACTTCCGCTCGGCGCTGTCGCAAGTACCCACCGTCGAGCGCTTACTCCCAATCGCTCCCGCAGCCGTGGAGGCCAACGGCGCGAGAGAGTACGTCGTCGAGCCCGACTCCGCCAGCTTGCTCGATCGGTTGTTGCGGCAATACGTGCGCATCCTCGTACAGCGAGCGTTTCTCGAAGCCCTTGCCAGCGAGCACGCTGCGCGCATGACCGCAATGGATAGCGCCACGAGCAATGCCGCGGAAATGATCGACCGCTTGACCCTCGAAATGAACCGCGCCCGGCAAGCGGCCATTACCAAGGAACTCATGGAAATTGTCAGCGGCGCAGAAGCACTGAAGGGATGAGAGGTTTGCCAACATGAACATGGGGAAGATTACACAGGTGATTGGTCCAGTCGTCGACGTCGAATTCCCGAACGGCGACCTGCCACCGATTTACAACGCGCTTCGGGTAAGCAACCCGTCGATCAGCAGCCAGCCGTGGAACCTCGTGCTGGAAGTGGCACAGCACTTAGGGGAACGCACCGTCCGGTGCATTGCCATGGACGCCACCGAGGGCCTCAAACGGGGCATGCCCGTGCAAGACACTGGCGGCCCCATCAAAGTGCCTGTCGGCCCGCAAGTGCTGGGCCGCATTCTGAATGTCGTCGGAGAGCCCGTGGACGAAGCTGGGCCCATCGAGGCGCAGGACTATTACCCGATCCACCGCGAGCCGCCCAAGTTCGTCGACCAGGCCACGGAAATCCAACAGTTCGAAACTGGCATCAAAGTCGTGGACCTTCTCACCCCCTACGCCCGCGGCGGTAAGATCGGTTTGTTTGGCGGCGCCGGCGTCGGCAAGACCGTGTTTATTCAAGAGCTCATCTCCAACGTGGCCACGCACCATGGCGGGTATTCCGTGTTCGGTGGCGTCGGAGAGCGTACACGCGAGGGGAACGACCTCTGGCTGGAAATGAAAGAATCGGGCGTGATCTCGAAGACCGCCCTCATTTACGGCCAAATGAACGAGCCCCCTGGTGCTCGTGCGCGCGTCGGCCTGACCGCCGTCACCACCGCCGAGTACTTCCGCGACGTCGAAGGCAAGGACGTGCTGCTGTTTATCGACAACATTTTCCGTTTCACCCAAGCGAACTCCGAGGTGTCCGCTCTCCTCGGCCGCATCCCCTCAGCCGTGGGGTACCAGCCCACGCTGGCAACCGACCTCGGTGAATTGCAAGAGCGCATCACCAGTACCAAGCGCGGCGCCATCACCTCCGTGCAGGCGATTTACGTGCCGGCCGACGACCTGACCGACCCCGCACCGGCAACCACCTTTGCGCACCTCGACGCCACCACGGTGCTTTCGCGCGCGCTCACGGAAATTGGCATTTATCCTGCCGTGGATCCTCTCGACTCGACCTCCCGGATTCTCGACCCGAACATCGTGGGAGAGGAACACTACCGCGTGGCGCGTGCCGTGCAGGAGGTGCTCCAACGCTACAAGGACCTGCAAGACATCATTGCCATCCTCGGAATGGACGAGCTTTCCGAAGAGGACAAGCTCATCGTTGCGCGTGCCCGTAAAATCCAAAAGTTCCTGTCGCAACCGTTCCACGTGGCCGAAGCATTCACGAACATCAAGGGCGTCTACGTGAAGCTTGCCGACACGATCCGCGGCTTCAAAGAAATCGTCGAAGGCAAACACGATGATGTGCCGGAACAAGCCTTTTACATGGTCGGGACGATCGAAGACGCGCTCGAAAAAGCGCGCCGGTTGGCAGCGTGACCTATGGCGAACCGCATCTTGCTCCGCGTCGTGACTCCCAAACAACCGGTGCTCGAAACCGAAGTGCTGGAACTGACTGCCCCTGGCACCGTGGGGGAGTTCGGGGTGCTGCCGGAACACGTGACGTTCCTTTCGTCGCTCGAGTCGGGTGTTCTCCGGTACCGGAAGCCGGACGGGGAAGCCGCCATCGCGATCCGGGGAGGCTTTGCAGAAGTTCGCGATAATGTCGTGACCATCCTGGCGGACGAAGCGGTGCTGGCCGACGAAATCTCCGTGGAGACCGCTCGCGCGGAGCTGACCGCGGCGGAGGCCGAACTGAAACGGCTCGATGCGTCGAGCACAGAATACAGCACCGCCGAGCAGCGCCGACGTTGGGCGGAAGCGCAGCTCGCGGCGGCCCGGGCACGCTCGGCACCGCTTTGATGCCGGCACCCGAAGCGCCTCCGACCCCGGCCTCGTTGCGCCGACTCCCTGCCTCGCTATAGAGTGCCGCCGTGTCGGCAAACTCGCACGATTGGATCCCGATCGCCAACGCACGCGACGTTCCCGAGCGCTCCACGCGCAAGTTTGTGGCCAACATCGACGGGAACGAGGAGGAGTGTTTCCTCGTTCACTACGAAGGCCGGTTTTACGCGTACGTAAACCGCTGCTGTCACGTGCCGATCACCTTGGACTGGGTCGAAAACCGTTTTTTCACCGCCGACGGCCGCTACCTGCAGTGCGCGACCCATGGAGCGCGGTATCTCCCGGACACCGGCGAATGCGTGGCTGGCCCACCGTGCGGCAAGTTTTTGCGCCGCCTTGACGTTGCAGTCGTGGACGGAGTTGTGTACGCACGCGCTTCCCAAACCGAAACAGACCAAACTCATCCGACAGGGGGAGTGTATGGCTAAGCAAGATCGTCGCTGGGAAATTCGCCGCCGGCGCAATCGCCGGAAGAAGCTGGCCAAGCTGCGGCTTCGTTACAGCGCCGCGCGAACCGCTGCGGAACGCGAAAAAATTCTGGCGAAAGTACAGCGCGTGGCGCCAACCGTCACCCGGGAACAGTTCATCGCCAGCGTGCCGGCGCCGACACAGCCGACCCGCCCAGCAACCCGCCGAGGGGCATCGCGTACCGCTGCCGGATCCGCGGCAAGCGCGTAAACGAACCCCTCCATCCTCATCCCGACGGCGGAGAACTTCCTCCGGAAGTTCCCGCCAACGAACCGGCACGCGGGGAGAACGACCGCTCTCGGGCGCCGGCGGTGTGTATCCTTCTAATCAACTTTTAATCGATCGGACCCTCACCGAAGGCAAACATGGCTGCTGTGTACAGCAGGGCGTGCTCCCAAACGTGCGGGACGTCGTTTTGTGGCCAGTAATCCGGCGCAATGCCGTCGCCGTTCCGATCCACCTGCACGCGGCCGTAAGACTCCGACATGTGCAGGGTGCCATTCGTAGTGATGTTGCGCACGAAAAACTTCACTGCGCGTCGCGCCTCTTCTAGCATCGCTCGGTCGTTCCGCTGGCGGGCCAGGTACGCCACAGCCACGAGCGGTTCCGCATTGTAGCCACTCTCAGGGGCGGTTCGTTCGAGGATCACCTGAACTCCTTGCCGCCACAGGAGCTGCGCGTGCGTGGTCGCCAGCGCGTCGCCAGGTCGGAGAAACTTCACCGGCCAAATTACCCACGGACCGCGTGGCCCCTCCAAATGAGGCACGGGTTCGGAGCGGAGGAAGTGCCGCGGGATTGCCTCCTCCAGCTCGGCTGCTCGCGCCTGCCATCGCTCCACTTCCGCGCTATCGAAGCCGCAGGCACTTGCAGCCTCGATCGCGGATCGGAGTGCGAGCAGCACGGTTTGCGCACCCAACAAGCTTTGCGTCAGCGGAATGGTGTCGTCCTCGTTCGCGTAGCATTGGAGGTTGTTCGTTTCGTCCTTGCAGTTCGCCAAGTTCGTCGCCCCGAGCGAAATCGACGGACACACTTCAGCCAGGTACTGTGTGCGTGCCTCCGGGTCGCGCAAGAACTTGGCGTGTTCCCACAGCGTCCACACCACCAACCCGGCCGCGTCGATTTCAAACGAAAGTGGCAGCCCGGGAATGGCTGCTTGGGGGTCGGTGTAATAGTTCGCCTCTACAGTGCCGGCAGGTACGCAGTTTGGGTACACGGGCCGCTGGGGATCGCACGGGCCGAAGTCGTACAGCGGCGACCACGGTGCGGGCCGTTTGCGCTGCACGCGCGCATAAAAGCGGTTGTGGCGCGTGACCAGATCGTGATAACCGGCCAGGTCCAAGGCGTAGTTGATGAACGCGCCGTCGCGCGGCCAGTCCTCGCCATACGGAGGCTGAGTGTTCACGCTCGCCACGATTCCTCCGCTAGCTTCATCCATTGCCGTTCGTATGACAATGAGCGAGCGCTTCGCGAACGCCAACACCACAGGGTCGTCGGTTTGCGGCAAGCGTGCTGGTGCGAGGAACCGTTCCCACCAAGCTTCGGTGGCACTGCGCTGCGCCTGCGGGGATTGCGCACGGGCAGCACGCAGCAGCTCGTAGGCGCCGTCGCGCGTGTCGGCAATCGCGATGTCGATCGTTGCCGAGGCAACGTTTCCCGAAAACGTCAGCCGCTTTGCCAGCGCCGCGTTGGCCTGGCAAGCCGCGATCGGCGAGCCGGATAGTTGCCCGTCCATCGCATCCGTGTAGGCACTTTCTGCATCGTAGGTCCATTGCAAACGGCTGCGGCACTCGCCGAGGGGCCCGTCCGGATGGGTGATCTGGCGCTCGCACTGAAAGGCAATCCGCACGAACTCCGCAAACGCATCCCCCAAATCGAACACGCGGATCGTGTTTTCGGTCAGCCGACTTTGGATGCGGCAAATGTCCGTTTGGTCGAAACCGCACTGGTACCCGTCGTCGCCACCACGCGCCCCGGCGGCAATGTAAACGCCGGGTTCCCCCAGCTCGCGGATCAAGCTTGCCACTTGAGCGCGCAAGGCATTTCCGTCGCCAGGCTGCCGCAAGATTTCCGACACTCGGGCCAAGCGGTGCGGGTTGGCTCGTTCGCTTTGCGGCAAATAGTGCAGCAGGGCTCGTTCTTGTTCGTCGTACACAACCGCGTGGTCGTTTTTGAAATCCAATGCCCAGTCGGCAACGGGAAACAGCGCCTGCCGCGCCATCGTAGGCGCAAAATTGGCATAGAAGATCAAGGTGGCTTCACGGACAGGCGACGTCGGCTGGCGCTCCACCTCGTAGTGGTTCACCATCACGTTGGCGTCCGGAAGAATGAATTGGTAGGCGCGGACCACCAACCCCAACGCCGTGTTCCGCATCGTGGTCACGGCCACGTTCGACGTATCACTCGTGTAGGTTTGCTCGTGCTCCCAAGGCAAATCCCGCAACCACGTAAAGCCCCGCTGGCCAGTACGGGTCACATACGCCAGGCCTGGGAAGGCGCCCGCGCTATCCAGCGCCCCAAAGTGCGGCTTTAGACGCGCGTCGATATCGTTGGAGGTGAGATAATCGATCTGGTCGTAGTAACTGGGGCTTGGCCACTTGAGCGAGGTGATTTCACCGCATAACGATACGGTGCTCGTCATCCTGCCCGAGCCCAGCGCTGCGTTCGTATTCGTCGCACCCCACTGGAGCTCGAATGGGTTGGGCGCATCGGGCAGCACTCCCAGCAGCGGGCACGGAGGTCGCTGTGCTGCGGGCGCGCCACCTGCAGGCGGCTCTCCATCGGACCCACATCCCGCAAAGACCATGGCTCCCAACAAACCGACTCGCAGCCACGCGAGCGTGCGGCGCACCGTTCGCTTCACGATCATCCTCCTCGACAAGTTCCTTTTGGACACAACTCCCTCGCTTTAGCAAGAATTCGTTTCCCCGACTCGGTTGGCCAAGCGTTGCTTCGACCATCGCAACGGCCGCTTGGCAGCGTGCCTTCACGCGCTCACGCGCACCGCCAAGCCTAGCGCAGCAATGCGGCCTGCCAACTCTTCGAGCCAACTCTGCGGCAAGGCGGCAAGATCCCTTGCTTCCCGTTGCGCGGAAGGTCGCGCGAGCGAGTACAGGAGCACGCCTTTCAGCGGCAGCCGTTTTTCCTGCTGCCGAGCCAAAAACTGCAAGTAAGCCTGGATCTCCTCTTCGGGCGGTGGCGTACCACGCCAAGCAAAGACGCACGTTTGAATCCACGTCGGACAACGCACCGCCGCGATCTCCAGGTTTGCTTCCACACGCGCGGGCGAAAGCCGCGTACCGTTCACTTGCCACAGTCCCGCGGCCGTCGCGCGATCGAGTTTGAACCATACCTCCCCGCTCAGTTGCGCAAGTTCTTCCAACCCGCTCTGGACGCTCTTTCGGTGCATCTGGCTGCCGTTCGTAATCAGGACCGTTTTCACCTCCGGGCCGATGCCAAGCCCTTGCCGCACGCCAGCAACCACCCGGATACACTCCACAAACTCCCTCGCGGTTGTCGGCTCTCCGTTGCCCGAAAACGCAATGTCCCGAAAGACTCGTGCCTCCGGAGGCAAGTGCCGCTGCAAGTAATCCCCCTGCACGACCTCGCGCAAAAAGCTCTCGAGCTCCTGCCGGAGCTGGTTCAAGTCCACCGCTGGTGCAGCCCCCCGGGTGAGCCCTTCGACCTGGCAGTAAACGCACCGCCAATTGCACGCGTTGTTGGGGTTCAAGTTGATGCCCACCGACAAGCCCGCCGAACGGCGCGCGTACACTGGGTACACGTAGCGCAAACCGGCGCGATCGCGCGCATGATCCGAGGTGGTGAGGACAGAACTTCGTAAAGCCACGACCCTCATGTGTAGACGCCGGAGCGCACGAAACAACAACGTTTTGCCTTTCGGGCCCCACTCGTACGCTGGAACCCAGCAGCGCGGCGGAACCCTCCCCTCCGCTTGCCTGACGCAGCGCAACATACTAAACGTTCAGTATGTCCTCTGCGGCACCGGTCTCCAAAGACGATTCCCGCCGCGAGCTTCTCGCGGTCGCCATCGATTGCTTTGCCACTTACGGTTACGCGGCCACGTCGATCGATCGGATCGCCAAGGCAGCCGGGGTGACCAAGGGCGCCGTGTACTACCATTTCAAAGACAAGGAGGAGCTCCTGCGCGAAGCGGTCAAGCACCGCTTGGGGCAGTTCGAGCGCCGCGTGGTGCAAGAAATCAACGCTCTTTCCGATCCGGCGGATTCCATCCGGGCGCTCGGCCGGATCTGTTACGAGCACGCCACGAAGAGCAATCACCGCCGGCTGATCGTTACCCTCATGGTCGAGGCGTTGGACACCTATCCGGCGCTCGATCGGCTGTTCCGCAACATGATGCGGCGCTTCCGGGGATTCGTTGCCAGCCTCGTGCAACAAGGCCAAGAACGTGGGCGTTTCCGCAAAGAAGCGGACCCGGAGTTGGCAGCCGGGTTGTTTGCTGGGGCGGTGATGGGACTGGAGATTCAGTTCTACCAAGATCCGAGCGGCTTCGACCTGCGCCGTGCACTCGAGGAACAAAGCGAACTGTTCCTTGCCTGGCTCACGGGGCCCAATGGCGAGGTCAGGAAAAAAAGGAGGAAACCACCATGGTAAGTTTCGAACCAAGCGACGAGCAAAAGCTCATTCGCGACACTGTGGCGGCCTTTGCCCGGGAACAAGTACGCCCGCAGGCACGGCCGAGCGACGAGAGCGGGGAGATCCCCTCCGCGCTCGTGCAGCAAGGGTGGGAGCTTGGACTCACGCAAGCTCTCGTCCCGGAAGAATTCGGCGGAACTGGCGAGGCGCACAGTGCCATCACGAGTGTTTTGCTCATCGAAGAGCTCGCATGGGCGGATCTTTCCATCGCGTGCCATTTGCTCGCGCCGCGGCTCGTGGTCATTCCCGTGGTCAAGGCTGGAACCGAAGCGCAACGACGGGCCATTTTGCCGCGATACGCTACGACCAATTTCACGGCCGGCACGGCCGCAGTGGTCGAGCCACGGTGGGACTTCGACTTAGCCTCGCTTGCGGTGAAAGCCCTACCCCGCAACGGGAACTTCGTCTTGCAAGGGAGGAAGTGCTTCGTGCCGCTCGCGGCGGAGGCGGAACACATTCTTGTGTTTGCCCAGCTTGGCGACAGCGGCGAGGTGGGCGCCTTCTTGGTGGAGCGCGGCACTCCCGGCCTCCGTGTGGTGGAGCGCGAAAAGAACATGGGTTTGAAGGGGCTTGCCACGTACGAGGTCGAGTTCGACCAATGCACCGTTCCTGCAGACCAACGGCTCGGAGGCCCCGAGGGTTGCGACGTCAACCGGCTGTTGAACCTCCAGCGCGTCGCGCTGGCAGCCGCGGCCGTAGGTGTGGCCCGTGCCTCTTTCGAATACGCTCGCGACTACGCCAAGGAGCGCAAGGCTTTCGGTGTGTACATCGCGCAAAAGCAAGCCATTGCTTTCATGTTGGCCGAAATGGCAATCGAAATCGACGCCGCCCGTCTCCTCACCTGGGAGGCGGCATGGAAGCTCGACCGCGGCGAAGATGCTACGCGCGAGGCCGTGCTCGCAAAGCAATACGCGGCCAACATGGCGCTGATGGTGGCCGACCGCGGCGTGCAGATTCTCGGTGGTCACGGCTACATTCGTGATCATCTGGTGGAACTGTTTCTTCGCAACGCGCGCGGATTCGCTACCTTCGAAGGCTTACTGACTGCGTAAGGCAATCGAGAGAGAAAGGAGCAGCGAGTCATGATCGACTTCGAACTTCCCCCGCAGGTCAAACAAGCGCGCGACATGGTGCACATGGTCGCCGAGAACATGATGCGCCCGATTTCGCGCGAATACGACGAGCGAGAACACGAGAAACCGTGGGACTTCCTCAACGCCATGTGGGAGGCCTCCAAGGCAACCAACCCGGTGAGCTTTGGCGGAGGCGGCAAGAAAGACCCGTCGGCCCCGTCCGTGCGCAACTTGCAGACGGTGGTTTCCATCGAGGAACTTTCGTGGGGCGACGCAGGCTTGTACCTCTCGATCCCGAACCCCGGCCTGGGCGGCGCAGCCGTGGCCGCAGCGGGCACACCGGAACAACGCGAACGCTTCCTCGCTCGGTTTCGTTCCGGCCCGCCCAAGTGGGGAGCCATGGCCATCACCGAACCCCATTGCGGCTCGGATACCGCCGCAATCACGACCACCGCGGTTCGCGACGGCGACCACTGGGTCCTGAACGGCACGAAAATTTTCGTCACCAGCGGAAAAATGGCCGCTCAGGAATCGGATGGCTTCGTCGTCGTCTGGGCGACCGTGGATAAGTCCGCCGGACGCGCGGGCATCAAAGCCTTCGTGGTCGAACGCGGCACTCCGGGCATGACCGTGGTGAAGGTCGAAGACAAAATGGGTATCCGCGCCTCGGACACGGCCATGATCGTCTTCGAGGACTGCCGCATTCCCCTCGACAACATCTTGGGCAGCCCCGAGGTGAAGCAGTCGACAGAGGGCTTCAAGGGCGCCATGGCTACTTTCGACGCCACGCGGCCAGCCGTAGCAGCCAGCGCCATTGGTATTGGCCGAGCGGCGCTGGATTTCGTGCGCGAAGAACTCGAAAAGCACGGGATCAAGATCCGGTACGGCGTGTCTCGCAACAAACTTACGGCCATCGAGCGCGACTTCATGGACATGGAAGCGAACCTGCATGCAGCGCGCTTGCTCACGTGGCGCGCTGCGTGGCTCATGGACCAAGGCCGACACAACAACCTGGAGGCTTCCATGGCGAAGGCCAAGGCCGGCCTCGCCGTAACGCAGGTGACGCAAAAAGCCGTCGAACTCCTCGGGCCGCTCGGATACTCGCGCAAATACTTGCTCGAGAAATGGATGCGCGATGCGAAAATCAACGACATCTTCGAGGGGACTCAGCAAATCAACCTCCTCATCGTAGCTCGCCGGATTCTCGGCTACTCGAGCAAGGAACTGAACTGATCCTCCAGCGGCGCACGCGCTTGCGTGCGCCGCTTCTTCCTCCCTTTCCTCACCGGCCTTCGAACATCCCGCGCCGCCCTTGAATCTCCTTCGCTGCCGGAGCGCCTTTCGGCGCTTCCTGCAGAACGAGGCCCTCGACAGAATGTCGGGTTCCGAGGTTACCGAGGACCTGGTAAGTCACGCCTAGCCCGGACCGAATCTCCTCCCCTTCTTTGACAAGCTGGGAGCTTGGCTGTCCGTTCGTGCGCCCTGCTTGCGGCTGCGGCTGCACTTGCAGTAGGGTCGCCCGTTCATGGCTGTGCTTCGGGTCGGACTTCTTGGCGCTGGCGTCATCGGCTCTGCGCACGCCGCGGTGCTGCAACAAATTTCTGCGGCGATGCCCGGGTGTCTCGATCTCACTGCGGTCGCGGATCCTGACCCTAGTGCGGGCGCGCGTGCTCAGGCAGCGTTCGGGTTCCAGCGCGTGTACACCGACGGCCACGCGTTGTTGGACCGCGAGCGCTTGGACGCTGTGTTTGTTTGTGCACCCACGGCTTTTCACGCCGCGTACGTGGAACATGCTACCGAGCGTGGTTGCGCAATCTTTTGCGAGAAGCCGCTGGCGATGTCCTACGCCGAAGGCGCAGCGATGGTCGAGTGCGTCGAGCGCCACGCAGTGCCCCACCAGATTGGCTTGGTTTTGCGCTTCTCCGCCGTGTACAACGTCATGCGATCCTTGCTCGACAACCGAAACCTTGGCGTGCCGCTGGCGGTGGTGTTTCGTGACGACCAGGTCTTCCCCATCCGAGGGGTCCATTCCAGCCCTTGGCGAGCCGATCGTGCCCTCACCGCAGGCGGAACATTGATCGAGCATGGTGTGCACGACCTCGACTTGCTCGCGTGGTTTTTTGGCCCGCCGGTCTGGTTGCAGGCATGGCAACGAAACGTGGCAGGGCATCCAGGCGTGGAAGACTACGTGGCCGTAGAACTCCGCTTCGCGAACGGACTCCAAGCCCAACTCGTCAATGTCTGGCACGACATGGTTCAGCGCCCCTCGAACCGCCGCCTGGAGATCTTTTGCCAGCGCGGCTTCCTTGCCAGCGATGCGGACTTCCTGGGCGATCTTACGTGCCAGTTTGGCGACGAGGCGGAGGGATTGCTCGCCGCAACGGAGGTCCTCCAACGATTCCAGGAACTCCTTCCGCCCAGTATGCCCTCGGCGCTGCGCGAATTTGCCGGAATTGCCTACCTCGTACAGGATTTTGCCTTTGTCGAAGCGTTGCGAAACGGCCAACGACCACAACCCGGACTCGAGGTCGGTCTCGAGGCACAACGCTTGGCCGAAGCCGCCTATCACTCGGCCGCCACAGGGCGCGGTGTAGAGCTGGCCTCTTATTTCCCCACGACACCCCCGAGCGCTCGCCCCTAACGGGCCAAAGATGTAGGGGCCAGCGGCGCCGTGCCTCTACACCATACGGAAACGCGCGTGGTGCGGAGAATCCTGCACCCTACCGCCGGGCAATGTAGGAGCGACCCGGTGGGTCTCCCGGCGGGGCCGTGGTGGGCGGGCGCGTTGGGATGATGAGGTCGCACGACGACAGGATCGACCCTCACCCGGCGCTG
>FMJZ01030627.1_pt1 | contig 20806 bp, 18 predicted proteins | sample 1987881 | NCBI WGS metagenome assembly FMJZ01 (sample SAMEA4378227, study PRJEB15110) | soil metagenome | biome: soil; feature: Field; material: Soil | place: India | collected 2015-03-11 | depth 0 m
ATCACCTCTCCCCGCGTCGGGGAGAGGTCGGGAGAGGGGGGTACAACGAGGCTCCCGCCGAGCCGTCTCTCCCCTCGCCTCATGGGAGAGGGGACGGGGGTGAGGGCTTATAGGGGGCTTTTCCGCTTCGCGAGAGGAATACCTCTTCACTTCGCGTCTTCTCTCCTCCCAAGATTTCCTGTAAAATGAAAGCATGGCAACACTCGCTCACCCGCTTTTTCTGGCTATCAGCGCCACCATTGTCGCCGCACTGCTGGGCGGGGCAGTGGCGCACCGTCTGCGCCTGCCGGTCATCATCGGCTATATCAGCGCAGGGGTTCTGCTGGGAGCCCTGAATCCCGTTCTGCGTATAGACACCGCCACCGTGCATACCATTTCCGAGTTCGGCGTGGCGTTGATGATGTTTGTGGTGGGGGTGGAGCTCTCTCTGCGTGACCTGCTTCGTTCTGGGGTGAGGCTGGTGATGGCAGGCACGGCGCAAATCGGGCTTTCCATCCTGCTGGGCTATGGGTTGATGAGTCTGCTGGGATGGGGCTGGTTCCCCGCGCTGATTGCCGGCTGTGTGGTGGCAATGAGCAGTACCGTGGTGATGATACGCCTGTATGAACGACAGGGCGACGTGGGCAGCACCGCCTCCGTGCTGGCAATGGGTATTGCCATTACCCAGGACCTCGCGCTGGTGGTGCTAGTGGGGATGCTTCCGGTGCTGGCAGATTTCACCCCCGAACGAATCTCCGCGCTGGGCGGCACATTGCTTCGCTCGGTGCTGGTGCTGGTAGCGACCGGTGTGCTGGCGACACGGCTTATCCCTGCCCTGTTGCGCTATGCCGTTCAATGGAACTCGCGCGAACTGTTCCTGCTGATGGCAATCAGTCTCTGTTTCGGCACCGCTCTGGGCACGCACGCGATGGGTTTTTCTATGGCACTGGGCGCGTTTCTCACCGGCTTAATCATCGGCGAGTCCGAGTACAGCCAGCAGATTATCGCCGAGGTCGTGCCCATTCGCGATGTGTTCGCCATCTTCTTCTTTGTGTCGCTGGGCATGTTAGTGGAGCCCTCGGCGCTGGCGTCGCAATGGGTTCAGGTGCTTCTGTTACTGGTGCTGATTGTGCTGGGCAAGGCACTGCTCATCGCCGGGTTGATTCGGTTCATCGGCTTTCCGGTGCGCATAGCGGTGACGGTGGGGTTGTCGCTGGCGCAGATTGGCGAGTTCTCGTTCGTGATTGCCGAAATGGCTCGCGCCAAGGGCTGGTACAGCGCGGATGAGTACAACACTATCCTGCTGGCGTCGGTGATTTCTCTGCTCCTGTCGCCCCTGCTGTTTGCGCTCTCTCCTGCCATCTCTCGCATGGCGATGCGCCTGGTGCGTGGCGAACGCTTCCGCGAGCTGCGCGAGGAGGTTCAGGTGCACCGCAGTGTGATGCGCGACCACGTGATCCTGTGTGGCTTTGGCAGGGTGGGCAGCCGGGTGGCACAGCACCTGCTGGGGCGCAAAGTGCCCGTCGTGGTGATTGACCTGAATCCCGAAAGCATTATCCGTGCCCGCAACCTGGGCATTCCTACCATCTACGGTGACGCAGAGGCGCGGGAGGTGCTGGACCTCGCGAACCCACACACCGCCACCATCGCCATTCTCACCATGCCCGAAAGTAGCAGCGCTATGGTGACCGCGCGGCGGCTGAAAGAGATTAATCCCCAGCTGACCGTGCTGGCACGTACGCATGACGAGCACAAAATCGCCGACCTCAAACGCTGTGGAGTGGACTACGTGGTGTTCGCCGAGGAGGAGACCGCCCATGTCATCGTGAGGCTGGCGCTGGGGTCGGTGGTGCGAAAGGGCGAGTGGGAAGGGTGAGGCGCAGGTAGGAAAAACGGTCTCCAGTCGCCAAACTCCTTCACAGAGACACTACCTGCAAAGGAGGCTGAGCACAATGCCCGCCCTTTTTGGAAGGAACATCAGCGTCGGTGAGTTACTGCAGAAGGTCGGTGACATCTCCCAGGTCGCCCGGGTGAAGCCGGTTCGCCTGACAGAGGGTGTAGAGGACGGAGTGCTGGGCTTTGACTTCATGACGGGAAGCGGTTTGACCTTCAGCGTGCTGGCAAGTCGGGGGATGGACATCTCCGCCGCCCATTACAAAGGCAAGCCGCTGGCGTGGCGCTCTGCCACCGGCGACGCCCATCCCTACACCTACGAGCCGGAGAAGTTCGGCTGGTTGAGGGGCTTTTACGGTGGGCTGGTGACCACCTGCGGCTACAGCACCATGGGCTTTCCCAGCGAAGACGACGGACAACAGCTGGGCTTGCACGGACGTGCCTCCTACACGCCCGCCTATCATCTCGCATGGGGCGGCGAATGGCATGGTGAAGATTACGTGCTGTTCGTGCAGGGCAAACTGCGTGAGGCGATTGTGTTCGGCGAGAACCTCGAGCTGACCCGCCGCATCGAAACGCAGATGGGGGCAACTTGGCTTCGCATCCATGACGTGGTGAAAAACCTGGGCCACAAGCGCACGCCGCATATGATTCTGTACCACATCAACCTGGGTTTCCCCGTGGTGGACGAGGGGGCGGAGGTGGTTCTGCCCAGCAAAGAGGTGACCCCCCGCACGGAGATAGCCGCGAAGGATATCGGCATCTGGAACCGGCTGATTGCGCCCACGCCCGGATTTTTCGAGCAGGTGTACTTCCATAGAATGGGCGCGAAGGCGGACGGCACGGTGCTCTGTGGTATCGTGAATCGCGCCTGTGAGGGGGGCTACGGCGTGTATGTCCGCTACAACCGCAACCAGCTGCCTTACTTCACCCAGTGGAAGATGATGGGACAGGGCGAATATGTGGTCGGTCTGGAGCCGGGCAATGCGCTGGTGCAGGGACGTGTGGAAGAGCGCGCCGCCGGACGCCTGCAGTACCTGGACCCGGGCGAAACGCGGGAGTACACATTGGAAATCGGCGTGCTGGACGGCGCCGAGGCAATCGCCCGTTTTGAGGAGGAGGTCAGAGAGTGTAGCCAGTGACTTTTCACGAATAACTCTGCCTAATGTGGCGAATATCGAGTGCAGGCATTCTGCTGGCGTGCGGTTTAACGACACAACATATTGTTGTGGTTGGTAGTAAAACCTCTATATGTAGAGGTGTGCGGTCTGCCTTGTTGCGAAGAAAGGGGGGGAGTTTTTCGCATCTCATTTGCAGTTATTCGTTGTTCTATTATTCGTCGCAACGAATAAACAAAAGCGAATATCGCACAAAAGGAGGATAAGCCTGTGTATCGCGTGATGTTCTGTCTTTGTCTCAGCCTCTGCCTGCTGGGGCAGGTGCTGGCGCAGCCGCAGGGCGAGACGCCTGAACAATTTGCGAAGCGTACCCGCTGGTGGCGTGAGGCGAAGTTCGGCATGTTCATCCACTGGGGAATCTACGCTGTGCCCGCCGACGCCACCGACCTGCAGGGGCGCAAGACCATCGCCGAGTGGTACATGAGCAACAAGCAGATGCAGGTGCGCGATTACGAAAAGTTCGCCCAGCAGTTCAACCCCGTGCAGTTCAACGCCCGCGAGTGGGTACGCATGGCGAAGGAAGCGGGTATGAAGTACATCGTGATTACCAGCAAACATCACGATGGCTTCTGCATGTTTGATACCAAACTGACCGACTACAACATCGTCAGAGCCACACCCTTCGGGCGCGACCCGATGAAGGAACTCGCCGAAGAGTGCCGACGACAGGGCATCCGGCTGTGCTTCTACTACTCCATCATGGACTGGCATCACCCCGACTATCTGCCCCGGCGCCCGTGGGAACGCAATGTGCGCCCCGCCGAAGGCGCCGACCTGAACCGCTACATTGACTTCATGAAGGGGCAGCTGCGCGAACTGCTGACCAACTATGGACCGATTGGTGTGCTGTGGTTTGATGGGGGCTGGGAGCATAACGCCCAGGAACTGCGCTCCGCCGAAGTGAACGCCTTCATCCGCCAGCTTCAGCCCTCCATCCTGATTAACGACCGCAATCACCTGCCAGAAGACTTCTCCACTCCCGAGCAGACCATCCCTGCGGGCGCCATGCCGGGCGGACGCCTGTGGGAAACCTGTATGACCATCAACGACACCTGGGGCTACGCGAAGAACGACACCAACTGGAAATCGGCGGAAGACCTGATCCGCAAGCTGTGCGATATCGCACACAAGGGCGGAAACTTCCTGCTGAACGTCGGTCCCACCGCCGAAGGCACATTCCCCCAGCCGATTGTGGAACGCCTCCAGCGCATCGGGCAGTGGATGAAGGTCAACGGCAAAAGTATCTACGGCACCACCCAGAGTCCCTTCCGTACCCTTTCGTTCAACGGACGCTGTACGCAGAAGGGCAACACCCTCTATCTGCACGTTTTCGAATGGGGCGAGGGCGATCTGCGACTCGAGGGGCTGGAGACCAAGGTTCTGAGCGCACGCGCCCTGCTCGGCAACGAACCGCTGAAGGTGCGCACCGAGCGTGTGGAAGGCGACGAGGGCTATACCGTGGTCTACATCTCCAGGCCCAAACGCCTGGACCCCGCCGCTACGGTGATTGAACTGAAGCTGGCTGGCGCACCGGTCGTGAAACAGGTGGCGGCGACCGTCAAACCCGACGCTCGTGGCGTGCTGGTATGCCGCGCGCGTAACGCTGAAGTGCACGGTCAGAGCGCACGCTACGAGCAGGGCGACGGCAAGGACAATATCGGCTTCTGGACAGTGCCCACCGACTACGTGACTTGGAATGTCGCCATACCCCAGGTCGGTCTTTACAAAGTTACCGTGACCTACGCCTGTCCTCCTGAAAACGCGGGGAGCCGCTTCAGCGTAGGCGTCGAAGGCGGACGGCGCATCGAAGGCACGGTGGAACCGACCGGTTCGTGGACGGCTTTCCGCGACTTCACGCTGGGCGAGCTGTTTCTTCGTGCGGGCAGGCATACCCTGTCGGTGCGCGTAACCCAGATGCCCCATGGGGCGGTGATGAACCTGCAAAAAGTGGTGCTGGAACCCGTTAAATAGCGGCTGTAGGGGCAGGGTATCCTGCCCCCGGTGTCCAAATGGATACACCAGCGTTGATACGAAAGGGGTTGGCGATGGGGAAGCGAACCTGCACCTATGTGGTGCCCGGATTTCATTCGGATGTGGTGTGGCTGGAGGACCAGCGCGACTACGCGGTGAGCCTGCTGGGCGACATGCACCAGAACCTGCAGATTCTGCGCGTGGACCCTGATTACGGCGTGTTTCTGCACGAGCTGACCTACCTGAAGCCCTATCTGGATACGCACCCGGAGGCACTGTCGGAAGTGCGCCGCTGGATTCAGGAGGGGCGCATCGGCACGGGTGGCTCGCACAGCCAGCCGACCGAAACGGTCATCGGTGGCGAGGGCATTGTGCGCAATATCCTGTACGGTCGCTGGTACCACGAGGGCGTTCTGGGCGACCAGCCGTGGATATATATGCCCTGGGATGTGTTCGGGCACAGCGCGCAGCTGGGGCAAATCCTGCGCAAATCGCGTTTTCGGGGATGCATCTGGAGCAAGGATATTCGAGGCGCGCTGGCGGTGTTCTGGCACCTTGCGCTGGATGGCGAGCCGCTTCTGTTCAAGCGCATGGGCTACTGGTTCCCCAGCAGTGACCCTGAAACCTTCCTGCGGGCGATTGACGACTTCTTCCAGGAGATGCGCTCGCTGGGCTTCACCGCCGACTGCCGGCTGGACTGCGTGGACTTCAAACCGCCCACCGCATGGATAGCCGGGCGCTGCAGGGAGCTGGCAGAGCGCGAGCACGCGGTCATCATCAGCGGGATCGGACATGAGCGATGGTTCGAGCACGCCTTCCGCCAACACGAGGAGCGCACGGTCTCCATCCCCGTCACGTCGCGCGATTACGAGTGGCATCATCAGGGAACAGGGCTGTCGCGCATTGAACTCAAAATCGCCAACCGACTGGCGGAACAAAGCCTGCATCAGGCGGAGTTCTTCGCCACGGTAGCCCACCTGCTGGGCGCGGAATACCCCGATAAGGCGATAGATAAGGCGTGGAGGCAGGTGCTGTTCAATCAGCATCATGATGGCATCGCCGGACCATCCTGTGACCGGTCGTATCTGGATATGATGGCGGGCTTCCGCAACGCGCTGGAGCTGGCTCATGACGTGCGCACCCGCAGTCTGCGCTACATCTGCGACCAGACCGACACCGCTTACACCGCCCCGCCGCCCACCGTCATCGCCCTGCAGGTGCACAACGCGCTCAACTGGAGCCGAACCGACGCCGTTCGCGTGAAGCTGCGCTTCCCCAAGCCCGTCAACGGCTTTCGCATCGAGGACGCGGAGGGGAATGTTGTGCCCTGCCAACTGGAATCGCCCACCCTGCCGCGCCTGCCTCTGAGCGAAGCGGAGGTCACCCTGCTGGCAAGGAACATTCCGCCGATGGGCTTCCGCACCTATCGCGTGGTGGAGACCGACACCCTGCCGCCAACTCCTAAACTCATACCGGGATATACCATTGAGAACGAGTTCTTCCGCGTGACCGCCGACCCGCAGCTGGGCGGTGGACTGAGCAGTATCTATGACAAAGTGGCCGGGCGTGAGGTGCTGAACCTGCAGGCGGGACCCGGCAACGAGATTGTCGCCCTGCTGGAAAAGGCAGATCGTCCCGAACCTGCGTGGGAATGTTACACGCTGGGACCGAAGTGGTTCTCGCGCGACTACGCGGCGAACGTGCAGGCATGGCAGGGACCGGTACAGTCCCGCCTGGTGATACGGGGCGAGATGCGTTCCTGCGAGCGCGAGCAGACGGTGATGCTGACGACGGGCATACGTCGCATTGACTTCGCTACCCAGCTGCAGCGCTACCGCGGCGAAAACGAGCTGTTTGTGGTCACCTTCCCGGTGAATGTGACGAACGCCGAACCCGTCTTTGAGGAGCGTTACGGAGCCATCACCAAGCGCAAGAGCAAAGGCAAGATGGATTTCCGCTTCCACCAGTGGCGCAACTTCTCGGAGTGCGGCGCACGCCACGCCTGCCAGTGGGTGGACCTTTCGGGCGCGGCATGGATACGCTTTGCCGATGGACAGCGACGCCCCTTCGGGATGTGCCATCTGGTGACCTCACACCATCCTGCCAGCCTGCAAGCGGCTTATGCCCTGCAACGTGCGCTCATCCGCAAAGGCGTGCCCTGCACTCCTGTGTACGACGACTTTGACGCCCCGCGCCGGCTGGGATTGCCGATTGAAGATACCATCCTGCCCCTGCCCGACAATCCCAACGAAGACCTGTCGCTGGGCATGTCCTTCCGCGTGGTGTTCAGCCTGAACGGGGATAACGCCTACCTATCCGACCTGCTTGCCCGCCTGCCGGAGGCGCAGGCTGAGCGGTTACGGGCGATCCTGCAGGAGGGACAGGGCATTGCGCTGGTGGAAGACCCCGATATGCCCGATGGCTGGCAGCCTCTGCCGGTGCTGGTGCTCTCGGCGCGGGATGAGGCGTCCCTGCAGGAGATGGTTGGGCAGATTGTGGCTCAGCTGGAGCAGACCGCTACCGTTTCCCTGCCCGCCAGCGCGAATCTGGTAGCGCATCCTTTGCCCACCGATGACTACGGCGTGACGCTGGTGAACACGGGCAACGTGCTGAACTCGGTGGAAAACGACAATACGATGGTGCTTTTCCTGATGCACACCGCCGCCTGGGGCGGCACGCCCTGGGGCAAACCCGACCGATTGCCCTTCGTGTTCATCCCCGAACACAAAACGCACCTGTTCCGCTACAGCCTGTACCCCCATGCTGGAGACTGGAGGCAGGCGCAGGTTGCACGGGTCGGCTGGGAGGTGAACAACCCCCTGCAGGCGGTGCAGGGAATGCTTCACGCCGGACCGCTTCCGCTGGACTACTCGTTCCTGCAAGCAGAGGCGAAAGAGGCGATACTGACCGCCTTCAAGCCGGCGGATAACCCGACGGGACGCTTCGAATCTCATCCAGTGAACGCCGAAAGTGCAGGGGTGGTGGTGCGCCTGTACGACCCGACGGGGTTTGGGGACACGGTACGCCTGCGCTGGCACACGGGCATCACAGAAGGGCATCGCGCGAACCTGCTGGAGGAACCGCTGGAGGAGATGTCGTTGCAGAGCGATGCAGTACAAGCCTCGCTGGACAGTTTCGCCATAGAGACCTTCTTATTGAAACCGAAGCCCTTTACCCCGAAGGGCGGTCAGCGCGTGCTGGGAGCGACGGCAGAACCTGTTCAGCCGGTGTATGTGCGCTACTGGCAGCACAACCTGGGCGCCGATCCCATCGGCTACCTGCCGGTAGCGGTGAGCCTGCGCGGCGAGGTAAAAACAGGTATCCACATCCGCCAGGGCGGCGTTACCATCAACACCCTGGAGGTAGGCGTGGTGAACAACCTGCGCGACCGCAACGCCACCGGCACGGTTCGCTTGCAGGTCCCAGACGGCTGGCACACCGTACCTGCAGAGGTTTCTTTCGACCTGCCCGCCGGCGCATCGCAGGTATGGAAGGTGCTACTGTGCTTCGACACCCCCCGGCGCACGGGGGTAGTGCGTGCACAGATGGAGTGGGATGGACAGACGTTTGAGGATATTCTGGAGGTTGGGCGCGAGTACTTCCCCGAGTGGGAGGTACGTGTGGAGCGTAACGCCTTAGTGGTGCGCCTGCGCAACGGCACGGATGACCTGATAAGCGGTGCAGTGCAGGTGATTACCCCACTGGAGACATGGGGCGACGCGGTTGGCATGTATCGCCTGATCGCTGGAGGCAACCACACCCAGGGCTTCAGCCTTCCCCCTGACGGGCGCACAGAGATACGCTTTGAGGGCGAACGCCCACCCGGCAGAGGCTTCATCATCGTCAAGGTGATGGCACACGGCAGGGTGGAGTACCGGATGGTGTAGGGGATGATGACACGTTTCTTTTCGTGTATACTTAGATGAGGAAGGACGATTCACTGCTAAAGGGAGGGACACATGCTTCAACCGTCTCTGTTCGAGCAAGAAACTACTTTGGAGAACCCTGACTTTTTGACGAAACAGATAATTACTCAGATAGGCAACAAAAGATCTTTGCTTCCGTACATTGCTGAAGCGGTAAGTATTGTTAAGCGTCGTCTTGGTAAATCGAAAATTGTATCACTGGATGGTTTTGCAGGATCAGGTATCGTTTCACGAATGTTGAAGTCTCAGTCCAGTTTTCTCATCGCTAATGACATTGAAGATTACTCTACAACTACATGCCGATGTTATTTAACCAACCGTAGCGAGGTTGATATCGACACCCTGCAGGACATTGTGAATGAAATGAATCAAAGGGTATTGAGGGATGATTTTTCTCCAGGGTTCATCGAAGAATTATACGCGCCTCGTGACGAGAACAATATCACTGCAAGTGACAGGGTCTTCTACACCCGGGAAAATGCGCGGCGTATAGACAATTATCGTCGTATGATAGACGAGTACCCCGAAGAGTACCGCGACCTGTTGCTCGGGCCGCTACTGCATGAGGCATCTGTACATGCTAATACAGCAGGAGTGTTCAAAGGGTTTTACAAAGATAGACAAACAGGTATCGGATGCTTTGGGGGTACAAACCGAGATGCCTTATCGCGCATTCTCGCTCCTATCACTATGGAGGTGCCTGTTCTTAGCAGGTTTGAGTGCATTGTTCGCGTGACTCAAAATGACGCCAACAAGCTGATAAAATCTATTGACGAGGTAGACTTGGCATATTACGACCCACCGTATAACCAGCATCCATACGGTTCTAATTATTTCATGTTGAACCTGATTGTGCGCTACCAGCGTCCCACCAAGCTCAGCAAAGTATCCGGTATCCCCGAGGATTGGAAGAGGTCGGGATACAATGTGCGATCAAAATGTTACCATCTACTACGCGATCTACTTCTGCACACTCCAGCAAAGTTCATCCTCTTGTCTTATAACAACGAGGGGTTTATCTCTGTGGAACAAATTCATTCGCTTCTGAGCCATATCGGCTCCTTCCAGAGTATTGAGATACCTTACACTGTATTCAGAGGATGTCGAAACATCCACAAGCGACATGTAAGGGTCACTGAGTATCTGTTTCTGATTGAGAGGAGGTAGACAGGGTTGGCAAAAAAAGAGCAGCTGAGGCGAGTGCGAACAGGCACCGTCATAAATCTGTCTGCTAAAAAGCAGGAGACCACACTGGGCAGAGCTCTAAGAAGAACCGAGGCGATAATCAGGGGAAAGTTTCCTAGTGTGCAACTGATACACGAGTCTCAATGGTTTCTAAAAGATATCATAGTTAAGCTTCGTACTCTGTATCCAGATATCGATTTTTGTTACTACTTTGAGACATCCAACATGAAACCAGATGGAGGAATACTCTCTATTCTGGACAAAGAAGAGAACAAGTACCCTATTCTAATTGCAGAGGTGAAAAATCAAGGCACGAACGTCCTGCGCATTCAGGAAGGGTTGGAACCACAGGCAAGAGGCAACGCCATAGAAAGACTTGGTAAGAATGTAATCGGCTTTCGTACCGCTTTGATCAACGAAGGCATCTTTCCCTTCGTTTGTTTTGGTGAAGGATGTGACTTTGCAGAAGATAGCAGTATCCTTGACAGGGTAGTAACGATAGCTATGTTTGGCAAGCTGAATAAAACCTATTTGGTGAATGAAGGTCCAGTGGGAGAGTTTAAGCGCGGGAGCTTCTATTTCAGGGAACAGCCCTGGAGCGAGGATGAGATGGTATCGGTTATGTCAGACATTGCCACCCGCAGCATATACTACTACTTTTCCAGATATGGAGAGCAGAGGTTCAATGTAAACGAGACGCCAGATACTGAGATGCCGCCATAAAAACCTACAACCTTTCCAACTTGACATTCTTGCAGGGAAGAGGACGGGCGTTAGGTGGTTTTCAGACAGGTCTACCTGACCTCCCCGCAGGTGGAAAGAGATGTCCCCCTGCTTGCGGGGGGCGACAGGAAGGCTGATACCTCAAACGGCTCGGCGGGAGCCTCGCCCTCCAGAGTGGAAACCCCTCTCCCAACCTCTCCCCGACGCGCGATAGCCCCACCTGACCTCCCCGCAGGCGGGGAGGAATCTGGTGCCCCTTCCCTCGCAGGGAAGGGGCTGGGGGTTAGGTTCACAACGACTCGGCGGGACCGAGACTCACTGAAAAGCCATACCTACCCAATCGCCTGCAGTTCCTTCTCTAACGTCTCGCGGTAGGTGGGGTCGTCTTCGTCGATTTTCTCCAGCACCGACTTCAGCAGGTTGATGTAGCCGATGTCGGTGGGGTTCATACCGTACAGCAGAGCCAGGTAGCAGCTCACCCAGTCGCCGAAGTAGATGGCATACAGCATCCGTGCCAGCAGGCTCTGCCCCTCGGCAAAGAACTCGTGCACCTCGGCGGCGCGGGCAAACAGCCGCTTGGTGGTCTCCACGCGAGCCACGATTTTCGGTCGCTCCGCATGGTCGCGCAGGAGCACCACCGCCAGGTTCGGTACCTGCTGTTTGGCAAGCACCCAGCCCAGGATTTCGTTGTGGTTCATTTCGGGGTAGCCGTTGGAATAGGCGTGGATTTTAGTGTTCTCGTTCAGCTGCGTCTTCCAGCGGAAAGCCACTACGGTGGAGTACGCCTGCGAGCCGTAGATAATGGGCAGTTTGCCGTACAGCTTGGCAGCCAGCTGCTTCGCCGGGTTCCTCTCAAAGGGAACGTCCGCGTTCCATTCGTCGCGTGCCCGTTCCAGCAGGCTGATGGCGTTCAGCAGGTCACCTGTGGGGTCGCGCCGAATGACGCCCGCTTTGTGCGCCGCCATCAGCATGGGGATGAACATGTATCCCATCGCACTGCGCGGGGGCTGTCCCTTGGGGATGAACGCCACTGGCGTGCCGTAGTGTGCGGCGCGCTGTGCCAGTTCCCCGCCACTGGTCACACAGGCAAGCAGTGCACCTCGGTCCTGGGCGTCCTCAAACGCGCTCAGCGTCTCCTCCGTGTTGCCCGAGTAGCTGGCGGCAATCACCAGCGTGTGGTCGTTGACGAAGGCGGGCATCTGGTAGTCGCGGTTGACCACCAGCGGCACCTCTCCATTATCCTCCACCAGCACGCGCAGGAGGTCGCCTCCAACGGCGGAGCCTCCCAGTCCCGTCACCACGACGTTCTGGATGGGCACGCGCGGGGTGGGAGGATTGAACTGTCGGGCAATATCCAGCGCCTTTCGGCACTGCTGAGGAAACTCGTCCACAAGAGGTATCATATTCTGAGCATCCAGCGCGGAACGGCGAGCCGCATCATCCAGCACGCTGGGGTCAATAGCCATCCGTTCGGACATGTGTCGGTTCCTCCTCGTCAAAAGGTTGGCAGACAGAACAAGAGGTCGGGCAAGCCTACCCGACCCCCTCCGTATCTATGCGAAAAGGCATCGCAGTACATTCACTCTGCGACAAAGGGAAGCAGAGCCAGGTGGCGTGCCCGCTTAATCGCCCGTGCCAGCTGGCGCTGGTGTTTGGCGCAGTTACCGCTGGTGCGCCGGGCGATGATTTTGCCTCGCTCGGTGATGTAGCGGCGCAGGCGGGGCACGTTCTTGTAGTCGATATAGGCGATTTTATCCACGCAGAAGCCGCACACTTTGCGGCGTCGGCGATAGCGCGGTTTACTGGTCATAATTTCCTCCGTTTATTCCTCATCGGTGTCCGCAAAGGGGTCGTATTCGAAATCTTCCTCTTCCGGCAGGTCTTCGTCGGTCAGGAAGGGGTCCTGTACCATCTCTGCTGGAGCCGCAGATGCAGGTGGTACGGTACTTCGGGCGGACGGCGTCGCCGTTGTGGTCGTCGCCACAGGCGGTTCCTCTTCAATGGGCTCCACAGGCTCCTTCGGGCGGTCAAGCCCCGCCAGTCGGTCCACCACCACCTCGTAGGCGCGGCGACGCTCGCCCTGAGGCGAAACCCAGTCGCGCACCTGCAGGCGCCCCTCCGCCATAATCAACCGTCCTTTTTTCAGGTAGTTGATGGCGAACTCTGCCTGCTGACGCCATGCTACGAGGTCAATGAAGTCGGTTTGCGATTCTCCCGTTTCCCGACTGCGCCCACGGTCGACGGCGATTCGCATTCGCGCCAGAGTTATCCCATCTGGCGTGTTGCGGTACTCGGGGTCCCGCACCAGCCGTCCAATAAGGATAACGCGGTTGTACATGTTGATTTCCCCTTCCTGAGCGAGAAGTGGTGTTTAGCCTTGCTCTTCCGCTGTGCCGGCGACCGCCTCCTCAGATGGAGCGGGTTGCTCTTCTACGGCTGGCTCCGGTTCGGCTTCAACGCTCTCCTCCTGGGCAGGCTCAGCCTCTGGAGCTGCCTCTTCCGGGGTCTCCTCTGCCTCTGCGGTTGGCTCTTCTTCGGCAGTTTCCTCTGCAGGAGGTACCGTCAGCACCAGATGCGGTTTATCGTGGCGAATGATGAGATGCCTTATCACCTCATCGCTGATTCGGAACAGTCGGTCTAACTCGGCAGGCACCTGCGGGTTGGCGCGGAAGTACATCAACACATAGGTGGCTTCCTGCACCTTGTTGATGGGGTAAGCGAGGCGCCGCCGATCCCATTTGCCGGAGTGTTCGATCACTCCGCCTTCGCTTTCTACTACCTGATTGAACCGAGCGATAATCTCTTCCAGTCGCTCGTCGTCCACGCTGGGGTGGACGAGGTACATCGCTTCATAGAACGGCACTGCTGTCTTTCTCCTCCCTCTGGACTGATTTGGCTCCATCATCTCAGGATGGAGCAGGAAGGGTAGCTGTAAAGCCTCACGTTATTATACTATGCCAGCCAGCTGTTTGCAAGGGGTTGTCGCCTCGGGTAGCGCATCATGTCACTCACTCGCTGTCACTCAGCTCCTCCGGGCGATTCAGCAGTTGCTCGATAGCTGGCTTTTGCACACGGGCATCTGGATATCGGTCAATTGCCTCAATCGCTTCTATGATGTCCCTTAGCCGCTCTTTAGGGTCTCTCACAGGGGCACTGCCTCCCGAAGTACACGCTCGCGGATTCGTGCCTTGATCCCGCGTTCTGTCACCACATCCACCGGGCATCCGAGCACCTGCTCTAGCTCGTACTGAAGCCCACCCAGGTCAAAAAGACTGCGTCCTGCTTCCATCTCCACAAGGAAGTCGATGTCACTCTGCTTGTCTGCCTCGCCGCGCGCCACCGACCCAAATATCCGCACGTTACGCGCCCCGTACTTCGCACAGATGCGCAGAATCTCTTCTCGCTTTTCGCGCAACAGGTTACCATCGGTCATGGTGTGTCCCCTCTTTTCGGCGTCAATACTGCACCATCCTCCCTGCGATTCTACCACAGAATGGTGCGCCGAGAGTTTTGAACCTCGCCACTGAAAAGCCGTCAGGCGCGTGCGGGCGTGCGTGTTGCAAAATGGACAGAAGCTCCTTTATAATGGGCATCGGCAAATCAATCTGCGTGAAGGGACTGCGTATGAGTAAGGCAAGAGCAGATATCGGTGTGTTTGGCGGGTCAGGCTTTTACCGCTTTCTGGAAAACGTGCAGGAAATCAAGATCGAAACCCCTTATGGCGCGCCCAGCGACCACATCGCACTCGCAGAGGTGGAAGGCAGGCGCGTGGCGTTTCTGCCACGGCACGGGCGACATCACAGTATCCCACCCCACCGGATTAACTTCCGGGCGAACCTGTGGGCGATGAAGGAGCTGGGCGTCACGCGCATCATCAGCCCCTTTGCGGCGGGGAGCCTGCAGGCGCATATCCACCCCGGCGATTTCGTGGTGGTGGACCAGTACGTGGACCGCACACACGGACGCGCGGATACCTTCTATGAAGGACCGATTGTTACCCATGTCTCGCCTGCCGACCCCTACTGCCCCACCCTGCGACAGATAGCCATCGACGTCATCCGGGAGCAGGGTATTACCTGTCACGAGCGAGGCACGGTGGTGGTCATCCAGGGACCGCGCTTCTCCACCAAAGCCGAGAGCCAGTGGTACACCTCGATGGGCTGGGAAGTCATCAGCATGACGCAGTACCCCGAGGCTTATCTGGCTCGCGAGCTGGCGATGTGCGTGGTGGGCATCTCGCTGATTACCGATTACGACAGCGGGCTGGTGATGGGTGGACAGGTGCCTCCGGTGACCACCAAAGAGGTGCTGGAGGTGTTCCAGCGCAACTCCGAGCGCATCAAAAACGTGGTGCTGGAGATGATTCGGCGCATCCCCGACACGCGCGAGTGTCCGTGTCCGCACGTGTTAGACCACGCCCGAATCGAGGTGTAAGATGCAGATTCGCCCTGTGCGCTGGGACGGCGATGCGCTGGTGCTGATAGACCAGACGCAGCTGCCGCACCGTTACGTGGAGGTGCGCTACACCGACTGGCGAGACGTCGCCCAGGCGATTCGGCAGATGGTGGTGCGTGGTGCTCCTGCCATTGGCGCGGCGGCGGCGTGCGGGCTGGTGCTGGCGGCGCAGTCCATCCCCGTAGCGGAGATGGCTGACTTCCGCGCCGAGTGGCTGAGGGCGGCGGACGTGTTCGCTTCCACACGCCCCACCGCCGTCAACCTCTTCTGGGCGATTGAGCGCATGAAGCGCGTTCTGCACACCTGCCATACACCCGAATCTGCCCGCCGCCGGCTGAGGCAGGAGAGCGAAGCGATACTGGAGGAGGACGTGCAGGCAAACCGCGCCATCGGACAGCACGGACAGACACTGATTCCCGATGGGGCGCGAATCCTGACCCACTGCAACGCGGGGGCACTGGCAACGGTGGGCTATGGCACCGCGCTGGGCGTCATCCGGGCGGCGGTGGAGGCAGGCAAAAAGGTGCACGTGTACGCCGATGAGACCCGTCCGCGCCTGCAGGGGATGCAGCTTACCGCATGGGAGCTGGTGCAGGAGGGCATTCCCGTCACGGTGATAACCGATAACATGGCAGGGATGCTGATGCGGAGGGGCGAAATTGATGTGGTGGTGGTCGGGGCAGACCGTATCGCCGCCAACGGTGACGTGGCAAACAAGGTGGGCACTTACAGCGTGGCGGTGCTGGCAAAGTTTCACGGCATCCCGCTTTATGTGGCTGCGCCCATCTCTACAATTGACCTGTCGGTGGCGGACGGTTCGGGCATCCCGATTGAAGAGCGGGCGCCGGAAGAGGTAACGCATATCGCGGGTGTGCGCATCGCGCCCGAAGGGGTACGCGTGATTAACCCCGCATTTGATGTCACGCCGGCGGAGCTGGTTCAGGCGATTATCACAGAGGAAGGCATTGCCCGTCCGCCGTACACGGTTTCGCTGGCGCAGATGGTCGCAAAACGTTCGGGGGAGGTTTTCGGCGATGGGGGAACTGCTGGCTGAGAAGCTGATTCGCAATATTCCCGACTTTCCACAGCCCGGGGTGCTGTTCCGCGACATCACACCGGTCCTGCAGAACCCGCAGGCTCTGCGCGAAGTGGTGGAAAAGATGATAGAGTACGCGCGCAGTCGTGAGCCCGATGTGATTGTGGGCATCGAGTCGCGCGGGTTCGTGTTCGGCATTCCGATTGCCCTGGCGCTGGGGGTCGGTTTCGTCCCTGTGCGCAAACTGGGCAAACTGCCCTACAAGAAGATAGTGGAAGAGTACGCGCTGGAGTACGGCACCAACGCGATGGAGATACACGTGGACGCCGTACAGCCCGGGCAAAAGGTGGTGATTGTGGACGACCTGCTGGCTACGGGTGGAACGGCAGCAGCGGCGGCGCGTCTGGTGGAACGGCTCGGCGGTGTGGTAGCCGGTTTCGACTTCCTGATTGAGCTGGAGTTTCTGAAGGGGCGGAAGATGCTGCATGGCTACGACGTATTCACCCTCATCCGGTTCCCGTAGCGTGCTTGACCGGCTGTTTGCCCTGCATGAACGCGGCACCTCGGTAGAGCGCGAGGTCATCGCCGGGCTGGCGACGTTCATGACCATGGCGTACATCATCTTTGTGAACCCGCAGATACTCAAAACAGCAGGAATGCCGGTCGAAGCGGTGGCAGCGGCAACCTGCATCGCGGCGGCAATCCCTACCCTCATCATGGGCTTGTGGGCAAACTATCCCTTCGCGCTTGCCAGCGGCATGGGCTTGAACGCCGCGCTTGCCATGCAGGCGACGCGCCCGGGCATGGACTGGCAGACCATGATGGGCGTCATCGTGGTGGAAGGGGCGATAGTGACCATCCTCGTGCTGACGCGCGTGCGCGAGCAGGTGATGCAGGCTATCCCCATGAACTTGAAACGCGCCATCGGCGTGGGCATCGGCATCTTTATCGCCTTTCTGGGACTGCAACACGCGGGATGGGTGCTGAAAGGTCCCGAGGGCGTCGCCCTCACGCACGGCGCATTTACCTCCAAAGGCACGCTGGTCTCCACGGTCGGCGTGCTGTTGATGATGCTGCTTTTGGCGTTTCGGGTGCGCGGAGCCATCCTGCTGGGCATTCTGGGCACGGCGGTTATCGCCGTGATTGCTGACCGACTCACGCCGGGCACGCCCGCGCTGACCACTCTGCCAGAGAGGTGGCTGGCAATACCTGACTTCTCTACCTTTGGGCAGGCGAACATTCTCGGCGCGCTTCAGCCCGCGCTGGTAGGCGTTATCTTCGCCTTCCTGATTACTGACTTCTTCGACACGATGGGCACGGTCATCGGCATCGGAGGGCAGGGGGGCTTTCTTGACGAAAAGGGCAACCTGCCTCGCCTGAACCGGGTATTGCTGACCGACTCGCTGGCGGCGGTGTGGGGCGGTCTGTGCGGCGCCAGCTCGGTGACCACCTATATCGAAAGCGCAGCCGGCATCAGCGAAGGAGGGCGCACCGGGCTGACGTCGGTGGTGGTCAGCATGCTGTTCCTGTTGAGCCTGTTGTTTGCGCCGCTGGTGGGCGTTGTGCCTGCGGTGGCGACCGCTCCCGCGCTGATTATCGTGGGCTACCTGATGATTCGGGTGGTTCACGAGATGGATTTTGACACGGTGGAGGAGGGCATTCCCGCCTTTCTCACCATGCTTCTCATCCCGTTTACGCAGAGTATTTCCTTCGGCATCGGCGTGGGCTTCATCTCGCATGTGGTGGTGATGCTATTGCGCGGCAGGGGACGCGAGGTATCGCCGTGGATGTACGGCATCGCCCTGCTGTTCGCCATCAGCTTCGCCTGGGGTGGGTAGGGAGCAGCCGAGCCAGACTGCTCCCTGTAGCAATTACAGCCTCCAGATATGCGACAGGGAGAACGCCTTCATCGCGTTGCGCGTGTCCACAATAAGCCTGGCGTTCTCGGCAATCATGCTCCAGTCGTAACTGCTGTGGTCCGCCACAATCACCACGCAGTCCGCCTGCTGAAGCCGCTCCGGGGTCAACGTCTCGCTTTGCAGGTGCAGGTCCACGTGGTCCTGGACGTGCAGGGTGGGGATATAGGGGTCGTGGTAGCTGACCTTCGCGCCCCGCTGATGCAGGATTTCAATAATCTTCAATGCAGGCGACTCGCGCAGGTCTGCCACATCCCGCTTGTAGGTCACGCCCAGTATCAACACGTCCGAGCCGTTGACGCTCTTGAAGTGCGAGTTGAGCGCATCGTTCACCCGCGAGCACACGTAATAGGGCATACTGTCGTTGATGGTTGCCGACAGCTCCACGAACTTCACATGGAAGTCGTAGTGTCTTGCCTTCCACGCCAGATAGTAGGGGTCTACGGGAATGCAGTGCCCGCCCAGCCCTGGACCGGGGTAGAAGGTCATGAAGCCGTAGGGCTTGGTGGACGCGGCGTCGATTACCTCCCACACGTTCAGCCCCATGCGGTTGCACAAGAGAGCCAGCTCGTTCACCAGCGCGATGTTCACGCTGCGGAAGACGTTCTCGTAGATTTTGGTCATCTCCGCCGCGGTGGGGGACGAAACAGGGACTAACTGGTCGATAAACGGTTTATAGAACTCGATAGCTAACTGTGTGCACTGCTCGGTCAGCCCGCCCACCACTTTGGGCACCTGGCGCAGCTTGAAGCGCTTGTTGCCCGGGTCAATACGTTCCGGCGAGAAGACCAGCGCGAAGTCCACCCCTGCCCGCAGTCCGGTGGCTTCCAGACGCGGCTGAACCAGCTCCACCGTCGTGCCCGGATAGGTGGTGCTCTCCACGATAATCAGCTGCTCGGCGCGCAGGGTGCGCGCGATGGAGTCGGTTGCCGCTTCCACTGCGCTCATATCTGGCTCTTTGGCGCGGTTGATGGGCGTCGGCACGCACACCAGCACCACGTCGCATTCCCGCAGGCGTACGAAATCCGTGGTAGCGGTGAGTTTCCCGTTTTCGATGACGAACTTCCATTCTTCGGGGTCTACATCTTCTATATAGCGCTCGCCTGCGTTGATGGCTTCAATCTTGCGTCGGTCGATATCAAAGCCAATCACGGAATAGCCTGCCGTTCCTGCGCCCACTGCCATCGGCAAGCCCACGTAGCCAAGTCCAATGACGCCCACTTTGGCGGTGCGGGATTGTATCCGCTGTCGTAGCTGTTGCATCCTTCAGACCTCCTTCATTCCTCCTGCCCGGGAGTAACCGGTGCACGCCCATGATACCACTGGCTGGCAAATTGCTGATACTCCTTTTTGCTCTTGATTTCCTTCCACCACTCGCTGTGCGAACGGTACCACTCCACCGTGTGCCTCAGTCCATCCTCGAATCTCCAGCGGGGTGACCATCGCATCTGGCGCAGGCGCGAGGTATCCACTGCATAGCGTCGGTCATGTCCCGGGCGGTCTGCCACGCTCTGGATCAGCGATACAGATTTGCCCAGTATCTCTACTATCTTTTCGGCAACCTCGCGGTTTTTCAACAGGTTTCCCGCCCCGATGTTGTAAACGCCCCCCGACTCGCCGTGATGCAGGACAGTATCAATGGCGACGCAGTGGTCTTCCACGTAGATCCAGTCGCGCACCTGCGAGCCGTCACCGTAAAGGGGCAGGGGACGGTCTTCCAGCGCGTTGGTGATGAAGAGGGGTATCATCTTTTCGGGGTACTGGTTGGGCCCGTAGGTGTTGGAGCCGCGCGTGATGACCGTATCCAGCCCGTAGGTGGTATGGTATGCCTGCACCAGCAGTTCTGCCGAGGCTTTGCTGGCGGAATAGGGGCTTCGCGGGCGCAGAGGAGCCTCTTCGGTGGCAAACCCTTCCAGCACCTCGCCGTACACCTCATCGGTGGACACCTGCAGGAAGCGTCTGGAGCCGAACTCTCTGCACGCCTCCAGCAGGACGTATACGCCATAAACGTCTGTCTGCAGAAAGCTGCCCGGGTTCAGGATGGAGCGGTCGACATGCGTCTCCGCCGCGAAGTTGACCACCCAGTCGTGGTTGCGCACCAGGTTTCGCACCACCACCGGGTCGCGCACATCGCCGTGATAGAAGGCAAAGCGAGGGTCGCTCATCAGGTCGGCGATGTTGGACAGGCTACCTGCATACGTCAGCGCATCCAGCACCGTTACCCGATAGTCAGGGTATGTGCAAAGCAGATGCCGCGCGAAGTGGCTTCCGATGAACCCCGCGCCTCCGGTGACCAGAACTCGCCTCATCACCCAAAAACCTTTCTTGCCAGAGGATTGCAGAGGTCATTATACACGTGTCGGGTGTTTCATCACAAGGGGCGGAGCGTGAACTACCATATTCCTCTCCATGTGCAGGGGCGTTAGGTGGGATTGTTTCAGGTGTTGTCAGCCCCCCGCACGCAGGGGGACATGTCTCCGCGTCGGGGTTTCAGTAGCGCAACGTAACCCCCAGCCCCTTCCCTGCGAGGGAAGGGGAGATTCT
>FMJZ01134675.1_pt1 | contig 20793 bp, 18 predicted proteins | sample 1987881 | NCBI WGS metagenome assembly FMJZ01 (sample SAMEA4378227, study PRJEB15110) | soil metagenome | biome: soil; feature: Field; material: Soil | place: India | collected 2015-03-11 | depth 0 m
AGTGTGGCTCCCTTGAGGGGCTGTTTGATTTGGCCATCTTCAATCCAGTAGGCTTCCTCAACGGCAAAGTTAAATTGACCCGTGGCACCGACACTACCGCCCCCCATGCGTTTGCAGTAAATGCCGCGATCAATAGAGGCAATCAAGTCCTCAACACTGTATTCACCGGGGGCAATGTAGGTATTGCGCATCCGCGAAGCGGCGGCATAGGTATAACTTTGGCGGCGGCCACTACCCGTGCGAGGGTGCCCTGTGCGCATCGAACCCGCGCGATCGCTCAGAAAATTCTTGAGGATGCCATTTTCAATCAGCAATGTACGCTGCGTTGGCATCCCCTCATCGTCCATATCAATACTGCCAAAGGCACCGCTAGTAATTCCCTCATCCCAAGCGGTCAAGTTCTCATGGGCAATTTTTTCGCCTTTTTTATCGGCAAAGGGGGTCGTGCCCCGCTCAATTTGAGTGGTTTCCAAGAGGTGACCACAGGCTTCATGGAAGATCACCCCCCCAAATTGGTTGGCCATGATCACTGGGTAAGTGCCCGATTCCACGTAGTCGGCATAGAGCATTTTGCCCGCCGCTTCGGCAACGGTGTCGGCTAAGGTGGTGTAGTCCCACTGACGCAAAAAGTCTGGATTACTGGTATCACCATTGCGCTCACCAATGGAGGCGCGGTGCTCGCCATCGGCACAGAGAACAGAGGCCACTGCCGACTGGGTGAGGCGAATATCACGACCAAAGGTGCCATCACTGGCGGCCACCATTACCTCTTGCCAATCGCGAAAATAACTAAGGCGGCGGGATTGTAGATGCTGGGTTTTCTGGCGCAGGCGATCGCTCCCCGCCAGCAGAATATCGGCCACTTCAGCAATAGAACTACAGGTGGCCAGCCAGCCTTCCTTGCGGCCTTGGGCATAGTCCCGCAACAGTTCAAGGTGGATTTCAGGCACATAGGCTTGGGGACTGGGTAAGAGCAAGCCCATTAAGCCCAGAGCCTTCTCTAGAGCCGCCCGCAACCCCTTGAAGCTGAGGTCATTGGTGCTCACGTAGCAATCACTGGTACCGCGAAAAACGCGAATACCCGCCCCTAAACTCAAGCGAGGGGAGACACTCGTCAGGCGATCGTCCTCAACAAGGGTACTCAGGTAATGATTCCGCTCAAGGAAAATCTCGACAAAATCAGCGCCAGCCGCCCGCCCAAGGCCAAGGAGTGTGGCAAGGGGAGACTCCCAAGAGCCATCAAAGCGATCGCCTTCGGGGGAATAGCTAAGGTGGGCAAGATCCGCAGAACGAAGTAGCGTGGCTGGCATTGTTAACAATCACTTAACATATCCCCACTATAGCAAATTCCCTCCCGCAGCCTAGTTTTCAGCTTTAGCTAAAAAGGAGAGGTGATAGAGGGTATCTTTGGCGGGGTGGGCTTGCACCTCTTGGAGCACCACTGTTCCCTGCCACGGCAAATCGGGGATCGAAAGCTGGATCGGGGTTTTCTGGGGACGGGCATCCCGCACCAAAAATTCGGCGGCATGGGTATCCACTACGAGGGAAATCGAAGACTCAATCGTAGGGCCGTAGAGGACGGCAGGAGTTTTACCCTCACGCCGCAGGGCATTGGGTTTGGCATCAGCAGGGCGTAGTTGCCCCTCAATAGCTAAGGAACGAGACATTGCTGCAACTCCAATTAAGATAATTAAGATAAAACGGGATGGACTTGGGTGCCATCATCCTTGAGGAGTGCCCGTTTCGGACCATGGATCGGATCCTCAACAATGATGGTTTGGCTGCGCTCTGCCCCCAACGAGACAATAGCGATGGGCACAGACATGATTTCAGCCAAAAACTTGAGATAGTTCAATGCCGCCTTGGGCAGATCATTAAGGGAGCGGCAATGACTGGTGGATTGCTGCCACCCCGGCAGGGTTTCATAGATGGGACGACAGCGGGCAAATTTGAGGGCATTGCTGGGGAAGTGTTCGCAGCGCTCACCGTCAATATCGTAGGCGACACAGACTTTGATCTCTGGCAACTCATCGAGGACATCGAGCTTTGTAATCGCCAAGCAATCGAGACCATTGATGCGCACCGCATAACGGCCAATCACGGCATCAAACCAGCCACAGCGGCGGCGCCGTCCAGTTGTGGTACCAAATTCAGCACCGCGATCGCCCAAGAATTCTCCCACCTCATCCAGCAGTTCCGTTGGAAAAGGGCCTTCGCCGACCCGCGTGGTATAGGCTTTGGCAACACCAATAACGCGGTCAATCATCGTCGGACCAATCCCCGCCCCGACACAGGCACCCCCGGCCACAGGGTTTGAGGAGGTGACGTAGGGATATGTGCCATGGTCAAGGTCTAAGAGGGTACCTTGGGCACCTTCAAAGAGAATGTTGCGCCGACGGCGGATGGCATCATCCAGCACGAGGGAACCATCGACAATGTGCGATCGCAGGCGCTCACCGTAGGCACAGTACTCTTCAATGATCGGCTGCGGTTCAAGGGGAGCCAGTCCGTAGAGCTTTTCGAGGATCAAATTCTTTTGGGCGATCGCCCACTCCAGCTTGGCGGCCAACTGATCAGCATCCAGCAGATCCAGCATGCGAATCCCCGTGCGCTCCGATTTATCGGCATACGTAGGGCCAATGCCACGTCCCGTGGTACCAATGCGCCGTGAGCCACGCCGTTCCTCAGCAGCAATATCCAACTGGCGATGGTAGGGCATCGTCACATGGGCTGTTTCTGCAATCAGCAGATTCTCAGTGCTCACCCCCAACTGTTCCAGTTGTTCGAGTTCCTCAAGGAGCACCTTAGGATCCACCACCGTTCCCGCCCCAATGATGCACTGGGTATCGGGGTAGAGAATCCCTGACGGGATCAGGTGCAATTTCAGGGTCTGGTCTTTGACGACAATCGTGTGACCTGCATTGACACCGCCCTGATAGCGGACTACCACATCGGCAGACTTGCTCAGGAGATCGGTGATTTTACCCTTCCCTTCATCGCCCCACTGGGCACCAACAACGACGACGTTTGCCAAGTGATTTTCTTAACTCGTTGATTCACACAATCGTCTATTTTAACCCTTGGGGCAAATGCACACAAGCGCGCGATCGCAAAAATTTTCCTATTGCCCTGCCCGTCCTAGGGGCGATCGTGCTAGCATAAGTAATGCTTTGAATGCCGATGTAGCTCAGTGGTAGAGCACTCGATTCGTAATCGAGCGGTCGTGAGTTCGAATCTCATCATCGGCTTGGATAAGACGTTTGCAACCGTCTGCGAGCAGGAACATACTGTGTTTGCCTACCTCAAAGGAATCGTTGTTGGCCATCAAGCGGAGGGTGGCCATCGCTCTGCCCTCATCCTAGAGGTGAATGGGGTTGGCTATCGCTTACTGGTCACATCCCATCTGTTGCAGCAATACCCGCCGAGTGCTGAGGTGGTGCAGATTTTTACCCATCTCAGTGTCCGTGAGGATCAGATGCTCCTCTATGGCTTTGCCTCGGCAGCGGAGCGGGATCTCTTTTTGCGTTTGATCCGTGTCAATGGGGTTGGGCCACAGATGGCGCTATCGTTGCTGGATACACTGCCCTTGCCAGAACTTGTGCAGGCCATTGTGAGTGGCAATACCCGCCGTCTCAGCCGTGCGCCCGGGGTGGGCCATAAAACCGCTGAGCGCATTGCCTTGGAACTGAAAGCCGCCCTGAGTGCTTGGCGACAGGAAACGGGGTTAACAACAGATTCCTCTGGCCTGCCCACGGAAGCGATTCGTGAAGAACTGGAGTTGACTCTTTTAGCCTTGGGCTATAGCGATCGCGAGATTGCAGCCGCCCTCGCTGCCGTCGGCCAAACGAGCAGCCTCGCTAAGAATAGCGATCCAGAGGCATGGCTACGGGAAGCCATCACATGGCTAAGTGCGAATACCTAGGCCATCACTGAGCCAATCAACCCTTCTTTGAGCAGAGAATTCCACTACATCCTATCCCTAACTGATGTTAAACTATAGCTCCTAGCATAAAAAAAGGGGCAAGCAGCCCCCTCGGAGTTGAATGAAAGACATTAATCGCTAGGAAAACATTGGCAGGTGAGAATAGATGGCTGTCCAGAGGGGACTCCAAGGCCCAAGGTTGAGCACTAGCGCTGCGATCGCCACGGTGCTGCTGAACCATGTCAGCCATTGGGCGTAGATATTTGCTCCTTGTTTTTGCGCTTGTAGGTGTTCAACGGTTTGCTGAAGCTGCTTGACTTCTTGGTTGAGATCTGCAATCTCATGGTGTAGCTCGTCAATTTCACGATCGCGATCGCTAACTGTGGCATAACAAGCTGCTAGTTCTGCCTCTTTTTCGCGACAGGTGGCTTCAATCGTGTTTAAAGAAGCGGTCAATGTCGCCGTTTGACTGGCGTATTCCTCTTCAAGGCTGCTACTGCGCTGGTAGGCGGTTTCTAGTTCTTGGCGATAGCGATCGCAATTGTCCCGTAAGGCTTCGTTTTCCGCTTGGCTATTGTTGAGGGCATTCGTCAATTCCGCCACCTGCTGGCGATAGTCATTGACTTGAGTTTGCAGTTCTTGGTGTTGGTCTTCTAGCTCTTGACAGCGGTTTTGCAGCCGCTCCACCTCTGAGCGCAATTGCTCAATTTCTTGGCGCTGGCGATCGCGCTCCTGTTCGTTACGGGTCACCAGTTCCTTTAGCCCTTCAATCCGCTGGGCCTGCTCACTAACAATCCGGTGCAGGCGATCGCACTCTTCCTTCATAAGTTGCACAGAACACTTGTACTGCCGCTGTACCCAAGTCCGTAAAAATGATAGGCCAGAGATGGTAAATCCAATCAGGGCATAGGTGCCCACCAGTGCATGACCCGTGGCCGACATCTGTAACATATTGAACCCCTGAACCTCAGTTGAATCTCAATGAAAACGCCGCAATCCAGAATACAGCCCTTTTCCTAAGGATGGAACCCGCCCAAAACAGTCAAAGCCGCTGTTGGACAGGCCTCTATTCTTTTATTCTTTGGTGATCGCTCCCCCATGCAGGTGCAGAGGGATAACGTTTGGGAATGAATGCAGAAACTTCTATTTCCTAGTCTAGCGAGGGAGAATGACCGTTGGGGCTAGCTTCTTGCCAGCATTGGTACAATAAGGGATGCACTTGAATTTGCAAGGGGAAGACCAATGACCGAGGCACCTGTATTGCCCATTCTGTTGATGGGGATTGCGAACTTTTTGCAGATTTACTTAATTGTGCTGCTGATTCGCGTACTGCTGTCGTGGTTTCCCAATATCAACTGGTACAATCCGCCCTTTTCGATTCTCAGTCAGTTAACGGATCCCTACCTGAATATCTTTCGTGGTCTGATTCCCCCCATCGGTGGCCTTGACTTTTCGCCGATGATTGCCTTCTTCCTCTTGCAATTTATTGTCCAACTCTTATCGGGGTTCTCCAGTAGCGCCACGTTCTTCTAAATCATCGCTAGCCTAGGGTGCAATCGCCATGTCAACGCTGCCTGCGTTTCAGGATGAATTTGATGTCATTGTTGTCGGTGCCGGTCACGCCGGCTGTGAAGCGGCCTTGGCAACGGCACGGTTGGGCTGTCGTACCCTCTTGCTGACCCTCAACCTCGATAAAATTGCTTGGCAGCCCTGTAATCCTGCGGTGGGTGGCCCGGCAAAATCGCAACTGGTGCATGAAGTGGATGCCCTCGGGGGCGAAATTGGGCGTGTGACTGATCGCACCTATCTGCAAAAGCGGCTCCTGAATGCCTCACGGGGGCCAGCGATCTGGGCGTTGCGGGCGCAAACGGATAAGCGCGAATACAGCGCAGTGATGAAGCAGGTGGTGGAAAATCAGCCCAACTTGCTCGTGCGCGAGGGCATGGTCACCGATTTAGTCCTTGATGCCAATGAGGCGGTGATTGGGGTTGAAACCTACTTTGGCGTCGCCTTTCGCTGTCAAGCGGTGATCCTGACAACGGGAACCTTCCTCGGTGGCCGTATCTGGGTAGGGAATAAATCCATGGCCGCTGGTCGTGCTGGCGAATTTGCCGCCGAGGGACTCTCCCAAACCTTAGCGCGGCTCGGCTTTGAGGTGGATCGCCTGAAAACGGGAACGCCCGCACGGGTGGATCGGCGATCGGTGGACTACAGCAAGATGGAACCGCAACCCCCGGATGAGCAGGTACGCTGGTTTAGCTTTGACCCCACAGCATGGGTGGAAAGGCCCCAAATGAACTGCTACTTGACCCGCACCACCGCTGCCACCCACCAACTCATTCGCGAGAATTTGCACCTGACACCCGTCTATGGCGGTTGGGTGGATGCCAAAGGCCCCCGCTACTGCCCCAGCATTGAGGATAAAATTGTTCGCTTTGCTGATAAAGAAAGCCATCAAATTTTCATTGAACCCGAAGGTCGTGATACACCAGAACTCTATATCCAAGGCTTTTCCACGGGGTTACCGGAACCGCTGCAACTGCAACTGTTGCGCACGCTGCCGGGGCTAGAAAACTGCATCATGCTGCGTCCGGCCTATGCAGTGGAATACGACTACTTGCCGGCAACCCAGTGCTTTCCCACCTTGATGACGAAAAAGATTCAGGGGCTGTTTTGTGCCGGGCAAATCAATGGCACCACCGGCTATGAGGAAGCAGCGGCCCAAGGGATTGTGGCCGGAATCAATGCCGCTCGCTTTGTTCAGGGGAAACCAATGATCACCTTCCCGCGGCAACAGAGCTACATCGGCACCCTCATTGATGATTTGTGCACCAAGGAACTGCGGGAACCCTACCGCATGCTCACCAGCCGCTCGGAATATCGGTTGGTCTTGCGATCAGACAATGCTGACCAGCGGCTTACCCCCTTGGGGTATGAGATTGGCTTGGTGAGTGAAGCCCAGTGGCAGGTGTTTCAAGCAAAGCAACAGCGCCTTGCGGCTGAGACCCAACGCCTGCAAACAACGCGCATTAAAGCCCATGAACCCGTGGGCGAAGCGATTGTGGCCGCAACGGGGCAAGCAATTAAGAGTGCCATTGCCCTTGATGAGTTGCTGCGGCGATCGGGGGTGCACTACGAGCTATTGGATCGCCATGGCCTTGGGAATCCGGACTTGAGCCCCCAAGAGAAAGAGGCGGTTGAAATTGCCATTAAGTACGCAGGCTACATTGAACGGCAGCAACGGGAAATTGAGCAGATTGCTCGCCAAGAACAGCGTCCGCTCCCTGCGGATTTGGATTACTTTGCCATCCCCACCCTTTCAATGGAGGCACGGGAAAAACTGAGTGCTATCCGCCCCCTCACCATTGGTCAAGCTAGCCGTATTGGTGGGGTAAATCCGGCAGATATTAATGCCCTTTTGGTCTATCTCCAGGTGCAACAGCAGCGGCAATCCCTAACGGCGGTAGGGGGCTAAGACAAAGTGGCCGGCTGGTTGGGCGAATTGGAGCTGGCCTATGCTGGGCGGCAAGGACAAACGATTCCAGTGCGGGCCTATGCCTCGGCACCCCTAAAGCTGCAACGGTCGTTTTATCCCGAGGGAAGGCGGATCTGCCACAGTGTGATCCTGCATACGGCGGGGGGCTATGTGGGGGGCGATCGCCTGCACCAAAAGATTACCCTTCAACCCCAGTGTCGTGCCCTGTTGACAACGGCTGCTGCCGCCAAGGTCTATGGTCGTGCCCAAATCCCTGTAGAACAAACAATCCACTGCCATGTTGCCGATGACGCTGTTTTAGAATGGCTACCGCAAGAAACAATTGTCTTTGAGGGTGCCCAATTTCATCAATGCCTGCGCATTGACCTTGACCCTCAAGCACAGGTGGGTCTTTGGGAGATGACCCGCTTTGGCCGCACGGCTCGCGGTGAAGCCTTTAGTTGTGGCTATTGGCGTTCCCATACGGAGGTGTGGCAGGGGGGGGTGCCCCTGTGGATCGATCGCCAACGGATTGAGGGTACAACAAGGATGCTGACGGCAATGAATGCCTTGCAGGGGTCTCCCCTCATGGGGACATTGGCTTGGGTAGGTAGGGAAGTGAGCAGCGAACAGATACAGCGGCTGCGGGATTTAGCAATGCAGATTCAGGGGGAGATGGGTGTCAGTGCCCTGATTCGTGGGGTGGTTTGTCGCTATCGCGGTCACTCCATGGGGGAATTACGGCGCTGGTTTGTGGCGGCTTGGCAATTGCTGCGGCAGGGGCAAGATTCTCATCTTACGGCTTGTTATCCCCGGGTGTGGCCACGATGACCCGCAATATTGCTCTTACGGATTACGAGGGGCAACAAATTAAAAAAATTAGTGCTTGGCTGCGGGAGGAAACGACCCCTCTGCAACAGAGGGTGCAATCGGTCAATGCCACAGTCGAGCGGAAGGTCAGTCGGATGTTGTCCCCTGAACCCCTAGCCATTCTGTGCAAGGCGGGCGATCGCCTACTGGCTAATAGTGATCAGGCTTGGCAACACCTGAAACAGCGATTGGGGAACACTTGGATTCCAGTCGACCACTGGCAGGATCTCAAGGATCAACCCCTAGAGGTGTGCGATCGCCTGCAAGCTAGGGGTACCGGTGCGGCCTTGACCAAAGCTGCCGTGGCAGTCCTAATCACTGCTCCCTCATTAGTGACGTTAAGCGAAGAATTGAGTGGCGAGTTGATCCCCGTGATTGGCATTGCTTTGGGGGTTCTGGAAAGCGAACAATTTGCCCAAGAAGTGGCAACGACCGCGCGATATGTTTATCAGTTGCGTTGGCTACTGCGTGCTCACGGTGGCAGTGGAGTGGATCTCGCTTGCAGTTGATCGCCAATGCGCTGTAGAGCAGCCACAGGGCCAGTGAGGAGGAGGCGATCGCCCACCATTAAGGAACAGTCCTCCTTGGGTTCTAATAGGAGCGTTCCCTCTCGCCGCAGGGCACGGATGGTGACGGTCTCAGGCAGATGCAGATCGGCAATGGTGCGATGTTGTTCGCCAATCGCGTCGGGCAACATGATCCACAGAAACCAGGTTTCCCCTTGGGGCACACTGACACGGCCATTGATCAGGGCTTCACAAGCCTCAAACTCTGCTGGCTGACCAACAATCAAGAGGCGATCGCCCCCCTCAAGACAGGCTTCCCCACTGGGATAATCCACCTCGGTACCATCGGCACGGACAATCGCCAATAGAGTCACCCCCGTCAACTGTCGCAGTTGAATTTCCCCAAGACTCATGCTCCGAATGGGGGAGTCCTCAGGGACGGTCACCCAGCGACTATTCATATCCTGAGCCGCTTGCCGCAGGAGACGGGCGGTTCCCTCAGGGGGAGTATCGCCGCGCAAATTGGCGTAGTGGCTGTCGCGCACCTGTTGTACCTGCTGCTGAATGTGACGCTCACCCATACCTAGCGTAAAGAATAGATGAGCGGCCAACTCCAGACTGGCTTCAAACTCGGGTTGCACCACCTCCCGTGCCCCTAGTTGATAAAGCAACTCAATGTCGCGATCGCTATTGGCGCGCACAATGACATCTAGTTCCGGGGCAAACTCTAGGGCACGCTTGAGACAGAGGCGGGTACTCATACTATCCGAGAGGGCGATCGCCATACCAAGGGCTTGATCGACGCCTGCTTTGGCCAGAATGGTGGTACTGGCAGCGTTGCCGTAAATGTAGGGCAGTTGGGCATCGCGCACTTCGTTAATCACCGTTTCACTTTGCTCAATCACCAACACGGGATAATTTTGTTTTTGGAGGAGTTTCACCACACTCTTGCCGACGCGACCATAGCCACAGACAATCACATGGTTCCGCTGCGGCAACCCTGTTAAATCCATGTCGAGGATTTCATCTTCCTTGAGGATGCGGCGCAGTAGAGGTAGTTCCAAGAGCACGGGCACCAGCCTTAACAAAAAGGGTGTCACCAGCAACGTCACTGCTGTCGTGCCGAGGGTGAGCAGATAAACTTGTTGGGACACCAACCCCAAGCCCCGCCCTGCCGTCAGCAGCACAAAGGAAAATTCCCCAATCTGAGCCAGCCCAATCCCCGCCAGTAACGACGTTTTCCAGGAATAGCCAAAGAGCTTGACAATGGGCGTGGTGATTAGGAATTTACCTAGAATCACTAGGCTTACCAGTTCAATAATGCGATCCAAGTGCTGCCAGAGAAACACAGGATCAATGAGCATACCAATGGAAGCGAAGAAGAGCGTTGTAAAGACATCGCGGATCGATTCCACATAATCGAGGGTTTGATCGGCATACTCCACCTCGGAGATCATCAGACCCGCAATAAAGGCACCAATCTCAATCGAGAGCCCCAAATACTGGGTCAGCAGGGCAATTCCCAAACAAAGGGCAACGACACCTAAAAGGAAAAGCTCACGACTTTCTGTTTTGGCCAGTAGCCGTAGCAGAGGGGGCAGCAACCACATCCCAGCGGCGATCGCCCCCACGGCAATTAAAGCAATGGTCAGGACTGCTTGGCCGAGGGCGAGTCCCAACTCCTCTGGAGGTTTGTTCAGGGCAGGTAAGACGGCAATCATCAAGCCCACCGCCAGATCCTGCACCACCAAGATGCCCAGCATAATTTGCCCTTGGATCGACTCCAGCTCATTGCGATCCATGAGGCTGCGTAGCACCACTGCCGTTGAAGAGAGGGAGAGGACAGCACCGAGGAAAATCCCCTGATTGGGGGAACTCACCCAGCCAACCCCAACGGAAATGAGCGTTGTAACTGCAATAGTCAGGAGAATTTGCAGGGCACTGCCCCCCAAGCTAACCCCTTGGACTTTCCGAATTTCACCGAGAGAGAAGCTCACCCCTAGGGCAAAGAGCAAAAAGGCCACCCCCAGTTGTGCCAAACCTTCCACTTGAGGCACTTCCTTGAGAAGTCCCAAGCCCGTTGGCCCCACCAACATACCCGCTAAAAGGTAGCCCAGCAGGATCGGTTGTCGCAGCAAAGCCGCCAACACACCCCCCACTGCCGCTGCCCCCAGTACCACACTGAGGTCAATGACAAGGCGAAAATCTTCGGTCATGGGATCTAATGCTAGGGCATCAATGCCAGCATCTGAGAGACAACGGCAAAACTTTCACTATAGAGGAAGTCCTGTCCCCAGCGCTGAAGTTCTTGACTCAAGAGCACCTCAGCCGTGAGATCACTCAGGGGAGACACGTGGTAGGTACGGCACATTTGAGCACTGCCCCCGGCCTCCATGCGCATACAGCCACGGGTTTCTGAGCAAATGATGGTACAGCAATCGGTTTGGAGATTGGAGGAGGTGAGTTTGAGGTCAATTAAATCCCCCAGCACGAGGCCAGCATCACCCGTTGGAATCCCTGCCAACTCTGCTTTGATCAACCGTTGATCGGGAGCCACCAGTTCTACGTGATAGACATCATAGTCACCGCACTCGTGGTGGATCTGGCGCGGCTGCCACTGAAGCCGGGAGGCTAACCAGCCAAGGTACATTAAAGCTTGGGCGGGGTTGCCCTTTTCGTAGTCAATGACTACCTGGTCAATATCCTTGATGGCCAAGCGGCGTTCTGGGGGATCAAAAGCTTCGGCGGCCAGTTCTTGCCATGCCCCCAGACGGCGCCAGTTCAAATCTACGAAGGGGAGATGTTGTTCCAGCAAAGGAGCAATCGCCCGCAGACCTCGCAGCGGATCGAGAAATTCACTGGAATCGACAATCACCCGGCTAAATTGAGGCGCAAGGGTTTGAAACAACTCAAAGTTATTGAACAAGTCCCCCTTCCACCACAAAAAGCAGGGTAGCTCACGAATGATTAAAGACTGCAACAGGGGTTCGACCCGCTGGAAGGCGCTATGGGTGCCCTTGAGGGTAATGTATTCACAGCAAACGAGAGAACTGCGCATCTTTTTGTTGATCGGACAGTAGGCCGCCACCTGAGCAGTAATTCCCATATCTTCGCCAAGGGTAGGACACAGGGCAATCACCCGACAGGGATTTTGACTGGCGATCGCATCAGCAATGCCACTACCGCGCATATCTACCGCATAGCGATCGCTCCGAGGGGTTCCCTGAGCATATTCTGCCTGCAAAGCCTGCCGCAGTTGGGGCGTGACTCGACCCGTCAAGGGCAAGTTGTGATTCTTTTCAGCAGCACGAATCGCCGACTGCATCCGCGGGCCAAGAATGCCATCAATGGGGCCTGTGTAGTAGCCCAAGGCCGCTAGCAATTGTTGGGTATCATCCGCCTCATAGACAACTAGGGTAAAGGTGGTTGCCCGCACTGCTGCTGGAGCCGTACCATCCCCGCCATGGCTGAGCCAAATTTGCTGCAAACTTTGCTCAATATCATCCAACGAGACATCCACGGGATCTTGGAGCGCTACGAGGGGAGTTGATTCAGTTGCCATACCTAGGTACCTGTCTGTGAATGAAGTTCGGCCTTTATTCCCACCTCTTTCTATGATGGGCAAAGATCACAGTCGCCGCCACCGCCGACCATCGGCATTAATCATCGCTTCTGCGGCATCGGGATCCCATGTCCCCGCTTCATAGGTGGGAATTGTGTCTGGATCCGTAGGGGCATCCCAAGCACTGAGCACCGGCATCACCACCCGCCAAGCAGCTTCCACCTCATCGGCTCGTGTAAACAGGGTTTGATCCCCGAGCATGCAGTCCAGCAAAAGCCGCGCATAGGCATCCGCCGTTGCCATCCCAAAGGAGGAGCCGTAGCTAAAGTCCATTTCCACCGTGCGCGTGCGCAGATCCGCACCGGGCATCTTTGCCTCAAAGCGCAGGGCAATCCCCTCATTCGGCTGGATACGCATTGTGAGAATATTGGGGCTGGTTTGGCGGGCGGCCGACTGGAAAATCAGCAGGGGCACATCGCGAAACTGAATCGAGATTTCCGTAATTTTTTTCGCCAAGCGTTTACCCGTGCGCAAGTAAAAGGGCACCCCCTGCCAGCGCCAGTTATCAATCACTAATTTGAGTGCCACATAGGTGGGAGTGGTGGAGGTGGGACTCACCCCCGGCTCTTCGCGGTAGCCGACAACAGGTTTGCCCTTCATCCAGCCGGCTCGGTATTGGCCGCGCACAGCACAGGCATCGAGATTATCCAGATCCGCTAAACGGGTGGCTTGGAGCACCTTCACCTTTTCGCTGCGCAGACTATCGGCATCGAGGGCATTGGGGGGTTCCATGGCGGTCAAGGCCAATAACTGAAGGATGTGGTTTTGCACCATGTCCCGCAGGGCACCCGCAGTTTCATAGTAGCCCGCGCGGTCTTCAACCCCCACGGTTTCGGCAACGGTAATCTGCACATGATCCACGTACTGGCGGTTCCAGAGGGGTTCAAAAATGGCATTGGCAAAGCGAAAGACCATTAGGTTTTGAACCGTCTCTTTGCCAAGGTAGTGGTCAATACGGTAAACCTGCTCCTCTTTGCACACCGACTGTACCACCTCATTAAGGGCTTGGGCAGAGGTGAGATCGCGGCCAAAGGGTTTTTCAATTACGAGGCGATGCTTTTGGGGATCACTCAATAGACCGGCTGCCCCTAGTTGTTGAATCGCTTCAACGAAAAAGTTCGGTGAGACCGCAAGATAAAAGACGCGATTGCCGCGAGTTTGGCGTTTTTGATCTAGTTCGGCCAGCAGTGTTTTCAGCTTGGTGTAGGCGGCGGGATCATCCATATTGCCAGAGCAATAAAACAGACCTTCGGCAAATTCCTGCCACAGGGGTTCTGCCTGAATGCCGCCGCCAAATTCCTCGACCCCTTGGCGCAGATGCTCGCGAAAATAGTCATCACTCCAGTCGCGGCGCGCCACACCAACAATGGTGAGTTCCGGCGGCAGACGGCGTTCCAGTTTCAGTTGATAAATGGAGGGAATGAGCTTGCGCTGGGTGAGATCTCCACTGGCACCAAAGATCACCAGAATCAGTGGTTCGGGGGTGCGCTCTTGGCGTAGTCCGACCCGCAGGGGATTTTCAAATAGGGTTACCATGGGTTACACCTGTGTCACGGTTGCGTTGGCAGGAGTGGGCTGAATAAAGGATTCCACAAGGGCAACGTTCTCAGGGCTGCCAATAATGAGCGGTGTGCGCATGTGCAGATGATCAGGCACGACATCGAGCAGGGGTTGGGTTCCCGTACTGGCTTTGCCACCGGCTTGTTCCACGAGGAAGGCGATCGGTGCCGCTTCGTAGAGCAGACGCAACTTACCCGCTGGATTTTTTTGGGTTCCCGGATAGAGAAAGACCCCCCCCTGCATGAGAATGCGGTGAATATCGCCGACAAGGGCACCACTGTAGCGGGCACTGTAGCCGGGTTGGCGATGGACATGGCGGACGTAGTTGCGAATCGGTTCTTCCCATGCCCAGAAGTTGCCTTCGTTGACACTGTAGATGGGGCCACTAGCGGGAATTTGCAGGTTCTCGATCGCCAGAATAAACTCGCCAAGGCTGGGGTCAAGGACAAAGACATGGGTACCTTTGCCCATGGAATAAACCAGCATCGTACTAGGGCCATAGAGAATGTAGCCAGCGGCAATTTGCTTGTGGCCATCTTGCAGGAGATCAGCAGCGGTGCCGTCTAGATCAGTGCCCTCCTGCTGGCGAATCGCAAAAATGGAGCCCACATTGAGGTTAATGTCCACATTGGAGGAACCATCGAGGGGGTCGTAGAGGAGGGTGTAACGGCCAATGGGGCAATTTTCTGGAATGTAGTAGGGCTTCTCCATTTCCTCGGAGGCGAGGCGACACACTAAGCCACTCTGCTTGAAGGCAGCAATAAAGACTTCATTGGCATAGACATCCATTTTTTTGACATCTTCGCCTTGGATATTCACAGCTCCCGTAAAGCCCAGTACCCCCTCCATCAGACCCGCTCGACTCAAACGGCGGGCAATGAGCTTGCCAGCAAGGGCAATGCGATTCATCAAGGCACTGAGGTCTTGGGCAGCGGCGTCAAAGCTTTGGAGTTGCTGGAGAACGTGGCGAGATAGGGTCAAACAATCGCGATCAAGGGCCTGTTCATGGGCAGCGTAGTCAGTCATTGCCCCTCCCTAGTGAAGATGCATCTAGCCCCGATCCTAAACCGTCTCTTTTCGGAAGTGGTGAGTCTTTAGATCAACTAAAGATTCCAAGGAGCACTGCTAGTGGTGATCCGGTGCATGCCGGCAGCAGCAAACTCGGCAAAGGTTGCATTGGCAGTTTCGCTAAAGTCCACGACTCCCGGCACCACCACGGGGGACATACAATCCTCAAGGAGATAGACCCGCTGGGCTAGTTGGGGATCCCGCTGTTGAATTTCACTGAGCAGGTCGGCCACTGTCCAAGCAACACAGTGACTTTTGGCTTGACCGGCAATAATCAGGCGATCGCCCGCCAGCAGATGCTCAATCAAAGCCCGATTCACCGGCACCAAAGGACGCCCTTGGGGGTCATGGCTCACCTCTGGCCGCAGCACCGAATAATTTTCCGTCAGGGGGTGGCTGCCCTTGAGTTCGATGCGGGTTTGCTGCTGGCGCGCCACGGTGTGAAAGAAACAGGCCTCCTCCACAGCAGACACAAGGGCATGACCAATCCCCCCCAGCATCGAGTGGTAGGGCCAAATCGTCAGCGGAAATTTGCCTTTGGCGGCTAACTGGGCAACATAGTGCCGGGCATAGGCCCGCAAACTCTCTTGATCAGTCATGCCGAGGGAAGTCAGGAGATGGGGATTGGGTTGCCAGCGCCTGCGCTCAACATCGTCAACGGTAATCGTGGTTAGGGGTGGCGGCGGTTCCCCGGCAGCATCTATCCAAAAGAGGGGATGGAAAATTTGACTGGCGGTGTGGGTATCGAGGGTAACGACAATCTCGCTAATGTGGGCAAGGTGGGTATAGATAAAGCGGCAAAGGCGTTGATTATCCGTAACCGCGCCGTGGACAAATAGCTCAAACTCTGGCAGGCAAAACGTGTTTTGGACATCAATGAGCAGGAGAATTGTACGCTGCGGATCGTTACTCGCCGGCGGAATCTGGTACTGCTGTGCCCATTGGCGAGCTTGCGCTGCCCGTTCTTGGTAGGGAACGCGCCACACCTGAGCGACTTTCGCAGGATCAAAGAAGTCGGGAATGGGCAGTTCTGTTACCGCAGTCATCGCTTGCTCCTAGGGGGGCTATGCTAGAAAATCGTATTCAAGAAGGGCGATCCTTGGTGTGAATTCTATGCCCAACGTCTATAGGTCAGTTCTAAAGGATGCCAATTCAACTTTCTAAACGGCGGGAATGTGGCGGTACATGGGTGGTTGATGTCGATCTGGGGCGATCGCCCACCAGTGAGGAACTCGCCACTCTTGCCCAACGTTATGGCGGTCGCTGTCGCCAGTTTCAACAGTTGGTGTGGTTAGATCTTCCTAGCGGTCGGATTACGGCTTCACTGCGGCTGTCGCGTTTGACAATTCGCTTGGGGGATAAGACCCTCGAAGCGGCGATGATTACCGAGTTGCAGCAACTTGTGGAGGGAAGCGTGCCGGCCTGTACGGTGGATCCTTAGGATTGGCTATGGCGGGTTGGCTTGGCACCTACGACTTCCTAATTGTTTCAATGACCTTGGGGGCGATGTTGGCCTTGTCGCTCTATTTGCCCCTAATGAGTGGTCAACTCTCCCTTGCGAGTCCAGCCTTTTATGCCATTGGTGGCTATATTGCTGCACTGCTCTCCACCCGTGTTTTTGCAGGACTGAACCCCTATCCTGTCCCCTTAGTGCTGGGGGAAATGGTGTTGGCGGCTATGGTCTGTGGTCTGGTGGGCTGGGGCTTGGGGGTGCCCGTGCTGCGGTTGCGGGGCATTTATTTTGCCATTGCGACGATCGCTTTCTCTGAGGTGCTGCGGATATTGGCACTCAATCTGGAGGTCACCGGGGGGGCAATCGGCATCTTTGGCATTCCCCAACCCTTTAGTACACCCTTGGGCTATTTGTGGCTGACGCTGCCCTTGCTGATGATGGTGGCGATCGCCATCGGTCGCTTGGAACAGACCCGTGCGGGCAAGGCAATGCAGGCCATTCGTGCCGATGAATTGGTGGCGCAGACCCTTGGCATTGATACCACGCGCTACAAGGTTTTGGGCTTTGTCTTGGGGGCGATTCTGGCGGGGGTGGCGGGGGTTTTGGCGGCCCATCTTTTGAATACTTGGAATCCCCGTCAGGGCACATTTGATACGGGGGTGCTGGCACTGACGGCAGTGCTGGTGGGGGGCAATCGAACGTTTGTGGGGGCGATCGCTGGCGGTATGCTCTTCACGGCTTTACCCGAACTCCTACGGGGACTCGCCGATCAACCCTATTGGCCAGCCGCAGTGGCGACTTTTTTCCGCGATGGGCGTCTGATGCTCTATGGGTTGTTGATTATCCTCGGCACGCGGTTCTTTCCCCAGGGGCTTTGTCAAGCTCCCAACTGGCGATCGCTGGGGGGCACTATATTCAAAGTCAAGAAAATAAGGTCAAGACATGAATAATGTAATCAGTCCCCCTTAATTCGCTTGCTCCATGTCTCATTCAATTCCATTGACTCCCGCACCTTATCTTAAAAGCCGACAGAGGGGAACAGTCCATTTCGATTCATATTGGCTGGATAAGATAGCCCTTGGCAGGGGTTTTGAGGATGTTGGTACCCAAGCTTAATTCAAGCCCATTGAGGACAGCCCAGCCCATGACGGTTTCCCTGACATTGACGAGTGATCTAACGCAACTCGAGGCACTCTTGACTTGGTTTAATCAATATCGCCCCACGACGCTGCCCATCGAAGAGTGGCTGAAATTGGAACTCGCCCTTGCCGAGGGGTTTACCAATGCTGTGCGCCATGCCCATCGCGATCGCGCTAGCAATACCCCCATTCGCATTGATCTCTCCCTTGCAGACACTGTGATTGAATTGCGCATCTGGGATCAAGGGGATCCCTTTGATTTGATGGCCAAACTGGCAACACTCCCCAGCCAAATTTCCCTCGATGCTGAAGGGGGACGAGGCCTACGCCTCTTGGCAACCATCATGGATGAATTGGACTATCAGCGCGTCGGAAATACGGGCAACTGTTTGATTCTGCGCAAAACCGTGAAGCCGACTCCCCCATAACCCTATTCCTTGTGGGGGAAAAGGCGGGCTGCCAATTCCTCGTAGGTGGCATCAAAGGGACAGCGATCGCCCATCGCACACTGGCGACAGTATCTGCCATCGCTATAGCGTTCGAGGTTTTGACGGTTAAAAAAGTAGGGCTTGTGGCTAAAGGTACTGGCCACCCACTGCCACGAGAGGTTGTTACTCGCTGGATCGCCATCGAGAAGATGCTGCAAAAACCAAGCAGCTCCCGCCTGCCAGCGCACCCGACACCAATGCACCACATAGGCCGCCAACCATAGCCGCGCATGGTTATGCAAGTAGCCCGTTCGTTGTAGGTCGCCACTGAAGGCATCCATACAGGCCAGCCCCGTTTCTGCTGCGATGAGTGCAGGGGGTAAGTCAGTTTGGTAATCGGCTGCTTGCCAACCTGTTTTATAGGGTTCGATGTCCTGCCACAGGCGATCGCCCCAGCGGGCATAGAGGCGCTGCCAATAGTCTCGCCACGCCAGTTGTTGCAGTAAGGCTTCCGCTTGATGGGGATGAGCTACCACTTCGCGCAAGCGATCGCGCACCGCTGCCAAACTCATCACCCCGTGGCGCAAATAGGCCGAAAGCCCCGTCACCGCCCCCGCCAAAAAGTTGCGACTTTTACCATAACGTAGAGGCTGTATCTTGGCCAAACGCTCTTGGGCTGCTGTTAAGCCACCCCGGGTTTCACTGACAGCGTCATCCGCTCCCACCACATCGGCAAAGACTTGGCGCAGATAGGGCACATAGGCATCACGAGTGCCCTCCATTCGCTCCACAACAGCAGCAGCGAGAAGGTCTTGAGCAGAATCGGTCATCGGTCTAGAGACTCAGTAAACGTTGCAGGCGATCGCGATTATCCAAGTGTCCCACAAGGCGGCGCACCGGCTGGGGATAGACCCGCACCAATGTTGGCGTGGCTTGGACTTGATCCTCCTCCGCCAGATCTGGTTGCTTGGTGACATCCACCACTTTGAGCGTATAGGGTACCTTGAGGGAGCGACTCAGCAAATCATGGAGGTTTTTGAGGGCAACCTCAGCGGCATGGGTTTCTCCGCGCACGTAGAGGCGAAAGACATAGCGATCGGGTTCCGAAGGACGTGGTGCAACACTGCTCAGGGGGGTGGCTTCCTGCAAATCATAGATCAGTTGGTGATGCTCCCACAGTTGAGGAAAGCTGCTGCGATAGGCCTCTAGGGCTTGGACATCGCAGGGATGCTGCGAATCCTGTACCAACTGCCACGGCAATGTGGGCTGATGAGCAGGGGCAAAGAGAGCATTCAATAGGGGACGATGGGGCCATGCCAAGGGATAGACCTCCGCCGCCACTCGCAGGCACTGCTGTTCCTCATCAAACCAGTAATCCACCGCCGCCGTGTAGCAGGGGGATAGGAAAAGGGGCGGCTCCTCCAAATCCAAGAGCTGTTGCAGGGCTTCACAGAGCGATCGGTGCCACTGTCCCTGCTTGGAGGCGTCACGGCAAAAGACCACATCCTCCCCCGGTGTCAAGAGCGCCAACCCCTTGTATAAGACAGGCTTGAGGCCAATCATTGCCCTAGACACGACCCCGTAAAATTTGCGCCATTTCGTTGGGTTTGGGGGAGTTTTCGATGGCGGTTTCCTCGTCAATGCGCCCCGCCTCATAGAGTTCGTAGAGGCACTGGTTCATCGTGCACATGCCGTCGTAGCGACACTGGGGAATAATCGCCTCAATTTCCTCCACTTCACCCCGCAAAATGTAGTCTTTAATGGCATCGGTGTTGATCATGATCTCGTGAATCGCCGCCCGCTTACCATCCGTCGTGCGCACAAGGGCTTGGGCAATGACCGCCACCAACGATTCCGCCACCTGCATCCGCATGGGTCCCTGTTCATCAGGGTTGTAGAGGTTGAGGATCCGCTCAATCGTTTTTACGGCACTGTTGGTGTGTAACGTCCCAAAGACCAAGTGACCCGTTTGCGCTGCTTTCAGGGCTGTATTCACTGTCTCGCGATCGCGCATCTCCCCAATCAGAATAATATCCGGGTCTTCCCGCAACGACGCCTTCAGAGCATTGTCAAACTTCAGCGTATGGATCCCCACCTCCCGCTGGCGGATCAGGGCACGGCGACTTTGGTGGACAAACTCAATCGGGTCTTCAATGGAGATAATGTGCTTTGGCATTTCAGTATTGATATAGTCCACCATTGCTGCAAGGGTGGTGGATTTCCCGGAACCCGTTGGCCCTGTCACCAGAATCAGACCCTTGTGGTAGTGGCAGAGATCCTTGAAGACAGGTGGCAGATTCAACTGCTCCAGGGTCAGAATCTTCACAGGAATCAAGCGCAGCACCATGGCGGGGCCTTTTAAGGCGACAAAGATGTTGATCCGCACCCGGCACAGCCCCTCGTACTGATAGGCACCATCGTATTCAAGGTGGGTACGAAACTGCTCAATTTGTTGGGGGGTCAGCAGTTCATTCAGCCAGTAGTTAAAGGTTTCCTCATCAGTAACGGGATAGTTGGTAATTTCTAAGCGCCCGCGATCGCGAAAGCGCGGCGCTTCGCCAACCCCAACATGAATATCGGAATAGCCGTGCTCAAAGGCCTCCCGCACCAGTTGTTCCATCGTCGGGCCAGAAATACGCGCTGCCGGTGTCGGCATCGGTTGGGTCGGTACCCCCTGTTGGGGCATTCCCACCTGCGGTGGCATCGGTCGCGGGGGCATCCCCGGTTGCGGTGGCATGGGTCGGGGCAGC
>FMJZ01000577.1_pt1 | contig 20762 bp, 21 predicted proteins | sample 1987881 | NCBI WGS metagenome assembly FMJZ01 (sample SAMEA4378227, study PRJEB15110) | soil metagenome | biome: soil; feature: Field; material: Soil | place: India | collected 2015-03-11 | depth 0 m
TAGCCTTTACAATCCATTTTCGTAGCGGGGGTATGAGCATGAACGCTAAAACAAGCCAGTACTGCCACGTTATAATGGGCATAGCTTCGTACCAAGCGAATGGATGGGAAAACCAGATAAGGAGTTCTACTGCGAATAGCGCTGTTGCCTCTTTCCACCTATTGAACAGGAAAAGTCCGCTCATGAGGGCTGCCATGGTTGGACTCAAGAAGGTGAGCAATCCTATGGAAGTCGCTGGGTTAACGTATGGAACAAGCCATCCGAAGATGAAGCCGGAAATTGTTCCCCAGAATGGTCCCAAAATTGGCGCTGTTAAACTTGAAAAAACAATGTTTGAAAAAGTAATTACGGCTGGGGTTCCTAAAACGGGATAAGCGGGAATCCAAGCACATGCAAGAACTAGTGCAACCCACATTCCTGTCAAAGCCAAAAATATGACGTTTGTGACATATGTTTTGGACAAGGTTATAACGCCTTCCTGGTGTTATTTTTTTCAGTCCTATGTATTTTTTTACACAAAATTAATTAATAAGCCTTTCCATACAACCTAACATTTAAGGTGCAGCCTTTGCAAAGTCACACCTTCGATAAAGCCATTCATGTCGCCCAATGCTTAGAGTTAGCTATTTTGTTGGAGGTTAGCGCCGACAAGCCTGGGAACGTGAATTTTGTTGTTGGTTTTGAGGGCACTAACCATTTGCATTTTTTGGCTTCTGCTGTGGCTGCTGCTCCCTATTTTAGGCTTGCCGCTGAACGTGGAATAGCTGTCGCTAAAGGCGAAATAGGCGTTGAAGAGGCTGGCGTCGGAAAAATCATCAGAGACTGTGTTGCCGAAGTTAGTGCTTGGCAGAGCGGAGGCAACACCTTGCTTGGCACTGTCATGCTTTTTGTGCCTTTGGCTGTGGCGGCAGGCATGACCCCTGCAGAAAGGGGCGTCTTCGAAATTTCTGGTTTAAGGCGTAATTTGAAGTGGGTGGTTGAGGCAACCACGCCAGAAGACGCTGTTGCAGTTTACGAAGCTGTGAAAATCGCCAGGCCCAGCGGGCTTGGAAAGGCGCCAGACCTAGATGTCAACGACCCAAACTCGGTGAAGCGGATAATTGATGAGCGCGTTTCTCTATACCAGGTTTTCCAGATAGCTTCAGCCTATGACATGGTTTGTTCAGAATGGGTTAACAATTTTCCAGTAACTTTTGAATTCGCCTACCCAACCCTAATGCAGCACCTCAAAGAAGACGGCGACTTAAACACGGCGATAATCCACACTTTCCTAGAGGTTTTAGCCAAACATCCAGACACTTTCATAGCCAGAAAAGTCGGACTCGAAAAAGCCCGCATGGTTTCAGCCATGGCTGGAGAAATCCTAAAACATGGCGGACTAAAAACAGCTGCTGGAAAAGCGAAACTCCACGAATTTGACGCTGTGCTTAGGCGAGATGGCAACCACCTAAACCCTGGAACCACAGCAGACATCATCGCAGCTGCTTTAGCCTTAACCATACTTAGCGGTTACAGACCATAACATGAGCAAAACAAAAATATAGAGAGGGCTAGGTGCTATTGGTTGCAGCAACAGCCAAAATAATGGCAAATCCCAAGTGGTTTTAGGGATAAATTAATTAGGATTGAAATTCTGTATGTAGCTTTCAAGAAATCCGCATGACAAAACAAAAGTTTGAGGTTAACTGATGGGTGAAAAACCTAAACTGAGGGTTACGTTGCTTACGGGGCGCACAATCGAACAGGGCGTCGGAAAAGAGCATGGCAAATCCTCAAAGGAGTATGTGGAAAGCGTTTCAGTCTGTTACATGGACCCCGAAGACATGAAAAAGCTCGGCGTGAAAGATAAAACTAACATCCAAGTTTCAACGGCTTTCGGCTCCGTGGTGGTTAAAGCCCTAAAATCTTTGAGGGCGCCGCATCCCGGCGTAATCTTCATTCCCTACGGTCCATGGGCAAACGTTATTGTAGACCCAGAAACCCACGGGATTGGGATGCCATCTTTTAAGGGGATTCCAGCTACTGTGGAACCCGCCCCGGAAAAGCCCGTTTTAGGTTTAGAAGAGCTTCTTAAATTGCAGTTTAGGAAGGGTTAACTATGCCAGTGGTTAAAGCCGTAACATGTCCAGTGTGCGGAAGCCTATGCGACGACATAGAACTAACCATCGAAAACGGACGCATAGTCAAGGTTAAAAACGGCTGCGCCATGTGCGAAGCCAAATTTTTAGGCTACTGCTGCGAACATAGAGTTTTAAAGCCCATGATAAGAAAGAACGGCGAACTCGTCAAAACATCCTTAAAAGAGGCTATTGGAAAGGCTGCTGAAATTTTGGCGGAAGCCAACTATCCACTGCTTTACGGCTGGAGCAACACAAGCTGTGAAGCCATCAGCGTCGGCATAGAACTCGCCGAAGAAGTGGGCGGCGTAATAGACAACACTGCAGTGGTCTGCCACGGCCCTTCAGTTTTAAGCATCCAAGACGTAGGCATCCCATCCTGCACTTTGGGGCAGATTAGACACAGAGCCGACTTAATCGTTTATTGGGGAAGCGACCCCTGGAGCGCCCACCCGCGGCATATTGAACGTTACACAGCTTTCTCGGAAGGAAGATTCGAGAAAAGCGCTTGGAGAGGCTATGTGACAAAAATCAAGGCTTTGGTTGGACGGAAAAAAATTCAAAGCGCCATTAAGAGGCTTGTCCTCAAAAAGCCTTCACAAATCTCAACCCAGCTGGAGCCCACTTTTATCCCCTCCATTAGGAAAGAAGGCAGAAAATTGATAGTCATTGATGTTAGGCGAACCAAGACGGCTGAAATGGCAGACTTTTTCGTGCAAGTGGAGCCAAACAAGGATTATGAGCTTCTCCAAGCGTTTAGGGCTTTGGTTCGAGACCAAGAACTGGAAGTTGACAAAGTTGCCGGCGTTCCAGTGGAGTATTTGGAGGATATAGCCGACGCCATGGTTAGCTGCAACTTCGGCGCCTTGTTCTTTGGACTTGGACTTACAATGAGCGGCGCAAAACTACGAAACATCGATGCTGCCCTTTCATTGATGCGCGACCTAAACATGCGAACAAAGTTTGTCATAATGCCCATGAGGGGACACTTCAATGTGGAGGGCGCCAACACAGTTTCCACATGGCAAACAGGCTACCCCTACGCCGTCGATTTCTCATTAGGCTATCCAAGATATAACCCAGGCGAAACCTCAGCTGTGGACGTTCTACTGCGGAAAGAGTCAGACGCCGCTCTAATAGTAGCTTCAGACCCAGTTTCAAACTTTCCCCATAAAGCGGCTGAACACCTAGTGGAAAACCCGCTGATCGTTATTGACCCCCACATGAACGTGACAGCCCAAATGGCTGACGTGCTGATTCCCTCGGCTTTTGTTGGAATTGAGGCTTCTGGAACAGCCTACCGCATGGACCACGTGCCCATCCCTCTCAAAAAGGTTGTCAACCCGCCTAGGGAGATACTTCCAGACGAAGAAATCCTTAAACGAATCCTTAAAGAGGTTAGGAAAATAAAGAAAAAGCAGGAGGCAGCCTAAAATGGAGCTATTAATAAGAAACGGCTTCGTCTACGACCCAGCTAACGGCGTTAACGGCGAAAAAATGGACATAGCCATAAAAAACGGGAAAATAGTGGAGAAAGTTAACGAGCGCAGAGCCAAAAAAATTGACGCTTCTGGAATGGTGGTTATGCCAGGCGGCGTTGACATCCACAGCCACATCGCCGGCGGAAAAGTGAATTCTGGAAGACTGCTACGCCCAGAAGACCACTTTAAGGATTTTGAGCGTAAAACCGCCACCGCAAGGTCTGGAGTCGGCTATTCAATTCCATCCACGTTCACAACCGGCTACCGATACGCAAGGATGGGCTGGACAACAGTTATGGACCCTGCCATGCCGCCTTTAGAGGCGAAACACACCCATGAAGAATTAAGCGACACACCTATAATTGATAAGGCTAGCTATCCGCTGCTCGGCGACTGGTGGTTTGTCCTTGAATATTTGCGAGACGGCAAAATCGAAGAATGCGCCCGCCACGTGGCTTGGATGATTACGGCAACGAAGGGCTATGCCATAAAACTTGTCAATCCAGGCGGACTTGAGGCTTGGGGTTTCGGTCGAAACGTGAACAGCATAGACGACCCAGTTCCAAATTTTGGAATAACCCCCCGCGAGATTATCCGCGGCTTATGCAAGGTTAACAAGCTTCTAAACTTGCCCCACACGATTCACGTTCACACAAACAATTTGGGCAAGCCTGGCAACTATGTGACTGCTCTGGAAACAATGAAATGCGTCGAGGACTTGGCGGATGACGGTAAACCAGTAATCCACATCACCCACTGCCAGTTCTGTGCTTTCAAAGGCGACGACTGGCGAACCTTCGAGTCTGGAGCTGAAGAAATAGCCAAATATGTTAATGCCCATTCCCATGTGACAATGGATATGGGTCAAGTCATATTTACCGATACGACAACTATGACGGCTGACGGTCCCTTCCAGTATATCCTCTACACTTTAAGCGGAAACAAATGGGTTAACCACGACGTGGAAACCGAAACCAGCGCTGGAATAGTGCCCTTCCACTACCGACGGAAAAGCTATGTCCACGCCACCCAATGGTCCATAGGCCTTGAACTAGCCTTGCTTATAAAAGACCCGTGGAAAATTCTGATGACGACAGACCATCCCAACGGCGGACCCTTCATAGCTTATCCGCGGATTATAGCTTGGCTTATGAGCAAAAAAGCAAGAGAAGCAACATTGAAAAAGATTAATCCGAAAGCCAGAAACAGAAGCCTTCTGCCGTCAATAGACCGCGAGTTAAGCTTTTACGAAATAGCCATAGTAACCCGAGCCGGGCAAGCCAAAGCCTTAGGCTTAAAAAATAAGGGACATTTGGGCGTTGGGGCAGATGCAGACATAGCCATATACCGCTTCAATCCAGAAGAGATGGACCCGTCGAGGAAGTATAAGGCTGTTAGACGCGCGTTTAAGCGGGCTGCCTACACCATCAAAGGCGGGCAAGTGGTGGTTAAAGATGGCGAAGTTCTAAAGCATATTGATGGAGCAACCATGTGGCTGGATGTGCAATTATGTGACCCATGCGAAATAGAGTTAAACGAGGAGATGAAGAGGCATTTCAAAGAATACTGGACCGTGGAGTTTGAAAATTACCCGGTTTCGGAGGATTATTTGGCAGTTTCCCATCCAATACCCGTGAAGGCTGATGTATAATGATGGTGAATCTCTATCCACTAAAAGAGTTTAAACTGCCAATAGTGGCTGAATGCATAAACCCAAACGTTTTCCAAGGGAAAAAACCCGCAGAAATCAAAAAGCTGGAAGCTTGGGAAGGCAACAAACAGAAAAAACTAGGCGAACTCTTCAAAGTTGAAATAGCCCAAACAGAAAACGCCTCTGAAAACACTGTGATAGCCATTCACGGCGACGTCAGCCGCGTTAAACGCATAGGTGCTGGCATGAAAAACGGCGAAATCATAATCAAAGGAGACGCTGGCATGCACCTGGGCGAAGAAATGAAAGGCGGAAAAATAACCGTCTACGGCAACGTGCTAGGCTGGGCTGGCTCCATGATGAAGGGCGGCACCATAGAAATCCATGGAAACGTTGGCGACTATTTAGGTGCACCGTACCGCGGCAGCACAGAAGGCATGAAGGGCGGAAAAATAATAGTTCATGGAAATGTTGGACGCGAAGCCGGAGCCCACATGCGCAAAGGCATAATAAAAATTTACGGCTGTGCTGGACAGTTTGTGGGCTTCCGCATGCATGGCGGAACAATTTATGTGCAGAAAGACTGCGAGGCAAGAGCTGGCGCTTGCATGGTGGACGGCACAATAGTTGTCGGCGGCCACATAGAGTCTGTCATGCCAACCTTCACCATCGAAGGCTTAAGAAAGAAGGTTAAAATCGAAGAAGGCGAGGTTGTTGAAGCGCCCTTCTACCTTTTCATAGGCGACTTAACAGAAAACGGGCGTGGAAGGCTTTTTGTGGCAAAAGAGCCGAATCCCCACTTAAGCCATTATGAAAAGTTCCTTTAAGGAGGCGTTTTTATTTTGAAAGCCAGTTTAAGCGTGAACCGTTTGGCCTGGAGGCTTCTAGAAAAACTCTGCGAAAACCCAGACTATTACAGTGTGAAAGTTGAAAAGGCAAAAAGCGGCGCCACGATAGTGGATGCTGGCATAAACGCGAAGGGCGGCTTCCAAGCTGGAAAAATAATAACAGAAATTTGCATGGGCGGATGCGGCAAAGCACGCATAAGCTGCAGGCAATATGGCGAGCTTGAACTTCCAACAATATTTGTTTACACAGACCATCCTGCAATAGCCACCTTGGGTTCACAGTTTGCCGGTTGGAACATTAAGGAAGGCGACTATTTCGCTATAGGCTCTGGACCAGCAAGAGCCCTGGCTCAAAAACCAAAAGAAATCTACGAGAAAATAAGGTATGGGGACAAGTCTGAAAAAGCCATAGTAGTCTTAGAAACCGACAAACACCCGCCAGAACCGCTTACAGAACGCCTTGCCCGAGACTGCAAAGTGGAAAAGGAGAACCTAGCCATAATTTTGACGCCAACAGCCAGCGTTGCCGGCGCCACACAAGTGGCTGGAAGAATTGTTGAAACTGGAATCCATAAGCTTACGAAGCTTGGGTTTGACCCCAAAGCGATTCTTTATGCTTGGGGATGCGCTCCCATACCGCCAACCCATCCAAAATTTGTTAAGGCTATGGCTAGAACCAACGACGCCATCCTTTACGGCGGCATAACCTATTACGTGGTGGACTGCGAAAACGAAGAGGAACTGGCAAAAACTGTGGAGAAGGCGCCTTCAAAAGCCTCTAAGGATTATGGAAAGCCTTTTCTGGAGATTTTTAAGGCGGCGGGCTACGACTTCTACAAGATCGATCCCAACATTTTTGCACCCGCAGTGGTAACCATCAACAACGTGAAAACCGGGAATACGCTTAAGGCTGGGGAGATTAATTTAAACGCCTTGAAGTTGTCATTTGGTTTCTGATGCTTTGATTCCAGCGTGGATTGGCGGAGTTAAGAAAAACTTGTTCAAGAAATTGTTGAATCCTTTGTTTCCTATCAATGCAGCCATGAAAAAGCTCATTATGACAACTTCTGCTAAGGCTTTGGGCAAAATGTAGTAAAGGAACACTGCTGGTCCTCCACTTCCAAGGGAGAAGGGCATTAAATACGCGAAATAAGCATAGGTGTAGAGGCATTCTGGAACATAAGCCGAAAGCGTAGCTGGAACCGCTAAAAGCGAGGAATGCCTATTCCGCCCCAATCCCAAAACTTTTGCAAGGATTCCCGCCATCAGGCCTGTTAAACCCTTTCCTGGGGGTAAGCCCACCAAACCCAGCCAAGAACCCATGCCCATTGGGCCAAACATAATTCCGGGAAGGATTCCAACAAAAAACCCTGAAACAAATCCCACAATGGGGCCGCCGTAGAATCCCGCGATAAATGCTCCTAATAGAGAAAAGTCTAATGCCACTCCCGGCGCAAGCTGTCCAATGTGATAGGAGATTGCGAATAATAAGTTTCCAAGAGCGCCCATCATTAACGTGAATGCAATGGTTTTGGTGTCCATTTTAACCGATGCTGTTTTTGGTTTGTAATTATTTAAGAGTAGCTACTCAAAAATAAGTATTTCTTTTGACCTTCCCCAACAAATTGAAAAATAAATAAGGCTTCCGTCTTATCAGTTATTGGGAAAACCGCTTGTCAACACACATTGAAATCCCATTATCAGAGCTTAAAGGATGGCTTGAAAGCCAAACAACCTCCATCCTCACACCAGTCCAAACACGGGCTGAGAAACTTCTCAAAGAGATGCGGGAAGCCCACAAAGACCTAATCGAAGCTTGCAGGATGCTTCTAGAAAACAGCCGAAAAGAAATTGAAAAACGAAACATGCGCACCTTTAAACGGGCCCAAGCCCTAAACAAGCTGGCTAAACTCTTTTCGGAACGGATGCAGCAAGTCAATGTCCCAGAAAAATCTTCCTTCAAAGACATGGAAGAGTTTGTTAACACTGCCCAGAAGGCTTATGCCGTTACAGATATAGACGTGCGGAACTGGTTTCCAAGAATTTCACCCTTCTTCATAATGGATCGTGGAAAATTTTTAAGGGCTTTTGAAGGCGCCAAGGCCTCGCTTAAAGAGCTAGGCAACTTCCTAACAAAGGAGTATGTAAAAGCAAAAACTTTGAAGGAAACCCTTCAACTTATTGAGGAAATCAGGGAATTGAAGGGTCGGCTGGCAAACTTGGAAGATGAATGGAAAAGGGTTGAAGGCGAAAGGGCTAGGCTGGAGGAAGAGTTAAACCAAACCCAACGTCGAATGGCCGAACTAAAAAGCAGCGGAGAACTCGCCGAACTAGCCAAAATAAATGAAACGGTGGAATGTTTGAGGAGGGAGGTGGGTTACAGCCTTAGGCATTTACAGAAACCTTTAGCGAAGCTTTGGTCCCTGACCATGCACGGCGTGGGAAGCGGCTTGACACCAGAAGAAATGAAAAAGCTCGACGAGTATTTGGCTGACCCATTTGAAGCCTTGGCAACGGAAAATGTGGATTATCCGCTTTTGAGGCAGATTCTCCAAAAAACTGCTAGGCTGATTTCTGAGGGAAAGCTTAAACTTAAGCAGGATAAGGAGCGCAGGGCAAAACAAGCCATAGAAGAAATCGTGGATAAAGGTTCACTTACAAGCTTGCATCATAAATGTGTTGAGGCGAAGATGAGTGAAACCCAGCTTTCAACATCTCAGGCTATAACTGAAACCAAAACTGAAATGTTAAAGCTGCAGGAACATGCAGAAAGTCTGCGCAAAAAGCTGGAGAGATTGGAATCTGAAATAGCCGCCACAAAGAAAACAATTAAGGAGACGACTGAAAAAATAAGCAGCCAAAAAAACCGCGTGGAAAAGAATATTTTAGATTTCAGCGGGCGCGAAGTAGCAATAACAGTCTGAGGCTGAAGGGTTGCGGCTTCAACAAATAGTTAAAGAAGCCTTGGAGGCTTCGTGCAAAGAGTTTTGCCAACTTGTCGAAGAGGCTGTTAAACTCCTCAGCAGCGAAAACGGCAAAGTTGGAAATTTTGAAGTTGTAGGAAGGCTGATAAAGCTTCAGCCCGTCGGCGAGGCTTTGGTTGTTGGAGACTTACACGGCGACCTTGAAAGCCTCATCGACATTATAAACCGCAGCCAACTTCTCAAAAAACTGGGCGAAGACTCAAACGCCGTCGCCATTTTTCTAGGCGACTATGGGGATAGAGGATACAATTCGGCGGAGGTTTACCACACAATTTTGAGGCTTAAACTTCAATTTCCAAAACAAATAATTCTACTGCGGGGAAACCATGAAGGACCAGAAGACCTTATGGCTTCGCCCCACGACCTGCCGTGGCAGTTTGAGGAGCGTTTCGGCGCAGAATGGGAGGAAGCCTACACAAGAATACGAGAACTCTTCAACTGCATATACAATGCTGTGGTTGTTGAAGAACGCTATCTAATGGTGCACGGCGGCGTGCCACCCCAAGCCAAAACACTGGAGGACTTAGCCTTCGCTCATAAGAAGCATCCTCAAGAAACCCTTTTGGAAGATTTGCTGTGGAGCGACCCAAACAACACCATAAACGAAACATGTGCCTCACCGCGCGGCGCTGGAAAACTTTTCGGAGAAAAAGTGACGAATGAAGCCTTACAACGTTTCTGCGTAAAATTCCTAATAAGAGGGCATGAGCCATGCCAAGAAGGCTACAAAATAGACCACAACGGAAAAATTCTAACACTGTTTTCAAGAAAGGGGCCTCCCTACTTTAACGAACACGGCGCATACCTAATGGCGGAACTTTCAAAAAAGCTGCGAAATGTCCAAGCGTTAATTCCATACATCCACAAGTTTTAAGGAATGCAATCATTGTTTTCACCTTGCTCAAGTTTAGGCACCGCTGTGCGCGGAAGCTTTAAGAGCAAAGCCAAATAGGATTTTCACGGTTAAAAGGCTAGCCATAGGCGGTTTAAGCTTGAAGTTTGGAATTGTTACGCGAAACGCGAACGCTTACAGTTCTGCTCAGCTTCGTGAGGCGCTGGAGAGGCGTGGAATCCCCTACATGTGTTTTAGTTTTCCATGGCTTGTTGCGCGTGTGGGTTATAAGCCCTACCTAAACGTGCGAGGCATAGACGTTCTAAAAGATTTAAACGCCTTGATAATTCGCCCGATTGGACGTGGCTCGCTGGAAGAAATTGTTTTCCGCATGGACTTGCTTTACAGGCTTGAAAGGCTTGGGTTCTATGTGGTTAACCCGCCTGAAGCCATCGAACACTGTGTGGACAAGTATGATTTGTTGGCGATTCTGGAAGACAACGGCGTGCCGGTGCCGCGAACCGCTGTTACAGAAGATGCAGACGAAGCCTTGAAGGCTTTTCACGAGCTTGGCGGAGACGTTGTTGTCAAACCCATATTCGGCTCTAGGGGTGTCGGTTCCACACACCTAACAGACCCTGAAGTGGCTTACACAGCCTTTAGGGCTATCGCATTTTATCATGGCGTGATTTACCTTCAAGAGTTTGTGCCGCATGGGTGTTCAGACATCCGCGCCTTTGTTATAGGCGACCGTGTGGCGGCAGCCATGCGTCGAGTTGCCACTGGTTGGAAAACCAACTATAGCCAAGGCGCCCGCCCCCAACATGTTAAGCTTGACGGTGAACTTGAAGATTTAGCCGTAAAATCCGCAAAACTTATTGAATGCAAAATTGCAGGCGTCGACATCCTAGAAAGCCCAAGAGGCCCATTAGTCATAGAGGTGAACAGTCAACCCGGCTGGCGGGGCTTGCAGTCTGTTACGCAGGTTAACATTGCAGACGAAATAATCAACTTTGTGCTTTCAGAACTGAAAAAATAGAGAGGAGGGTATCCAACTTAATCAAAATGGAAGTAGTTAAGATTGACACTGCAGCCAAAAAAGCCCAAAAAATCGAGGATTACGTGGCTGAGGAGAAACCCCTCCACATATTCATAAACAAAACCCAGTACGCAACAATTTTCTGCACTCCAAAAGACTTCAAGGAACTGGCGGTGGGACATCTCCTCTCAGAAGGCATAATCAAAAGCGTGGACGAAATCGAAGCAGTGGCAGTCAAAGGCGACGTATGCCAAATTAAATTAAAGCCAACACTGAACCTAGCCAGCCGTCTAAAAATTGCAAGGCAGTCTTCGCGCATAATCCTCTCAGCGTGTGGAGGACCATACCGGTCGGAAGCCCTAAAAAGGCTTAGAAAAATTGAGTCAACATTTAAAGTTAAAGCCGAAACCGTTCAAAGCTGTGTGAACAGCCTAAACCGCATGGCGGAAACTTTCAGAAAAACTGGCGGAGTCCACGCCGCTGCAGTTTTCAAAGCCGACGGCGCCCTTGTGGCTTTTGCAGAAGATGTGGGGCGCCACAATGCAGTGGATAAAGCCATAGGAAAATGTGCCCTAAAAAGGGCAGATTTCAGCCAATGTTTCCTCGCTTTAAGTGGAAGATTGACGGGCGACATAGTTCTCAAAGCCGCCAAAGTTGGCATACCCGCAGTCACCTCAATAGCCGCTGCACTGGATTCAGGCATAGAAATCGCCAGAAAGGCGAACTTGACGCTCATTGGTTTTGTCCGTGGAAAACGCATGAACGTTTACAATGCGCCTGAAAGAATTATCCCATAAGGGTCCTCAGCTTTTTTCGGAAACTTCTCTTCTATACCGTTTCTAATCAGTATGCGTTTTGCGTCACTGGTGAAAACGCCTAAAACACTTGCCTCTAAACGATTTTTCTTCAAAACCTCTTCAACTTTTTCTATTGCCTCGGGGCTTGCAGCCACCAAAACGGTGCCAGTTGAAGACATTGAAAGAAGCTGCCCATCAGAAAGTCTAAAAGCTTCCTTAAACTTTTTCGCTTCTTCACATATTGGAATCTTCTCGTATTCTATTTTGAAGCCAAGCTTTGAAGCCTCAGCCATCTCATTTAATGAAGCTACCAATCCGCCTTCGGTTAAGTCGTGCATGGCGTGAACGCCTTCAATTTCCGCAAGGGCAAGCGCCTCTTTAACGCAGCTCTGCATATAAACAAGCCTCGACAGTTCACTGGTTCGCTTGGCTCCAAACAGTTTTTCAGCTAAACCCCTATTCATTAGAGATAGATTAACAGCTATCTCCAAACCCAACGGCTTCGCGTTACCCCGGCGTGATAAGCCTATCCTTTTCCGTTAAGCCGTAGGCTGTGCAAACCCCAACAAGGGTTGACAAACCCTCATAGGTTCCCGTGTGTCCAGTCACTATGGCTATGCCTAATTCTTCGGCGGCTTTGCATGTTTGGCGCATAATCTTATGGAAGGTTGAAGGCTTTGTTGATAAGGGTCCGAGGAGGTTTATTGTGCAGAATTCTGGTTTGGCTCCGAAAAGCGCCACGTCAGACGCTGCATAATGGATTAGAAGCCAACCGAACCATTTTTCTGGAACGCCCATGCATGGGTCTGTGGACACGACAAGCCACCTGTCGCCTATCAAATGCACTCCCGAATCGTAGCCAACCATAGGCGGAACAATCACGCGGGCATCAGCCTTAACGCATTTCAACAGTTTTTCAAGGTCTTTTACGCCAAGTTTTCCCATTCTACGGCATATCCCGCTATTTTTCCCGCATAAGCTCTATGCCGCTTTTTGTTATTCGAAAAGGAATCCACTCCAGCGGATGCTCGCATCCTTCCATCTTCACTATGCGCAGTTCTCTGCGGCATTTCTCCTCATTAAATCTAAAGAGGAAGATGTTGTGCGCCTTGTTTAGGTCTAAGTCTGTCGCCCTTTGGGTGGCCGTGTCTTTTTGGGTTGCAGCCGTCATAATGTCAATGTTGACAATGTTATCATGATGACACCAGTTAATAGTCCAATCTTCAACGGGCTCCATATACTTCAAATCATATAACGCGAAAAGCTGTTCGCTGAAGTCTCCAGCAGCAAACCTCGTTACGTCTTTCTCTGAAATAAGCTTGTCAATACGCTTCATTTCCTCAAAATCTTCTAGGCTGAAGTAGATGACCCGCGGGTCTTTAGGGTAAGGCTCAAAATGGGGAAAAGCCTGAATGGCGATAAACTTGCCCTTATCAATGTAAGGCTCTATATCCCAGCCGAAAGACTTGAAGTAGGCGATAAGCCGTGGAAAAGGCTTGTCCATAACATCATAAGCCACAGTCTCGCCTTCAAGCAAGCCCTGCCACAGAAACTGCATGGCGAAAACAGTCTTGCCGGTTCCAGGCGGACCGTAAAGAATGTTCCGCGAGCCAGACTCGATGCCGCCGCCTATCAAATCGTCAAAACCCCTAATCCCAGTTTTTAGCTTCGCCATTTTCGTCGCCTTTAGAGGAACATTTTGAGCAGTTTGCTTTCATGCAGTAGGAATATTATGTAGACGCTTATGGCAAGTTCTGGCAGTATATAGCTTCCATTGTATATGGCTGAGTAAACTATCGGATGCATCCCTTCTGGAGCATAGCTGGCGAAGAAAATTATGCCAGAAAGGAAATGCGCTATGAAGCGCCCCCCAAATGCCACGTTGACGCCTACAAAGGGGCGGTTTCGGAAAAACCCTGCCAATCCAAGGGCACCGAAAGCCAAAGGATAATCTAAAAGCACTTGTAATGGATGAACTATGAAGGGTTCAACAGCAAGCTGCACAAGACCGTAAACCGCCGCAGCAAACAAACCAACCTTTGGACCTCTCCTCAAAGCCAGCCACAAAATGGGAACCATGGAACCAGCGGTTATCGAACCTCCTTGGGGAAGACTGAACACTTTAATGTAACTTAAAGCTGTTGCAAGCGCCACAAAAGACACAACTTCAGCAATTATCTTGGTTTGAGAACTAACTTTAGACTCTAAACTTTTTTCATTCATGGTTTTTCCCTCCGCCGGCATTATCCGGATCAGGTTCTAGGGGTCGACGGCGCTTAGCCGTCCTCTCAGCCGGGTCACCGCCCAGCTCCCCCAAACCCTTGAGCGGAGTAATTGTTATCTACTTGTATATTTATTTTTCCTAAAGTCGGAATTTGATTAGGATGTTGCTGTATGAAGCCTTTGCCTAAAGAGTTTGACATCTTAGCCATAGAACGCAAGTGGCAGAAGCTTTGGGAAGAGATGGGCATATATCGTTTCGACTGGAACGACTACAGGCGGCCAGCCTTCAGCATTGATACGCCTCCACCTTATCCGTCTGGCGAGTTTCACATGGGAAACGTCTTAAACTGGACTTACTTCGATATTGTTGCCCGCTACAAACGCATGAAAGGCTTTAACGTGTTTTTTCCGCAGGGTTGGGACTGCCATGGGCTGGGTATAGAAGTTCAAGTGGAAAAGGAGCATAACATTAGAAAGCGGGACTTGCCTCCGGACAAGTTTCGCGGTTTGTGTATGCAGCTTGTGGAAAAGTATATTGCCATGATGAAGGAGAGCATTATGCGGCTTGGCTGCAGTGTGGACTGGGCAACTGAATATCGCACTATGGACCCGGACTATTGGAGGCGCACCCAACTCAGCTTCATAATCCTATACAAGAAGGGTTTAATCTATCAGGGAACGCATCCCGTCAACTGGTGTCCAAGATGTGAAACCGCCATTGCAGACGCTGAGGTGGATTATGAAGAGCGGGAGGGCAAACTCCATTACATACGTTTTACATTGGCGGACAACAGCGGACATTTGCTCATAGCCACAACCCGTCCAGAGTTTATACCCGCATGTGTAGCAGTAGCCGTAAACCCAGCAGATGACCGATACCGCCAACACATTGGGAAGCGTATAACAGTTCCAGTGGTAAACCGTGTTGTGGAAATAATTCCAGACGATGCTGTTGAACCGTCTTTTGGCACAGGCGTCGTTATGATCTGCACCTACGGCGACAAAGAGGACGTCCGCACTGTTAAAAGACACAATTTACCCGTAATCACAATTCTAACGGAAAACGGGCTGATAAACCAGAACGGCGGAAAATACAAGGGGTTAACGGTTGAAGAAGCCAAAAAAGCCATAGTTGAAGACTTGAAGGTGGAAGGGCTTCTGGAAAAAATTGAACCCATCAAACAGGAGATTGGCATCTGCGATAGATGTGAAACCCCGATAGAGATTTTGGAGCGCAAACAGTGGTTTATGAAAACCCGCATCTTAACAGATCGTGTGGAAAAGGAAGCCAATGAGGTTGTCTGGTATCCAGATTACATGAAGTATCGCCTCATAGACTGGGCGCGTTCGCTGGATTGGGACTGGGTTATAAGCCGCCAAAGGGTTTTCGCCACGCCCATACCCATATGGTACTGCAAAAACTGCGGCGAAACCATTCTAGCCGAAGAAAACTGGGTTCCAATAGACCCAAAACTGGAAAAACCACGAATAGACGCGTGTCCAAAATGTGGATGCCGCGAGTTCACGCCAGAACAAGACGTGCTGGACACTTGGATGGACTCTTCTATCACATGTGCAGTGCACGCTGGCTGGCCAGACCGCGAAGACTGGCGAAGGCTGTTTCCAGCAGACTTGCATCCTTCAGGCGTGGACATTATTCGCACATGGGCATACTATTTGATGGTTAGGCACTTAGCATTGTTCGATGAGAAGCCCTACAAAAGCTGCCTCATAAACGGCATGGTTTTAGGCGCCGACGGCAGAAAAATGAGCAAATCCTTAAAGAATTATGTGGCAACTCCAGAAGTCCTTGAAAAATATGGTGCAGACGCCGCAAGACAGTGGGCAGCCGCAGGCGGAGCCACAGGCTCAGATATTCCCTTCCGCTGGCCAGACGTGGAGTATGGAAGACGCTTTTTAACAAAGCTTTGGAATGCCGCCCGCTTCGTAAGCAACCAACTGAAAGACTATAAGCCAAACGAAGAATGCACACTTCAGCTTTTGGACAAATGGATTATATGCAAGGCTGAAAGGCTGACGCAGCGGGTTACAGAAGCCCTAGAAAAATGCCAATTCAACATAGCTGTTGAAGAAACGCGCAATTTTGCTTGGCATGTTTTCTGCGACCAATACATTGAAGCCGTGAAAGACCGCCTCTATAAGCCAGAGCTTTACGGAGAAGCCAAAAGAAAAGCAGCCCAACACACCCTTTACACAGTTTTATACCGCATAATCCAACTATTGGCGCCCATAACACCTCACATAACAGAGGAAATCTACCAAAACATGTACGCCGAACACGTAGGCGAGAAAAGCATACACATGACATCTTGGCCTGAAGTAGACATCAGCAAAATTGGCGAGAAAGCCGAAAGGGAAGGCGACTTGCTAATTGCTCTCATAACCGAAATCAGAAGGGACAAGGCTGAAAAGCGTAAACCCCTCAACACGCCCGTAAGGCTGATGAAAATTTACGCTGGAAACAATGATTACGCAAAAATCCTTGAGGAAAACAGGGAAGACTTGGTTGGCGCATGTAAGATTTTGAGGCTGGAGATTCTGCCAGAAAAAGGCGAGGGCAGACAATTGTTCCAGTGTCCAGAGGTAAGTTTCGCCAGCGAATACGAATAAACATGCCTATGTCAATTTTGTGATAGAAAAACCGTCATAAAATTGATAGCCCTCCTCTAGTTTTTCCAGCAAACTCAGCGGTTTTTACTAATCACGTCCACAAGTATGTCTATCTCTTTCTCTGTGTTGTAGAAGTTGGGTGAAACCCTTATTCCGTGGGCTCTTGCGGAAACAACAATATCCTTTTCTCTGAGTTCTTTGACGATTTGCTGTGCCTTATCCGTTTTTATGTTTACTATTCCGCTGCGGTGCGGTTTTTCTTCTGGTGTTTGCAGTTCAAATCCTGAGGCTTTCGCCGACTCTATTAGGTGGTCTGTCAGCTTAATTACGCGGTTTTCAATGTTTTGTATTCCGAACTCCAAAAGCATTTTTATGGCTTCCGCTGCGCCTACAAAGCTTACAGTGCTTGGTGTGCCAACCTCAAAGCGGCTTGCATTTTCAGAGAGCCTTAAACTCCAAATGTCCCAGAAATCAATGGTTTCGAAAACCTTCTGGTTTACGCTTGCCCATCCCACATAAGGCGGCTCAAACTCTCTGATGAGTTCTCCTTTCACATATAGATAAGCGGCGCCTGGGGGTCCAAGAAGCCACTTGTAGCATGCTGCCACCATAAAATCCACGTTGTCGCGTTTCACATCTATCGGTATAACACCAGCCGATTGGATGGCGTCAACGATCAGGACTGCGCCGTGGTCGTGGGCGATTTCGCTTAAAGCCTTTAAATCGTTGCGGAAGCCGTTAACATATTCAACATGGCTTACTGCAACCGCCACAGTTTCATCGTCAACAGCCTTTTCCACATCTTCCAACAAAATTTTCCCCTCGACATTTTTCACGTATTGGACTTTGACGCCTAGGCTTTTCCGTAGCCAAGGATAAACAACAGAGGGATACTCCAAATCCGTTGTGACAACCTTTGAGCCTGGCGGATAATGCAGCACGTTCGCAGCAATGTTTAAACCCACAGAAGTATTTTCAACTAGGGCTATTTCTTCAGGTTTTGCGCCAATAAGCTTAGCAAATAAGGATTTTCCAAGGTCAGTTAACTCTAACGCTGAAGCTCCAAAATTTGAAGAGTCTTCAATATACTTGTGCATGACGTCGGCAACCGGTTTCGGAAGTGGAGACTGGGCAGCATGATTCAAGAAAACCTTGTTCTTGACTATTGGAAACAATTCGCGAATCCTATCTAAGCTTTCCATTATAAACCCTTCATTGAGCCTTAAATGGCGTTTGTGCACTTAAGGTTTAAAGTTGCGATGTATAAAATATAGTTGACAAGCCGGTTAAAATTTGAGAAACTTAGAGTTAATTTGCGTTTCAAAATGCATAAAACACACGCTTTAAGCTCAACAACTTAAATTAACAACCTTAACCTATAACATTTTTCAAGGAGGTATTTGGTTTTACATGAGCGAAGTAATTGTTGTTACAACGCCGGGAATTCCGGGATACGAAATTGTGAAAGTTTTAGGTCCAGTGCATGGGCTGACTGTGCGAACAAGAGGAGTAGGCGGGAAAATAGTCGCCGGCATTGAGGGAATTTTTGGAGGAGAGGTAACCTCCTATACTTACGAATGTGAAAAAGCTAGGAAGGAGTCTTTGAATAGGCTTGTGGAAAATGCGAAGAAAATGGGCGCCAACGCCGTTGTAGGCGCGGACTTCGAAACAAGCGACATCCTTCAAGGAACAGCCACGGTTTTTGCAGCCTACGGAACAGCTGTCATAGCAAAACCGACAGAGAAGAAAGAGTAGCCTTTGCACTATCTAAAACACTTCCACCTTTTCTTTAACAATCCCTTCAGTTCGTCGATTACGTCTTCCACCTTTTTCCTACAGAAAGGTGGCTCAATGGGCGCAGCGTAAGGCTCTTTTGCGTTAAATTCTTCCAAGCCTATCGCTCCAGCGGCGAGGGCATACCAACAAAGCGGCAAAACCTTTGGGTTATAGCCGCTTCCAACCAGCATGATGAGCCTTTCGTCGCACACCTTTTTTGCAGTTTCTCTGGTTAGACTTGATAGGGCAAAGAAGCCTTTGGCTGTTAGGCTTAAGTCTCCCAGCATATCTGCAAAATGAGGGTCACTTCCACCGTTAGCGATTATAATTTCAGGCTGGAACTCCTCAGCCAAAGGCACAAAAATCTCCCTCACAGCGTGGAGATATGTGTTGTCGCCGGTTCCAGGAGGCAAAGGCACGTTAACATTGAAGCCTTCTCCATCGCCTTCGCCGATTTCCCACGTGAATCCCTTGCCCGGATAAAGGGTTCTGGGGTCTTGGTGCAGTGAAATGAAAAGGACGCTGGAGTCGCGATAGTAAATGTCGCTGGTGCCGTTTCCGAAATGCACATCATAATCCAATATCAAAAACCTTTTCACCCTTCTTTCACGTCTCAAATGCTCTACTAAAACGGCTATGTCGTTGAAGAGGCAGAAACCGCCGCCATAATCCCTTCCAGCATGGTGGAAACCGCCTCCCAGCGAAATTGCCATTTTCGCCTTTCCGTCGTAGACAGCCTTGCCACATTCTATTGCACCGCCAACTATGAGCAACGCGGCTTCCAGAATCTGCGGCGAAACAGGAGTTTCAATGTCGTATGGTCTACCTTCAGTTGCTAAACGAAAAATTAAGTCCACATAGTCCTCATCGTGAACCATTAACAAGTCCTCTTTTGATGCTGGTTTAGGCTCTATTACAGTTAATTGTGGAAGGCTGAGCAGTCCTTGTTCTCTAAAAAAGTTTATGGCGTTTAAAAAGCGGTCTCCTCTATAAGGGTGTCCCTCCCCTAAATCATACTGTCTAAACTTTTCATGGAAGGTCATAACGATGCTTTCATGCAAACGCTTATAGCCCCCTTTAACTGTGTTGGCGTGCAAAGAATATAAAACTCTTTGATGCGCCTTAAGCCTTTCAAAGAGAAAAAGGAGAAATTGGGGATTCTCAGTTTTCGGGGTTTTCTCCCTCAGCTTTTGTTTCAGGAAGCTGTGTTTCCGGCGTTTTCTCGGCTAAAGCTTGCGGTTCTGCATCTTTTTGCGGTTCAACAGTTTCAATTTCAAGCTTGCCAACATCGGTGCTTTCAATGTTTTCGGTTTCAACTGTTGGCTGTGGCGTTGCGCTTTCCTCAGTTTGGGGAGCACTTGTAAGTTTCTCCATAGCCTCTTTAATGGCGTTTAGCTCTTGCCTTGCAGTTTCAAGCCCTGTAGATAGTAGGGCTATTTCCCGCTGGTAGGTTTCCTCTTCAATCTCGCCGCTGACATGTTGTATTTCAAAGTTCGCCAACAATCGCTCCAGTATCTTGATCTGCTCCTCCACCTCCTTCGTCTTAGCAGCCATTTTATCCACTAAAGCTTTCTTCTGCGCTTCGATTTCCGCTAAGGCTTCATCTATTTCTTTGTCAAAAAGGTCAAAAGTGGACTGCGATATTCTGCCGCTGTTAAACAAACTGTTTAAAGCTTGCTTCTTTTTAAGCACAGCCCCATGTTCTTCATTTAATCTTTCAAAAGAGCGCTTCCACGAAATCAATTTCTCTAACACCGCAATTTTTAGAGGCAAACAGCAAAAATAACGTTTGTTAACATGTAGATATATTGCTGAGTGTTAAAAAGGGCCTTTTTCGCTTGTTGGATGAAAACTTTCGTTTAAAACCCAAGTCTAGCAAACCGTAAAGGTTGTCAAAATCTTGAAAGATTTTACGATTTAATATTATGAGTTTCCAAGCATAAACTATTAATTGAAACCGGCTCTTTCGCAACTGCTGCTCTTACACCTTTCTTCGGATCCACCGCTTGATTAACCTTAAGGTCTACGGCAAGGCTTGTGCTTAGATGGGAAGCTATAAATCACTTTATGTTTAGGCACTTTTTTCATGGAACATCGCTGTTTTATTATTTTGTTATTAGCTTTCTGGATGAAAAGTTTAAACATGTTTATTCAGTTTCAACTTCCAATTCGAATTAGAATAAAATTTAAATATTTATATCTAAACCTAAAATGTTAAAATGTGAATAAACATGACGGCTTTGACAATTATCGTTGGCGGTGGAAAATTGGAAGGAAAAATATTAAAGAAAATGCACGAGCGCATAATCAAAAACTTCATGGACATAATAATCTTGGCAGAACTTGAGGGTCAACCATACAGAACAGTCTCTGCCCATAAATC